>ERZ791837.2356-NODE-2356-length-10661-cov-16.956345_pt1 | contig 10661 bp, 8 predicted proteins | sample MGYA00510292_ERZ791837 | MGnify/ENA primary metagenome ERZ791837 (study PRJEB30046, sample SAMN00715259) | human gut metagenome | study: EMG produced TPA metagenomics assembly of the A metagenome-wide association study of gut microbiota in type 2...
CCCAGAAAGGGTCCCCGCCGCTACCTTCTCCCTTGGTGTTGGTCATCAGGGTCGTGACCAGTTTCAGAATGTCCTTTTCGCTGTGGACATAGGCGAAGGGGTTATAGTGCATCGACTTTTTGAAGTTGATGGTGTTCAGAATCCTGACCTTGTAGCCGTTCTTCAACATCGCGTTGCCACATTCAAGCACGATAGTTCCTTTCGGGTTTTGTCAATAAGGATAGAGAAAAAAGTAAATTATTTTTATGAGGTTACAACATCGGATTGAATAAGGCGCAGTACCTTGTCGGTAAAGGTTTCCCGGCTGGTCTGGCTGAAATGGAAATAAATATCAAAGGTCGTACCGCCAACGGTCTTTACCATATCGGGTGGCGGTACGTCCGGGGCGGGTGAAGCGTTGCCGCCCGCCATCACGGGCAGGGGGATGGCCTTGCCCTCTCTGCTGGTGCTGTCGCTCCCCTCCGGGGCGGGGATGGTGCTGGTGATCGTCATGCTGGGGTCGTAGGTCATAGGCTCTCCTTTCATCATTCATCAAAGTTAATCCACGTGAGCGCCATTTTGCCGCCCACGTTGGAGTGGGGGAAGGGGAATGTATTAGTCCCCCTTTGAGGACTGTCCACAAGCCCCCTGATTGCAAGGCTTTTCAGCCTCTAAATGTCCACGCCTGCGGCGTTCCCGTTCGCTGGCAGCTTTCTTTCTCCGGCGCACATTGGCGGCGCACTCGTCACAGTATTTGCCCCGATTGGAGCGCGGCACGAACATCGCCCCGCACTCGGCACAGGGCCGCGCCTGTCCTCGGTGGAGCAAGGCGGCACACAACCCCTTGTCTGTTGGCAGGACGGCGGCGCGGAACCATTTACAGACCAGGGAATAGGTGATACTCTGGACGCAGACACAAGGCTCCCAGCCGTCATCAAGAGCAAGACAGTTGCCGCCGTCATAATTGCAGCAGTCATGCACCAGCCGCCGGACGGCTCGGTACTGCTGGTAGGTCAGTCGGGGAATGCCGTTCACCGCTCCACCTCCCGGCGTTTCTGCTGGGTCTGCTCCTGCTGGTGTATGGCAGCATCGGCGTTCCGCTTCACCTGTTGAAGCCGCCGCAAATCGTCTTGGATAGGCTTGTACTGCTCATACTCGGCTGTGTACTCCTGGTGAAGCCTCGCCTGTTCCTGTTCCCACGCATGAACGGGGATTTTACCAGCAGGGGAACGGTGCTTGTCCAGCTTCCGGCGGGCCATGTGGAACGTCCTCAACTCGTTCTCATGCTCCCTCTCGAATTTTTCCCGCTTGCCCTTCCACTTGATACCCTGCAACTCGTCATAGACGGGCTTGGTGTCTCGGTAGAGGTCAACAAGGCGAAGCAGTTCCTTCAATTCGTTCAGACGGTCACGCTTCGCTTTCATGGATGTGTTGATGGCCTCCGTTCGTTCACTCTGGGCGGCGATATGGGTCTCTAAATCTTCCAGCGTAGCGATGCCCCTCTCGGTCAGAAAATTGATGGCCTCGGCAAAACCTTTAAGATTTCCAATCCTGGCGTTGCGGCTCCATGCTCCGGCGTTCCGGCCCTCATAGTAGTCGGTCAGCAGGGCGGCAAGGGTCGGGGCCTGGGGCTTGCTCAATTCTTCTTTTATGGCCTTAATCCAATCCGTCAGGCCGGCGATTTTCTTCCGAATATCCCGCAGAATGTTGTTGGCCTTTTTTATCCAGCGGTTCAGATCGCCCTTGTCGGTGGGGATGCCCTTGGCCTCCATCTGGCGGACGGCCACGCCCTCATGGACGGTGGGCAGCAGGTCAAGGCCCTGACGCTCATAGGAGCGGTGGTCGATGCGGCAGGTCAGCCCCTTTTCCTCAAACTTGGCGTTCACCATAGCGGCCCACGCCTCCCGCCAATGTTCCAGTGTTTCCGGGCTTCCCCAGTCGGTAGTGGGAACAGCGTCAAAGAGGGGCTTGCCGTCCTCTCCCATAATGCGGTTCCCGTCCTCGTCCAGACGGTAGCGGCGGCGCTGCTTGCACCCCCATTTGCCGTCTGGCTCAATGGGCCGGATGGGGCAGAGAACATGAAAGTGCGGGTTAGGAATACCGCCGTCCTCCTTGTCCGGCTGGTGGATGGCAAAGTCGGCAATCATGCCCCGGCCCACAAGCTGCTCCGAAACAAATTGCCTTGCAAGAGCGATGTTTTCCTCCAATGAAAACTCGTTCTGCAAGGCAATGTCAAAGCTATATGCAAGCTGGGCTTTCTTGCCGCGCTCGGCCTTCTCCACGGCGTTCCAGAGGGTGGCGCGGTCTTGGTACTGGTTGGGGGCCTGGGGCGGCAGGAGAATGTCTGTGCAGACCACGCCGCCCTTGTGGGTGTAGTCGCTGACCTCGCCATAGTATTCGCTATACAATTTCTCCCCGGCTCGGTAGGCGGCGGACGTGACAACAGACTGTCCCGCGCTCCGTTTGACCTGGGTAACGTGGAGATGGAACAGGGCCAATTATCCGCTTTCCTGCTGGTCAGTGGCTTGGCTCACCAGGGCGGCAACTTCCGGCAGGGAAAAGACCTTTTCCATCAAAAGAAAAAAGGCCCTTTCGCTCATGCCGCGCACCTCCGGGGCGATACTCTCCACCGCTCCGCCACGGGTGATAAGTCGGTGGTTTCGCTTCTTCCTTTCGCCTTGGGTGTAGTAGCGGATGCGGTTCTCATACCGCTGGCCTCTGTGCTGGTACTGCTCCAACTTAGCGGTGGCCTCAGCATACTCTTTCTCTAATTCTTCGCGTGACTTGTCCATCGTGTTTGACCTCCTTCTTGGCAAAACAAAAGACCGTCTACCTGCTGTGTCGGGTAAACGGTCAAGGGTAACGGTATTCGGTTTTAGCCTCGCTGGAAAGGTGCAGACGCAGAGCGGATGTACCTTTCCAGCGAGGGCGCAGGGATAGCCGCAAAGCGGCGCAAGGGGCGCAGCCCCTTGTACGGAGCGGAGCGACGCAAACGGCCCGGACTTTCGGAAGTCCGGGCCGTAGCCTCGCAGAGCGCACGATACATGGTCGCAGACCATGTATAGAAGTGCGCCCTTTGTTCCAAAGGGATTTTATAAGTCCATCATTGATGGGAGAATTTTGTTGAACATATGGCGCACCTTATCAATCCGGGTGTTTGGGCGGCGTGGCTGAAAAACTGGTTCGCCGCTGGCGATTTGATACCCCTTCAATTCTGTTAAACAAACGCTTCTCCCGTTTGTATAAAAGGTGAGGTCATTGCGGTACTCTTGCACACAGCGGGCAGGGATTTCGCCAGTAAAAATCACCTCGCTGTTTTTAACCTGGGTCGTTTCAATACTCGCGCAATATTTTGGTGCGTCATGATAAGCTCTGGAGAGATATTCCTGCGGCGCATAGAGTGTAAAAGAAAGATATGGTTCCAATAGCTGCGTCCCCGCCTTTTTCAACACCTGCTCCAATACAATAGGTGCCAATGACCGAAAGTCTGCGGGAGTGCTGACCGGACTATAATAAAGCCCATACTCAAAACAGATTTTACAGTCCGTTACCTTCCATCCATACACGCCTTGTTCCAGACCGTAGCGGATACCATCCAATACAGCGTTTTGAAAACTCTGATTCAAGTATCCAACGGAAACTTTGCTCTCATACTGCACTCCGGTGCCAAGGGGGAGAGGGGTGACGGACAGCCCGATGGACGCCCAGAATGGATTGGGCGGCACTTCGATATGAATGGTGTGACTTACCGCTTTCAATGGCCTCTCCATATAGATGACGGTAGGTTCTTTTGCAGTTGTGTTGAGCTGATATTTTTCCACCAGAAGATCAGAGATAATTTCCAATTGTACCCGGCCCAAAAAGGAGAGAATGATCTCATGGGTCACAGCGTCTACTTCATAGCGCAGAAGCGGGTCGGTATCCGCAATTTCTGTCAAGGCGTTTAACAAGCGTTCCCTCTGTTCTGGTTTCTCTGGTGCAATTGTTGTCCGCAGCAAAGGGAGAGGATTGTCGCTCCACGTTTCACGGGGCAGCAGCAGTTTGTTTCCCAGCACATCATTCAGCCGCAAACTGTCGCAGGGTACAATGACGATCTCGCCCGCATGGGCAATCTCTGTTCGGACAATCTCACCCTTTGAGGGGATACGCATTTCCGTAATTTTCAGTTTTTCTTTCCCTGCCAAGGCTACGGAATCCCGCAAATGAAGCGTACCGCTATACAACCGCAGATAGGCAAGGCGTTGGCTCTGGTTTGCGTACTCAACTTTGAACACAGTTCCGCACAATTCAGAGCTGTTCTGCCCGGTGGGTGATTGGAATGTATCTGTGACCGCTTCAATGAGTTGTCGGATTCCCAAGTTTACCTTGGCACTGCCATGATAGACCGGAAACAGAGAGACGCTTTGGATTCTCCTGTTTTCCTCCCGCAGAAGTTCTTCTTTGTCCATTGGTTCTCCGGCAATATATTTCTCCAACAATTCATCACAGTCCGCAATCACGGTATCCCAATTCTCCAGCCCCATGTTTTCCATGATGGATATATCCGGGGAAAGCTGCACGTTCTGCTTAATAATCATATTTGCGGAGAGCTTATCTCGGATAGACTGATACACACCTGGCAGGTCAATCCCGTCCTGGTCGATTTTGTTAATAAAGATAACAGTTGGGATTTTCATTACTTGCAGAGCATGAAACAGAATACGGGTCTGCGCCTGAACGCCGTCTTTTGCAGAAACAACCAAAATCGCTCCGTCAAGAATGGCAAGGGAGCGATAGACCTCCGCTAAGAAATCCATATGCCCAGGAGTATCCACAATGTTGACCTTACAATCGTGCCACTGAAAGGAAGTGACCGCCGTTTGAATGGTGATTCCACGCTGCCGCTCTAAAAACATGGTGTCCGTTCTCGTTGTTCCCTGATCCACACTGCCGGGCGCCTCGATTGCTCCGCTGGTATATAACAGGCTCTCCGTCAAGGTCGTCTTACCTGCGTCTACATGAGCAAGAATGCCAATATTGATGATTTTCATATGATTGTCCTCCATACAAGGCCCAGAAGGGCGCAAAAATCCCCAGCGACAAATACTTTTACCGCTGGGGATGATAGGTAGGACACACATGAAAACTGCGGCCAAGGCTGGCCGTTGTCTATCACGATATGAAATGAAAAGGCAAAAGTATTCTTAAATTGGGTACAAAAACCAAGCCCTCTCCTTGAGGACGTTTGTCTTTGTTCCCATTATCAAATTTTATTTAAGAATACCTTGCCGCATATTGATAAACTCCTTTGCTTGGTTTTTTATAGTATAGCATATCAAATTCCCAAAAGCAACCCTGTTAAGATAAATTTTTTCTGTCACTGCACCTCCATATCTCTCTCGTGTATACGCCATACGCAACTCTTTTCAAAAAAGAAGTGGACGCGCTGGCAAAGCTGTGGTAGAATGAAACGAAAGAAGGTGAGGATGGTGGAGCTCAAAACGACAATCGCCCAGGGACTGCACGTCACAGATGACAGCGCGGGTTATGATGCCGCCTGTAAGCGTGTCCTGTCTGAAAAGGCAATCCTGGCGCGGATTATGAAGTCCTGCCTGGAAGAATACAAGGATTGCGATGTCAATGATATTGCCGAGAAGTACATTGAGGGCCAACCCCAGGTGTCCGCCGTCCCGGTGCTGCCGGACGAGGGTGGCACAGTCATCAGCGGCATGGACACCGAGGACAAATCGGTGCGCGAGGGGACAGTCACCTATGACATTCGCTTCCGCGCCATCGTTCCCGACTCCGAGGAACAAATTGCCCTCATCATCAACGTGGAGGCCCAGAACGATTTTTACCCCGGCTATCCGCTGATAAAGCGTGGCATATACTACTGTTGCCGCATGATTTCTTCCCAGTACGGCAGGGAGTTCACTGGCTCCCATTATGAGAAAATCAAGAAGGTCTACTCCATCTGGATTTGCATGAAACCGCCGCAGTATCGAGAGAACACCATTACCCGGTATCGGCTGGTGGAAGAATATCTGGTCGGCGAGGGCAAAGAACCCATCAGGAATTATGATTTGCTGTCCATCATCATGCTGTGCCTTGGCGGGCCGGATGGGTCAAATTATGACGGCGTATTGCGGATGCTGGATGTGCTTCTCTCCAACGAAACCAGCGAGGCGGAAAAGCGGAAAATTTTGCAGGACGATTACGACATTCAAATGACGCAGACAATGGAAAGGGAGGTGTCGGTCATGTGTAATTTGAGCAAGGGCGTTGAGGAAAAAGGCGTTGCTAAAGGTATCTTGTCCTCTATCAAAAACCTCATGGAAACGATGGGGCTGACCATTGAACAGGCTATGGCGGCGCTGAAAGTCCCGGAGGGCGAACGTCAGAAATATATGGATTTGCTGGAACGGCAGTAATGACAAAAACGCCACGGACTATCGTTGTCCCTGGCGTTTTCTGTATCTACGTTAGCTGACTTGAGCAGCTTCGGCTTCTGCCTGTTTCTTCCTGTGGTAGTTCTCCCGCCTCGCGGCAAGCATACGTTCATACCGGGCCTGGGCTTCGGGATCTCCGGCGGCAGCGTCCGCATACATTTTCTGACGGGACTTCTTTACCGCTTCTGACTGTTGCGCTCTCTGCTGCGCCAACTCTGCCGCCGCTACCGGGTCGGTTTCGGCGCGGGCTTTCAAATCCTGCAAAGCCGCCTTTTTCCGATTGCGATGGGCTTCCAGCCGTTCCGCTTCTTCTAGGGTGAGAGGCAAACCTGCCTCGGCACATCTGGCAAGTTCTTTCAACGTCCGCTGTTGGGGCTTCGGGGGCTGTGCGGACTTCTGCCTGTCACGCCACGCTTTGTGCTGCTCGGCTTTCTTCTGGCGGTGCGCCGCAAGCCGCTCCGCTTCCTCCGGGGTGAGATCGGCTCCATCCAGCTTGGCGAGTTCCTTCAGTGAGCGTTTGCGAGGCTTCTCTGGCTGACTGGCCTTTTTCTTGTCGCGTTGCTTCTGCTGATAGGCCCGATTGCGCTCTAACCGCCGTTCTTCCTCCGCCTGTTCCTCCGGGGTCAACAGGCCCGCCCGCTTCCTCGCGGTAAACTCCCGGCGCTCCTGCTTGTACCTCTCATACCGAACCTGGGCAAGCACCTGGGAGCGTTCCTCTTTCTCTGCCTGTTCCTCCTGCTGGCGGCGTTCTTCCTCCTGCTCCATCGGGGTCACAATGTCGGCGGGAACCTCAAACGCGCCAATGAAATTGAAATAGAAATCTAACCGCTGACGGCGCTGCTTTCCCCGTCCGTTGCCCTCATGGACAACGATTTTCTCGATAAACTCATTGAGAATGGGCGTAGTCAGTTCCGAAAAATCGGTGTACCGCTTGGCAAGGTCGATAAACTCCGTCATTCTCACCCGGTCGGCGTTCCAGTTGTCCAGCAAGCCCTGCCACTCCGTCATGGAGGCTTCCAGCGCGGCCTGTTCCTCGTCATACTCGGCAAGGAGACGGCTGAAATGCTTATCCGGCAGCTTGCCCGTGGCGTTGGCCTCGTACAGCTTCTTCACCAGTCCGTCCAGTTCGGCGTGGCGCTTCTTCGCCTGGACAATCTGTTTCCGGCAATCCTTGACTGCTTCCTCCTGGCGCAGACTGGATGCCTTTCGAACCCGCTGAACAAACTCCTGCTCGTTGTTGCGGACATACCAGCTTATCCGCTGGATGGCGGAGAGGATCGCCGCTTCCAGCTTTTGCGTGGCAACATAGTGAATGGTGCAATCCTCCATAGGTGCCCGGTATCTGGAACAGGTGAAAGCATCGTCAATGTACTTGCCTTGGACAAGACTGTTGTGGTGGGTCAGCTTTGCGCCGCAGTCGGCACAGTAGAGCAGTCCGGTTAAACGGTTAGGGGCATTACTCCGCTTGGGTGTCCGGCGCTTGGTTTCCCGCAAACGCTGAACATTGTGCCACGTTTCTTCGTCAATGATGGCGGGGACGGCTCCCTCAAATACAAATTGTTCCTCTGGCATTGTCCTGCGGGTGCTTTTAGTCTTGTAGTTCTCACAGACAGTCTTGCCCAGCACCTTGCGCCCCAGGTACTCCGGCCTTTTAAGAATATAACCCAGGGTGGTGGCAGACCATGCGTAGGGGTCGCGGTAGCTGTTGGCTCGAACAGGACAGCCGATACGCTTCCAGTGTTCGGAAGGGATGGGGATTTGCTCGGCCCGCAGCGTTCGGGCGATGCCGTTGACGCTCTGACCGTCCATGACCATCTGAAAGATGCGGCGCACAACGGCGGCAGCTTCCTCGTCGATCACCCACTCGCCCTTTTCTTCTTTTGAGGCGAGATAGCCATAGGGGACGGCCCCCGAACAGCGCAGGCCCTTTTCCATTCTGGACTTGAAAACGGTCTTGATTTTGCGGCTGGTGTCAGCAACGTACCACTCATTTATCACATCCCGGAAGATGGACATAATATCAAATCCATTGGCGGTGTCCAGGTTGTCATTGGCGGCGATAAAGCGGACGTTGTACTCGTCAAAGGTGCGTTTGAGCAAGCCGACCTCCACCACGTCACGGCCTATTCTGCTCTGGTCTTTGACAATGACGGTAGCCACATTTCCGGCCCGTATCTCGTCCACCATAGCGTCCAGGCCGGGCCGCTTGAAGGTCGTTCCCCGCACCCCGTCATCGGTGAAGTGGCGGACATTAGTGAAGCCATTTTTTCGGGCGTAGTCCTCCAGGATGCGCTTTTGATTTTCTACGGACACGCTCTCGTCAGACCGCCCATCGTCGTGAGATAACCTTTCGTACAATGCTGTGATTTTACCCTTTTGCTCCTGCTTCCTCATGTGTGTAACCTCCTGTTTTGTATTTTCACGACCTTTCTATCCTTATTATAGTGACCCTTTCGGATCAGTAATTACATATGAACTATGACATTGTAAAAGATTTGGTTTCAGCCAGAACCGGGTCTTGCCGCTGCCGGAACCGCCCACCACCAACACGTTTTTATTCCGGGCGTTCTTGGGGTCCGGCGGGCGGTTTGACATCATCAGGCGTTCTGTTTTGGTGAGGATGATATTGTCCTCGAACTTTGGAGCCATGAACGGCTCGATATCTTTGGGTCCGCCCCATGAAGCGTTTTGTCAAGTGCTTTTTTGAGTTATTGACGCAAATTATCGTGAAAGTGCGAAAGTGCAAAGTGCAAAGGGTCTGCGTTTTGCACTTTCAGCTTGCGGGTTCGGGTGGCTGCTTCTTCTTGATGAAGTTGTACCATTGACCGCCGACACGCCTTGCGCCTAAAATGCCGCCCATGTTGCGCTTGGCGTTCTGTACCGTCCTTTCGGATATTCCGGCTTCGGCTGCGGCTTTTACAATGTCCTCACTGGCAAGCTCTTTCCCGTCTGCCAACAGGTCAAGTATCAGCCGTTCCGCCTGTTCGGTCTTGGTGGCGGTGTTCCCGCCCGCGCCGGACAGCAGCTCGTCGGCGGTGATGTCGTATTCGCCTATCCACGAAAAGCCCGTTTCCGGGTCAAGGCAAAAGGCAACGGGCTTGCCCTCCGGCGCAAGGGAAGATTTGTCATGGACGATAACGCGCACATTCGGTTCTCGCTTCACGCGCCCGATCAGCAGGACGCTCCTTGCTGCGGCGCGGAAGTCGATAGAACCTAAGCCCCGGTATGCGCTCTGCCCTCCGGCAGCTTTGTTGAGATGTCCGATAAGGATAACGGCGCACCCGGTACGCTCGGCAACATCGGCAAGGCGGCGGAACATGGGGCGCACTTCGTTTGCCCGGTTCATGTCGGTTTTTTCGCCCATGTACGCCTGTATGGGGTCAAGGATAATCAGCCGCGCCCCGTTCTGCGTGATTGCCTTTTCTATGCGCTCATCGGACAGGGTAAGCTCCCGCTTGGCTTCATCAATCACAAGCACCCGGTCAAGGTCTGCGGCGGCTTCTATCAAGCGGGGTTTGACGGTATCGCCCAGCCCGTCCTCGGCGGTCTGGTAAATCACTTGGAATGGCGGCAAGGATTTCATTCCCGGCAGCGTTCCCCCGGTGGTGCAGGCGGCGGCAAGGCGTAGGGCAAAAGTGGTCTTGCCCTCGCCGGGATTGCCTTGCACAATGGTTACTTTCCCAAAGGGAATATACGGCTCCCATAGCCATTCAACGGTCTGTGTGTCAACCTCGCTCATGCGGATAATCTCAACGGTTTCTTCCTGGGTTGGCTCTTTCAAGCCGTAGATTGCTTCCCGCAAATACTTCCCGTCTGTGATTTCTGCCCGGTGCTGCAATACCTCGTTCCAGTCCTTGTAAAGCGGCACAAGGCGGTGGACGGTATATCCCTCCGGCACAAGCTCCGCAAGGCGGCTGCAAGCGTCGTTTCCGGCGTTGTCGTTGTCAAGGCAGAGGTAAACGGTCTTGATGTTCGGACGGTCAGAGAGGAAACGCAGCAGGGCTTTTTCTCCCACGCCGCCCAGTGCAAGGTAGCTTTGTTTCTGCCATTCCTTTTTGAACAGGCAGAGGAAAGATAACAGGTCAATGGGGGCTTCAAAGACAAAAAGCCTTTCGCCCTCGCCCCGGTAGCAGAAGTTAAAAGTCTTGTCGCTGCCTTTCACATCAAGCCGGAAGCTGCCCACCGTTCCCCGTTGGTGGGCATATCTCGGTATGCCGCTTTCATCTCTGCCGACAAATACGGCGTTATGGTGGG
>ERZ791837.2360-NODE-2360-length-10649-cov-3.353880_pt1 | contig 10649 bp, 8 predicted proteins | sample MGYA00510292_ERZ791837 | MGnify/ENA primary metagenome ERZ791837 (study PRJEB30046, sample SAMN00715259) | human gut metagenome | study: EMG produced TPA metagenomics assembly of the A metagenome-wide association study of gut microbiota in type 2...
CACGTATCCAGCTTGGAAGGCTGGTGTTCTACCATTGAACTACACCCGCATATCAGATATGTTATTACAATTCTCACGAACAGATGTTATCATACCACAGAAGAACCTGAAAGTCAACGAAAAAATTGAATAAAAGATTGTAGATTGTAGGAAAAAGGTGCAGAAAAATTGACATATGGGTACGATGTTCTTACAATAGAGATAACTAAAATTTCAAAGGGGATGGGTTAAAAATGAGTTTAAAAGAAAAGCATGCATTCAGTGAGAAGCAGCTTGTAAATCAGAGGTTTCTGGTATGTTACGGATCCGTGATCGGCATTCTGCTTCTGGCGTATATCGGGGAGTACATCAAGGGTAACAGGACACCTGGTTATCTGGCGGTATTCTGTACCATTATGATGATCCCGTTTCTTGCATGCATGATCCTGTATTTTGTGAAGAATAAGGAAAGTGCAGCGATCAAATACATAGGAATGGGCGGCTTTCTGATCCTGTATGCCTATGTAATGTTTACATCAGACAGTATCATCGCATTTGTTTACATTCTTCCCATGCTGACGGCAATCACGCTTTTCCAGAATGGAAAGTTCAGTCTTGGAGCCGGATCACTGGCAGTTGCTATCAATGTATTTTATATTGTGGAAGAAGTGGGAAACGGCAGGGCAGACAGCAGTTCCATCATCAATTATGAAATTGCCCTGGCAGCAGTGCTTCTTGTGGATGTGTTCTGTATCGTATCCTCCAGAAATCTGGAGAGGATCAGCAATTTCAGGATGGCGCAGATTTCTGAGGAAAAAGAGCATACCGGGGAGATCCTGGAGAATATGACTTCCACCACCGGTGAGCTGATCGAAAAGATCACTGCTATTGATGCGCAGTCCAAGGATATGGAGTCCCAGGGTGAAAACAGCAAAAATGCGATCGAAGAGATCGTGACCGGAGCCAATGACCTGGCACAGACGATCCAGAAGCAGCTTGAAATGACAGAAAATATTGGTGTGCAGACGGACAATGCAGTACAGATTTCGGACAGGATCAGTGAGAAATTCCAGACCACACTGAAGATCACGGAAGAAGGCAATCAGGATATCGGACAGCTCCGGGCAGCGTCAGCTCAGACAGAGAGTGCGGGCGGCGAAGTCAGTGCGACCATGAACACATTGCTTGAACAGATCGAGGAAGCCAATAAGATCCTGCAGATGATCGCCGGTATCACGACACAGACCACGCTTCTTGCGCTCAACGCAAGTATAGAGGCTGCACATGCAGGCGAAGCTGGCAAGGGCTTTGCGGTAGTTGCAGATGAGATCAAGAATCTGGCAGCAGGCACAGAGCAGGCAACCCAGCAGATCAAGGACATTCTGGCACAGCTTACAGAGCAGGCAGATGCTGCCGGAAGAAGTGTAGGCAGCCTTGTGGAGACGAATAAGGCGCAGGCAGAGCTTGTGGAGAAGACAGGTGAGGCCTTTGCAAGGATCAAAAAGGACATTGACCAGGTTTCAGCTGACATGGCAGAACAGACTACCGGTATGGGTCAGGTCAAGGACAGCAACCATGAGATTGTACAGTACGTGGAGAACTTAAGTGCATTCAGTGAAGAGCTGCTGGCAAATATCGAGAATACAAGAACCCTGACAGATGGTATGATCCAGGGAACCAAGCAGATCAGCGACATGCTGGATGAGACCAAGAAAGAAGTAGAACTATTGAAGACCATGGTGTAGTGGAGGACAGCAGAAGAAACAGGCGGTGTCAGAGTCCGGCCACGGATGAAGAGGCATAAGCTGCAGATAAAAAGGAAACCGGTCAGACGGTGATGCTGCCGGTTTCGGAATCATAGGCCAGATAAAGGTGGATACCATCTTCAGTGTAGGTTTCCACAGGAAGCTCGATATCGTAGGTAACCCCTTCTGTGGTTTCCAGTGTAAGCATCCAGGGTGTGTTTTCTGCATTTCGTTTGATCTGGAGTCCTGTCAGGGACTGGGTCGGAGAAAGACTTTCAAGTCCGGAGAGGATATTGATACGGGCTCCTGCACTGTCCTTCTGATAGAGGGAGATCAGATCGAAGGAAAAAGAAGTATTATTGGTCAGAGAAAGAGGAATAGCTGTCAGTTCGGCGGCATCCTCTTCTTTTTTTGTATTTCCAAGCTGTGCAAGATAATCCTGATAGGATGCGATCAGCGTATCCATTGTGGACATCAGCAGGGTGATCTCCTCCTCTGACATGTCTTTCAGGTTATAGGACTGTATGGTATTCAGGTCATCCTGCAGGACGGAAAGAGCATCATCATAGGAGGTATCATCTACTTCCTTATGGACTTCTACTACTTCATTATGGATCTGTACAAGTTCTGTATATTTATCCTGTGCGGCCGCAAGCATCTCAGCGGAGGGAGCACAGCCTGTAAGGAAAGTAACAAGGAATGCCAGAATGAGGAAGAACGGAAGAAAATATTTATAGTAATGTTTCATAATAATTTTGTTAATCTCCTGCGAAAAGCTTTTTAATAACAGTATAAAGAATAAGGAGGAGAATAACAAGAGGAAAAATAAACCTGATGGACAGCCAGATCGTGACTGACTGTCCATGATAATCTGTCAGCACATAGATGGATTGCTGGCAGCATAGTTCCAGAAAGCCTTCTGCTCCATACTGGCATCAGGAAGGTCAGAAAGGGAATAATCCCTGCCAAGCTGTTCCCATTTGGAGCTGCCAAGGGAGTGATAGGGCATGATCTCACAGGATTGGATACAGGAGTAGGATTCCTGTAAATGACGTATAGCAGAAAAATGCTCTTCTGTATCGTTACAGCCGGGAATAATGGGGCAGCGGAGAATGAGAGGATGATGGATCTCATTCATATATGCAAGGTTCTCCAGCATGAGGTGATTATCAACACCTGTCAGCCGCCTGTGGAGTCCAGCACCAGTAGCTTTATAGTCCAGCAGGAACAGATCCACATAACGGGTAAGCTCCCGAAATCGTGCCGGTGCAACGATGCCATTGGTTTCCAGACAGATGTGCAGATTTTCTTTCTTTGCTTCGGTGAGAAGCTCAAGCAGAAAATCGTACTGCGTAGTAGGTTCTCCGCCAGAGATTGTGATGCCGCCACCGCTCTGTTCAAAATAAGGCCGGTCCTTTACCACTTCTGAAAGGATATCCTGTACGCTGCGTTCCATGCCGAAAATCTTCAGGGCATTTGTTAGGCATTCCTGTACGCAGGTGCCACAGGCAGTACACAGAGAACGGTCTATATGATGTCCGTTTTCATCAAAAGAGTGTGCATGAACCGGACATACAGTAGTACAGCGCTCACAGCCAATGCAGTTGGAAGCTGTGTAGGAAAGTTCCGGCTGCTTTTGGAACGATTCCGGATTATGACACCAGAGACAGCGAATGTTGCAGCCCTTCAGAAAAACAGTGGTGCGGATCCCAGGACCATCGTGGAGACAGAATTTCTGTATATCAAAAATAATACCCATATTTCCTCACAATCTAGGAAGCAAACGTAGTACGTCTGATAATTTCTTCCTGTACGATGGGATCCAGTTCTACAAAGCGGGCACTGAAGCCACCGATCCTGACAATCAGGTTCTGATATTTCTCGGGATGCTCCTTGGCTTTGATCAGGTCATCCTTTCCAATTACCATCAGATTCAGCTGACTGCCGTTATTCATGAAAAATGCCTGGATAAGCTGTTTCATTTTATCAAACTGGTCTGTAAACAGTTCTTTTGTAAAACGGATGTTATTAATCACGCCGGCATGCAGTGAGTGATCAAATTTGCGCATGGAATTTAAAAGTGCGGTGGCACCACTTCTGTCACAGCCAATAGAAGCCCCGTTGGCATTGGCAAGAGCTTCTCCATTTTTCCTTCCACAGGCAGATGCCATGGTGACATTGCCCCAGACAGCGCTTTCACTATTATTGACACTGACCATCATGTATTTATCAAGGCCGGTCTGATCTGTAAGGGCGAGGCTGGCCTTTGCGATATAGTTAAAGACACGGATTGCCATGCGGTCGGCTTCATCATTGTCGTTTCCGTACTTGGGGCAGGACTGCATAAGCCTGCGCTCCTTTTCATAGCCTTCAAAATTGGCATCCAGTATACTTACAAGCTGTTTTAAACTCATTATCTGCCTGTCATAAACAAGGGTTTTGATTGCAGTAAGACTGTCAGCGGCAGATATCATACCCATGATTTCAGTCATGCCGTGAAAATAGCGGACACCACCTTCTAAAAGAGGTTTACCTTTTTCCAGACAGTCGTGCATCAAAAGACTCAGATGAAGACACCCGGCATTTTCGGCAATGATATCGTAACAGTCTTTTTCTGCAAAGGCTACAAGAGTAAGCTCAGGATCTATCTGTGCAGTAAAGGCATCCCAGAGATCTTCAAAGGTTGCAAAATCCTCTACAGCACCAGTGTCGGGACCGGCCTGTACCTGATAATACATATCTCTGCCGTGATGAAGGGCAAGCTCCAGTGCTTTCAACAGATTCAGGGAGCTGTTTGGAGTCCCCACACTCCGCCCCTCCAGAATATATTCACCACAGCCGGCCGGAATATAGCTCATGGCATCGTCCAGATTTACCTGAAAGGCTTTCTGGATAGCGGGAATATTGGTATCGTCACTGTACAGGATCGGAAAGGAGCAGCCTTCGGCATTTACCTGAAGGGCTTTGTCAAAAACAGTCTGGTTCATACCCTCGTAGCATCGTAATGTCAATTGGGGGATAACCTCTTTTGTCCGCCTGGTGGTTTCCATAAGGAGAAGAGCAAGCTGATCTGCATTCTGGGGATTTCTTCGTCCAAGACCGCCAAGGATGATGCGGGCGTCATGGATCTTGCCGATTCGCCTGATCTTTCCATAAAGATCAGTAAGATAGCTGATAGCTGTTTCTTCATCAATAATGCCCTGCTGAAGATCTGCAGCATAGAAATCGCCAAGATAAATATCCATACGGCCATAATTCATCAGGTCAGATATCACAGCATAGATCCAGAAAAGCTGCAGGGCTTCTAAAAAAGTATTTGGTTTCTGATAACGGATGCGGCTGAGGTCAGCGTAAATACGGCGCAGCTCTGTATTATCGGGATCCTTTTCCAAAAGGCTGCAGAGCTGATATTTGTAAAAATCAATGGCATCCTCAACTGTAGTAATCGTGATCAGCAGAGCCTGGATAAAAGGATCTGTCTGATCCTTCAGTGCAGCTTCTTCATAAAGATGGTGAAGTCCAAGCTGAAGAAGCTTGTCCAGATCGGGTATGGTGAGGGCAAGACGGCCATCAGGAATGCTGGAAACGCCAAGGCGCCCTTCTTCCCCCAGTCTGTGTACAGCCTTTTGATATGGATCGAGATGACCATGCCTTGATGCAAAACGATCATTCAGCTTGTACAGAGTACGTTCTGTATGCCAGTAAGCAATGGCAGCTTCTATTTCATCAATCCGGGACAGGAATTCCCTATTATCGTCAAGAAGTTTTCTTGCCTGATCCTCTTCAAAAAAGTAAATGTATTTGCCGCCATATTGCGGACTGAAGCCAATAAGGGTGTGGTGAATACTGCCAGCAAGAAGATCTCCCTTCTGGAAATCCTGTAGAATGTGCGGAATCTGAAGCTTCAGTATGCGTGCCTCCCGGAGATACTTGTTCTCATTTGTGCGGTAAATTTCGGTAAAATGTAAAAAGTAATCAAAGGTATCTTGGATATGTTTTCTATTCATTGTATAGATCTCCTGTTATATAATTCTGTTATCCTGCAGTTCTGAAAAATAGATTAATGAGACTGATTTCAGTGTATAACAGAAGTAAAAAATTCACCTTTACTCTATGCGCTTTTTATTATGCTGTATTGATAAGTTCTGTTACATATGCCTTGCGGCAAAATCCTTTGGAGTGCAGTGATAAATAGAGTGAAATACATTATAGAAATGACTCAGATTATTAAATCCGCACTGATAACAGATCTCAGTAATGCTGTACTTATTAGAAAGGATCAGCTCACAGGCATATACCATACGCTTACTGTTGATATACTCCGTTGGAGACATCTTATAATACTTCTGAAAGGAGCGGATCACGTGGGCCTGGGAATAGTTGCATAATTCCATGAGCCTTTGGAGCCCCTGGATATAATTGTGACGTTTGCTCATTTCAATATCCAGCTTGTAGAGCCAGTCCGGAATCAGCTGAGTTCTTGTATGGACAAATTCTGTTTCTGCGCCAAGCAGAGGATAATAGAGCTCAGAAGCGAAGGAACGGAATAAGGGGCGGCATTTTTGACTGGGGTACAGGGAAGCGAGCTCTAAAAGCATATCACGCAGATGATCAAACTGTTTTCCTTCTATAAAACAGTTTTGGATACATACTGTGATGGCGTGGTTCCCAAAACTCTCGATGAGCTGTATGCAGATCTCGAAAAGTGTAAAGAAAATGGCATTACGGGTATTTACACAAATGCAGGTTCTGTATGGACCATGCGTTACTGGGACAATCTGGCAATCACCATGTCTGGTGATGATGATTATGCAAATAAGATTCTGACAGATCAGACTCCGTGGGCTGAAGGAAGTGCTTTAAGAGAAGCTGATGATATTCTGGCTGATTTTGCAAAGAAGGGATATGTAGAAGCTGATGTTGTAACAGCAGATCAGTGGGATTCTTCACTGACATCCATTGGCGGAGGGAAAACTGCATTTATGTTTACAGGTACATGGGCATTATCCCAGGCACAGGAGCATGCAGAAGAACTTGGTCTTTCCGCTGATTCTATTGGGTTTATTCCTTTCCCTTACAAGAATGATGTAAGTGCGGACAATAAGCTCAGAATGAGAATTGCACAGGATCTGTTTATGGGTGTTAATAAGAATTCTGAAAACCTTGAGCTTGCAAAGGAATTTTGTGCATTCTTCTGTGAGAATATGTCCTTGGCACTTGGTATGAATGAAATCATGGTTGACGGTGGTGAAAATCAGCCTGATCTTGCGTTCCTGCAGGATCTTGATTATGTAGAGACTTATACTTCTCCTGCAAAGGATCCTAAGATTCAGGAAATGGCAGGAACTGCTGAGATAGATGTTTACTCTTTCGATGGATATCTTCTTGATTATGTTATGCTGCCGGTTATGAATGGTGGAGAGCCTGAATATGATAAGCTGAATGAGCTCTGGGGAAAGAATTTCCAGTAAGCACCTTCAGCACATGATAGCCTGATGGGAGGGCGGTATACGCTCTCCCATTCATTATACTATATGATATCAATATAGTATAAAAAAGACAAAAAAATAGTGAGAAAGTCGGAACAGGATGGAGGTACAGCAATTGGCAAAACAAGAAAAAGGGAAACTGGGATCCAAAAGAGAATGGCAGAAAAGAAAGATATTGATTCTGTTCTTAACAATTCCGATGCTCTTTCTTCTGTATTTTACAGTATATCCTATCATTACCATGTTTTATTACAGCTTTACGGACTGGAAGGGTTCTGTGTCACCGTATGATTTCGTGGGCGTTTATAATTACAAAAATATTTTTACAACAGAATCCTACAGAAATGTATTTGTGACGGCAGGTTATTATCTTCTGGCAGGGCTTCTGCAGCAGGTGCTCTCACTGTTCCTCGCAGTGATCATGAACAAGAAGCTGCGTGGGAGCGGCTTTTTTAAAGGAATCATTTTCTTCCCGTTCATTATGAATGGTGTAGCGGTAGCTATGGCATTCCGTATGTTCTATCAGATCGGTGGTGGATTGGATACGCTGATGAATGTGGCAGGTTTTGGTGACTATATTAAGGTATGGATTTCAGATCCTAAAACCTGCAATTTTGCACTGGCATTTATTTTCCTGTGGAAAAATGTGGGCTACAGCTTTCTGATCTATCTTGGAACTATGCAGTCTATTTCCTCGGAATATTATGATGCAGCAGCAATTGACGGAGCCGGGGCATGGGCAATGTTCAAAGCCATTACTTATCCGAATATCAAAATGATTGTCGGACTGATGGCGACTTTCTCCATTGTGAATTCTATTTCTGTATTTGACATTCCTTATGTTCTCACGAATGGAAAGAATGGAACGAACTCTTTTTCCACAACACTTATTGAGACAGCATTCAGCTATAACAAATATGGACAGGCCTGTGCCATGGCAATCTGTATGCTGGTGATAGCAGCTGTTGTTATGGTGTTTAAGAATATTGTTTTCAAGGAGGAGAATGAGAATACATATGAGTGATAAAGTAAAAAAATACAGTATAGCTATCCTGAAATACATCATATTGATCTTTGTGGCATTTGTTGTCATTTATCCTCTGATCGGTGTTTTTCTGGCTTCCTTTAAAACGAAAATTGAATATCTCTCCACGGACAGCATGGAGCTTCCAGAAAACTTTAAGAATTTCAGCAATTATGCAACTGTAATGATAAAGGGAAATTTGCTCAGAGGATTTGTAAATACTATTTTTATTATAGTATTTGCCTGCATCATATCTACTGTATTGTGCACAATGGTTGCCTTCTGCCTGTCCCGCTTCCAGTTTAAGGGCAAGGGATTTATTGACAGATTTTATATGATGGCTTCCTTTGTGCCGGGTATTATCGTGCATCTGATCATTTTCAAGGATTTTGCCAGAGTGGGTCTTGTTAATAACCTGTTCAGCGTTGTTATCCTTTATTCCGGAGTGGATATTGTAAGCCTGTATCTATACAGACAGTATCTGAATCAGATTTCTATTTCTGTAGATGAGTCTGCATTAATGGAAGGCTGTTCCTACTTCAGGATTTACTGGAATATTCTGCTCCCGATGTTAAAACCGGCGATTGTAACTGCCTGCATTATTAAAATTACATATATTTATAATGATTTTTATACAGCATTTCTGTATCTGCCGGCAACAGAAAAAGGTGTCATGTCAACAGTGCTGTACCGCTTTATTGGTCCTTATTCGTCAGAATGGAGTGTGATCGCAGCAGGAATTATCGTGGTGAGTATACCTGTATTTGTAGGATTTATATTTGCACAGAAATGGATCTACAAGGGATTTTCAGATGGCGCAGTGAAAGGGTAAACAGGCTGGGCGATGAAAAAGTAAAAACAGATATTTAAAAGGAGAGAACTGCTGGAAGCAGAACTGCAGGATATAGAAAAATGAACAGAAATAGTAGCGAAAACAGATCATGGATGGATACCGGTAAAAGTGCAGGAGAACGTGCTGACCTGCTGCTTGCGGAAATGACACTGAAAGAAAAAGCAGGACAGCTGAATCAGAAGCTTTATGGATTCCGGATCTATGACAGAAAGGGTGATACTGTTACCCTGAAGGATGAATTTTATAAAGAGGTGGAGAACTGCGGAGGACTTGGAGCCCTGTACGGGCTGTACCGTTCGGATCCCTGGTCGGAGAGAGATTATGAAAACGGTCTTTGCGGAGAAATGGCCATAAAATTGTATAATGAGATCCAAAAGTACGTAATGGAGCATTCTAGACTTCATATTCCGGTCATGATGAGCTCGGAATGTCCTCACGGGCATCAGGCGCTGGACGGATATCTTCTTCCGGTTAATCTGGCTGCTGGTGCAACATTTCATCCGGAACTTTTGCGGAAAGCATATCGTGTCTGTGGCAGTCAGCTGAAAGGTATGGGTGCCCACCTGGCGCTGTGCTCCATGTTGGATATGCTCCGGGATCCCAGATGGGGAAGATCTGAGGAATGCTATGGTGAGGATCCTTTCTTAAGCAGCAATCTGGCGGCAGCAGCGATCACGGGACTCCATGAAGGCGGTGTACAGGTGGTAGCCAAGCATTTTGCTGCACAGGGAGAATCAACTGGTGGCGTAAATGCCAGTGCAGCAAGAATTGGAGAGCATGAACTCAGAGAAATCCATCTGCCGGCCATGCAGGGTGCAGTAAAAGCCGGTGTAAGGGGTGTCATGGCTGCCTATAATGAGATCGATGGTATCTACTGTCATGCAAACAGGAAGCTGCTGACAGAGCTGCTGCGGAATGAATTCGGATTCGATGGCATTGTTATGGCAGATGCACTGGCAATCGATCAGCTTGATAAAATGACAGGTGATGGAACCGTTTCAGCAGGACTTGCACTCCGGGCAGGTGTAGATGTCGGGCTTCTGGACGAAGCCTACAGCCATCTGGAAGAGGCTGTAGGAAAAGGACTGATCACAGAGGATGAGATCGATCAGGCGGTACGCCGTGTCCTGAAGCTGAAATTTGAAGCGGGTATCTTTGAACATCCATTCGTTGAGGAAAATATGCTGCCGGAGTTTTCTTATGAGGAGTATCCGGAATCATTGAATCTTGCCAGAGAATCTGTGATTCTGTTGAAAAACAGGGAAAACAGCCTGCCTCTTGAAAATGCCGGAAGTATTTTGGTTACTGGCCCAAATGCAGATGATATTTACAGCCAGCTTGGTGATTATACACCGCCTGTCAGGGAAAACTCGGTAACTACTGTTTATCAGGGAATTCATAAACAGTATCCGGAAGCAGAGATCCTTTTCGCAAAGGGAAGTGACCTGACAGAAACTACAGAGGAAATGCTTCTGGAAGCAGAAGAAAAAGCGGAAAAATGTGATTGTCCGTCATACGGGAAATCAATTCCTGGAATAAGGACTGTGGCAGACGGGCGA
>ERZ791837.2366-NODE-2366-length-10626-cov-12.014001_pt1 | contig 10626 bp, 29 predicted proteins | sample MGYA00510292_ERZ791837 | MGnify/ENA primary metagenome ERZ791837 (study PRJEB30046, sample SAMN00715259) | human gut metagenome | study: EMG produced TPA metagenomics assembly of the A metagenome-wide association study of gut microbiota in type 2...
GTTGGGAAGCATATCAAGATTTAGGAGTAATGCAATTAGGAGCAAGAATAGACCAGTTAAAAAAAGATGGATATGAATTTACAACAGAATGGGTACAAAAAAAGAATAGATTTGGAGAAGATGTAAGTTTTAAAAAATATTATTTATCGGATATGGTAGCTCAAAATATGAACCATATACCAAGAATTGATTAGGAGGTAATTATGCAAGAAAAATGTAGTAAATGTAATAATGAAGAACTATTTGTAGAAATACAGGGAAACAGAAGAGGTTTATATTGTGGGAAATGTGGAAAATGGCAAAAATGGATTACAAAACAAGAATTACAAATAGCAAAGTTTAAAGGATATAAAATTTTAGGAGGTAGCTATGATAATAGTAAGTCAAGATAAAGGAAAAATAATAAATTTTGATAATATGACACGAGTTTATATAACCTTTGATGAAGGTGATGATGATGTTTGTATAAGAACTGAAACAGTAGATAGTTTGTATGAAGACTTAGGATATTACAAGACAGAGAAAAGAGCAAAAAAAGTATTAGCAGAAATAGTACAAAAGTATACTAGTTATATACAATTGACTGGAGGACCTGCAATAATGCAAGGCCAAATGGATGTACAACCTAATATATTTAATATACCTAAAACTTACGAAATGCCAGAGGACTAGCTTATGAAATATAATTATCCACCGTTAGAACGGTAAATGTGTAAAATGTAGAGGCTGTAATAGGCTTGAATTAGAAAACTTTAAACGGAGTTTGGAGATGTGAAAATTACATAGAAAAGGAGCAAAAAAATGACAAATGAAACGATAATAAGAAAGTGGCGAATTGGTAAAACAACATTGCAAGTAGCAGAAGATTATATGGATGAATACAACAAGGAAGCCAAAAAGAAGAAAGAACCAAAGATAACAAAAGAGCAAGCCTTAGCACATGTTGAACCAATAATATATGAGCACGAAACAAAAGATTGGAAGTGAAAGAATGAATAAATACAGAAATAAAAAAGTAATAGTAGACGGAGAAGAATTTGACAGTAAGAAAGAAGGAAATAGATATAAAGAATTAAGACTGTTAGAAAGAACAGGAGAAATAAGTAACTTAGAATTACAACCAAGATTTTTGCTACAAGATAGTTTTAAGAAAAACGGAAGAACTTTTAGAAAGATAGAATATGTTGCAGATTTTAAGTACATAGAAAATGGCAAAACAATAGTAGAAGATGTAAAAGGAATGCAGACAGATGTATTCAAATTAAAACATAAAATATTTGAAAAAGTTTATCCAAACTTGGAATTAAGAATAATTAAATGAAAGGAATAAAGAAAAAATGAAAAATAAATTAGTTGATTTAAATAATCATTTATTTGAAGAATTAGAAAGATTAAATGATGAAGAACTAAAAGGAGAAGAACTTCAAGAAGAAAGAGAAAGAGCAAAGTCAATAGCAAATATTGCCCAAACAATTATAAATAATGGAGAATTAGCATTAAAAGCAGTAAAACATTATGACGAGTTTGGAAATAAAGGAGATATACCAGAAATATTACAAATAGGAGACAAACAGTAATGAAATATAATTATAGTGAAGAAAATGTAAAGTTTCTTATAGAAAATGTAAAAGGAATTTCACATAAAGAACTAACAAAAAGATTTAATGAAAAATTTAATACTAATTTAAGTGAAAGTGCTATAGCAAATATGAAAAGAAAATTAAAATTAACTAATGGCATTGATACTAGATTTAAAAAAGGACAAGCTTCATGGAACAAAGGAAAGAACATGAGCCCAGAACAATATGAGAAATGTAAAAGAACAATGTTTCAAAAGGGAAATTTATCAAATGCTAGACCAATAGGAGATGAGAGAATAGAAATTGATGGATATACATACATAAAAGTTAAGCAACCAAATAAATGGGTATTGAAACATAGATGGCTATATGAAAAGGAAAAAGGAAAAATTCCAAAAGGATACAATTTAATATTTGCAGATGGAAATAAACAAAATTTCGATTTAGATAATTTAATACTGGTATCAAATGCAGAGTTATTTATTATAAATCAGAAAGGATTATATAAACAAGATAAGGAATTGACAAAGGTAGGAGTTACAGTTGCTAAAGTATTAGACAGAGTAAATAAAAGAAAAAGGATATAAAATGAAAAATATAGATTATGAACAATTATACTATGACAGTTTATATGAAATAAGGAAGAAAGATGAAGAAATTAAATATTTAAAAGATGAAATAATGCAGTTAAAAAACAAGAAAACAATAGACTTACAAAAATATATAGATCATGAATTTAAAAAGTATAGAAAGGAACATAAGAGATGTTAGAAGTAAATGATTATGTGAGAATTAATATGGATAACAGAAATTGCATTGGAATAGGAAGAGTATCAAGAATAGTAAATGAAACAATATATGTAAATATGAATAATAAATATAATCTTCCAGTACCATTTCAAATAGATAAAGTAGTAAAGCGCAGCAAACAACTAATAGACTTAATAGAAGTTGGAGATATAGTAAATAGTTGTATTGTCGTTGGATTTGGGTATGAATGTGTAAATGGCAATAAAGAAAAAAGTATTCTTGTTGAAGGCAAATATACAAAAGTTAATTTTGCTTTGTTAAATTGGGATATAAAAATAATATTAACAAAAGAGCAAATGATGGCTAATTGCTATAAAGTAGGAGGGAAACAATGGGATTAGATATAAGTGTAAAAGGTTTAGAAAGAAAAGATACTTACCATTGTGGATATATAACTTTTAACTTATATAGAAAAAATGTTGCAAGTGCTTATAACGAAAGGTTAGGAGAATTATACAAAAAAACATTCAAAAATGAATTGCAACCAGAAGAAATTAAAGAATGTAAAAAAATATATGATGCGATGAAAGATTTAAAGGTAGAAATGCAAGGACACAATTACATAGAAATGAATTATTACGATATGCACCAATTATGGTTAAATATGCTTAAACATTGTTACAAGCATAGAGTAAACATGTATTTTTATTAAAATAAAGTAGGAGGAGAAGATGGAATATAGATACATGATTTGGAATGATTTTAAAAAAGAGTTTCAATTTCCAAGAATTTGTGAAACAACAGAAAAAGGAGCTAATACTTGCTTATTCAATTATATTGGAAATGATGCAAGAAAATATAGATTCCAAATAAAGAAAGTTGAAAAAGAAGAAGCAAAGAAAATTGTAAAAAAGCTTAAACAAAAATATAAAGCAGAACGCATACATGCAATAATTCCCAATATAGATATAAAAATAATATTAGAACTTGTAAAAGAAAATGATTTAGGAGGAGAATAGATATGTTAAAACTAGAAGAAACAAATCATAGTTATTATTGTGAATGCTGGGAAACTAAAAGAACTTTAGAATGTAATTCGTGGGAAGAATTTAAAGAAAAGTGTGGTTTAGACTATGATTTTGATTATAATTTATTATTTAGATTTGATTTAGAACAAAAGGAAGATGATTTAGGCAATAAATTAGATAGTTATATTTTAAAATTACATCATGCTTTACAAAGACACGGAAGAGAATTATGGCACGTTGTAATATACAATATTACAGAAAAAGATTTAAAAGAAATAAACAAACATTTACAAAAAGCTAAACGATATTTATTTGAAATGTGGAAAGAAATAGATTTAGTAGTAAAGGAGCAACTATGACAGAAGAAGAATTTATACAAGCTTTAAAAGAATGGGGAGTTGATACAAATTTTAAAACTCCAAAAGATAAATTATATTATATGTATTGTATTGCTTATATTTATAATAAAAAAATAGAAATTATAAAAGTTTCAAAAAGAAAATGTTATACAAAAATTATGCAAGGGCAATCAATTGAAGTTAGCAAGTGGGCTACGATGAGAAATTATAATGATGAACTTAAAAGTAATAGATATGAAATCATAGAAGCGAATATTATTTGAAAGAGGAGTAAATAAGATATGAAAGAATGGATATGGTATTTGTTTGTAAATGGGAAGATACTTAAAAAGTCAAAAGATATAGAAGAACTGAAACAAGATATAGTAAATATGCAATTACACATTGATACAGCTCCATATTACTGTAAATTAGATACTATAAAGTCATTAGATGATTTTAGTGATGTTCATGAAGGTGTATGGTTTCCAATATGTGATGTATTAGATAAAGAAAATAAGATAGTAGATGTATTCATTGTTGAAGAATTTTATTCTTATCAAAATAAGCAATGGGAAGATGAAATAAAAAGATTTAATACAGAGAGGAGTAATATATAATGAAAGAAAAAACAGCTGATGAAATGTTTGAAGAATTAGGATGTCAGATAGACAGAGACGAATATAGGACAGTTGTGTATAAGACTAATAGAGCAGGTTCAATGATATATTTATGTGTATTTTATAATACTAATGATGAACGTTTTAGGCTTAAAATATATGAACAATACATGAATATCAAATTACTACAAGCAATAAATAAGAAAGTAGAGGAATTGGGGGGTGGATATAATGATGACACCAGGGGATATAGATAAATTACAAAGAGAATGTGATTTTGAACATATGAAAGAAACGATAGATAAGCAACAAACACAAATAAGAGAGTTAATAGATAAAAACAAGGTCGTTGATTTAGACTATAAAGAAGAATATTACAAATTGCAAAAAGAAAATTATAAGTTAAAACAAAAAATAGAAGAATATCAAGAAGCATTATTAAATATATGCTCAAAATAGGAGGTGTTTTAAGTGAAAGAAAATAGTATAGAAGAAACAATAAAACAATTAAAATTAATGTTAAAAGTTCGTAAAGAACAAAAAGAAATAATAGAATGTGCAGGCGGAAGTTGTATGAATTGTAATCCAGACATCAAGGCATTAATTGAAAGTATAGATATTTTATCAGATTATAAAAGAGTATTAAAAGAGAATGAAGAATTATTAGAAGTAAAAGTAAGCACAAGTGCTCATAATAGAATATTAGAATTAGAAAAAGAGAATGAAGAACTAAATAAATATACAATACATTTGACAGATGAACAATATAAAACAGTAATAGACTTGGCACAAAACGAAATAAATCAGCAATGGATTCAAAAAGTAAAAGACAAGATAAGCGAAAGACAATTTGAATTGCAACAAGAATATAAAGATTTTGAAGATGACGCAATATTAATAGTTTTACAAGAACTACTAGAAGGGAGAAAATAAAATGCAATATAAAGGATTAGAAATAATGCAAATGATATCAAAAGGACAAATAGAAGATGGAACAAGATTTGATTTTGAAAACAATAATTTTAATGGAGAAGTAGAATATTACAATGGGACATTATATTGGATAAGATTTGATGAAAACTGGAAAGAAACAGGTAAGAAAAATCTTTTTGAAATGTTTAATATTCAAAGCACAATGGTAGCAGATTTTGAACCATTAGAAGATAAAATAGATATAGATAGTATAGAAAAATTAGAGTCAATTACTAACAATATAGACGGAACCGTTTGTATAATGGTTAAAATAAATGAATTAGTACAAGCAGTAAAACAAATAAATAAAGAAGTAAAAGAGTTAGAAAATAGAAAGTAGAGGAATTAGGATGGATGAAATAATAAAATTAATAGAAACAAAACCACATTTTGATGAATATTACTTAATAGAAGAATGTGGCAAAAAAGAACAAATGGGAAAATATATAGAAACTATAAGTGCAAAAAACGCAACGGATGGATATTTAGTGATATATGATAAAGAAGCATATATGTTTACATTTAAAACAATATATAAAAATAGTAAGGGATATTATATAAAACTAAAAGGACAAACTGTATATTTAGAAGATTTTGAGGAGGACTAGCATATGACAAAAGAACAAGCAATAGAAGCTTTAAAAGAGCATAAAAGACAAATAGATAAAAAATATATTAATACAAGAAATTCAAAAGCAATAGAAACAGTTTTATCTATGTTAGAAGAAAAAGACAAAGAAATACAATTTCAAAATGATATAAATAAAACGGAATTAGATAGACACAATAAAGCTGAAAAAAACTTAAAAGGAATTATAAACAAGCAAAATAAAATAATTGATTTATATATAGACAATATTATGACATATCAACAAGTAAAAACAATAAGAAAAATGTGTTGTCCTAGTTGTCCAATAGGAGAAAAGGCATGCACATATAGTGGAATACATAGAAATTGTATAAAGCAATATTTTGAAAATAAAGCAAAAGAATTATTAAATAAATAAAAGAGCATACTACATCAAAAGAGGTGTAGTATGCAAGATAAAGAAATAATAACAAAATGGAAAGCAGGATTAAGCAAGAATCAATTAGCAACAATGTATAAAAGACAATATGATCAAGAAATAAAGATAATAAGAAGTACAGTAAGACACAGACATGATGGAAGATACATAAGCAGTTATGAAGCATTAGCTTATGTAGAAAGAGTAATATATGAGTATTTAAGAAGGAAGTGAAGATATGAATATAAAAGAAAAAATTGTTATGCTTATACCTAAAAAAGAGAATGTAAAAGAAATAAAAGTTCCTGATTTGAAGCAATACTTAGTAAATGGCTATGAAGAAATAAGACAAGTAAAAAAGGAAAATATAGAGCTAGAGAATCAGTTAGAAGAAGAAAAGAAAAATAAACAGTTATATGAAGGAGCTCTAGTAACATTATCAGAATTTCAACAAAGAGATAAAGATAATAAAAATGAAATTAATAGACTAAAAAACAAAATAAAAGAAAAGGAACAAGAAATAAATAATATAAATTCACAACTCAATACATATAAAATCAAACAAATCGAATACGACAAAAGAGAAAAAAATTTAAAAAATGAAATAAATGAGAATGTAAAAACAAAAATAGATATATTAAAAGATAATATATGTAACAAGATAAAAAATACCAAAGGAAACCTAAGTAAAGATAAAATTATAGATATTATCTATAAAGAAGCGGAGTGATACAAATGACAATAAATCATATATACAACATAGTAATAGACACAATGAAGGAATTAGAGAATATAAACTTATTAGACATAACAAAAAGAAAACAAAATCAAGCACAATTAAATAGAGCATATAAGATTTTAGATGACTTAAAAGATGAATTGATAAGAGAAAATATAAAAAGGAGGCACACTAATGAATAAAAAACTAAGCAAAGAAGAATATAATTATGCAAAAGGTTGTTTAAAAAGATATAATTATAATTGTATCAATATAATGAATATAAGAGCAGACATATTAAGTATAGGCAGTCAAAATTTAGATGGAATGCCAAAAGCACCATATAATATAAGCGACAATGTTTTGAATAGTGTAATAAAGTTACAAGAAGATGAACAATTACAGAAATCAATAAAAGAATATAAAGCAGTAGTACAAGCATTAGAATTGATAAATAAAGACTGTAAAATAATATTTAACAAATATTACATATTAAGTAAAACAAAATGGGAAGTAATTGAATCAGGGATGTCTGAAAGAACATTTGAGAGAAGAAATCAAGAGTTAATATATGCAGTGCATAACGAATTAAAAAAAATTGGCGGAAAATTGGCGGAATTTTAATAAAATATGTGATAAAATTAGTACAAGTTAAAAAGTCGCAGATAGAAATATCAAACCCAGTGCGATAACCTATTTGTTGATTTAAGAATAGATGTTTTAAATGTCTATTCTTTTTTGTTATGTTATTACCAGTATGCTAGGTAACTGATAATATAAATAAAGTTTGTTATGTTTGGTTGAATGTAATAAACCTCCTTTTAATGTATTTATATAAATTTTTGCAGAACTTACCTAGCGAGTTCTAATATATGTGCTTTTAGCTCAGTTGGTAGAGCATCTGGTTGAAGCCCAGAGTGCCTAAGTTCAATTCTTAGAAAGCACACCATATTATATATAACTTACATATTTCGTAGTGTTTATAAATAAAAGAAAAGAGGAAAAGATATGAAAATAAAAGATATTAAAATTACAGTAAAGACAAATGCAGATGAAGAAATAGAAAAGGAAAAAGAATTAGTAGGCTTACTAGAAAGAGCAAACGAACTAATTCAATCACTTAATAATATAAAAATAACAAATTTAGAATAACTGTTTTTTAGCATATTCTACACTAGCGGTTTTTTGCATTTCATTCCAACTGCTAAATGTTGAATTATTAGAAACATATTTATCTAAATCTGATTCATTGATATTTTCTAAATCTTCTTTTGAATTGATAACAAATCCACCATTATTAAAGAAATCATTGATGTTAGAAAATTTAGTATATGTATTCATAAAAGAAGAATCGAAAATATCAGCAAATGTTTTTGGTTTAGAATTAAAGTTTTGAACTTTTTGATTTAATTCTTTTTGAAACTTATCTAAACCAGATAATTTAATATTAAATGACATACTAATCACCTCCAATCGAGAAAATTATAACATACAAAAATGACGAAAGTTGTCATAAAAAGTCGAAAAATAAAATAAAAGGAGAGTACATATGACTAATCAAGAAAGAATAGAAAAGTATAAAAAAGAACATTGTTCAAAATGTAAAAACAAAGACAAGTTTGACTGTGAAATAAGAGTATTCAAAAATAATGACATTATATGTACAAAGTGTGTATATTATGAGAGACAAAATTAACTATGCAAATTGCATGAAAAGAAAATGTGAACAATGCAGATATTATGATTATTGTTTTAGATATAGACCAAAACACAAAAAGATTTCAAGAGGTAAATATGAACATAAATAAAAACATAAAGAAGGTGATTAAATGGCAAATGAGCAAAACTTAAAACCTATACGAACCAAGAAGGAAGCAAGAGAAAAAGGAAAAAAAGGTGGAATAAAATCAGGAGAAGTAAGAGCACAAAGAAAAACGTTAAGAGAGGAACTATTAGCATTATTGGAAACTAAGGTAGAAGATAAGACGATACAAGAAAAGATAAGCTTTTCACTTATTCAAGAAGCCTTGAGTGGAAATGTAAAGGCATTTGAAACTATTAGAGATACTATTGGAGAGAAACCACAAGACAAGTTAAACATATCTGGAGAAGTTAATAATCCATTTTCAGGAATGACAACAGAAGAATTGAGAAAGATATTAAATGAATAATAATATCAAAGAAGAATTAAAAAAACAAGCACGTTTGGAATTAGCCAGACGTGATTTTTTTGAATATTGTAAATTAACTGCACCAGATTTTTATAAAGAAGATAGACAATTCTTAAAAGATATGTGTCATGAATTACAAGATTTCTACGAAAGTGATGATAGAATTTGTGTAATAAACATGCCACCTAGACATGGAAAATCAAGAACAGCAGGAAAATTGGTTGAATGGGTATTTGGAAATAACAATAAAGAAAAAGTAATGACTGGTTCATATAATGAAATACTATCAACAACATTTGCAAAATCAGTAAGAGATACAATAGCATCAGAAAAAACAGAAGGAATAATAGTATACAATGACATATTTCCTAATACAAAAATTAAATTTGGTGAATCTAGTGCAAATAAATGGGCATTAGAAGGAAGTGGACAAGCAAATTATTTAGCAACATCACCAAAAGGAACGGCAACTGGTTTTGGATGTACTTTAATGATAATAGATGACTTAATAAAGAATGTTGAAGAGGCATACAACGAAAATGTTTTACAAAAACAAATAGACTGGTTTAACAACACAATGCTATCAAGAACAGAAACAGGATTTAAGTTAATAATTATTATGACCAGATGGTCTAGTAATGATTTAGCAGGTTATATATTAGAAAACTATGACAATGTGAGACATATAAACTATAAAGCAGTTCAAGAGGATGGCTCAATGTTGTGTGATGCAATTTTAAATAAAGAAGATTATAAATTAAAAACTAAAAATATGAACAAAGATATTGTATATGCTAACTATCAGCAAGAGCCAATAGATGTTAAAAATAGATTATATACAACATTTAAAACATATGAAAAATTACCACCAGCACATTATATTATGAACTATACAGATACTGCTGACGAAGGCAATGATTATTTATGTTCAATAAATTATCAAATGTATAATGAAGAATATTACATATTGAATGTTATTTATACACAAGAGGCAATGGAAATAACAGAACCAGCAGTTGCAGAAATGTTAACAAAAGACAATGTAGGAAATGCAAATATAGAAAGTAATAATGGTGGTAGAGGATTTGCAAGAAATGTAATAACAAACTTAAGAAATTTAGGCAATAGACATACGAATGTTAGATGGTTTCATCAAGGAGAAAATAAAGTTGCAAGGATATTAAGTAATTCAACGGGAGTAATGAATAATATATATTTTCCTATAAATTGGGAAGATAGATGGCCTGAATTTGCTAAACATTTAAAACATTATGTAAGAACTGGAAAGAACGAACATGATGATGCCGAAGACTGTTTAACAGGGGTATATGAAAATCCAAAACCTAAAAATACAAATATGACAATGACTAATAAGTCTTTTATAAATATGTAACATCTACTAAAAAGTAGGTGTTTTTTGATTGGAGGAAACAATGTTAAGA
>ERZ791837.2370-NODE-2370-length-10617-cov-2.994887_pt1 | contig 10617 bp, 8 predicted proteins | sample MGYA00510292_ERZ791837 | MGnify/ENA primary metagenome ERZ791837 (study PRJEB30046, sample SAMN00715259) | human gut metagenome | study: EMG produced TPA metagenomics assembly of the A metagenome-wide association study of gut microbiota in type 2...
GAAATTATCGAAACCGAAAATGAATTGCAGCGTTTGCAGACGGAAGCCTCCAAGACAAATACAGCACTTGCAAAAATTGATGAAGCAGGTCAGATATTTGAAAATGTCGGCGACAAAATTTCAGGTGCTGGCGAAAAATTACTTCCTGTGACCGCAGGCGTGACAGCTCTTGGCACTGTTGCCGTGAAAACCGCCTCCGACTTCGATTCTGCCATGAGTAAGGTCGCCGCTGTTTCCGGTGCTACCGGTGAGGACTTACAGGCACTCCGTGATAAGGCTCGTGAGATGGGTTCAAAAACAAAATTTTCTGCTTCCGAAGCCGCCGAAGCGATGAACTACATGAGCATGGCGGGCTGGAAAACGACCGATATGCTTTCAGGCATTGACGGCATCATGAACCTTGCTGCCGCATCCGGTGAAGATTTAGCAACCACCTCCGATATTGTAACTGACGCACTGACCGCTTTTGGCTTATCTTCTGCCGACAGCGGTCATTTTGCTGACGTTTTAGCAGCAGCATCAAGCAATGCAAACACCAATGTTTCCATGCTCGGCGAATCATTCAAATATTGTGCTCCTATCGCCGGTGCATTGGGATTTTCCTGCGAAGACACCGCCGAGGCACTGGGATTGATGGCGAATGCCGGAATCAAGTCCACGCAGTCCGGCACGTCAATGCGTTCCATTATGACGGCTCTTTCCAGCGATGTAAAATTCTGCTCAGATGCTTTTGGAGAAATGGAAATTGCAACTACAAATCAGGACGGCTCGATGCGAGAATTGTCCGATATATTGGCGGATTGCCGAGTTGCATTCAACCAGATGTCGGAGTCCGAAAAGGCAAGTGCGGCACAAGCACTGGTTGGAAAGAATGCCATGTCAGGATTCCTTGCCTTGATGAACGCCGCCCCTGCCGATATTGAAAAGCTGTCGGGAGCAATTGATAATTGCGACGGAACATCGCTTTCAATGGCAGAAACCATGCAGGACAACCTCGGCGGACAGCTTACTATTTTAAAATCACAGCTTGAGGAATTGGCGATATCTTTCGGTGAAATTCTGATGCCCGTTATCCGAGAGATTGTTGCTAAGATTCAGGCTTTTATTGATAAATTAAATGCAATGGATCCAGCCACCAAAGAAACGATAGTAAGGATTGCTCTCGTTGCAGCGGCTCTCGGTCCTTTGCTTATTGTTGTTGGCAAAACAATATCAACAGTTGGAACACTGATGCAGTTTGTATCAAAAATCCCAACTATGATTGCAAGTGCAAAAACGGCTTTCACTGCACTCAGCGGAGCAATCGGAGGAATTTCTGCACCTGTAGTTGCCGTTGTTGCGGCGATTGCTGCACTTGTGACAGCATTTATTCATCTTTGGAATACCAACGAAGATTTCAAAAACAGCATCCTTGCGATATGGGAACAAATCAAGGCTACCTTTGAACGTTTGACATCCGGCATTGTTGACAGGCTGAATGCTCTCGGATTCAATTTTGAGAGTTTTGGTGATGTTGTAAAAGCTGTGTGGCAGGGACTTTGCGATATTCTTGCACCGTGGTTTGAGGGCGTTTTCACCTATATTGCGGAAACTTTCGATGTTATTGTTGATGTCATTCTTGGCATTCTGGACGTTTTCATTGGTCTGTTTACCGGCGACTGGGAGCAGATGTGGAACGGTATCAAAAGTATTTTCGTTGGCATATGGGACTTTATTAAAAATACGTTTACCAATATTCTGGACACGCTGAAGGGCATTGCTGATGTATTTCTTGGCTGGTTCGGAACTTCATGGGACGAAGTATGGACAGCTGTCAAGGACTTTTTCGTGAATATCTGGAACAGCATTTCTTCTTTTGTTTCGGGTATTTTCACGTCAATCAGCAACTTCTTCACGAGTATTTGGACTGGAATCCGTGATTTCTTTGTTGGAATATGGGATGCGATTTACACCTATATTTCGGAGAAAATCACAGCAATCCATACTTTTATCACTACCATTTGGAACGCTATTTCTACGGCGATTTCAACGGTCATGGATACGATTTACAACGTTATCTCCACCGTTTGGAACACCATTTATGAATTCATTTCTCCGCTTTTAGAGGCATTCAAATACCTTTTTGAGACTATTTTTCAGGCGATTCATATCATTATCAGCAACGTCATGGACTGGATTTCAGAAAAGATTCAGACTATCTGGAATGCTATCGTTGCATTTATCACGCCGATTTTGGAGGGTATCAAATCATTTTTTGAAACGATTTGGAATGCAATTTTCACTGCAATTTCAACGGTCATGGACACGATTCACAGCGTTATCACGACTGTTTGGAATGCGATTTCCGGCTTTATTTCGAGGATTCTGAATTCCATCTGGTCTGTGATTTCTTCGGTCTGGAACAGTATTTCATCAACGGTTTCAAGCGTTTTGAATGCCATTTCAAGCGTGGTATCGAATATCTGGAATACAATCAAGACAACGATTTCCAACGTAATGAACTCCATCAAGTCCACTGTTTCAAATATCTGGGACAGCATTAAAAGCACCATTTCGAGTAAAATCAGCGGTATTGTGGACACGGTAAAAAGCGGATTTAATAATGCTGTGAATTTTGTAAAAGGGCTTGCTTCCGATGCTTGGAACTGGGGCAGGGATATTATCAGCGGGATTGTTGACGGCATCAAAAGCTGTATCAACTGGATTTCTGATGCTTGTACAAATGTTGCTGATACAATCAGAAGCTATCTTCATTTCTCCGTTCCTGATATTGGACCTTTAACGGATTTTGAAAGTTGGATGCCGGACTTTATGAAAGGCTTAGCGGACGGCATCAACAAGAGTAAAAAGGTCGTAGCCAAGGCGGTATCGGGTGTTGCGGATACCATGAAAATTTCGCTGAATTCAGATTTGAGCTATAAGCTTGATGGAATTTCTGGTGCTGTCATGAATGGCAGTTCTGAGAGTTCTGTGGTCAACAACTACTACCAAAACGACAACAGCCGGACAGTGAATCAGACCAATAATAGTCCAAAGTCACTGTCACGGCTGGAGATATATCGAATGACAAGGAATGCGGTGAAAATGTAAAAGGAGCGATTAGTGGTCGCTCCTTTATCTCTACAAATCAGAATTTGTCAGTCTAATTGCTTTTTGATTTCAGCTTTCACTTTATCCAAATCACTGCAAGTCAAGATTGGAATCAGCCGGTTGATTTCGTCAATGCTCCTATCCCACCACTTGAATCTCAACAGCAATTCAATCAGTTCATCGTCAAAGCGTTTTTGAATTGCTCTTGCAGGATTCCCAACGACCTTCGTATATGGTGGAACATCACTTCCCACAACGCTGTTTGCACCAATGATTGCACCATCTCCAATGTGAACGCCGGGAAGGATTACCGAATTTTGCCCGATCCAAACATCATTTTCGATAACGGTATCTCCTTTTAATGGCAGATCCGTCTTTGCAGGCGGCGACATTTCCCATCCCTCCAAGGTATAGAACGGGAATGTAGAGACGGCGTTCATCTGATGGTTTGCACCGTTCATCACAAACTCAACTCCGGCGGCGATTTGACAGAACTTTCCGATGATGAGTTTGTCATCATTCCACTCGTATAAGTGTGAAACATGACTTTCAAAATCCGAATCGGCAATATAAGTAAAGTCCCCGACAATAATATTCGGATTTGTAATCGTCGGCTTCACATATATTTCTTTATCATACCCTGCAATTGGATGGATTGTATTGGGGTTTGGGGGGTTTCCGTCTTTCATCTTAACTACCTCTTCGAATTCCGATTTTCTCAATTCTCTAAACTGGAAATTGTGATGCAGAAAGTCTTTAACAAGCCTGTTGAGCTGCTGTTCTATCAATCGAAAGTGAAATGCTATTTGTTGGCATACAAATGGCAACCTTTTACATGGTCATTGACAATCCCTATTGCCTGCATATAGGCATATATAATTGTACTACCAACAAACTTAAAGCCAAGCTCTTTTAAGTCTTTACTAATTTGATCTGAGAGTGCAGTCCTTGCGGGTATATCAGTTTCAGTTTGGAACTGATTGAGAATTGGCTTACCATCAACATAAGACCATATAAACGAATCAAAACTGCCATACGATTCTTGGATTTTTATAAACTGTTGAGCATTTGTTATTGCTGATTTGATTTTTAACCGATTACGAACAATGCTGCTATTTTGCATTAGCTCTTCTATTTTTGCATCATCATACAGCGCTACTTTTTTGCAGTCAAAGTTATCAAAAGCAATTCTAAATGCCTCTCTTTTGTTTAGTATTGTCAGCCACGATAGCCCTGCCTGCATACCTTCAAGTATTAACATCTCAAATAATTTATTCTCATCATGAACGGGCTTTCCCCATTCATTATCATGATACTCTTTATATAAGTCGGTAGTTGCCCATGAACATCTTTGTATCAATTCTTCCATAAGTTTCTCCATCCTACAAATTCCGATTTATAGAGCAACTGCCCCACATTTTGTTTAGAATATTATACCACACAGCAACCAAAAAGTCAACCACGAAAAGAGTGATTTTTTTATGTTCTACACTTTAATTTTTGAAAACGAAACAGGTCAGCAGATTGACCTTTCAAAAACAGCAAACAGATTCATGTTCTCAAAAATCGAGGGACTAAATCCACCTGTGGGAACAATCAGTACATCAAGCTATGCCGGAATGGACGGTTCATATCTCAACAATGCTTTTATCGAGAAAAGAAATATAGTTATTCCTTTTGAAATGCGTGGCTTTAATATTGAAAAAAGACGGCACGAATTATATAAAGTGGTCAAGCCGTCACGATATATCAAAATATATTACTCTACAAAAAATATATCTGTATATGCCGAGGGTATCGTGGAAACCTGTGAAATGGAGAACTTTGAGATGCTAACCAAAGGGCAAATATCAATTGTCTGTCCTGATATTTACTGGTATTCAACTGAAACTCAGATTGCTGAATACTCAAGAATAACAGGAGCATTTCACTTCTTTTTTCCCGATAATGATGAGCCTTTTCCTATTGGTAAATACAACACGCAGAACATTATGACCATTGTAAATGACGGTGATGAGGTTGGCTTTACTCTTGAAATCAGCGGCGGTCCTGCAAAAAATCCGACTATCTACAACGCTGAAACCGATGAATATATGCAGATTACTGACGAGATTAAAGAGGGTGACATCATCACCATAACTACGAAAACAGGAAACAAGACGGTAACTTTGGAACGTGAGGGCGTTGTTACAAATATCATAAACAGGCTTGTCAGCGGTTCAACATGGCTGACATTAAGACCCGGAGAAAATAAATTCTATGTTCGTGCATCTGATGGACTTTCAAAACTGAAAGTTCGTCTGATACACCGCAATGCGTACCTTGGAGTGTGATTTATGCAGATTGAAATATATAACATGATTCCTGCGGAGAATAAACTGTCAATAACCCTTGAGGCAATATGCGACAGCTTTTCTTCACTGCTCTGGGATATTGAATACTATTCTTGTGGTGCTTTTGAGGTGTACATTGCTGCAAGTCCACAAAATATTGAAATCTTCCAGACAGGCAGAATTGTCGGGCGTGATGATGATAAAGAACACTTCGGACTGATTGAATCCGTTGAAATACAGACAGATGCAGAAGACGGCGACTATCTCATTGTGAGAGGTCGCTTTTTAATGTGTCTGCTTGAACGCAGGATAATCTACCCGACAGTGAATTTCACAAAGGAAACAACCTATGAAGACATAATAAAAACTGTTGTGCAGTTTAATGCTGTTGTATCCGGCAAAAGAAAAATCCCCGGTCTTTCCGTCGGTACTGCAACAGGTTCAAGCTGGGAACAGAAAACAAAGCTCCAAATTAGCTATGATAATCTTATGGAATGGATTTATAAAATTTGTGAGAAAATCGGGGGTACTGCAAATATACGGCTTTCAAAAAAGGCTGATGAACAGTATGAGATTCTTCTTGAATTATCGGAAGGTGCTGACCGTTCCATTATGCAGGAAGAAAATCCGCATATTGTATTCTCTGACGGATACAACAATTTGCTTTCCTTTTCGTATTCTACGGATATATCTGAGCAAAAAAACTTTGCATATATTCTCGGCAAAGGCGAAGGAGAAGAACGTAAACGCACTACATATTGTAACGGTTCAGAGCCTTCACATCTTGACCGCTATGAAGTGTATGTTGATGCAAAGGATATGTCAGATGAAGAACAGATTGACGGAGAAACAAAGTCGATACCTGATGCAGAGTATATTGAACTGCTGAAAGAAAAAGGAAAACAAAGCATTGTTCTTCCGCTGACATCATCAGAATCACAAATTGCAGTACAATCTACGCAGTTTCAGTATAACAAGGACTACTTTGTCGGTGATTATGTAACAGTGGAACACCGCAGATTCGGTCTGCGGCAGAATAAAATACAGCTTATTGGTATGATTGAGAGCTTCGACCGGAACGGCAGAAATCTCACACCGACATTTAAGGAGGTATAGTTTATGGCGTTTTCATTCGGATTTTTCAATTCAAAAAATCTTGACAGAACATATACTGCTGAGAACTTCTGCGACTATCTTGGCAGTATAATCTGCAACGGCATTCAGGATAATTACGGTCAGTGCTTCAAGTTGACTGCTAACAAATTAAAGCTGACTATTGGCAACGGAAAAGCATGGATTGACGGTCACTATTTTCTTTCCGATACTCCGTACACATACGACCTTTCAAGCTATGTGAACGAATCACTGGGCAGATATTTGTCAGTCGGGATATGCTGCAATACAGGTGAAAACTATCGTAAGGTAGAATTTGAAATTCTCGCAGGCACTCCTGCAACATCACCGTCAATACCGAGATTCAAGGATACAGAAACCAAAACATATCTTACGCTTTGTGCAATCAGAATTGATGCAGGTGCGACAGAAATCAAAGTGACAGACTACAGAGAGAATACAACATATTGTGGTTATGTCCGCTGTATTCTCGGTAAATGCAAGGTCACAGATATGATGTCACAGCTGGCTGAAATTACAGAGCAGATGAAAGATTACAATACAACAATTCTTCAGCTTACAGGAAAGATTGATGAGCTTACTTTAAAGGTTGATGAAGTGACGGGTGATGTGGTATCTATTGGCAAATGTGGTGAAAATATTAACTACACCCTTTTTTCTGACGGTAAACTGATTCTCAAAGGTACTGGGGCAATGTTTGAATATGACAGCAGTTCAAATGTTTCTCCCTTTAAGGATAACCTGGATATTAAGTCGGTTATAGTATCAGAGGGTATTACTTCTATTGGAGAATATACTTTTCTCTATTGCAATAACTTGAAAACGGCTGTACTTCCTACAACCCTTAATGCAATCAAAAGAAACAGCTTTATGCCACACATTGACGAATATATGGTTCATCAGAATCTTTACGGACTTACAGAAATTACGATTCCTGCGGGAGTAACCGAAATTGCAAAGTTTGCATTTTCAGGAACTGCAATAAAATCAGTTACAATCCCTTCGTCTGTATCAGCTGTAGGTGAAATGGCATTCAGCGAATGTCAGAAACTTGAAACTGTTCGTTACAGTGGTAAAATCATCAGTGACAGAATGTTTGTCCGCTGTATTAAACTGAAGAATTTCACGATAACAAAAAGTACAACAGAAATTGTTGGAGGCTGTTTCAATTACTGTGAAAGCCTCACACTCATTACCTATGAAGGTACTATTTCTGAATGGAATTCAATTACAAAGCATACAAACTGGGACGGCCATACAGTAGGAACGATTGAAACTCCGCTGACAAAAATTCAGTGCCTTGACGGATATATGGAATATGTAAACGGAGAATGGAGGGAAGTTCATGATTAAATATCTTGTTAAAGGACAGAACATTGAAACCTTAGAGCATGAGATAATTGCAGCTGACCAGATTGCTTTTGTAAAAATACATTTTGTGTTTGATAACAGCTGGAAACCGCTTCACAAGGTAGTTCAGTTCTCGCAGAACGAATTTACATACAACAGGGTTCTCGGCTTTGATGATACAAGCTGTCTGCTGCCGGCAGAACTCACGCCCGGTGCTGTGAAGATGTCACTCTTCGGATATGATGCAAGTGCGTCAGAAACTATCAGAGCAACAACAGTTGTAAAAACTCTGAACATAAGACCGTCTGGTTTTGACGGTGAAAATGAAAGTCCGATACCTCCCACACCCGACCTTTATCAGCAACTTTTACAGAAAATCAGCGAAAAAGGTGGCAATGGTAAATCAGCATTTGAAATTGCTGTGGAAAACGGCTTTGTCGGTACTGAAGCTGAATGGCTTGTAAGTCTGAAAGGCAAAGACGGTGCAAACGGAAGAGATGGTGCTGTGGGTCCGCAAGGTGAACAGGGACCTCCCGGTAAAGATGGAGTTACTCCGGATATGTCTGAGTATCCTACCAGGTCAGATTATGAAGATTTACAGCGTAAATTACAGTCATTGCAGGATAACACCATGGACTATATCTTAGGACTTACGAACAGATGTGATTCACTTAATACTTCTATTCAGGAAAAGGAAGAAAAAATTCTTAATCTTGAAACAAGAATTATTGCACTTGAAAATCGCTCTGGTATCGAATATATTACTGTATTTTCTTCCGGCAATGATACCTTACAGAAATATGGTGAGAGCATCTATACCTACTACAATGACGGTTATCGTTCACTTGCAGGCTTTGTGGAAAACTACCCGCATTTCTGCTGTGCTGAAAATGACTATGCGATTTACTTTAACCAGACCGATTTCAGTTGGGCAGGAACAGTATTTGTTCTCTGTCTGACACCTGTTGCTCTGACTTCTTCCATGCACTTGATTCTCAGCTATATAGTAGGTGCATCGCAGGATGCAAAATTCTATCTTGTGAGAAAAAATGATAAAACAGGCTCAGAACTTGCAAGGCATATATATGAAGAAATACAGGCAGGAAATGCGGTAACTTTGCAATTCAAATGGCTTTATTCCGATACATATATTTCCGTGATGCAGTCACTGGAGAATGTACCGGATGGAGAATATTATCTTGCCTTCAAAGGCACATCGGACAATTCACATCCGATGATTGAATCAATCAAATTTATGAAAGGATGATGTTTATGAAAGAAACCTTTTGCCTTATCGCAGGAGTTGTGGGTGGATTTATCGCAACGCTGCTCGGTGGCTGGGACTCTGCACTTGCAACGCTCGTAGTCTTTATGGGCATTGACTTTGTGACAGGTCTGGTTACTGCTGTAATGGGTAAATCCAAGCACAGCAGAAGTGGTACGCTCAACAGCAAGGCGGGCTGGATTGGTCTTGCTAAGAAGTTCTGCATTCTGCTCATGGTTGTAGTCGGTGTGAGAATTGATATTCTTCTGGGAACTACATATATCCGTGATACAGTCTGCATCAGCTTTTGTCTGAACGAACTGCTCTCTATTATCGAGAACACCACCTTAATGGGCATTCCATATCCGCCCGCAATTAAAAAAGCAATTGATGTTCTGCAAACTAAGGTTGGCAGAATGGAAGAAGAAATCAAGGAGGAAAATGACGATGGCAATTCTGAAACCTGATAAAACAACAAACCTTGGCGGTGTAACCGTCAACGAGTATTTACTTACAAACCATAATCCAAATCATATAGATATGCCCTCTGTATCTATGGAGGGCAAAATTATTGGTGTTACTGTTCACAATACTGATTGGATTACAACTGCCGCAGGAACAACTCCTGCGGAGCAGTACACAAGAGCAACAGTTAATGGAAATATGAACGATGTCAGAGTTCACTACTATGTTGACAACACCTGTGCATGGCAGAATCTTCCACTGAATCTTTCTGGTTGGCACGCCGCAGACGGCAGTGGTAACGGCAATCGCAGGACAATTGCGATCGAGTGCATCATGAGTTCTGCTTACAATGATAGGGATAAAAAGTCTGAGGATAATTGTGCAAGACTGGCGGCCGCATTGCTGAAGAAGTACAATCTCAGCATCGATCACCTCTACACGCACACCCACTGGCTGAATGTTCGTGACGGCAAATCCGGCAGCGTGGATTATCTGAATACAGCAAGGAATCCGTACAAAACGTGTCCGCTGTACATTCTTCCGCATTGGTCTGCTTTTAAGGCAAAGGTGCAGTCTTACATGAATTCAGGAACATCCACAACGACAACTCCAACCACTACACAGCTCTACCGAGTGCGTAAAAGCTGGAGCGATGCAAAATCGCAGATTGGTGCATTCGCTTCTTTAGAAAATGCGAAAAAGGCTTGTAAATCGGGATATGCAGTATTTGACAGCAGTGGCAAACAGGTGTACCCGACGACTACAAAGAAGTCCATTGATGAGATTGCCCGTGAGGTCATTCAGGGTAAGTGGGGCAACGGTGCTGACCGTAAAAGCAGGCTCGCCAATGACGGATATGACTACAATGCCGTGCAGAAACGTGTGAATGAACTGATGAAGTAAATTTTATAGACGGCTGTCGATTTGGTTCGGCAGCCGTTTTCATTTGGAGGCAATATATATGGATGCAAAACAAAAAGA
>ERZ791837.2373-NODE-2373-length-10611-cov-3.831470_pt1 | contig 10611 bp, 9 predicted proteins | sample MGYA00510292_ERZ791837 | MGnify/ENA primary metagenome ERZ791837 (study PRJEB30046, sample SAMN00715259) | human gut metagenome | study: EMG produced TPA metagenomics assembly of the A metagenome-wide association study of gut microbiota in type 2...
GTGGCTGCTGGGAGCCCCGGAACAGCCAGTGGGTAGCGCGGCGGTGAGCCGGGAAGGAAAGATGCCGCTTATCCGGGAGCTGCTGTGTCCCGAAGCCCTGCGGGCGCAGGCACTGGAGGGACTGTGCAAAGTTCTGGAATGCAGAGAACTGCATTTGGCGCTGCCGGGCGCGGAGCCGGCGGACGGCCTGCGGACCGAGCCGATGATGATGGCGCGCGAAACGGCGGAAATCGGCCTGCCGGGGGTGATATATACCCCGCTGGCGATGGACTGAAAAGGGCGCGGCGGAACCCCCGGCGGTACCCGGAATAGAACGAAAATAAATTTGCTGAAGGCCTGAGCTCGATGTAGACGAACGGAAAGGCACAATGAGGTAATTCGGAAGCACTGGGAGCAGGACGAGAATGAATTTGCCGAAGGGCGATGTTACGACAGCAAAGGATGAAATGGCGTGGCAGGATGATCCTGCGGCGCTCGGAAATAGAATAAAAATTCATCTGCCGAAGGGGGCGGGAATGTCCCCGGACGGCAGAAACGATGCAAGGAGGAAACGACGATGACAGCTTATGTATTTTTGGCAGAGGGCTTTGAGGAAGTGGAGGCGCTGACCCCGGTGGATATTCTGCGGCGGGGCGGCGTGACCGTTAAGACGGTGGGCATCGGCGGCAAGACCGTTACCGGCGCTCACGGCATCCCGGTGGGGTGCGATATCGCCGAGGAGGATGTCATCCCGGATGAGATCGATATGATGGTGCTGCCCGGCGGAATGCCCGGTACCATCCATCTGGGAGAGTCGCTGACCATCCAGGAGGGGCTGGCCTATGCTGCCCAGGAGGATCTGTGGGTCGCGGCCATCTGCGCCGCCCCCAGCGTGCTGGGAGAAAACGGCCTGCTGCACGGCCGGAAATATACCTGCTATCCGGGCTTTGAGAACGACGAAAAGTACCACGGTACCTATACGGCGGCCCCTTTGCAGCAGGATGGAAAGATCATCACCGCGAACGGCGCCGGCAATGCCATGACCTTTGCGCTGTACCTGCTGGCGGCCCTGCAGGGCGAGGAAAAAGCGCTGGAAGTGGGCCGTTCTATCCAGATGAAGCTGTAAACAGGAGAAAATAACACGATGATAGACAAGAAACCGGAGGTCCTGGCGCCGGCGGGCGACCGGGAACGGCTGGAGGCGGCGCTGCGCTTTGGGGCGGACGCGGTATATCTGGGCGGCAAGCTCTTTAACATGCGCGCGGGGACCAGGAGCTTTACCCAGGAGGAGCTGGCCGAGGCGGTGAAGCTGACCCACCAAATGGGCAAGCGCCTTTACCTGACCTGCAACACCCTGCTGAACAATGAGGAGGCCGACCTGCTGCCCAAGTACCTGGCCGAGGTGCATGAGATGGGCGTGGACGCTGCCATTGTGAGCGATATAGGGGTGCTGATGGCCGCCCGCCGGGCTGTGCCGGAGCTGGAGCTGCATATCTCCACCCAGGCCGGGGTGACCAACTGGCTGACCGCCACCGAGCTGCACCGCCTGGGGGCCAAACGGGTGGTGCTGGCCCGGGAGTTGCCGCTGACCGAAATAGAGGAACTGTGCCGCCGCATCCCGCGGGAGCTGGAGGTGGAGGTCTTTGTGCACGGGGCCATGTGCATGAGTGTTTCCGGACGGTGTTTGCTTTCGCAGTACCTGACCGGGCGGGACGCCAACCGGGGCGCCTGCACCCAGCCCTGCCGCTGGAAGTACGCCCTGATGGAGGAAAAGCGCCCCGGGCAGTACTACCCGGTGGAGGAGGACGGCCATTACAGCTATATCCTAAACGCCAAGGACCTGTGCCTCATCGAGTACCTGGATAAGCTGGCGAAAGCGGGGGTTCATTCCTTCAAGATCGAGGGACGGGCGAAATCGGCCTATTATACGGCGGTGACCGCCGGGGCCTACCGGGCCGCCGCCGACCTGATGTGGCGGGATCCGGAGCATTACCGCTGCCCGGACTGGCTGCGGGAGGAAGTGACCAAGGTGAGCCACCGGGACTATACCACCGGGTTCCTGTTTGGGCCGCCGGAGGCCGGACAATGCTATGAAACGGGCGGATATATCCGCCGGTGGGAGGTAGCCGGGGTAGTGACCGGCTACGACGCCGAAAACCGGCGCCTGCTGTGTGTGCAGAGAAATAAATTCGCGGTGGGGCAGCCGCTGGAGCTGGTGCTGCCACTGCAGGGAGTAAGGACCTTTACCCCGGAAAAGCTGTATGACGCCGAGGGCCGGCCGGTGAACTGCGTGCCCCATGCCGCGGCGCCCTTTATGATGGATTACCCGGAGCCGCTGCCGCAGGGCACCCTGCTGCGAATGACGGTGGAATAACAGCCCGAAGGAGGGAGCAAAATGCCGATGTGGAAGCTGGCGCCTGCCTGCAAGGACTATCTGTGGGGCGGCGAGAAGCTGCGGGAAAAATATCATATCGAAAGCGACTGCGAGCCGCTGGCGGAGGCCTGGGTGCTTTCCTGCCACCCGGACGGCATGAGCCGCCTGGCTGAGGGCGAAATGAAGGGCCTGACGCTGCCGGAGGCCGCCCTGAAATATCCGGGGAACTTCTTTGGGACGCGGTGCGCGGAATTTGAGGAGTTCCCGATGCTGGTGAAGCTCATCGACGCGAAGAGGGATCTTTCGGTGCAGGTGCACCCGGATGACGAATACGCCAGGCGGGAGGAGCATCAAAGCGGCAAGGCGGAGATGTGGATGGTGCTGGAGGCGGAACCGGGCGCGGCGCTGTATTATGGCTTTGCCCGGGCGGTGAGCCGGGACGAAATAGAGAAAAGCTTGGCCGAAAATACCCTGATCGACCTGCTGCGGCGGGTGCCGGTGCAGCCGGGGGATGTTTTTTACATTCCGCCGGGGACGGTGCACGCCATTGGGGCGGGGATGGTGATAGCGGAGATCCAGCAGAGCTCCAATGTGACCTACCGGCTGTATGACTATGGCCGCTTGGGGGCGGACGGTAAGCCGAGGCCCCTGCATGTGGAGCGATCGCTGGCGGTGCTGAAGCCCGGTCCGGTGGAACAGGACTGGGACTTTGGCGGGCACCTGGGACAGCATAAAAACTTTACGGTGGATCTTTTGCAGAAGGAAGCCGCGGGCTGCTGCGATGGGGATAGCTTTGCCGGGCTGCTGGTGACGGCCGGAGAGGGAGAGCTGCTGTGCGGCGGTGAAACCAAGCCGGTACGGGCCGGGGAGTGTGTGTTCCTGCCGGCGGACGCCGGAGAATGGCAGCTGCGGGGCCTGGTGACGGCGCTGCTTTGTTATTTGGGCGAAAGCATTGCATGAGGAAAAAGACGGTGCTATAATAATGCGCATAAAAAGCGGGTCTGCCGCACCCAAAAGCAGCGGACGCAAAAAGAGAGGAAGGGGAGCAGATGGTAGTTAATCCCGGAAAAAATGAGATGATAGAGGTGGAGGGGAAGCGGTACCGCCGCCTGTGCATCAAGACTCATGTCATCACCGATGCGGACAACATTACCGATGTGGTGATGAAATACGCCGCCCCTGAAATGCAGGAGGGCGATACCCTGTTTATCACCGAAAAGGCGGTGGCCTGCACCCAAAAGCGGGCAATCCCCATGAAGGAGATCAAGCCCCGGCCACTGGCGAAGTTCCTGTGTAAATTTGTGCTGAAAACGCCCTATGGCATTGGGCTGGGCATCCCGGAGACGATGGAGATGGCCATAAGAGAATGCGGGACTTTCCGCATCCTGGTGGCGGCTGCCGTTTCCGCGGTGGGTAAGCTGTTTGGCATCCGCGGGTGGTTCTACAAGGTGGCAGGGGAAAAGGCGCGTTCCATTGACGGGCCGTGTGACTGTACACTGCCGCCCTACAACGAGTATGTGGTGCTGGGCCCGGCGGACCCCGATAAGGTGGCGGCGGAAATTTACGCCGTGCTGGGCAAGCCTGTTTTGATCACCGACATCAATGACATCGGCGGTGTCATTATGGGCGCGGCGCCCCTTTCCACCGACCGTGGATTGATGGCGGCGATCCTGCGGGACAACCCCCTGGGGCAGAGCCACGAGCAGACCCCGATGGGGATCATCCGGCCGGTGGCGGAATAAACCCGAATAGCAGGCGGCGGGGCGGTATGCCTTGCCGCCTTTTGGCAGGGAAGTGCGGGGGGAGAGGCGGCCCGCAGGGCGCTCCGGCTCCGCCGGAGCTGGCGGCCGGAGGCCGCCAAACCCGTCCGGAGGACGGGTTGCCCTGCGGGCCGTACCCTGCGGTTTGTACAGACTGGCGGCAGTTACAGCTGGGCGGGCTGCTTGACCCCGCGCATGGTAAGGGAAATGCGGCCGCGCTTTTGGTCCACCTCCAGCACCTTTACCCGGACAATGTCCCCCACTTTCAGCACCTCGCTGGGGTGCTTTACATATTTTTCGCCCAACTGGCTGATGTGTACCAGGCCATCCTCATGCACCCCGATATCCACAAAGGCACCAAAATCCACCACATTGCGGACGGTGCCGGTCAGTTCCATTTCCGGTTTCAGGTCCTTCATCTCCAACACATCGCTGCGCAGCACTGTGGGCGGCAGCGATTCGCGGGGATCGCGTCCCGGCTTTTGCAGCTCGGCTATGATATCCCGAATGGTGGGTTCACCGGCGGAAAGCTGCGCCGCCAGCGCTTTATAGCCCATCTTCTCCGCAAGGGTGGGCAGCTCCTTCATTTTATCGGTACCGATATCAGTCAAGGCGCAGCCACAGAGGGTCAGCAGCCCTTCGGCGATGGGGTAGCTTTCCGGATGGACGGCGGTGGCATCCAGCGGGTTTTTGCCGCCGGAAATGCGCAGGAAGCCGGCGCATTGCTCGTAGGCTTTTTTGCCGAGCTTGGGGACCTTGAGGAGCTGCGGACGGGCGGTGAAGCCGCCGTTTTCTTCCCGGTAGGCCACAATGTTTTTGGCGATGGCGGCATTGATGCCGGCAATGTGCCCCAGCAGCGAGGGGGACGCGGTATTGAGGTCGACCCCCACCGAGTTGACGCAGCTTTCCACCACGCCGGCCAGGGCGGCATCCAGCCGGGCCGGGGGCATATCATGCTGGTACTGCCCAATGCCGATGGCTTTGGGGTCGATCTTCACCAGCTCCGCCAGCGGGTCCTGCAAGCGGCGGGCGATGGAAACGGCGCTGCGCAGGTTGACATCGTATTCCGGGAATTCCTCGCTGGCCAGCTTGGAGGCGGAATAGACCGAGGCGCCTGCTTCGCTGACAATGGCATACTGCACCGGCAGGCCGCTTTCCGCAATGAGTTCCGCCACAATCTTTTCTGATTCCCGGCTGGCGGTGCCATTACCAATGGAAATGACGGTAATTTTATGCTTCTTCAGCAGGTCGGTCACCTTCCGCTTGGTTTCAGCGATTTTATTAAAAGGCTGGGTGGGGTAGACAACGGCGGTATCCAGCACACGGCCGGTGGCATCCACCACCGCCAGCTTGCAGCCGTTGCGATAGCCGGGGTCCCAGCCCAGCACCACCTGACCGGTGAGGGGCGGCTGCATCAGCAGGTGGTGCAGATTTTCGGCAAAGACCCGGATGGCCTGCTCGCTGGCATTCTCGAACAGCTCCCGGAAGGTTTCATTTTCCATGCTGGGGGCAATGAGGCGCTTCCAGCTATCGGCGGCAGCTTCCATCACGGCGCGGCTGCAGGCATTATTGGCGATCACCGTTTTGCGGCGGATGGCCTCCAGGGCTTTTTCCTCCTCCAGCACAATGGCTGTCTTAAGGAAGCCCTCCTTTTCGCCGCGGTTGATGGCCAGCACCCGGTGCGGGGCGATGCGGCCCACCGGCTCCTTGAAGTCGTAATACATCTTATAGGTGGTGTTCTCGGTGCTATCGCCGGTGGCGGTAACCACGGCCGCCCGGTGGATCAAAAGGCGCAGCGCCTTGCGGATCTCGCCGTCATCGGAAATATCCTCCGCGATGATATCCATAGCGCCGGAGAGAGCATCCTCGGCGGTCTCCACGCCCTTTTCCGGGTTCACATACTCTGCGGCCATGCTAAGCGGCTCCCGCAGGGTATTCTGCACCCGGATGGCCGCCGCCAGCGGTTCCAAGCCCTTTTCCCGGGCAATGCTGCCGCGGGTGCGGCGCTTGGGCTTATAGGGGCGGTAGAGGTCCTCCACCTCCGCCAGAGTGGCCGCAGCCTGAATGGCGGTCTCCAGCTCCGGGGTAAGCTTTTCCTGCTCGGTGATGGAGCGAATGACCTCCTCCCGGCGTTTTTGCAGGTTGCGCAGGTATTCCAGCCGGTCGCTGAGGTCGCGCAGGGCGGCATCATCCAGGCTGTCGGTCATCTCCTTGCGATAGCGGGCAATGAAGGGAATGGTGTTGCCTTCATCCAAAAGGCGCACGGCGGCTTCCACCTGCGCCGGGCGGAGCTTTAATTCCTGCGAGAGCTGCTGTATGAGTTCCATCGTTTTTCCTCTCCTTCGGGGCAAAATTACTTTTCTATTATAGCCTATCCGGGAGCAGGGAGCAACCGGAGAAACGGTACAGCAGCGTTTGAATATTCATTTTTATTTGCATAATTATACACAGTATAATCGCAAAATTGTTTGTTATCACTAATATTTAGTCGTAATTTTAGGCGGTTATCTCTGTTTTAATGCTTTACTTTTGCGAAATGTGATGTATAATAATTCATGTAATCACCGCCCGGCCGGAGAGGACCCCGCCGGGACCGGAACGAAAGATATTTTATGAAAAAGATAAAAGGAGATTCTACCATGAAAAAACTGCTTGCTGTAATGCTGGCCGCCATGATGCTGCTGGCGATGGTTGCCTGTGGCAACAACAATAGCGAACCTACCCCTGAGCCTACCCCCACCCCTGACGAGACCAAGACCCTGTATATGGCCACCGAGGGTACCTTCCCTCCCTATGAATATTACGATGGCGATAAGCTGGTCGGTATTGATGTGGAAGTGGCCGGTGCCATTGCCGAAAAGCTGGGCATGAAGCTGGAGGTCGTTGATATCGCGTTTGATTCCATCGTAAGCGGCGTACAGGCCGGCAAGTATGATATGGGCATGGCCGGTATGACCGTCAATGAGGAGAGACTGGAAAAGGTCAACTTCTCCGACAGCTATTCCACCGGTATTCAGGTCGTCATTGTAAAAGAGGGCGGCAAGGTTCAGTCCCTCGATGATATGGGCGCTGAGGGCGTCATCATCGGCACCCAGAGCGGTACCACCGGCTTTATGTATGCCTCCAGTGACTTCGGCGACGAAAAGGTAAAGGGCTTCACCAAGACCACCGACGCCGTTGCCGCACTGATCAACGGTCAGGTAGACTGCGTGATGCTGGATAACGAGCCTGCCAAGGCGCTGGTTGCCGCCAATGCCGATGCCGGTCTTTCCATTCTGGATACTGCCTACACCGTTGAGGACTATGCCATTGCCATCAACAAGGACAACAATGACCTGCTGACCAAGGTGAACGCCGCACTGGCCGAGCTAAAAGCTGATGGCACCCTGCAGGGCATTATTGACAAGTACATCAAGTAAGATCGTTTCCTCATTACCCATGCAGCGGGACGGAGCCACACTGGCTTCGCCCCGTGCTGCTATCTTATCACGATAGAAAAGAGGGGAACCATTGAGTAATTTCCTGCTGTGGTGGGAGCAGCTGAAGGCTGACTTTATCACCTGCTTTGTTACCAAGGAACGCTGGCGCTACATTACCCGCGGCCTGGGAAACACCCTGAAGATCGCGCTGGTGGCTGTACTGATCGGTATTGCCATCGGCTCCATTGTGGCCATTGTGCGCAGCGCCCACGACAAAAATATCCACGAGATGCGCCCGGGCCTGGGTCGCACCCTGCTGAAGATCGCCAACGCCATCTGCAAGGTGTATTTGACCGTTATCCGCGGCACGCCTGTGATGATCCAGCTGCTCATCATGTTCTTTGTCATCTTTACCTCGGCGCGGAATGGCGTGCCGGTGGCTATGCTGTGCTTCGGCATCAATTCCGGCGCGTATGTGGCCGAAATTATCCGGGCCGGTATTATGTCGGTGGATAACGGGCAGAGTGAGGCGGGGCGCAGCCTGGGGCTTAACTTTGTGCAGACCATGTGGTATATCGTCATTCCGCAGGCGCTGAAAAATACCCTGCCGGCCCTGGCCAATGAGTTCATTGTGCTGCTGAAGGAAACCTCCGTAGCCTGCTATGTGGCCGTCAACGATCTGACGCGTGGCGGCGAAATCATCCGTGGTGCCACCTACCAGCAGCTGCTGCCGCTTTTGGCTGTGGCCATCATCTACCTGCTGCTGGTCATGTTCTTTAGCTGGCTGGTAGGCAAACTGGAAAGGAGGCTGCGCAGCAGTGACCACTAAACCGATCATTGAGGTAAAAGACCTGAAAAAATCCTTTGGCACATTGCAGGTGCTCAAGGGCATCAATACCGAGGTGCAGAAGGGCGAGGTCGTCGTTGTCATCGGGCCCTCCGGCAGCGGCAAATCCACCTTCCTGCGGTGCCTGAACCTGCTGGAGACCCCCACGGCCGGTTCTATCTATGTGGATGGGGCGGAGATCACCGACCCCAAGTGCGATATCAACCTGCACCGGCAGAAGATGGGCATGGTGTTCCAGCACTTCAATCTGTTCAATAATATGACCATCCTGCGCAACATGACGCTGGCCCCCATGACCCTGCTGAAAAAAAGCAAGGAGGACGCTGAGGCGCGGGCACTGGCCCTGTTGCGGCGCGTGGGGCTGGAGGATAAGGCCAACGCCTATCCCAGCCAGCTTTCCGGCGGGCAGAAGCAGCGGATCGCCATTGTGCGGGCACTGTGCATGGACCCCGAGGTCATGCTCTTTGATGAGCCGACCAGCGCGCTGGACCCCGAAATGGTGGGCGAGGTGCTGGATGTTATGAAGGAGCTGGCGCAGGACGGTATGACCATGGTGGTAGTGACCCACGAGATGGGCTTTGCCCGCGAAGTAGGCAGCCGGGTGCTGTTTATGGATGAGGGTGTCATCATGGAGGAGAACGAGCCGCATGAGTTCTTTGCTAACCCCAAATGCGAGCGGCTGCAAAGCTTCCTGGCAAAGGTGCTGTAAAACAGAAAGATTCCCCCACAGGCCATACGGTCTGCGGGGGATATTTTTTATTCCAGAATATTGCGGGCGACATAGACGCCGCTGGCGGAAGCGTGAGAAAGCGAATGGGTGATGCCGCTGCCATCGCCAATGATGTAAAGGCCGGGATGCTGGTTGGATTCCAGTTTTTTATTCACCTCAACCTCCATATTGTAGAACTTGACCTCCACGCCGTACAGCAGGGTGTCCTCATTAGCGGTGCCGGGGGCGATCTTATCCAATGCGTAGATCATTTCCACAATGTCATCCAGGATGCGTTTGGGCAGCACCAGGCTCAGGTCGCCGGGGGTGGCATTCAGGGTGGGGGTGATGAAGGCCCCCTCCATGCGCTCCGGGGTGGAGCGGCGGCCGCGGATCAGATCGCCGAAACGCTGGATGATGACCCCGCCGCCCAGCATATTGCTGAGCCGGGCGATGCTTTCGCCATAGCCGTTGGAGTCCTTGAAAGGCTCCGAGAAGTGCTGCGCCACCAGCAGGGCGAAATTGGTGTTTTCGGTTTGGCGAGAGGGGTCCTCGTAGCTGTGGCCATTGACGGTGATGATGCCGTTGGTGTTTTCATTTACCACGGCGCCCTTGGGATTCATGCAGAAGGTACGCACCTTATCGCCGTACTTTTCGGTGCGGTAGACGATCTTGCTTTCATACAGCTCATCGGTAAGGTGGGCAAAGACCGCCGCGGGCAGTTCCACCCGCACGCCCAGATCCACGCGGTTGGAGTGGGTGGGGATATTGAGCTCCCGGCAGACGGCTTCCATCCACTTGCTGCCGCTGCGCCCTACCGAGATCACACACTTTTGGCAGGTGTACTCGCCTGCTGCGGTAAAAACACGGTAGCCATCATCCGCCGCCGCGACTGCAGTGACGGGGGTATCAAAGAAGAAGGTGACCTTATCCTTTAGTTCCTCGTAGATATTCTGCAGCACCTTGTAGTTGATATCGGTGCCGAGGTGGCGTACCGAGGCATCCAGGAGATGCAGGTCGTTCTGGATGCAGACAGTCTTAAAGCGGGTACCAGCGGTGGAATAGAGCTTTGTCCCTTCGCCGCCATGGGCCAGGTTGATCTCATCAACATAGCGCATCAGCTCCAGTGCCTGCTTTTTGCCGATGTACTCATACAGTGTACCGCCAAAGTCATTGGTGATATTGTACTTGCCATCGGAGAAAGCACCCGCCCCACCGAAACCGCTCATGATGGAGCAGGTGGGACAGCCAATGCAGGTTTTTATTTTATCGCCATCGATGGGACAGCGACGGCGGCTGAGGGGATGTCCGGATTCGAATACCGCGACCCGCAGGGCGGGAGCCCGGTGGGTCAGCTCGTAAGCGGAAAAGATGCCTCCAGGGCCAGCGCCAATGATAATGACATCGTAATTCATAGTACGACCTCCACAAAAAAGAACAGTTGACCGCTGCGCAGCCAACCCTATCATCCAAGATAATTTATTTATAACACAGGTGCAGGAATTGTGCAATGACGCCGGCAG
>ERZ791837.2375-NODE-2375-length-10607-cov-3.065864_pt1 | contig 10607 bp, 8 predicted proteins | sample MGYA00510292_ERZ791837 | MGnify/ENA primary metagenome ERZ791837 (study PRJEB30046, sample SAMN00715259) | human gut metagenome | study: EMG produced TPA metagenomics assembly of the A metagenome-wide association study of gut microbiota in type 2...
CATCGGCGGCACCCTGACGCACTTTGCCGCCCCGCCCGTGGTGATGGTGGCGGAAAAGTGGGACTGGGGCCTTGCGCACATGATCCAGCACTTCGGCTGGAAGGCCATTTCAGCCATCATCATTTCCAACCTGGCCTACTTTTTCCTCTTCCGCAAGGAGTTCGGCCGCCTGGCCGCCCAGCAGCGCGAGTTCAACGAGTTTGACGACGCCGTTCCCCAGTCCTGGGAAGACCGCAATGACAAGATTCCGGTGTGGGTGACGCTGGCGCACGTCTGCTTCCTGACCTGGACGGTCCTCTTTGCCCATGAACCGGTCATGTTCATCGGCAGTTTCCTCTTCTTCATCGGCTTTACGGTGGCTACTCCCCAGTACCAGAACCAGATGTCCCTGCGTGTTCCCATGATGGTGGGCTTCTTCCTGGCGGGCCTGGTCATTCTGGGCGGCGTGCAGGCCTGGTGGCTGGAACCGGTGCTGACGCGCCTGGGGGATTACGCCATGATCGGCGCCACGCTGCTGACGGCATTCAACGACAACGCCGCCGTCACCTTCCTGGCATCCACGGTGCCCAACCTGCCGGAAGCCGTCAAATACTCCGTGGTGGCCGGCGCCGTAACGGGCGGCGGCCTGACGGTCATCGCCAACGCCCCCAACCCGGCGGGCCAGGCCATTCTGGGCAAGTACTTCAAGGGCATCAATCCCCTGTGGCTGTTTGCCTGGGCAGCCTTCCCCACGGCTGTAGTGTTCATTTTCTTCACCTGCTTCGGCCATTAAGGGCCGGAGCCGGACGTTACTTTTATGTTTACCGGACTCGTTGAAACAACAGGAACCGTAGAGGGGTTTACGCCCATCAACGGCGGAGCCAGGCTGACGCTGGTTATTCCGTTCGGCCATGAACTTTCCCTGGGTGATTCCGTCGCAGTCAACGGCTGCTGCCTGACCGTGGACGCGCTGGACGGGGAGCGGGTCTCCTTTGACCTGCTTTCCCAGACACTCCGCGTCACCAGCCTGGGGAACCTCCAGCCCGGGGGGCTGGTGAACCTGGAACGCGCCATGTCCGCCATGGACCGCTTCGGCGGCCACTTCGTGATGGGGCATGTGGACAATACCGGGACGATTACGGCCCTGGAGCCCGTGGGGCAGGACCACCGCCTGGAAGTGCGCATTCCGGATGAACTGGCCCGCTACTGCATTGACAAGGGGTCCATCACCATTGACGGCATTTCCCTGACGATCGCCAATCTGGACGGTTCCCGGCTGGAATTCTGGATTACGCCCCATACCTTCGGACGCACGAACCTGCAACGCGCCGTTTCCGGCCAGCCGGTGAATCTGGAAGTGGACATGCTGGCCAAGTATGTGGAGAAGCTGTTTACTGCCCGTGAGAAGGCGGAGGGGTGAGGCTTTCCGTCAACGAGGGCGAAGTGTGAAACCCGCAGGGCGGATTGATTTTTGTGGAGGGGGGAAGGCGTATTCCGCGGGCTTGTGAAAACATGACCCCTGTTGGAAGGGGCACGCCGGGATAACGGAAAGAAGCCGGCAACGGCAAATACCAGGACCGGAGGTCCTGGAGCCCAGGTGGGTGTTGATTGATATGCCGTGGGGAAGCACTGTTCCAGTCCTCCCCCGTGTAAGAATGTCTTACTTTGCCATTCCGCCTTTGGCTGTGACCCATTTGCCGCGTTTGATGACCCGGTCAAAGGAGAGTCCGTTGCGTTCAGCCGCGGCTTTCGTTTCTTCCCATTGGGAAGCCAGAATCCCGGAGATGACCAGAACGGCATCTTTCTTCATGGCCGCGATGATGTGCGGGAAGGCTTTTTGCAGAATGGTGGAAAACAGGTTGGCGACGACCAGGTTGCCCTTCTGCCGGGCTGCGGGCGTCCATTCAAAGACGTCCCCTACAAATAAATCCAGCTGTTCCGCCGTGGCGGCGTTGCGTTCCATGTTGTGACGGGCCACTTCAACCGCCATGGGGTCAAAGTCGAAGGCCGTGGCGTGTTCCGCCCCCAGCTTCAGCGCCGCAATCGCCAGTACGGCGGTTCCGCAGCCGATGTCCGTCATGGTCCAGGCTGTTTCTTTGCGTGATTGGGCGAAGTCGGCAATGAAGCGCAGGCAGGTGGACGTGGTGGCATGGTCTCCGGTGCCGAAGGCCATTTCCGCCGGAACGCTCAGGATCCGGCGTCCGGGGAATTGTTGTTGCAGGGCGGCAAGCTTTTCTGCGGAGCTCTGTTCCGTGATGACCAGGGAATTCCTTATCCTGAGCGGGGCGCGTTCCTCCCGGTTCTGGGCCGCCACCCAGTCACGTGTCTTGATTTCCCGGACGGTGCCGCCAAAATACTGCTTCAGGGTCAGGGCGTCTTCTTCCCGGTCACAGTAAACGGTAATCCTGATGGTCTTGCCTCCCTTGATGATGGTGATGGAGGCATTGGGATTTCCGGCAATGCGCTCACTCCACGCGTCTTCCCATTTGGCGGGGGACAGTTTGTTCCAGCTCCAGGTCATGCGGGGAGTATGGAAGCTTTTCCGGCAGGAGGCAAGGACGGATGCAACGGAAGGAAAAGTTGAAGAAAGCTGCAATGGGTTATCCATTCCAGGGGGTTATTCCCATAAAGGCCATGAAGCGGCGCAGGGGCTTGCGGCGCTCCGGAAACTGGCCGGAATTTACAGGGATTTTCCGTTGGGCCACATCAGCATCCGTTTCAGGAAGCGTTCATTGTTGACGGTGACCTTCGGGAAGAGGCGCCTGCTGGATTCCTTGAGCGCCCTGATGGCGTCTTCGCCCTGCAGCGGCGTGCGGTCCGAACCGCCGATGACGGCGCGCAGCCATGCGGTCTGGGGCATGTCATAAGCTTCCACGGCCTTGAAGGGCATGCGTTCACGCCAGTTGGCGCCTCCCGTGGTGCCGGGAATGTTCAGGCGCTTGTTGACGTCAAAGAGGGCGGGCCAGAGGATGGCCGCGTAACGGGAGTTGGAACGGAACAGGGCATTGTACATGGCCGTCTTGATTTCCAGGTTCCAGCAGGAGAGCCATGTTTCCGGCTGCATGCCGGCAAAGTCAGCAAACCATTTCAGCAGGCGCGCTCCGTCTTCCGCCTGGTGCACAATGCTTTCCTGCTCCGGGCCGGACGGCGTTTTGGGAGAGGTGCCCTCCCACAGGCCCAGTTTCTGCGCACGCTCAATCTTGGCGTAGCTGTCATTCCAGGTCTGCATGATGGTTTCAAAGTCATGCGTGCCGAACGCCGCAAAGGAGCATTCATGGTATTCCTTTCCGGGGGTGATGGTGCCGTCCGTCCTGATTTCCCAGTGGGGGATCTTGAAGCCGGGAATGTTAAGCTGGCGCATGTTCGGGCGCACGTAATCCGGCACGCAGCCCAGGTCTTCCCCCACCACGCTGACCCCGGGGGCGGCGGAGAGCAGGAGGCGCAGGTACAGGTCTCCGTCCGTCAGGTTCAGGTTGCGGTCCACGGCGTTGTCATCCCCGCGGGGCTTGAAGCCGGGAAGCCTGCCGCCCGTCCTCTGGGCCGCCTGCTCAAGGGTAAGAGGCAGGAAAACCTCGTTTTCCGTGGGCTTCCACGGGAAGGAGTAAATGCGGTAAAAGCCCAGGATGTGGTCAATCCTGTACATGCTGAAAATCTTGGTGCAGTACTTCACCCGGCGTCTCCACCAAGCAAAGTTGTCCTGGGCCATGACGTCCCATTTGTACAGGGGAATGCCCCAGTTCTGCCCCCATTTTCCCGTGAACGGGTCCTCCGCGTAATTGCCTTCCGCCGGGGCGCCGCCGCACCAGTCCGTATCAAACAGGTAGCGTTCAAAGAAGACGTCCGCGCTGCTCAGGGAAACGCCGATGGGGATGTCCCCCATCAGTTTCACGTTGCGTTCGTCCGCGTAAATCCGGATGAATTCCCACTGCTTTTCACAGAGCCATTGAAGCCAGCGGGTGAAGTCCTTTTCCTCCTCGTAATCGGCGGCGATGGCCTTGGCCCGTGCGGGGTCCTGCTCCGGCCAGTGCCACCAGATTTCCGTGCCGAACAGGTCACAGAGGATCTGGAAGCAGGCAAAGTCTTCCAGCCAGCTTCCCTGTTCCCTCACCCATTCCCGGAACTTGGGCATGATGCCTTCATATTCCGGCTTGGTCTTAAAATTGTTCCATGCATCCCGCAGAATCCACATTTTCCAGAACCTGACCTTGGGGTAGTCCACCAGGTTGGGGCCGGAGGGCTGTTCCCACGGCAGCGTATCCCCGGTTTCATTGAAAACGCGTTCTTCCAGGCCGGGAATGGTCCAGGGTTCCAGGGAAAGGTACAGGGGCTCCAGAGCGATGGAGCTGATGGCGGAATAGGGGGAAGGGCATTCGTCCCGCCCCAGGGCATTGACGGGCAGGAGCTGGAGAAATCCCACGTGGGCGTCCGCCGCCCAGTCAATCCACTGGCGCAGCGCCGTCAGGTCCCCGATGCCGTGGTCGTTGTTGCGGCGCAGGGAGAACAATGGCAGAACTACGCCGGCTAATCTCTTTTCATCCATATCAGAACGCATGCTTGAACGGTTTCCCGGATGGACCTGTGCCAGCCGTGGAAACCGTGAGCGGCAGAATAGCATCCCCCGGAGGAATGCGGCAAGCCTAATACGTTGCCTTTGCGCCATGATTCGGGGTTGGCGCAGGAAAAACGCGCGGTAGTTTTCCCGCCTGTCCGGCATGAATGGAAGGCGCATGGACACGAAAGACGGGATTTTTCTTTTTGAAATGGCATCCTGCATAAACAGGCGCAAATTCTGCTTCCATCCGCAATCTGTGCCAGTTAAAATCATACGCAAATGAAATTGGCACTTCTCCCTTCCGCCCTGCTGGCGCTTCTGGCTTCCTGCGGTCCCAACAAGCATATGAATGCCTGGGAGCGGCAGAGTTCGGCGCTGGATCCCGTGGGCATCACGTCCAAGAAAATGGCGGCCAAACACAGGGCGGACCAGGCGTCTTACAAGCCGGGGGAATCCGTCACGTTCAAGAAGGAAAAGTTGATGGTGTTCGAGCAGAATCCGGAGAATAATTTTTCCACGAGCGGAACCGTCAAGGGAGGCGTGAAAACAGCCAAGGTGCTGGTTTGCGGAGATTTGTTCGCCAAGGTTGAATTTGAGGACGGCAGCCAGGGATACGTGAGCCTGTCAGAAGTAGTCAATCCGCAGGAAATGATGGGCTTTTATCCCGTCACCGCTCCCGACATGGCAGGGCCGGACGGGGCCCTGCTTCCGCTGCCCGCCAATATGGGCGCCGTCAGCCCGGAAGCCGCTGCGGCTTCCCGTGAGCTGGATATGTCCCGCATGAACACCTCCCTGGTTCCTGTGCCGGACTCCGCTTCCCCGTCATCTTCAGGAGCCGCGCCGCAGGAACCCCCTCCGGTTAGTGCGCCCCTTCCGGAATCAAGCGTGAAACAATAAGCGCCTTTGGCGCAAATGCCGGGGAGCAGGGATGGGACGATATATTTCGGCTTGCGCTGCGGTGGTCTCTCTGAACCCTGTTTCCTCCCTGCCTGACCAATGGCGGCAACCTATTCCGCCGTCAGCTCATACGCCACGGCGTCCGTGACGGTGACCGTGGCGAATTCACCCACGGGCAGGGTGAGCGGGACGGAAACGGTTCCGTCAATGTCCGGGGCGTCCCACTCCGTTCTGGCTACGCCGGGCGCGTCCACCAGCACGCGTATTTTTTTGCCGATCTGGTCCTGGCCCGTTTCCGAGGCAATGCGGGTCAGCAGCAGGGTGGCTTCATTATAGCGGCGCGCCTTGGTGCGGTGATGCACCTGGCCGGACATCTTGTAGGCCTTGGTGCCCTCCTCCCGTGAGAAGGTGAAAATACCGGCCCGTTCAAAGCGGAATTCTTCAATGAACTCCATCAGCTCCTGATGGTCGTCCTCCGTCTCTCCGGGGAATCCGGTGATGAAGGTGGTGCGGATGGCGATTCCTGGAACGGCCTTCCGGATGTCCCGCAGGAGGCTGCGGATGTAGTCCCCGTCCGTCACGCGCTGCATGGCGCTGAGCATGTTGTCGGAAATGTGCTGGAGGGGGATGTCCACGTAGCGGGCCACCTTGGGGCTTTCCGCAATGGCGGCGGTCAGTTCGCCGCCCCAGTGGGCGGGGTGGGTGTAAAGCAGGCGTATCCAGAATTCCCCTTCAATGGCGTTCAGGGCGCGGATCAGGGTGGCCAGGGATTCCCCGCGGGAGGAGTCCACCGCACTGCGGCGGTTCGGGCGCGCGTCCGTCCATTTGTCCATGCCGTAATAGGTGATGTCCTGGGCAATCAGGCAGATTTCCTTTACTCCGGACTGGATGAGGGCTTCCGCTTCACGCACCACGTCCTGCTGGGAGCGGCTGCGGTGGCGTCCCCGGATCATCGGGATAATGCAGTAGGCGCAGCCGTGGTTGCATCCTTCCGCTATCTTGATGTAGGCCGTATGGGGAGGGGTGAGGCGGTAGCGTGGCGTGTCCCAGTCCGGCACGTACTTGCACTTGCCTTCAATAAAATTTTTATCCGGAGCGGTCCGCTCCATCACCTCCGTGATGATTTCCGGGAGTTTGGTGACCTGGTCCGGGCCGATGAAGGCGTCCACCTCCGGCAGCAGGGCGGGAAGTTCCTTCTGGAAGCGCTGGGACAGGCAGCCCGCTACAATCAGCTTCTGGTTTTCCGGATAAGCTCCGCTCTCCCGGGCGCGCACGACGTCCAGAATGGCATCGATGGCTTCCTGCTTGGCCTGGTCAATAAAGGCGCAGGTATTGACCACCATCACGTCCGCCAGTTCCGGCTCCGGGGTCATGGTCATGCCGGCCTTCTGCATGTGGCCGATCATGATTTCAGAGTCAATCAGGTTCTTGGGGCAGCCCAGGGAAATAAGTCCAACGGTGAGAGGCATGGCAGTGAGTGAAGAGCGTGGTGAAGTCAGTCCCCGGAGGGGGAGTCGTCCCTGACGACGACGAGGTCGAACGGACGGATGTCCACGACGCGCACAGGGGTACCCTTAATGAGTATGCCTTGTCGAGAGAAAACCTCGCATATTTCGCCATGGATCATGGCCTTGCCATTGGGCTTCAGCTCCGTCACGGCGTTGCCCCGGTCGCCTATCTGCACGCGCGGAATGTTGACGGCCTCTCCGGCGGGGCCGCCGCTGACCGTGGCGTTCGTAACGCGGCGCATCAGGATGGAGTCCGGCAGGTACTTCATCAGCACGGCGATCAGGATGGCGCTTCCGGTCAGGCCCAGGGCCAGTTTCAGGAGGGGGATGCCCAGGACCATCGCCAGCGTGTTGACGTCGTCCCACTGTCCGTCCCGGATGATGTGGTCCCATTCCCAGGAGCTGATCATGCCGCCGAACAGGGCCAGGAAGATGCAGATGCCGCCGGCAATGGCCGCAATGAAGGTGCCGGGGATGACGAAGAATTCCACGCATAGCAGGACCACGCCCAGAATGAGCAGGGCCGCCGTTTCATATCCCGCCAGGTTCCCCGCAATGTTATTGCCGAAGAAGAAGAGGGCGAAGGCCGCAATCGCCACGATGCCGCCGATGCCGAACCCCGGAGTCTTGAATTCCATGTAAATGCCGCCGATCCCCAGCAGGATCAGGACGGGGGAGGCCCACGCAATCCAGAGGCCGATGCGTTCAAAGGCGGTGGGCTCAGCCGTGACCGTGGGGGCGTCCACCTTCTCCTGGGCCAGCAGGTCCGTGACGGAGGAGGCCGTTCCCTGGGCCAGCAGGGGCTTGCCGTCTTCCAGCCGCGTGGCGGCCTCCTTGCCCGTCAGGGTCAGCAGGGCGCCTTTTTCCAGCTTGACGGGGCCGAACTGCTGTTCCTTGTCGGACGGAATCATCATGGCTTTCACCACTTCCGGGCGGTAGCCCTTTTCCGTGACGACGGAGCGGGTGAAGGCCCAGAAGGCGCTTTCCGCCTTCTTGCGCATGACGGGGTCCATTTCCTCCCCGGAGGAGGTGATGATGCCCGCCGCGCCGATGGAGGAGACGGGCGCCATGTAAATCTTGTCGCACGCCGCGGAGATGAGCGCTCCGGCGGACATGGCCTTGGGGTTCACGTAGGCATAGGTGGGAATGGTCAGCGGCTGGATGCTCTTCATCATCATCTCGCTGGTTTCCCAGGCCAGGCCGCCGGGCGTGTTCAGGTCAAACACCACGGCCCGCGCCTGTTCCTCCTGCGCCCGCTTCAGGATGCGGTTCATGAAGCCGAAGCTCTGCTTGCTGGTCAGGGAGTCCTCCCCCACGGGGATGACCACTACCCGGTCGCGGAAGGTTTCCTCCGCGGCCGCCCGGAACGGGGATCCGGCAAACAGGGCCAGCAGAGCCAGCAACAGAAGGTGAATGTGCTTCATGCCTGCAAGCTAACACGTTCCTCGCCCGCGCTCAATGGGGAAATGCGTTTCATGCCGCCCGTGCCCGGCGGTATCCCCGGATGGTATCCTGATTCTGTCTTCTTGTGCATGCGTCGGGGCTGTGATAAACTGGCCGCGCCTTATGGGAAGGATTGATGAAGACAGCATCCGGCGCGTTCTGGAAGCCACGAACATTGTAGATGTGGTGGGCTCCTACCTTTCCCTGAAAAGGGCGGGATCACGCTGGAAGGCGTGCTGCCCGTTCCACAATGAGAAGACGCCTTCCTTCATTGTGGACCAGACCCGGCAGAACTTCAAATGCTTCGGCTGCGGGGAAGGGGGGTCCGCCATCACCTTCGTGATGAAGATGGAGAACCTGGGCTTTGCGGATACCGTGCGGCGCCTGGCGGAAAAAGCCGGAATCACCATTGCGGAAGAGGTGTATGACGCCGCGGAGGAAAAGCGGCGCAAGGCGCGCACCGCCCTGCTGGTGGCCCACAAGAAGGCGGCTGAATTTTTCCACAAGCTTCTGCTCCGTTCCCCGAAGGCGGCGGAGGCCAGGGCCTACCTGAATTCCCGCGGCTACGGGGCGGACATGGCCAAGCGCTGGCAGGTGGGCTGGGCGCCGGATTCCTCCCGGGAGTTCCTGGCCTGGGCGCGCACGGAAGGCCTGCCGGACCAGGTTCTGATAGATTCAGGCCTGGCCAACCGCGGGGAGCGCGGGGACCTGTACGCCCGTTTCCGGGACAGGCTGATGTTCCCCATCAACAACGTGTACGGGGAGTGCGTGGCGTTCTCCGGCCGTATCCTGCGGCCACAGGAAAACGTGGGCAAGTACGTCAACTCCCCGGAGACGTCCATTTTCAAGAAGGGGGACGTGGTGTTTGCGCTGGACAGGGCGCGCGGCCCCATGGGGAAGACGGGAAAAGCCCTGTTGTGCGAAGGGCAGATTGACGTCATCGCCTGCCATGAAGCGGGGCTTTCCTTCGCCGTGGCTCCGCTGGGAACGGCGTTCACGCCGGAGCACGCCAGGATTCTTTCGCGCTATGCCTCCCGGATTGTGCTGTGCTTTGACGCGGACAAGGCGGGCATTGCGGCGGCGGACCGGGCGTTCCGGGAACTCGCCCCCTTCGGCAAGGATATTTTTCTGGTGAATTTGCCAGCGGGGGATGATCCGGACTCCTTTATGAAGAGGGAAGGGAAGGAGGCTTTCTCGGAAATGGTGGAGAAGGCGCGTTCCTTCTTTGAAGTCCGCATTGAACGCGCCCGGGAACGGGGATTGCTGAATGACGCCGGCTCCAGCGCCGCCTTTGCCCGTGAGCTGACGTCCCTGCTGGCCTGCATGAGCGATCCCGTGGCGCGTGACTTGGCCACGGCGGACATCGCCGCGCGAATGCGCATGACGGTGGAAAACCTGCGGGGCGCGGTGAGAACGGCGGGCAGGAGAAGGAAAAGACCCAGTCCGCGGCCCGTTCCGCCCCAGCGGAAGAGGTTCCGCAGGTGTTGCCGCCCGTGAAGATGAACCGGGCGGTGGCCGTGCTCTGCGAGTTGTCCCTTCAGAACGCGCGGGCGCAAAGCCTCATCGTGGACCGCATTGAGGAATTGCTGGAACCCATGCGGATGCTGCAAGGCGGAGAAATCCTGAAAAAAATCCTGGCCCGGCTGCCTTCTCCGGACAGCCCCGCGGCCATCCAGGCCTTTCTGGCGTCCCTTCCCCAGCCGGAACGGGACGCCCTGCACCTGCTGAATCTGGACCCGGTGCCCATTCCGGATGTGGACAGGAGCGTTCAGGAGGCCTGTTCCGGCATCGCGAAGGCTGCGCTGGAAAGGCACATCGCCTCCCTGAAAGCGGAGATTGCGGATCCCTCCACGGATGCCGCCAGAAAGCTGGAATTATCCAAACTTAGTGTTGACTTGAAGCGTTTGCTGGGTACAATGTAGTGCTTCGATACCTCCGGGTATTGTATAATGGTGAATTGTGCCCTCTTCTTTTCAAGATATGTCCAAATCCGGTGACCCATCCTCCTCTTCTCCCAAGAAGACTCCCGCCAGCAAGAAAGCTTCTGCATCCAAGGAAAAAGTAGCGGCCAAGCCCGCCGCAAAAACTTCCAAAACCACTTCGAAAACTACTTCCAAGGCAGCACCTGCCAAAAAAGCCCCCGCCAAGGCCGCCGCTCCGGCGCCCAAAAAACCCGCAGCCGCCAAACCCGCTGCGGAAAAGAAGGCCCCGGTGAAAAAGGCAGCTCC
>ERZ791837.2381-NODE-2381-length-10581-cov-3.346760_pt1 | contig 10581 bp, 13 predicted proteins | sample MGYA00510292_ERZ791837 | MGnify/ENA primary metagenome ERZ791837 (study PRJEB30046, sample SAMN00715259) | human gut metagenome | study: EMG produced TPA metagenomics assembly of the A metagenome-wide association study of gut microbiota in type 2...
TTTGACTTGCATCTGAAACAATATTACGGAGAAGAAGAAATTATGCATACAGACTTAGCCGCACTTGACAATAAAACTAAACGAGTATTTAATGCGGATATCTGTTATGCTTTAAGATGTGCCGTTCTTCATTCTGGTAATGATGATGTAGCTAGAGCTAATAGTGCATATAATTTCATGATATATGCTACAAATATAGACATTGAAGTGCCGATTTCTATAACAGGCTTAAGTTTATCTTCCCACTCTACAGAAGAATACCGACAAGTAATTGTTTTGGATTTATACCAATTTTGTAATTGGATTAGTATAGAGGCTGAAAAATCTTATAATCAAAACAAGAATGCTTTTAAAAAACATATGCTTCCAATAAACTATATTACAATTGATACAATAGATGATATACCCAACGCTCTTAAATTATTGTTAAATAATGGCGGGAAAGAAAAATTAGGACTCTCTGAAGAAGATTACATTTCTTTTAATGGTGACTAATTGCATTCTTCGTCTGCCTGTAAATCTCCAGCCGTGACAGTGCTTTCGGACTATTATTGGTCTGATTTACTGTGCGGCTGTTGTCGTTATTGTAGTAGTTGTTGACCACAGAACTTTCAGTCCCGCCATTCATGATAGCACCTGTCATTCCGTCAAGTTTATAGTTAAGGTCGGAATTCAGAGCAATCTTCATTGTATCCGCAACACCGGATACCGCCTTTGCCACAACCTTTTTGCTTTTGATAATGCCGTCTGCCAAGCCCTGCATAAAGTCCGGCATCCAGCTTTCGTATTCCGTTAACGGACCCACGTCCGGCACGGAGAAATGCAGATAACTTCTGATGGTATCCGCCACATCGGTACAGGCATCGGAAATCCAGCTGATACAGCTTTTGATACCGTCAACAATTCCGCTGATGATATCCGAACCCCAGCTGAATGCATCACTCGCCAGTCCCTTTACAAAGTTGACCGCTTTGTCAAATCCGCTTTTAATCGTATCGTAAATACCGCCGATTGTACTGGAAATGGCCGATTTTACGCTGTTCCAGATGCTTGTCACAGTAGAACGAATGGTATTCATCACAGATGAAATAGTAGAAGAAATGCTGTTCCAAACGGAAGATATTGTGTTTCTGATTCCGTTTACAACGCCCGAAATTGCGCCGCTGATGGCGTTCCAGATGGAGGAAATTACCGATTTGATGGTGTTCATTACACTTGAAATAAAGCCTGAAATGGCGTTCCATACCGTGGTGATAATATTTGAAATCGTACTCAGCACCGTGGAAATTGCAGTACTGATTGCATTCCAGATTGTTTCAAAGAATGACTTTATGCCCTCAAGCAAAGGTGTGATAAACTCCACAATTGCATTCCATATGGTCTGTATCTTCTCAGAAATCCAGTCCATCACATTGCTGATAATGATATGTATTGCCTGAAAAATCGTTTCAAACAGATACTTCAAAGCGTCCAAAAGCGGAGAAATGAACTCATATATCCCATTCCATATGCTTGAAATCGTGTCATAAATGGTGGTGCAGACAGTCGAAATGACCGTCCATATGGCATTGAAAATGGTGGAGAAGAAATCGTGAATGCTTGTCAGGATTCCTGCGAAAAAGTCATAAACAGCCGTAAAAATGGAAACTGCTGTATCGTGGATTCCTGTTACAATGCTCGTAAAGAAGGAAGAAATCGCATTCCAGGTGTTCACAAAGAAATCAGCAATGGACTGGAAGAAGGAACAAATGCTATCCCATATGCCAATAAAGAAATCCTTGATTGCCGTCCAGACCTCGTCCCATGAAGTACCGAACCAGCCGAGGAATACGTCTGCCGTACCTTTAAGCATATCCAGAATATTGCTGAATGTATTTACAAAGAAATCCCATATACCTACGAAAATGCCCTTTATACCGTTCCAGCACTGCTCCCAGTCACCGGTAAACAGACCAATAAACACATCAAGAAGGCTTAAAATAGTATCCGTAACAAGAGTAAAGATATTTGAGATATTCTGAAATACGCCCTCAAACATAGGTGCAAGCAGTTCACAAAGTCCGTTCCATGCAGCCTTAGCCAGTTCTCCGAAGTTTTCAAACTCAAAGCCGAGAGCGTTGACTTTGTCAACAATACCGGAAGTAAGCCTTTCGAATGTAGCTTTTATCTCTTCCCATATGGAAAGTATGTTGTTTTTGAATCCCTCGTTGGTATTCCACAGATGTACAAATGCTGCAATAAGTGCCGCTATTGCAGCAACAACTGCCACAACAGGAGCAGAAATTCCACCAATCGCAGCTCCAAGAGTAGAAAAGGCGGTCTTAGCACCTGCAATCATTGTAGGGACTTTGCTGATAAAAGTCATCAAACTTCCGACTGATGATATGACCTTACCAATAACGACTAATAATGGACCCATTGCCGCAGCAACAAGAGCAATTTTTACAATCGTCTGTTTTGTGGCAGGGTCCATTGCGTTAAGTTTATCAATAAATGCCTGAATTTTCGTGACAATATCACGGATTACAGGCAGCAGAATTTCACCGAAAGAAATAGCAAGTTCTTCAAGCTGTGATTTCAAAATAGTCAGCTGACCGCCGAGGTTATCCTGCATGGTTTCAGCCATGGAAAGAGATGTACCGTCACAATTTGCAATCGCACCGGACAGCTTATCAATATCCTGCGGTGCTGCGTTCATAAGAGCAAGAAATCCGGACATCGCATTCTTACCAACAAGAGCCTGTGCCGCGCTTGCTTTTTCGGATTCTGTCATCTGATTAAAAGCAACACGACAGTCTGCAAGAATATCGGAAAGTTCACGCATTGAACCGTCCTGATTAGTGGTTGCAATCTCCATTTCTCCGAAGGTTTCAGAGCAGAATTTCACATCACCGGAAAGTGCTGTCATAATGGAACGCATTGAAGTACCGGACTGCGTTGACTTAATACCTGCATTAGCCATAAGACCGAGAGCCTCAGCTGTATCTTCACAGGAGAATCCCAAAGCACCTGCAATTGGAGCGCAATACTTGAATGATTCGCCAAGCATTGATACATTTGTATTTGCATTGCTTGACGCCGCCGCTAAGACATCAGCAAAATGACCGCTGTCAGCAGCCGATAATCCAAAGGCTGTAAGAGCATCTGTAACAATGTCAGAGGTTGTTGCAAGGTCTTCACCGGATGCGGCGGCAAGGTTCATGATACCGTCAATGCCCGACAGCATATCGTTTGTTTTCCAGCCTGCCATAGCCATATAGTTCATAGCCTCGGCGGCTTCTGATGCTGAAAACTTTGTTTTAGAACCCATTTCACGAGCCTTGTCACGAAGTTTGTCAAGGTCATCACCGGTAGCACCGGATACAGCCGCAACCTTTGACATAGCAGAATCAAAATCCGATGCTGTCTTTACAGCCGCAGTTCCTGCTGCCATAATCGGAACAGTAACATGAGTTGTAAGTTTACCGCCTACATCGGAAATCTTGTCGCCTACATTTTGTAAAACTTCACCTGCAGCACCTATTTTACTAAGAGAATCTGATGCTTTATTGGCTTCACTTTCGAGATTGCGAAGTTCCTGTTCTGTTTCAATAATCTCACGCTGTAGGGCATCATACTGTTCCTGGGTGATATCACCTTTGGCAAGTGCAGCGTTTGCCTGTTCCGCAGCAGTTTTCAGCGTTGCAAGTTTATCTTTTGTAGCAGAAATGCTGTCGGCTAAAAGTTTCTGTTTCTGTGAAAGGAGTTCTGTGTTTTTGGGGTCAAGTTTCAGGAGTTTTTCTACGTCTTTCAGCTGTGACTGAGTGTTCTTTATTGTTTTGTTGACGCCTTCAAGAGCCTTGGAAAGCTTGGTGGTATCACCGCCAATTTCAACGGTTATGCCTTTGATTCTGTTTGCCATGGGTGTTCACCTCACTTTTTTTAGAAAATAGGTTGAATTTGTCCTAAAATTATGATATAATAATAATGAAGGAGGTGTTCGTATGAATATTGATACAAACACAATTGTTTCTATGACAGAAGCTAACCAGAATTTTTCTATGGTAACAAGAATTGTTGACCAATATGGCACAGCTGTTATTTTTAAGAATAATAAGCCACGCTATGAAGTTAAAGTATTTGATGATGCTGAATCTGATGAAATTGCGGCAGATGAAGATGTTCTTGACGTTTCAAAAAAACTGTTAAAACGTAATGCTGCTGTATATGAGGAGCTTGCTAAATGATTCGTCTGACAAAACAACAGGTAATATTACTCCATAAAGATGTTATTGCTCAGTCGGGCGGTTCGCCCGAAATTCGTGACGAGGGATTGCTTGAATCGGCTCTGAATGCTCCGTTTCAAACATTTTCAGGAATGGAATTGTACCCTACAATTGTTGATAAAGCCGCACGTTTAGTATACAGCCTAATTAAAAATCATGCTTTTGTTGACGGAAACAAGAGAATCGGTGCTCATGCTATGCTTGTTTTTCTTGTATTGAATGATATCAAAGTTGAATATGAAGATGCAGAGTTTATACAGTTAGTGCTTGATGTTGCCGCTGGAGAAATATCTGCTGAGCAATTATTAGCATGGCTACAAGCACACATCTGCTGAATCAGAATGCATCAAAATCACTCTGCGAGGCAAGTTCATTCCAACCTGAATAATCATCATTCTCACGTTCAGTAAACATATCATTTATTAAACCAATAGTAAGCAAATCCAGCTCGGTCATAGAAAGACCGAGCTGTTTGCATCTTAGAAGAAACAGAGGAGTTGTCATCGGTCTGTCAGTCGGGCGATGTTTTTTTTAGACTCAACTTGCACAGCAGTATTGAGACCCCACAGTTCAATAAGCTGCGGAAGAATTTCATAAATGCTGAATGTATTGAATCTTTCAAGGAAATCATCGGGACTGTCGGGAACATTTTCGGGGTCAGCGTGTTTTGCCATGATGTATGCGATATTTTCAAATACTTCAAGGCTCTCAATATCAAGTTCGCTTTTGTTTTCATCGCCCTCAGTGACTTCTGTTTTCAGCGATGCAAAATCTTTGTAAATATCCCTGTGAAATTTCAGACGGTACAGGCGGGGCACTGCTGCACTCGCCTTGAAAGGCACTTCAATACCATCGATTGTAATATTTTTCTTGATAGCCATAGCTGTACCTCCTTATGAAGTCTTAGTTGTAGTGGTTGTTTTTGGTTCTGTGCTTGGATTGTACGGCATTTTGAACCAGTTATTGTAAACTGTATCAGATGTACTTTCGGTTGTTTTTGACTTTACAAGACCTGTCGGCAAAGGAGTAGCCTTGAGTGTCAGCTTTTCCGTCTTAACCTCTGTGCTTTCCTCGGTAGTTGAAGATTCCGTGGCAGGACGTGAAGCAGAGCAGCAGTACATAACGTGTCTGATGTGGTGCTTGTCACCAAGGAACTCAAACATAAGAGCAAACTGTGAAAGTTCGCCGTCATTCTTTTCAAGCAGAACCCCATTGTTATCAAGTATTTCGCCCAGAATTTCGGTTGCAAATTCTGTTGTAATAAGGGCAATTTCAAGGTCACCGGTATATCCTGCATTATTGTTGATAACGTAATATACACCGTTATCGGCGTAGAAATTTTCTGCCTCGCCGTTTGCATCAATGGAAAGGCTTACAGCACCGGGCAGATGCTTTGAGGGTCCGTATGCAGGCACTGTCTTGTTGCCGTCCGGGTCTTCGCCCCATTCAGTAATCTTTGCCCAGTATACGCTCTGCAAACCGAATTTTACTTTATTCTTCTTACTTGCCATAGGTTATACCTCCGTTTCGTATAGCACTTCATAGAGTTTTTCCGACTCTATCCACACTTCTGATTTCGTATAATAAATCTTGTGACGTTTAAGAACCTGTTCTATCTGTGATTCAAGTTCAGGATTCTTAATGTCTGTATAAAGTTCAATATCCAGCTGTTTAAAGCTGAAATACATATAGTTGTCAGCTGAAAATGTATTCTCTCCGGGTGACAAAAAAAGCAGAAAAGGAGGTGCAGGACTTTCACCCTCTGCGAAATGATGATAGGCGAAAGGCAATCCCATTTCCTCCATCATTCCGTTAATCTGTTCATAAGTCATGATAATGCCTCCTCGATAAGATTTTCAAGCATCTGTACTCCGTTTTCCTCTGCAGGAGCAATATGTTGTTTACCAGAAACTCTGCCGCCGCCTCGCTTTGCATGACCATGTTCGAGTAAATGTGCAAGCTGATATCTGTTCTTTGAATGTACAGTCATTTCAAGTGAATTGCTGTTTTCTTTTGTCTTTTTTGCTGTCCAGCTTTTTGCATATGTTCCTGTTTTTTTAGGAGCATTTGCAGATATTTCCTTCTTTACAGACGTTGCAGTCTTTCGGACTGCTTTCTTCATGCTTTCATCTGTAAGGTCAGCGTATTCAGTAAGACCTTTCATGATTTCATCAGCAAGATTATCAATTGATGTCATCGAAATTGCCCGCCTTTCTTGTTTCACCCTCGATTTTCATATAGCTGTTATGGTCGTAATAAGGTGTAATTCCTGTAATGTCATATATATTGTTTCTGAAAAGAATACGGAAAGCTGTGCTGTTTATGTTAAGTGATGCAGGACTTTGCCTTATCAGGAATTCAAGTTTCTGTACTTCTTTTGTAACTCCTGCATCGGTGGTTTCTGTCACTGATTTCGAGGTAACACTTGCCCATAATGAAAAGCTTTCTTCCCATTTTGTTATGTGGTTGCCGATTTCATCAATTACAGTTCTGTGTTCAAGAATTGTAATTCTCTGATTCAGTTTTCCGATTTCCATCAGATAACACCCTCTCTCTGTGCAAAAAGTATCGACCTAAGATTAAGAGTCAGCTTATGATAATCGGGGTTACTTCGATTTTCATAAAGATACCCCAGTGCGAACAGCACAGCCGTACGCACTGTATCTTCATTCACAGAAAATTCCTCTTCACTCATTCTGCCAACGTCCATAACCAAACGCTTTGATGTGAAAAGCAGATTATGAATCAGCTTGTCGTCCTCATCATAATCCACTCTCAGATAATTTTTCGCTTCTTTGAGCGTTATCATTTATATCACGCTTTCTTGATTGAGAGTGTCTTTACAGCTTCCGAGAGAATGAGTTTGCCATCAAGTCGCTGACTTGCAAGGAATCCTACCTGTCCTGTCATTGCAAAGAGTTCATTGAGCCTTTTGAAAGAGCGTCCCTGTCTGTCAGCAATCCAGTAATACTTGAAATCACCGAAAGCCATACACTTATTGCCCGCCTTGAGTTCAGGCACATAGCTTGAAGTCTTGTAAGGACGGTTAAGGATTGTATCGGGAACACCTGCCTGAACAGACGGATTCCAGATGTAATTGCCTGTATTATCCTTAAGTTTGCGGAGAGCCTTGACAGTTGAGTCATTGAGAACCCACACAGCCTTTTTGCGATACGGACTTCTGAGAGAATAAAAAAGTTCCATTACATCATCAAAGGTAATTGAAGCAGACGTAGCTGTTACACCATCTTCCGCACCGCCTGTGGCATTGAATATACCGGTAGGCTTGCCCTTTCCGTCACCAACAAAGAATGCCTCTTCTTCCTTTGCACCGATTCTTCTTGCAAATTCACGGGCAATATATGACGGCAGGTCAAACACGCTGTCATTAAGAAGTTCCTCTGAAATTTTGATTGCAGTACCAAGTTTGAATGCAGAAAGTGATGCCTGACCGAATGTATCATCGGAGAGAGTATACTGCTGTTCCTCGTCCATCCATACGGCTTCGCCCTTTGATGTAACAATCGGAATCTTGCGGTCACCATTGGAAGTTTTAATAACAGTTGCCATCTGACGGAAAATGCTTTCTTCTTCAAGAGCCTCGATAAGTTTTCTTTCAAACTCATCGGGAACAAGATAACCGCCCTCTGCATCAGTTCCGATATGCAGGTCATTATTGACATCAATCCAGTTGCGGTTTCTGATACTGTTCCAGAAAGCATTTTTGTAGCTGTCACTTGCTGTACCTGTCTTTTCGGTTAAAGTTGGTGCGGCAGGCTTGCCGAGAACAGGTGTTGAAGTAGCCTTGTTCATTTCAGCCTCAATTTCAGCCTGCCTTTCAAGACGTTGTATTTCCTTGCCGAGGTCAACAATGGTCTTTTCCATTGCATCGTATGTTTTTGAATCCTCTTCACTGAGAACGCCGTTTGCATTTCTCTTGCTGTCGAGGAAGTCACGGGCTGTATCCCATGCCTTTGCTCTTTTTTCCCTGAGTTCTTTAATAGTCATAATAAATGCCTCCTCAATATTTTAAAAGTGCCAGTCTTTTATCAAGCTGGTCAATCGGTGTACCTTTGACGGGTTCTGCCGTTGCGGATACTTTGGATAAAAATGCAGTCATATTCTTTGATTTTGAATATGTCATTGCTGTAAGAGAATCTTCCTCTTTTTCCTCTTCCTGCTTTTCTTCCTCTTCTTCCTTTTCGGGAATAAAAGGATTCTTTTTATCTGCAAAGAGAATACCGTCCACAAATCCCATTTCATGAGCCTTTTTAGCATTGAGCCAGGTTTCATCTGACATCATCTTTGCTATCTTGTTTCGGCTGAGATGTGATTTTGTTTCATAAGCATTGATGATTGATTCCTTGACTTCCTCCAAAAGTGTGATAGCCTTTTCCATATCTGCCTTATTGCCCATAGCACAAGTGCTGGGGTCGTGAATCATCATCATGGCGGTCGGTGCAATTAAAGTTTCATCCCCTGCCATTGCCACAACTGATGCAGCAGAGGCGGCAATGCCGTCAATCTTAACAGTAACTTTGCCTTTATGATTTTTCAGCATAGAGTAAATCTGACTTGCGGCAAACACATCTCCGCCGGGGCTGTTCAGCCAGACTGTCAGATTTCCGCTTACTTTTGAAAGTTCATCACGAAACAGGGCAGGTGTTACTTCATCGCCCCACCAGGTATCTTCCGATATTGGTCCGTTAAACAGAAGCTCTGTTTCAGATGTATCTTCGTTTTTCACGAAGTTCCAGAATTTCTTCATTCGGTTTCTTCCTCCTTTACTGGGTTTTGATTTGCAAATGCCCCTGCATCTGCGAGTTTTGTAAATGAACCATTTACAAGATAGAGATCTCCGCCTTCTTCGGTAGGAATCATATTCATATCTTCCAGTTCACGAATATCATTAGCAGACATCCAGCCGTTCTGTCTTGCAGTGGCATAGCCTTGCATACGGCTTGCATAATCACCACGAAGCAGTCCGTCAACATTGAATTTGATGAAATATTGTCCTTTCTCTGAATCTGAAAGGAGTGCTTTCATAAGCCCCTGTTCCCAGCGAACAATCCATGGGTCAAGGCTGTATTTCACGAAATCAAGTGACAGGTGTTCTACGTTTGAAAATGTGGCATGGTCAAGGTCACCAATCATGTGCAGTGGTACACGATACAGCCTTGCAATTTCCTCAATCTGAAACTTTCTGGTTTCAAGGAACTGAGCCTCATTATTCGGAATTGCAATGGGAGTGAACTTCATGCCCTCCTCTAAAACTGCAACTTTATGAGCATTTCTTCCGCCGTAGGCTCTCTGCCATGCATCACGCACACGCTCCGGATTTTTTATAACTCCTGGGTGTTCAAGTACACCGCTTGGAGATGCTCCGTTTCCGAAAAATGACGCACCGTATTCCTCGCAGGCTATAGAAATACCGATTGCATTTTTAGCAAGTGCAATCGGCGAATATCCTACCAATCCATCAAATCCAAGTCCGGGAATATGCAGAACTTCATCGGCGTACAAAATGATGTCACCTTGTTCTTTCATATTCGGATTCTGCTCATCATAACGGCTGTAAATATATATTAAGCGGTTTTTATTGTCACGATCAACCTTCATTTTATCCGGCATCAAAGGGTACAATCCGATAACATCACCTCTGCCGTTTCGGATAATCTGAGCATAGGCATTGCCATAAATCAGCAGATGTGACATTAAGGTTTCCCTGAAAACAAATGATGTCATTTCAGGATTAGGCTGGTCGTGAAGCAAAAAGTAAAGCGGGTGATTTGGCACTCGCTCTTTTCCTTTATCGTTGTATTTGTACAGATGTAATGGTAACTGTGCAATAGCCTCCGACAAAACCCTTACGCAGGCATAAACCGCAATATGCTGCAAGGCTGTTCTATCGGTTACACGTTTACCGCTGTTGGCTCGTCCGAAGAAATATGTGTAGGACGGGCTGTCATAACTGTTTTTGGGCTTATCTCTGGACTTGAAAAGTCCTGTGAAAATACCCATGAAAATCAACTCCTTTCTTGACTTTGTGTATATGGGTGTGGTATAATAATGTTAAACTAAATGTGGGGCAGTTGCTCTACAAATCGGAATTTGCGGAGATGATAAGATGGTTAATATAACAGATGTAAAGCAGATTCTTCAACTCTCGATAGATGCGGAGATTAAAGTCTTTCTTGATGGTGGATGGGGTGTAGATGCGTTGCTTGGATATCCGTCAAGAGTCCATAACGATATTGATATTTTTGTAGAAAAGAAAGATTATCAGAACTTTATAGAGATGATGAAAGCTAATGAC
>ERZ791837.2384-NODE-2384-length-10577-cov-3.816100_pt1 | contig 10577 bp, 8 predicted proteins | sample MGYA00510292_ERZ791837 | MGnify/ENA primary metagenome ERZ791837 (study PRJEB30046, sample SAMN00715259) | human gut metagenome | study: EMG produced TPA metagenomics assembly of the A metagenome-wide association study of gut microbiota in type 2...
CCGTGGGCTTGTCTCTCTGTGGGCTCCCTTCGGTCGCCCGCCTTGTGGTACCCGAAAAGAACTTCGCGCTGCTCGCTTCAGTGCATCACTCAACAGCCTCCCTTGTGTAAAGGGAGGTGGCGAATGAAATGAGCCGGAGGGATTGTTTGCAAAAACTATCCCTTAATTTCATCTTGCCTTCGGCGTTGCGAAGCCTCCGGGGCGTGACGGCTCACGCCCCCTCCCCGCAAGATCGATCATCTCCCGCCCGCCTTGCGCTATCCGCCCCATGTTTCCATTTTTAGGATAACCCCTCCCGCGCGCGCGTACCCATGCCCGCCTGCGCGCACACGCGCGATACGCAATTTCCCCCGGAAATTCCTGCTTCCTTTTCGTAGAAAATTTTCCTTTTTCGGCCCGCCGAATTTACACCCCGTTCATTGACAGGCTGCTGGAAAAAGACTACAATGAAGGATGGTAGATTGGGTGTTTGTACCCAAATGGCCGGAAAGGAGGAACCGCCATGAAAAAGCTCATCTGTACTCTGACCCTGGGGGCCGGTCTGCTGCTGGGCCTTTCCGGCTGCGATCTCTACCAGCCCGATGTCGATTCCCTCCTCACACCTCCCGTCCTTTCCGAGCTGCAAACCGAGGTGGATGAAGCCCTGCGGGATGTGGTCGGCCAGGAGCTGCGGCTGTGCTACCCCGCCGGCGGCAGCTACCGCTCCCCCTACATTTTCACCGATCTGGACGGCGATGAAGAGCAGGAAGCCGTTGTATTTTACACTGTGGAGGATGAGCCACTGGTCTACCTGCAAATTCTGGATAAATCCGACGGCCGCTGGCGGGCCCGCAATGCCCTGCCCGGCACTGAGGGCGAGGTCCTTTTCGTGGATTTCAGGCACCTTTCCGGCGATGGCGCCACCGACCTTTTGGTGGGCTGGCGTGAGCCCGACCGGGAATTTGATACCCTGTACCTGTACCGCTACCGGGATGCCGCCCTTTCGGAGGAATTTCACATCAGCTGCGATGGCATGGCCATTGCCGATTTTGACGGCGACGGCTATGAAGAACTCATAGCGGCCACCGTGGATGGCGGCGTCACCCTGCAGTACATCGGCTGGAGCGGCGTCGGCATCTCGGTGCTGGATTCCGCTTACAGCTCCCTGCGCCTGCAGAACATCCTGGAATCGGTCACCGGCCTCATCGCGCAGGAGCTGCCCGGCACCGTTTTCTCCGGCCGCATCAATGCCGATATGACTGCCTCCCTTCTTGTGGGCGTGCAGAACGGCCGGCTGGTCCTCCCGCAGGAGGAAGCCCCCACCGGCTATGCCGATGGTTACTGCTACTCCGGGGCCTCCCCGGCCGATATCAACGGCGACGGCATAGTGGAGCTGCCCTGGAGCGCCGTTGTGCCCGGCTCCGCCGGCAGCAGCCGGGAAGAGACCCGCTATTTTACCGAGTACCGGACCCTACAGTACGGCAGCTATTCCACCGTGGCCGCCTGCTACCAGAATACCACCGATGGCTGGCGCTTTATCCTGCCGCCCGCCCTGTACGACCAGTACTGGATGGATGCCCTGACCCTTTCCCGCCGGGCCGAAACCAGGGAGGTCATTTTCCGGCGGTACACCGGCAGCCTGAATGAAACCGGCGAGGAATACCTGCGGCTGCGGGTGGTTTCCGCCGCCGAGGGCACCGAGCCGGAGGGCTACACCCTGCTGGCCACCCGCGGTCAATTTGCCTACTACGCTTTCCTGCCGGCCGGCAGCCCCATCAGCATGACACAGGTGGAAGAAGGCTTCTCCCTGCTGGGATAACTGCTGTCCCAGCCCTGCACCGGGAAACCGGCAAAGCGCCAGCCGATCCCCTATTGGGCTTAAAATTCAAGCAGAGGGAAAACGGCTCGCTAAAAACCAACCGGCAGCCCGCCGGCCGCGGCCAGGGAAAAAACAGCGTTCTCCCTACTGGGATCGCCGCCCTGCGTCGGAAGATGGCCAATCCCCTCCCCCAGTAAAACCAGAAGCCGGAAAAAATATCGCAATTCTCCCCCATGGGGTTCCCAAAAAACCAACACACAGGAGGTAAAACTTATGGCAGCACCCCGCAAAATTCTCATCTGTGAGGACGAGGACGCCATCCGTGAATTTGAGGTCATCAATCTGCAGCGCAGCGGCTACGAGGTCGTGGATGTCAGCTGCGGCGAGGATGCCATCCGTGTCTTTGATGAGCAGGGCGACAGCTTTTCGGTCGCCATTCTGGATATCATGATGCCCGGCATCGATGGCTTTGCCGTCTGCAAGCATATCCGGGAGAAAAATAATACCCTGGGCATCATCATGCTTTCCGCCAAAAGCCAGGAGATGGACAAGGTGAACGGCCTGATGCTGGGCGCCGATGACTACATCACCAAGCCCTTTAGCCCCAGCGAGCTGGTGGCCCGGGTGGATGCCGTTTACCGCCGGGTAAGCATGAGCAGCGCCAAGCAGGAGCCGGAGACAGAACTGCGCTCCGGCCCGTTCCAGCTCAATATCCGCAGCCGCAGCCTGACCCGCGACGGCCAGAAGATCGACCTGACGCAGGTGGAATTTCAGCTGATGGAGCACTTTATGCGCAACCCCAATGTAGCCCTGGACCGCAGCGCCCTGCTGGCCACCGTGTGGGGCGACAGCTACTTTGGCGATGACAAGATAGTGGATGTGAATGTGCGTCGGCTGCGGATGAAGATAGAGCCGGAGCCCAGCAACCCCAAATACCTCACCACGGTGTGGGGCTTTGGCTACAAGTGGGTGGAATAAGCCGCGGCCGGCCAAAAAACGGAGGATGTCTTGTCCGGTGAAGACGGACTGATGCCTGTCGAGGCTCTCTGACGCCGCCAGCGCCGGTTTTCGCCGGACGGAGCGCCCCAAAAAACGAAGCGGAAGAAAGGAGGCGGAAAGCCGATGGCACCACACAGCAGCATCACCAAGCGGTGGTTACTGAATAGCTTTGGCATTATCGTGGTCATTATGGTGGCCATGGTCATAGCCGTTTCCGCCGCCATGCATTCCTTCTACTATAACAGTGCCTCCCAGTACATCCGCACGCGGGCGGCCGCGGGAAGCGCCCGCCTGGAAAGCGCCGCGGCCGATGCGGGCAGCGACTTTAATGCCCGGCTGTATGAGCTGGTACAGGATTTTGAGTACAGGGACCGCATAGAGCTGATGGCGCTGGATGCCGAGGGGCAGGTGTTCCTTACCTCCAGCGGGTTTATGCCGCAGGATACCACCATGCCGGACCTGGCCATGGCAAGGGAAAACGGCGAAAGCGGCTCCTTTACCGGGCGGTGGGAGGGCCAGAAGATCATGGCTGTGACCGTGCTTTCCTCCCTTTCGGGAGAGGACCTGCTGGGGCTGCGGTATGTGGTCTCGATGCAGGCCATCGACCGGCAGCTGACCCTGATCACCGTTTTTGCGGCGCTGGTGGCGCTGGCTATTCTACTGTTTGTGCTGTATACCAGCAGCTACTTCATGAATTCCATCATCGTGCCGGTGGGCGAGGTAAGCCGGACCGCCCGGCAGATCGCCCAGGGCGACTTTGATGTGCGGCTGGATACCCACAATGACGATGAGATCGGCCAGCTGTGCGCCTCCATCAACAATATGGCGGAGGAGCTGAGTAACGCCGAGCAGGTGAAAAATGACTTCATCTCTTCGGTTTCCCACGAGCTGCGCACCCCGCTGACCGCCATAAGGGGCTGGGGCGAAACGCTGCTGAGCGACGACGACCTGGACCCCGAAACAAGGCGGAAGGGTATGCAGGTCATTATGGGAGAGACGGAGCGGCTTTCTCAGATGGTGGAGGAGCTTTTGGACTTTTCCCGCATCCAGGGCGGGCGGATGGTGCTTACCCGCGAGAATGTGGACCTGGCGGCGGAGCTGAGCGATGTGGTGCTGATGTACACTGAGCGGGCCCGACTGGAAAACAAGACCCTGCTGTACGAGGAGCCGGAGGGCGTCATCATCGTTTATGCAGACCGCAACCGGCTGCGGCAGGTGTTTATCAATATCCTGGATAACGCCATCAAGTACTCCGATGGCGGGGACACCGTGGCGGTGACGCTGACCACCATAAGCGGCAGTGCCGTTATCTCGGTGGCGGATACCGGCATCGGCATTGCGCCGGAGGAGCTGCCGAGGGTGAAGGACCGTTTTTACAAAGGAAAATCCTCCCGCCGCGGTTCCGGCATAGGGCTGGCGGTGGCGGATGAGATCATCAATATGCACGGCGGCAGCCTGAAGCTGAATTCCCGCAAGGGAGAAGGCACCACCGTGACCATTACCCTGCCGCTGGCAAGGGGATAAGAAAGGAAACTGATAACCCATATGGCAAACAGCAAAAAGAAAACTTCGATAGGCGGACAAGCCCTCATTGAGGGCATTATGATGCGGGGACCGGTGCTGACCTCTATGGCCACCCGGATGCCGGACGGCAGCATCGATGTGGAGACCTGGAACACCCACAAGGGCAGCAAGACCCCGTGGACCCGCAAGACGCCGTTTATCCGGGGCATCTTCAATATGGTGGATTCGATGGTGGTGGGCTACCACTGCCTGATGAAAAGCGCCGAAAAGGCCGGCGTGGAGGAGGAACCCACCAAATTCGATAAATGGCTGGAGAAAAAGCTGGGACACAACATGATGAAGGTGCTGGGCGGCTTTGCGGCGGTGCTGGGTGTGGCGCTGGCGGCGGTGCTGTTTATCTTCATCCCCACCGGGCTTTCCTCCCTCCTGAAGCCGCTGATCGGTACCGGGGTGGGCCTTTCGCTCATCGAGGGTCTCATCAAGGTCATCATTCTGGTGGGGTATATGTGGCTGTGCAGCCGGATGAAGGACATGCGCCGGGTATTTGAGTACCACGGGGCGGAGCATAAATCCGTCGCCTGCTATGAGGCCGGGCTGCCCCTGACGGTGGAAAATGTGCGTCCGCAGAGACGGTTCCACCCCAGATGCGGCACCAGCTTTTTGTTCCTGGTGGTGTTTATCTCCATCATCGTTGGCTCCTTTATCAGTTGGGATAACCCGGCCATCCGGATGCTGCTAAAGCTGGCGCTTATCCCGGTGGTGGTGGGCATCAGCTATGAGCTGATCAAGCTGGCGGGCCGCTCCGACGGCGTGCTGACGAAGATCATCTCGGCGCCGGGGATGTGGCTGCAGCACATTACCACCTGCGAACCGGACGACAGCCAGATAGAATGTGCCATCGCCGCCCTGAACGCGGTGATACCGGAGGACGAAAATGCCGACCGCTGGTAAAGGCACCTACCGGGAGCTGCTGCGGCAGGGGGAGCATCTGCTGCGGCGGCGGGTGCACCCAGCCCCCTGCGACGATGCCGCGACGGACGCATTCCTGCTGCTGGAAAAGGTGAGCGGGCTGAACCGCACCAACTACCCCCTGAAAAAGGATGCGCGCTATCCGCAGGCCGAACGGGAGGAATACCTTGCGCTGCTGCGGCGGCGGGCCGCCGGGGAGCCGGTACAGTATATCCTGGGGGAATGGGACTTTATGGGGCGGGACTTTACGGTAGGCCCCGGAGTGCTGATCCCCCGGCCGGAAACCGAACAGCTGACGGAGGCGGCCATAGACTACCTGCGAAAACGGCCAGAATGCCGCGTGCTGGAGCTCTGCGGCGGCAGCGGGTGTATTGCCATTACGGTGGCGAAAACGCTGCCTGCGGCCAATGTGACGGTGCTGGAGCTATCCCCGGAGGCGATGGAGTACCTGCGGGCCAATATGGCCCGGCATAAGGCGGACAATGTGACCGCCGTGCAGGGCGACGCCCTCTGCCCTCCCCCGACGATCCAAGGGCCGTATGACGCTATCCTGAGCAACCCGCCCTATATTGCCAGCGGCGAGCTGCCCACCCTGCAAAGGGAGGTGCGGCAGGAGCCGGCCATGGCGCTGGACGGCGGGACCGACGGGCTGGACTTCTACCGGGGGTTTAATGACATTTACCCGCGGATGCTGGCCCCCGGCGGGCTGCTGCTGTATGAGATAGGCGAGGAGCAGGGCGAGGCGGTGGCCGCGCTGCTGCGAAACGCCGGACTGGAGCGGGTGGCTATCCTGCGGGATGTGTACGGCCAGCCCCGGAATGTGCTGGGCTATGCCCCCGATGAAAACTGAAAAAGGGTAAAAAATAATCCCCCTGTATGCAGCCATTTCCCTGCATTTGGGGGTTTGCCGTTTTTATATCCATTTGCGCCCGGGGTTACGAGGCGAGATCCAGCATCTTCTCCTTTACATCGGTATAATTGACATGGCTGTAAACATCCAGGGTGACGCCGGCCGAGGCGTGGCCCATGAGGTACTGCACGCTTTTGACATCCAGCCCGCGGCGGACCAGGCCGGTGCAGAAGGTGTGGCGCAGGATGTGCGGGGTGAGGGTGGCGATGGGGATACCGCCGCTTTGGGCGTAGCGCCGATGGACATTGCGGAAGATGCGGTCGAAATCGACGCCATGCAAGGGGCGGGAGCCATTGAGGCAGGGAAATAAAAAATGCCGCCGCTGACCGATGACCTGACACCGGCCGAACTGACGGGCCACGAGGATGCGCCGCTGGAGCGCTTCTGCCGCGGGGGCGGTGAGGGGGATCTTGCGGCAGCTTTTTTCGGTTTTTGGGGGTGCCCACACCATACCTCCCTGCTCCGGGGAGTAGTAGACCTGGTGATCAACCTGGAGATAGCCGCTGTGCAGGTGGATATCCTCGACCGTGAGCCCGGCGCACTCCCCTGCCCTGAGACCGGTATGCAGGAGGATCAAAAACAGGTCGCGGTAGCGGCGGCAGTAGGTATCCTGCTCCATGAATTCCAAGAGGGCGGCCTGCTGCTGCGGGGTGAGGGCTTCACGCTCCTTTTTGGGTTCCCGCTGGAGAAAGCCCAGACGGAATGAAAAGGGATTCCAGCCGGCGGTGCCTTCCTCCACGGCGTTTTTGAACACCGAGGAGAGGAAAGAATGGTCGTTGCGGATGGATTCGTAGGAAAGGCCGCCCTGCTGCAGACGGGTGAAATAGAGCTTGCAATCCCCCACCGTGACATCCTTGGCCTTGCGGCTCCAGAGGTCATCCGGCTGCAGGTGAGCGATGGTATTGCGGTAGCTGCGGCGGGTACGCTCCCGCAGGTTGGGGCGCAGCAGCATGTGGCGTTCCACCAGCTGACCCACGGTGGCGCTGCCCCCGGTGGAAAGGCGGCCCAGCAGCCGCTGGCGGGCGATCTCGTCCTCCTTTTGCCGGAGGGCCTCCAATGTAGGGGCATAGCGGGTGCGGCGCTCGCCGCCCTCACTCCAGCGGAACTGGTAGCTGCCATCGGGGCGCTGGCTTTCTCCGGTGCGCAGCACGCGGCCGCGGGTGTCCTTGCGTTTTTCGGTTTTTTGTACTTCTTGCATACACATTAACTCCTTTCTCGGCGACAAAATTCGCCGGTATTCCCCATTCTACACTATTGGGACATATTTTTGGAAGAGTTTTTGCGCTTACACCACCGGATGGTGTAATTTTTTCCGCGATTTATGTAAATTAGTGTAAATATTACAATTTGGTAACACCAGCATTTACCATATTATATAATAGTTGGACAGATTTGAGCAATACTGGGTGAAAAATGGAGTAAAAACATTGTGATTTGTGGTTTTCATGGGTGGTGAACGGGGCTTATCCCAAGCCAAAAGACCACCCCCAATTATACCACTTTTTACACACAAATTTGGGGGTGGGTGGTGTAGGCAAAATGGCTGAAAAGCCTTTGATTAAGCGGGTTTGCGGCCTTTCGTTTAATTATAGGAGGAAATCACAATGAAAAAAGTACTCGCACTGGTACTGGCTGTTGTTATGGTTTGCACCATGGCTATGGCTGTAAAGGTTGAAAACCCCGGCGCTTATACTCCCGGTTCTGCTGGCGCTGTCACTCCCGCTGGTTATCAGGTAATCACCCCTGGTAAATCTATCGTTTTCACCGTTGAAGAGCTCTACACCGTAGGAAGCGATAATAAAGCCTATTTTAACGCTGATGGCGACTTTGTTCCCGCTAAGAATACTGTTACCGTAACCTTCGCTGCTGGCGCCAACCTCGTAGCCTCTCAGGGCTGGGTTGAGGTCGAGAAGGATGTGTACAAGTATGTTATCACCACTAAGGCTAACGATACTGCTGGTCTCGATAACAAGGCTGACATCGTTATCTCCAAGATTGTTACCAAAGCTTGGGGCGTAAACGATCCTATCAACACCTTCAAGTTCACCAAGAAGCTGTCCGATGGCACCGTTGGCTATCTGGTTTGCGGTAAAGGCATGGAAGAAGCTGGTCTGAATGTAACTTCTTATGATTCCGTCAATTATGTTAAGGAAATTGATACCGATAATTTCACCTTCTACATGGCTTTCGACTATGGCCGTTTGGTCGATAAGACCACAATCGTAGCTGGCGCAACAACTCCCGCTGCCATCGCTGCCGACATTCTGTACACCGTTAAAGAAGGCGCCACGGTTGCCGATAAGGCTTATACTTGGGAGGAAACCCAGGGCAATTGCACTCTTACCCGTGACCTGAAGGTTGGAGAAACTCTCTATTTCAACACCATTGGTGCCTATGAGCCCACCACCGCTATCCAGAAGGATATTTGGGCTAAAGAAGCCTCCATCACTAAGATGATTGAGAGCACTATTGTTCCTAACGCTGTTGTTGATGTTGTTGTTAACAATGCCAAGGAAGGCTCTAAGCTGTATATGGTTACCTCTGCTGGTTTGGTTGATCTGGGTGCCAAGTTCGATGACAATGGCGTTCTGAAGGCCACCGTTAAGGTTACCGGCCCCATCATCATGTCTGATAAGGCTCTGACCGCTGCCACTCCCACCACCCCCGGCACCACCACCAACCCCGGCACCGGCGCTAACGATGTTGTTGGCGTAGCTGCTGCCCTGGCTGTTGTTGCTCTGGTTTCCGGCGCTGCCATCTCCCTGAAGAAATAAGATAGTCTACTGACTGCTTAAATCTCCTAAGAGATAAACCAAATCACCCCCCGGTTTCTCCAGCCGGGGGGCTTTCTTTATGCTTGGTTATTCGGTTATCACACGCGGCACACGCTTGGAGATGCCGCAGATGATCTCGTAATTGATGGTGCCGGCCCAGCGCGCCATATCGTCAAAGGTGACTCTCTCGCCGCCCTCGCTGCCGGCTACCACCGCGATATCCCCCATACGGGCCTCCGGGATATCGGTGACATCCAGCATCAGCTGGTCCATGCACACCCGGCCGATGACCGGGGCACGCTTGCCGTGCAGCAGCATCTCGGCACGGTTGCTCAAGGAGCGGGGGTAACCATCGGCATAGCCAATGGCCACCGTGGCAATGCGGCGCGGGGTGTGAGCGGTGTACTGGCGGCCATAACTCACCGTAGCCCCGGCGGGAATTTCCTTGACCATGGAAACCACCGTATACAGCGACATAGCCGGACGGACATCCAGCAGGGCCTTCATGCAGGGATCAGGGTCCAGGCCGTACTGCGAAAGGCCCAGGCGGCACATATCCAGGTGGTATTCGGGGTGCAGCAGTGTGCCGGCGGAATTGCAGCAGTGGCGCAGCCCCACATTCACGCCATCGGCCTGCAGGCGGTTGCACACCTCCATAAAGAGGGTAAACTGCCGCTCGGTAAAGGCCATGCTCACTGCGGTGTCCTCATCCGCCACGGCAAAGTGGGTAAAGATGCCGGTGATGCGCAGGCTGCCGCTCTGCGCCAGTTTTTCCACCATCAGCACGGTATTCTCGTTTTCGGCATCAAAGCCCAGGCGGCTCATGCCGGTATCGATCTTCACATGGCAATCCACCACACAGCCGGCTTTGGCGGCCTCCGCCGCCAATTGCAGGGCGTATTCCTCGCTGAACAGCGTTTGCGTGATGGTATTGCTGGCCAAAATAGGGGCCGCGGCGGGATCGGTGTAGCCCAGAACCAAAATGGGCCGGTAGATGCCCTGTCGGCGCAGATCAAGCGCCTCCTCCATCGTAGCCACACCGAACCAATCGGCACCGTCCTTTTGCAATTGGCCCGCCACTGTGGCCGCGCCATGGCCGTAGCCATCGGCCTTTACTATGGCCAAATAACGGCAGCCGGGACTGAGAAACCGGCGGATGCAGTGGTAGTTGTGAGAAAGAGCGGCCAAATCAACGGCCGCCCAGCAGCGCTTGTAATCCATAGTGATTCCTCCCCTGCGGGTATATGAATATAGTATAATCCTCCCGGCAGGAAATCGCAACTGAATATCCGTGAACTTTTTGCAAAAATGTCCTCTATGCGTTCCCCTCAGCGCAGCAAAATCCACTTACACCACTCGATGGTATATTATTTTGCACAAAAATGGAAATATTACAAATTGGTAACGACAGTATTATCCATTTTACACATTAACTGGTGAAATAAGGATATTGTTGGACGATAATAAAGGTAGAAACATTGTGATTTGTGATTTGCGGGGGTGGTGAGATGGACTTATCCCAAGCCAAAAGAATGCACCATTTACACCACTTTCTACACACAAATTTTGGGGTGGGTGGCGTAGGGAATTTGGCGAAAAGCCG
>ERZ791837.2386-NODE-2386-length-10573-cov-2.451987_pt1 | contig 10573 bp, 8 predicted proteins | sample MGYA00510292_ERZ791837 | MGnify/ENA primary metagenome ERZ791837 (study PRJEB30046, sample SAMN00715259) | human gut metagenome | study: EMG produced TPA metagenomics assembly of the A metagenome-wide association study of gut microbiota in type 2...
GTTTCTCTTAGTCCACAGTTTTTGAAGCATTGTCCTGTATATTCCGCAGGAGTAAATGTAGGATTTAACAAACCGGAACAAACTGTAGCACCGGGCGAATGCATTAAATATTTATGGTATGCCGACAAGGAATACGGAACATGTATGCTTAGCTCATTCGGAGATTTGCGTAATCACAGGTATCACGGCTTATTTGGAGCAATTATCATTGAGCCGCCTGCTGCACAGTATTACAGTAAATGTTCCTTCCAAAAGGAGAATTTCAATGAACAGGCAGTCATTACTGCTCCCGGAATAAAAACGTTCCGTGAATTTGTGCTATTTGCGCAGAATGGTATTCGAATGCTTGATAAGGATGGAAATCTAATTAAAACGTCTGAGCAAGGAGAAGATACAGGACACGGAGGTGTTGACCATGAGGATACAGGCGAAAAAGGTTATAACTACCGTTCAGAGCGTTTTTTCAATAGGTTGAAACGAGTTCCGGCTATCAGTAAGATTTTTAGTTCAAAAGTACACGGCGATCCAGCAACACCATTATTTGAATCGTATGCAGGCGAACGCATCATAATCCGGTATCTTATGTCGGCAGACAAACCAAGAAATATCAGCTTTACGCTTCATGGGCATAACTGGCTTTCACAGCCTTATGATCCGTTTTCAAGGAGAATATCTATACAAGGTGCAGTAAGCGTTGGCGGTGTTTATAATATTGAGCTGGAAAACGGAGCTTCTGAATATCCCGGCGATTATCTCTACCGTTCCGGTTCTTTAAGATGGGACGTAGAATCGGGAATGTGGGGCATATTCCGAGTTATGAAAAAAGGTATTAAGTACTGCTGCGAATGTGTATGCCGCACTTTTGGTAACTGGTGGGGAAAGAAACGGTATGATAAATACGAATAATTAAAAAATAAAGGGATTTCCGGTACAAATCTGGAATCCCTTTATCAATATTATGTAAGTGATTACTATATATGGAGGGAAATATGCATACTGAAAATTATGTTTCGGAATCTTTAGAGCTTCACCTGTTTTTTGGACGTATCATGAAAGAGCATTCATTATTCCTGAAAGCAGGGTTTACTCCAGTTAATTTAAATTTTTCTGCAAAATCGGAATTTTATAAAAATGAATTTGAAAAACTGCTGAATCGTGCAGTAACTCTTAGTAATGGAAGAATTAGCGGAAAAGTGCTGAATTCTGGCGAAATTGTGACGGAATTTACTCTTATTGCGGAAAAACAGACTGAAAAATTGATAGGAATTCCGATTAACAGTAATATTACCAAAAGGGAATTGAATTTGAGCAGTTGTAACTGCAATGAAATTGCAAATAGATTTGGTAAGGTAAAGAATCTGAATCAAACGGCTCTCAAACTGCTTAACGGTTTGATTGGGATGAAAGAAGAGATCCTTTATAATGTACTCAACTGTCATATGTTTACGATGAATTATCCGTTGCTGATTGAGCACATATTACGAGAAGCAAAGCTTTATCATAAGTATGTACAAATGCTTGAAACAGACGGAGCAATCAGTATGCAGTCTATGAAAGAAGTTGAATGCTTCTGGAATCAAATTATGATGGAGCATGCTCTTTTTATTCGAGGTCTGCTTGATCCGTCAGAAATTGAATTGATAAACTCTGCTGATGCATTTGCGGCAGATTATTCTGCATTGTTAAACAGATGTCATAATGCACAGAACAGAACATTAACTGTTGATTCCATGATGGAAACGAGAAAATTCAGAGACTTCAAAACAGCAGGAGCAAAGGGAATAGAAAATTGTCAGATTCGTTCACTTATACTTCCTTTGCTTGCTGACCATGTTCTTCGGGAAGCAAATCATTTTATCAGGATTTTGGAGAATTGATTTGATATCTTCTCCTTGAAATGATAGAGGGATAATTGACGCAGACACTTTTTATTCCCTTCTGTGAGACGTCAACGATCCCCTCACTTGCGAAGTATTTCAGCATTTTTGATACGACCTTACGGGCAGAGCCGATATATCGGTCAATCTGCTCGTGAGTAAGCGTAATAGTATCGGAGTTGGTTCTTGCCGTCTCATCGGAGAGAAAAACTGCAAGCCTCTTGTCCATGCTCATAAAGATTTGAAATGTTTGATAATGGCGCTGTTTATTTAAAAGGTATCGAAAATTTGTAGAAGGTATCTGTTTTATGAGTAATATAGTTTTTGTATTTTTGTAAGAAGCTGTTGCAAATACTTAGAATATGTTGTATAATAAAAATAAGGAGTTGGTTGGAAATGATAAACGATAATAAAAATAAATATAGTTCAATAAGTATTGAGGATATAGATGACTTTTTTAGAAGTGAATCAGACAGAAGTCGTGATTCATTGTTTCATAATTATCAGAAACTGATGGCATACTATCGTTGTGCCATTATGGAAATATCTACAAAATTTAATGTACTTAACGAAGAATTCTCACTTCAATATGACCGAAATCCTATCAGCAACATAAAAAGTCGTTTGAAAAAGGTTTCCAGCATGAAAGAAAAGCTTGAAAAGAATGGGCATCCGTTTACACTGGATTCTATAGAAAATAATCTTAACGATGTTGCCGGAATACGTGTAGTGTGTTCCTTTCCCGATGATGTGTATATGCTTGCCAATGCACTTGTAAAGCAGGATGACATTAACTTGATTGCGAAAAAGGATTACATAAAGAACCCAAAGCCTAATGGTTACCGCAGTTTGCATCTTATTGTGACTGTACCAATTTTTCTTGCTCATGAAAAGCGTATAATGAAAGTAGAAATACAGCTTAGAACTATTGCAATGGATTTCTGGGCAACTCTTGAGCACCAGCTCAGATATAAAAAGAATATTGAATTTACTGATGATGTGGCAAAAGAACTTTTTCTATGTGCAGAATTGAGTGCAGAGCTTGACTCCAGAATGGACGCACTGAGAGATAAGATACAGCTTGATGCGAAGATAATAGAGTAATGATAAATCAGGACATTAAAAAACTATTTTTCTATTGATGATTTAAGGCATACCCTTTATTATTGTTAAAACAATGTTTTTAAATGAGTTTGAATTTATACTAAAATATGATATAATAGTTCTAAATAATTATTATATCATATTTTAGTGTACTTGCAGATATGCAAAGTAAAACTTTGCTTTCTGCATATTGGATAATTATATCACAAAATCTTTGTTTTTATGATTATAGTGATAATCTGAATGTGAGGTACAGCTTATGAGCAGAGATACTGCAATGGACAGTATAATGACAATATATCGTAAATCGATCTGGAATTCTTTTACAAAGGGTGTAAGGGAATTTGATATGATAAAGCCGTATGATAAAATAGCTGTATGTATTTCAGGAGGCAAGGATTCAATGATACTTGCAAAGTGTATGGAAAAATATAGTAAAATAAGTGGTATACCTTTTTCAATTATATATCTTTGTATGAATCCAGGATATAAACCTGAAAATATTCAAATGATACTTGATAATGCAAATTCTCTCGGATTATCGCTTGATGTATTTGATACAAAAATATTTGAATCTATAGAACGTGAAAACAATAATCCATGTTTTCTATGCGCAAGGCTTAGAAGGGGAGTACTATATAGATCTGCTTTGGAGCGTGGATGTAATAAAATTGCACTGGGACATCATTTCGATGATGTTATAGAAACTATACTTATGGGAATGCTTTACGGCGGTCAGATACAGACAATGATGCCTAAGCTGCATAGTGATAATTATAGGGGAATGCAAGTAATAAGACCTTTATATTATGTTCGTGAATCTGCAATTATAAATTGGGCTTCAAGCAATAATTTAGAGTTTCTACGCTGTGCGTGCAGTGTTACAGCAAATAATGATAATAGACAGAATGTCTCTAAACGTCAAGAGATAAAGGAACTTATAAAAACACTTAAAGCTCAAAATCCTGATATAGAAAATCATATTTTCAGAAGTGTGTGGAATGTTGACTTAAAGCATTTAATTTCATATCATTTAGATGATGACTGTCATCATTTTCTTGATAGGTATGATGAATGAGTGAAGCATCACAAAAAACAGGAATAGGGGAGAGGTAAAAGCAATGACAGAAAATGAAGTTATAGAACTGAAAAGAAAAGCTCTTGAGCATTATTTTGGAAAGCTGAATAATCCGCAGCGTGAAACAGTATTCAGCGTAAAAGGACCTGTGCTTGTTTTAGCAGGTGCCGGAAGCGGGAAAACAACTGCTATAATGAACAGAATTGCAGAAATGATTTACTTTGGCGATGCATATTATCAGGTCAATGGCAATATTTTTCCAGATGATGCAGAATATTTGGAATCTTATATAAATGGATCTGCTGAGGAAGACATAAGCCGTCTTAGAAATATTCTCGCTGTATACCCAATTCGTCCGTGGAATATTCTTGCTATTACATTTACGAATAAAGCAGCTGGAGAAATGAAAGCTCGTCTTGCCAATATGCTTGGAGAAGAAGCGGCTGATGTAAATGCATCCACATTTCATTCTGCTTGTGTAAGAATTCTTCGCAGAAGTATTGCACGTCTTGGATACAATCATGATTTTACCATATATGACTCCGATGACAGCAAACGCCTTATGAAAAATTGTATGAAGGATATGGATATTTCTGAAAAGAAATTTAATCCTAAAACAGTGTTGAATGAAATAAGCTTTGCCAAAGACAAAATGATCTCTCCAGCAGATATGAAAAGTGAATCAGGCAGGGATTATAGAAAATCAGTTATAGCTAATCTGTATGAGGAATATCAAAGACGTTTGAAAGCTTCAAATGCACTGGATTTTGACGACCTGATTTACATGACAGTATGTCTTTTTGAACAGTATCCAGAAGAGCTTGAATATTACAGAAATCGTTTCCGCTATATTCTTGTAGACGAATATCAGGATACAAATCATGCTCAATTCCGACTAATCGAACTTCTTTCTGGACGTTATAATAATCTGTGCGTAGTAGGTGATGATGACCAAAGCATTTATCGCTTCCGTGGTGCAACCATTGAAAATATTTTGAGTTTTGAAAATACATTTTTGGGTAGTAAGGTCATAAGACTTGAGCAGAATTATCGTTCCACTCAGACTATTTTAAATGCTGCTAACAACGTTATATCTAATAATCTTGGACGCAAGGAAAAATATCTCTGGACAGAAATGGTAGAAGGTGATTTGATTACATGGTATCGTGCTTCTGATGAAACGGATGAAGCGGCTTTTGTTGCCAAATCCATAGTTGATAAAGTGAGTGCCGGCGGTTCTTATCGTGACTTTGCTATTCTATACCGCATGAATGCTCAATCTAACGCATTGGAACGTATGTTCATAAGAAACGGCATACCATACAGGATATATGGCGGCACACGATTCTATGATCGAAAAGAAGTCAAGGACGTTATGGCGTATCTAAGTGTTATAAATAATGAAAATGATTCTTTGCGTTTTCATCGTATAGTCAATGAGCCTAAAAGAGGTATAGGAGATTCTACAGTCGAACTTATAGATGACATTTCAAGAGATCTTAATATATCACCGATTAAGGTAATGCGTGATGCAGATAGTTTTCCTGTTTTGAAAAAAAAGGCTACGGTTTTAAAAAACTTTGCATCCATAATATATACAATGGCAGATAAGGTAGATGCACTTCCATTTGACGAATTTCTTGATATTCTTCTTGATAAAACAGGTTATACAGAATATTTGAAATCGTTGGGTGAAGATGGTGAGACACGCCTCGAAAATATCGAAGAACTTAAATCTTCTATGATAGCATACTCAAAAGAGTCAGAAGAACCGTCCTTAAACGGATTCCTTGAAGAAATTGCACTGTTTGCCGATGTGGACAAGTATGAACCTGAGCAGGATGTAGTTCTTATGATGACAATGCATTCTGCAAAGGGGCTTGAGTTTAATAATGTTTTTGTTGTTGGATGTGAAGAAGGAATTTTTCCGGGAATACGTTCTATAAACTCTATTGATCCTACAGAAATGGAAGAAGAAAGGCGTCTTGCATATGTGGCTATAACAAGGGCAAAGGAGCATCTATATATCACAAGTGCTGACAAAAGAATGCTTTTTGGTTCAACAATGCACAATAGCCGTTCACGTTTCTTAAATGAAATAGATTTTTCACTTATTGATAAACAGGTGAGCAATGCTTTAAGTTCTGAATCTGAATCAAATAAAGTAGAAACACTCAGATCCATGTCTTTGCAAGAACAGCTTGCTAAAAATGAAAAGAGAAAATCTGCATCAGGTGAGAAAAATTTCTCAGTAGGCGAACGCATTCGTCATAATATATTCGGAGAAGGAACTGTTCTTACTGTAACAAATATGGCGAACGATTCTCTTATGGAAATCGCCTTTGATAAAGTCGGCACAAAAAAACTTATGGCAAACTTTGCAAAGATACAAAAAATTACAAATTAAGGAAGTGACAAAATGTATAGAGGTTATACAGTAGTAGATGCACACGCTCATATTTTTCCTGATAAGATTGCTGAAAGAGCAACAGAAGGTATCTCGCATTTTTATGATCTGCCTATGAGTCATCAGGGTAGTATACATGAGCTTTTTGAAAGCGGCGACAGAGCAGGAATAGATGGTTATCTTGTATGCTCAACAGCCACTCAACCAGCTCAGGCAGAGGCTATCAATAATTATATATTATCAGTATGTACAGAATATCCGCAGTGCATAGGTTTTGCAGCGCTTCATCCCGATTCGGAAACACTTGTATCAGAATTTGAAAAGATTTTGAAGCTGCCGTTTAAAGGAATAAAACTTCACCCTGATTTTCAGGAATTTGATTTGGATGACAAAAGGGTCTATCCAATGTATGAGATGATCGAGGATTCTGGGCTGCCTATACTTATGCATATGGGCGATGCAACAAGAACGTTTTCTACACCGGATCGTCTTGCAAAAGTACTTGACAACTTTCCAAGACTGCGTATAATTGCGGCACATTTAGGTGGATACCGTCGTTGGGAAGCAGCGGCTGAAATTTTAAAGCTTTCTGACAGACTGAGATTTGATACGAGCAGCTGTCTTGATTTCATGCCGGCAGAGGAGGCGGTAAGATTGATTCGCAAGCATGGAGCAGAAAATTGTTTCTTTGGAGTGGATTTTCCAATGTGGGATCATTCTGAAGAGCTTGAACGTTTCTTTAATATGAATCTCACTGACAACGAGAACAGAAGAATATTGTCAGAAAATCTTATTGAATGGATGAGAAGCTTCTGATTGAAGTAAATATATGTTTGCTTAATATTAACATGAAGTTTCATTGTATTTCGATTAAAAATATGATACAATTATAAAAGACAAATGTTCTTATTTATAATTATAGAAATAACCAACTAAGGAGTAAATTTATGAGAAAAACAAAAATTGTATGTACTATAGGTCCGGCAACTGATGACGATCAGGTAATGCGTGACGTAATGTTGGCAGGAATGAACGTAGCACGTTTTAATTTCTCACATGGTGATTATAAAATGCATCAGCAGCGTTTTGAGCAGATAGTACGCTTGCGTGATGAACTTAATTTTCCAATCGCAACTTTGATGGATACAAAAGGTCCTGAAATACGTTTGGGAAGGTTTGTAGACGATAAGCCGGTTACTATTCATGCAGGAAATACATATACCCTTACTACACGTGACGTTCTTTGTGATGATAAGGTAGGGAAAATTTCATTTGAAAATTTATCTCACGATGTAAATCCCGGCACACATATTCTTATCAATGATGGTGTAATAGAGATGGTTGTTGAACGCATTTCACGCACAGATATTGTATGTCGTATTATACACGGCGGAGTTTTGTCAAACAATAAGGGTATAAATGTTCCAGGGGTTAAGCTTTCAATGCCGTATCTTAGTACAAACGACATGAATGACCTTGAATTTGGCGCTAAACTTGGATTCGACTTTATTGCTGCGAGTTTTGTAAGTACAGCTGCTGACATCGACTATTTACGTAAATATACGCAAAGCCTTGGTTGGTTTAACGTTCGTATTATTGCTAAAATTGAAAATCTTGAGGGTGTACGTAATATTGATGAAATTCTTAAATCTGCTGATGGTATAATGGTTGCCAGAGGTGATCTTGGTGTAGAAATACCATTTGAGCAGATTCCAGCTGTACAGAAGGAACTTATTCGAAAAGGATATCAGGCAGGCAAGCAAGTCATTACTGCAACGCAAATGCTTGAATCTATGATAACCAATCCCAGACCTACAAGAGCTGAAATAACAGATGTAGCAAATGCTATTTATGATGGCACCAGTGCTATCATGCTTTCTGGAGAAACAGCAGCAGGTGAATATCCAGCCGAAGTTGTAAGAACTATGGATAGAATTGCAAAGACTACAGAAGATAATATTGATTATAAGGGACTTCATTCTACTTGTAAGCAGGATAATCAAGATATAGCTAATGCAATTGCTCATGCTACAGTTACAACAGCACATGATCTTGATGCAAAAGCAATTCTTACAGTAACAATGAGCGGTGTTACAGCACGAGAAATATCTAAATATCGTCCAAGCTGTCCTATAATTAGCTGTACGGTAAGCGATGTTGTATGGCGTCAGACAAATCTAAGCTGGGGTGTAATGCCGCTTATCATAGGTGAAAAAAGCAATACCGACGAATTATTCTCTGCTGCCGTTGAGGCGGCACTGGAATGTGAAATGGTTGAGAAGGATGATATAGTTGTAATTACTGCCGGTGTTCCTGTAGGATGTTCTCACACAACAAATCTTATGAAAGTTGAGCGTGTAGATCATACTCTCCAATGAATTTAACTAAAAAGCTGCTGAAAGGATTGATGAATATTACCTTTACAGCAGCTTTTTATATTATAATGTTTTGTATAATTCCTTGCGGATATCATTAAGTACAGGAAAATTCTTACGTACTTTCGTTACATTTTCAGTATCTATATCTGCATAATATATACCCGCTTTGCTTTCGCAGCAGCATACAGTTGATCCATCCGGTGCTATTACAGTGCTTCCACCTGAGTATAAAAGTCCATTTTGATTTCCTGTACAGTTCACGCCGATAACGTATATCTGATTTTCAATAGCACGTGCTTTAAGCAAAGCATTCCAGTGATAAATCCTTTTGTCAGGCCAGTTGGCAGGAATAAATACAGCGTGTATATTTTCCGTATTTATCCGGAAAAGTTCAGGAAATCTAAGATCATAGCAAATTATACATTGAAAGTTTAAATCATTTAATGATGCATTCGGCAGGGAAGTGCCCCCTTTAAAATAAAGATTTTCCTCTGCGTAGGAAAAAGGATGAATTTTAATATAATCAAGAATAACGTTACAGTTTGTTGCAATAAATGAATAATGATTTTTGGATAAATTATCTTCGCACATCTCAACCCAGCCGAATCCAATTGTGATGTTTGACTTATATGCATATTTTTTTACCATTTCTAAAGAAATATGACCATACTGGGATGTGATACACGTATCCATAGAAAAGCCTGTAAAGCTCATTTCTGGAAAAACAATACAATCAGCATTGTTGTGTGCCGCTTCATAAACAGCATTTTCAGCATATTTAATATTATAATCAAAATCAAGATACTTAATTTCAGATTGACAAATGGCAAGTTTCATAATTTTACTCCTTAAATTAAAATAGGCGCAGCGATAACTATGCTGCGCCTACAGAATTTTAAAGTTCATTTATCTGCTTGAACATATCCTGCATCTTTCCATCTATTTCATAAATGGAATCTGCACATTTCTTCAGTTCTTCTGTTAATGTAGATGAAATGTCTTTGTTGCCGATAGATTTATAATGCAGTTGATGTTCAAGGCTTGCCCAGAAATCCATGGCAATAGTACGTATCTGTATTTCAACAGGTGCCATTTGAAGACCCGTTGACATATGTACGGGAACATTCACTATCATATGAAAGCTTCTGTATCCGTTTGGCTTGGGCTTTTTTATATAGTCCTTGACTTTCAGAACTTCAAATCCACTTCCATTAGCAAGAAGTTTAGCAAGAGCGTATATATCGTCAATATAACAGCAAATTACACGAACTCCAGCAATATCAAGAAGGTTTTCACGCGCTGATTCAGCTGAAATAATAAAACCTTTTCTTTGCAGCTTTCCAACAATACTCTGAGGAGATTTTATTCGGCTTTCAATATTATGAATAGGATTGCGCTGAAAACGCATACTGAATTCATTATCAAAAATACTCAGCTGAGCTTTAACAAGTTCAATCGCAGAATCATACAGATGTTCCAATTCAAGAAACGAATAGAAAATTGAAAGTAACTGATTCTCATTTTTTTCAGGAACTATGTCACGAATAGCGTCAAGATAAAATTCTTTATCATTCATTATAAATCACCTCAATATAAAAAGAACACGTACTTGTAATATTTTTTTATTATAACATAGTAATGTGTAATTTGCAAGATGTTTCTGTGATTCTTCCTAAAAATATATTTTTAGGGAAATTTTATCGTAATATAGATAATAACAATATTAATT
>ERZ791837.2395-NODE-2395-length-10548-cov-4.567617_pt1 | contig 10548 bp, 12 predicted proteins | sample MGYA00510292_ERZ791837 | MGnify/ENA primary metagenome ERZ791837 (study PRJEB30046, sample SAMN00715259) | human gut metagenome | study: EMG produced TPA metagenomics assembly of the A metagenome-wide association study of gut microbiota in type 2...
AGCAAGCCCTTTCAGCTGCTTGAACAATTTTTATTAAGATTATTCGTCTAACTTTTTGGGGTCACATCAATGGGCTGTGCCGTTTTTTATAAGAAAAAAGGAGACACCGCAAATGGGTGAACAAACCGCAAAGGCGCCGGGCCTGAACCGCGCCAAGACCTACCAGCTGGTGCTGTTCCCGCTGAACAACGGCGCGACCAACGTGTACTATGTGCTGGTGCTTTCCTACATCGCCACCTTCGGCAGCAAGGTGCTGGCCCTGTCCATGATCTTCGCTTCGGTCATGGTCACCGGTATGCGCCTGTTCGACGCGATCACCGACCCCATCATCGGCGCCCTGATGGACCGCACCAACGGCAAGTTCGGCAAGTTCCGGCCCTTCATGGTCATCGGCAACCTCATCATGGCAGCAAGCATTCTGGTGCTGTACTGCCTCACCCCGCTCATCCCCGCCAGTGCCATGGGGCTGCGCTACGCTGCGTTCGTTGCCCTGTATGCCGTGTGGGTCATCGGCTACACCTTCCAGACCAGCTGCACCCGCTCCGGCCAGACCGTGCTGACCAATGACCCCAAGCAGCGCCCCCTGTTTACCATCTTCAACACGGTGGGCAGCCTGCTGGGCATGGGTGCCATGCAGTTCTTTGCCCCCATCCTTGCCAAGAACTATGAGGGCGGCTACGCTTCCGCCGGGTTCTTCCGCACGCTGGCTCCGGTGGGCATCGTCATCTCCATCCTGCTCACCCTGCTGGCCGTCATCGGCATCTGGGAGAAGGACCAGCCCAAGTACTTTGGCATCGGCGGCGAAAAAACCGAGAAGATCAAAGTGAGCGAGTACATCCAGATCATCAAGAACAACGATCCCATGCAGCGGCTGATGGTGGCCGGTGCAGGCTGCAAGCTGGCACTTTCCATCGCCACCAACACCACCGTGCTGTGCATGCTGTACGGCTGCATGATGGGCAACTATGACGGCCTGTACCTGCCCATGATGGTGCTGGGCTATGTGTTCAGCGTGCCCTTCTTCCTGCTCACCGTCCGCACCAGCCAGAAGGAGGGCCAGAAGGCCAGCCTGATGAAGTACGTCAGCGTGGCGCTGGTGTGCTATGTGGGCGTGCTGGTGCTGCTGCTGCTCTGGGGCCGCAGCGACGCCTTCACCCTGTCCATCATGGGCGGCAGCGGCCTGTCCATCAACCTCTACACCATCCTCTTCATGGCATTCTTCGGCATCGGCTACGGCGCATACTACGCCACCGCCGATATGCCCATCCCCATGGTCGCCGACTGCTCCGACTACGAGACTTACCGCAGCGGCAACTACATCCCCGGCATCATGGGTACGCTGTTCAGCCTGGTGGACAAGCTGGTGTCCAGCCTGTCCGCTACCGTTGTGGGCATCGCGGTCAGCTTTGTGGGCCTGCAGAGCCTGCCCACCCAGTATGACCCCTACACCCCGGGCATGAACTGGGTGGTCATCGTGCTGTTCTGCATCATCCCCATGGTGGCATGGGCGGCTACCCTCATCGCCATGAAGGGCTACACCCTGACCGGCGAGAAGATGAAGGAGATCCAGGCTGTCAACGCCTGCCGCCGCGATGCAGTGGCCAAGGGCATGAAGCTGGAAGAAGCCATGGACAAGTGGCAGACCATGGATCAGCTGCCGGCGGAATACCGGAGCTGAGACGCTGTATGGAACTGAATACCGATCTCACCGGCGCAAGCGGCACGCTGCTGCCCACGCAGGGGGTCTGGCGTTCGAGTTCCTAATTCTCCACCACAAAAATCCTCAGACATTCGTCTGGGGATTTTTTGTTTGGTGGTGGTACAGGACTCGGACAATTTCTCCCCGGATACAGGCAGAAAACGAACAAAGGCAGGGTATCACCATGAGGGTGGTATCCTGCCTTTTGAATCTTTGTGTGGAAAACCTGCTTACAGCAGCGGGATGCCTGCCTTGGCGCAGGCTTCGCGGGTGGCTGCGTCCCAGACGCTGGCCTGCACTTCGCCAATGTGGGCGCTGCCCAGCAGCAGCATGCACAGGCGGCTCTGGCCGATGCCGCCGCCGATGGAGTAAGGCAGCTCACCGTTCAGTACGGCCTTGTGGAAGGGCAGGGCGCGGCGGTCGTCACAGCCGGCCATGGTCAGTTGCTTGTCCATGCTTTCCGGGCTCACGCGGATGCCCATGCTGCTCAGCTCATAGCTGCACTGCAGCGGGTCGTTCCAGAACAGCAGGTCGCCGTTCAGATCCCAGTCGTCGTAGTCCGGAGCGCGGCCGTCGTGGGGCTTGCCGCTCTTCAGCGGGGCACCGATCTTCATCAGGAAGGTGGTGCCGTTCTCCTTCACGAAGGCATTCTCGCGCTCCTTCGGGGTCAGGTCCGGGTACTTGTCCTCCAGCTCCTGGGTGGTGATGAAGATCACGTTGGGGGTGTGCAGGGGCAGGTCCTGCAGCTGCGGGAACATGGCGTGCAGGTTCATCTCAGTGGCGCAGACGGCCGACACGATGGAGCGCACCACGCTCTTCAGGTATGCCTCATTGCGGTCCTCCTCCCGGATGACCTTTTCCCAGTCCCACTGGTCCACATACACGGAGTGGAGGTTGTCCAGTTCCTCATCACGGCGGATGGCGTTCATGTCGCAGTACAGACCCTTGCCCACACGGAAGCCGTAGTCCTTCAGGGCCTTGCGCTTCCACTTGGCCAGCGACTGCACCACCTGTGCTTCGGTGCCGCTGTCCTTGATGTCAAAGGTGACCTTGCGCTCCACGCCGTTCAGGTCGTCGTTCAGGCCGGTGGAGGCCTCCAGGAACAGCGGCGCAGACACGCGGTACAGGTTCAGCGTGGCACACAGGGTGTCGGCAAACAGCCGCTTCACCGTGCCGATGGCGCGCTGGGTGTCGTACAGGTTCAGCGCGGGCGTGTAGTTTTCCGGGATGATGATCTTGCTCATAACGTTTACCCCTCTCTTGCTCTCCATACTGACCGAGTTGCCAGATGAAAGCACGTCCCTTTAATACAATAAATTATGACACACTTTCGAGAGGATGTAAAGAGACTGCGGTTAGTTTTCCCGTGTGAGAATAGAAAAAGGTGCACAGTTCGGACCGTATGCAACCACATAATTTTCAAAATGCGAAAGGGAGCTGGTATCGATTACTGCGTAACCGTCTTTGGTTTTCTGGATGTTGCAGGTAATCGCAGAACTGGGGTCAAATGTAAAAAACACGCAGGTTGCTTCAAGCGTAATTTCATGGTAATCTGTCCCAGTATAAAAGGAAATGGTGACCACATTGTGGTCATTTTTTTCTTGTAGTATGAAACTGTTATCTTTAAGAGTAACATAGCCTGTCAAATCGACAATATAAATGGCCTCTGAATCCACAGAACTAGAATCGTCATAATCAATAGTAATCATCGAGTTTGCAGCGGTATATTCATCCAGAGTCAATCCATTGATTAGAAAATCATCAGACCTATACAACGTATGCTCCATATAGGATTCTGGAGCCTGATAGGTAGGTTCATAATAGGAGAATGTATGCGTAACAGTGGAAATATTATTGAACGTACCACGTTTTGGGTTACCGTGAAATACAAGAGGCAATGTATAGCCGGTGCTTGTAAGAGGGGCAAACTGAATGGAGTCAGGAAGCGAATCGGAAGAAACATAGACTAATTGATCGCCATCAAAAAGAGTAGCGTTGTTCGTTTCAGGAGAATCCACGGATAGCGTCCTCTGATAGGCTTCCTCATCATATGTGACGGCATAAGATTTTTCACCTTTTTCTAGAGATAGGACGACAAAAAAGAGGCTTTGAAAGCGAATAAAATAATCCATTGCGGAGAATAAAGACTGTATCAGAGGACGCTTTGGCTTCTTCTAATGTCAATCCAAGTTCAGAGTATATTTCATCAACGTCATCTGTGATGCTATCAGTATCCGCAGTAGAAGAAGTTGATGCTGCCGTACTGGATGCCGGACGGGAGGCTGTCTTAGAACCACTACAAGCCGACAAACTCAAAGAAATCGGAAGTGCGAAAACCGCGGGTGAAAGCTGCAAAAAGGTTCGTCTTTTCATGATTTTGTACCTCACAATTAAAAAAGAATACTGCATAATTTGATTATAGATAATATTTATCTAAAAGTCAATAGACAGATTTCATCTAGACTATCCTATCAGTAGGAGGCCGAGATGAATGGAGATGAATAGAAACCGCTTAAAAGACCTGCGGGAGGATCATGATTACACTCAACAGCAGGTAGCGGAGAAAATAGGTATTACACAGCGCAAATACAGCTATATTGAAACGGGCATCCAGCAATTGACGGCAGAGGTGCTGGTTCCGCTGGCGCGATTTTATGATGTGAGCGTTGATTACCTTTTGGGGGAAACAGATTGTCCGAAGCGATACCCGAAAGCAACGCAATAAGCCAAAAAGAGAGCCGAAATTCTTGAACGAAGAATTTCGACTCTCTTTTTGGCTTTATGGAACGTTTACCCGCCCAGGTACGCGCTGCGCACCCGCTCGTTGGTCAGCAGCTCGGCACCGGTGCCCTCCATGACCACGCGGCCGGTCTCCAGAACATAGGCGCGGTCGGCCACGGAAAGGGCCATCTGTGCGTTCTGCTCCACCAGCAGGATGGTCATGCCCTCCTTGTGGATGTTGCGGATGATGTCAAAGATCTCCTGCACCAGCAGGGGCGACAGGCCCATGGAGGGCTCGTCCAGCATCAGCATGGAAGCGTTGCTCATGAGCGCACGGCCCATGGCCAGCATCTGCTGTTCGCCGCCGGACATGGTGCCCGCCAGCTGCTTGCGGCGTTCCTTCAGGCGGGGGAACAGCTCAAACACCTTTTCCTTGTTGGGGGCAATGGTGGAGGAGGGCTGGGTGTAAGCGCCCATATCCAGGTTTTCCTCCACGGTCATGTGCAGGAACACATGGCGGCCTTCCGGCACCTGTGCCAGACCGGCTTCCACGATCTTGTGGGCGCGCACGCCCTTGATGCTCTTGCCCTTGTACAGCACATCGCCGCTGCGGGGCTTCAAAAGGCCGGAAACGGTTTTCAGGGTGGTGGACTTACCGGCACCGTTGGCACCGATCAGGGTCACGATCTCGCCCTCGTTCACCTCAAAGGAAACGCCCTTTACGGCGTGGATATTGCCGTAATACACGTTGATGTTATCGACCTTCAGGATGGTATCTGCCATCGCTCAGCCCTCCTTCTTGCCCAGGTAGGCTTCGATGACCTGGGGGTTGTTGCGGATCTCGTCCGGGGTGCCCTTGGCAATGATGCGGCCGAAGTTCAGCACCGCGATGCCCTCGCAGATGCCCATGACCAGGCTCATGTCGTGCTCGATCAGCAGCACAGCAATGTTGAACTCGTCCCGGATGCGGCGGATGGTCTCGGTCAGCTCCGCAGTCTCCGAGGGGTTCATACCGGCGGCAGGCTCGTCCAGCAGCAGCAGCTTCGGGCTGGTGGCCAGTGCACGCATGATCTCCAGACGGCGCTGTGCACCGTAGGGCAGGCTGCCGGCAGGCACGTTGGCCAGGTCGGCCATGTGGAAGATGTCCAGCAGCTCAAAGGCACGCTCGGTGCACTTTTTCTCTTCCTTCCAGTAGTTGGGCAGGCGGATCAGGGAGGAAGCCAGATTGTACTTCATGGACTCGTGCAGGCCCACCTTGATGTTGTCGATGACGCTCAATTCCTTGAACAGACGGATATTCTGGAAGGTACGGGCCACACCCATGCGGTTGACCTGATAGGTCTTTTTGCCCGCCGTAGGCATGCCGTCGATCAGGATGGAGCCGCGGGTGGGCTGGTAAACATTGGTGAGCAGGTTGAACACGGTGGTCTTACCGGCACCGTTGGGGCCGATCAGACCGGTGATCTCGTTGCGGCCGATCATCAGGTTGAAGCCGTCCACGGCGGTCAGGCCGCCGAAGTCGATGCCCAGCTCCCGCACGTCCAGAATGGGCTTTTTGTCCTTATCGCGGTCGGTCAGGAAGCCGCCGGAGGGCACACTGTTTAACTTGGTCTGGAACTCACTCATGGTCAGCACCCTCCTTTTCCTTGTTCTTCTTGAACAGTTCGCCGTTCATGATCTTTTCCACAACGCGGCTCAGGGAGAAGTCGTAGCTGCCCAGCAGTCCGCCCGGACGGAAGATCATCATCAGGATCAGCACCAGCGAGTAGATGACCATGCGGTAGCTGTCGAAGCTGCGGGTGGCCTCCGGCAGGATGGTCAGCACAGTCGCGGACAGGATGGAGCCCAGCATGGAGCCCATGCCGCCCAAGACCACCATGACCAGGATCTCGATGGACTTCATGAAGCCGAAGGTGGAGGGGTTCAGCACGCCGATGTAGCAGGCGTACAGGCCGCCGGCCATGCCGGCAAAGGCTGCCGAGAAGGCAAAGGCCATGACCTTGTAGTAGGTGGTCTGGATGCCGCAGCTCTCGGCGGCGATCTCATTGTCGCGGATCGCCAGCACGGCGCGGCCATGGCGGCTCTTCATCATGGCGTGGATCAAGAAGCAGGTGATGACCACGCACAGGAACACGTTGGCAAAGTTGGAGTATTTGGGGATGTTCTTCAGGCCCTTGGAGCCGTAGAACAGCTTGAAGCCCAGCACATCATCAATGTTGTTCAAGGTGATGCGGATGATCTCGCCAAAGCCCAGCGTCAGGATGGCCAGATAGTCGCCGGTCAGACGCAGGGCGGGGATGCCGATGAGCACCCCAAACAGTCCGGCAACCACCCATGCCAGCACCAGACCGATGGCAAAGGCCACGCCCTTGGGCAGGCCCGAGGATTTGGTGAACAGGGCACAGGCGTAGGCACCCACCGCCATAAAACCGGCGTGGCCCAGCGGCAGCTGCCCCAGATAGCCGGTGGCAACGTTCAGCGAGACGGCCAGAATGATGTTGATGCCCACGGTCAGCAGTACCTTGTTCTGGTAAGTGGAAAGCATACTGCCGGTCACATAGGAAAGCCCCACGAACAGCAGCCCCACCAGCACCAGATTCATCAGGTAGCGCACGGGCATTTTGATGGTCTTGCGGTTGGTTTTCATCGTTCTGCCCTCCTTACACCTTTTCCTGCACCTTGCGGCCGAGGAAGCCTGTGGGCTTGACCAGCAGCACGATGATCAGAATTGCAAATGTAACAGCGTCCTTCCAGGCCGAAAGACCGATGGCGGAAACAAAGCACTCGCACAGACCGATGGCGATGCCGCCGATCATGGCACCCGGGATGGAGCCGATGCCGCCCAGCACGGCGGCAACAAAGGCTTTCAGACCCAGCATGGAGCCCATGGTGGGGGTAGCCTGGGGGTAAGAGCAGCAGTACAGCACGCTGCCGATGCCCGCCAGCGCCGAGCCCACGGCAAAGGTAAAGGAGATGGTGCTGTTGACGTTGATGCCCATGAGGCGGGCAGCGTCCATATCCTCCGACACCGCCCGCATGGCCTTGCCCAGCTTGGTCTTTTGCACCAAAAAGGTAAGGCCCAACATGGACAGCACCGTCACCGCCAGGGTGATGATGGAGGTAAGGCCCAGGGGCACCTTGCCCAGCCGGAAGGTCTGGTTGGTGTAGTAGGCCGGGATGACCTTGGCACCGGAGCCAAGGATCAGCTCTGCGGTGTACTCCAGAAAGAAGGAGACACCAATGGCGGTGATCAGCAGCGAGATCCGGGGGGCGTTCCGCAGAGGGGTGTAGGCGACCTTTTCGATCACGACACCCAGCAGCGTACAGGTAAGGATGGTGGCGCACACAGCGGTGACCGGGCCCAGGCCCAGTTGGTTCATGACGAACCAGGACATATATGCGCCCACCATGATGACGTCGCCGTGGGCAAAGTTCAGCAGCAGGATGATGCCGTACACCATACTGTAGCCCAGAGCGATCAGTGCATAGATGCTGCCAAGGGACAAGCCGTTGATCAGCTGGCTGAAGAACACTGTCATGGTTGGATACTTCCTTTCTTTGCGGCGTTTACACTTTTTGATATAAAAAACGGAGAACGCCTGACCAGAAAAAAGCTGTTCCGGCGTTCTCCAAAAGATCATGGGGTTTGCTCTGTGCGGGCGGCTCCATCACCGGTGGATGGAACGGCACGGATCAGAACATTTCCTTCAACTCGGGCTTGCCGTCCACATAGGTCAGGATAGCGGTGCTCTTGACGGGGTTGTGGTGCTCGTCGAAGGTAAAGGTGCCGGTGATGCCCTCAATGGTGCCGCCGGCAATGGCGTCGATGACCGCCTGCTTGTACTCGTCAGAGCCGGCCTCGAGGCCCTGCTCCTCGGCTGCCTTGATGCCGTACACCACGGTCATGGCGGCATCGTAGCCCAAGGGGGCAAAGCCGTTGGGGTAAGCCTCGCCGTACTCAGCCTTGTAGGCATCCTCAAATGCGGCGCTGGAGCCCTTGGCGTAGCAGGCGCAGAAGTAGGAATCCTTCAGCTGGTCGGCGGTGGCGTAGCCCTCCAGGCCATCCCAGCCGTCGCCGCCCAGGAAGGGAACGGTCAGGCCGACGCTCTCGGCCTGAGCCAGGATCTGGCCCACTTCCTGATAGTAGTTGGGGCAGAAGACCACTTCGGGGTTTTTGCCCAGGATGCTGGTCAGCTGGGTCTTGAAGTCCACATCGCCCTCAGAGTAGCTCTCCTGGTCCACGATGGTGCCGCCCTTTGCCTCAAACTCCTTGGCAAAGTTCTCAGCCAGACCCTCGTTGTAATCCTTGCCCTTCAGGAAGATGACGGCGGCCTTTTTGTAGCCCAGCTTCTCATAGGCGTAGTCTGCCATCTTCACGCCCTGGAAGGGGTCGGTAAAGCAGGCGCGGAACACGTTCCCGTTCACGGTGTCGGTCTCGGCATCGTAGGTGACAGCCTCGGCGGTAGCGGAAGCGGTGACCATGGGCATATTGTAGTCGGCGCTCTCGGCGGCAACAGCCAGCGTGGGGGCGGTGGTCACATCGCCCACCAGAGCGGTGATGCCCTGATCCACCATCTTGGTAAAGCAGGTGACAGCCTGTGTTTCATCGCCCTGCTCGTCCATGGCGATGACCTCCAGCTGCTTGCCGTTGACACCGCCGTCTGCATTGACCTGCTTGATATACAGGCTGGCACCGTTGACAACAGCCTGACCGTAAACGGAGACGTTGCCGCTCAGGGGACCCATAACGCCGACCTTGATGGTGTCGCCGGAAGCAGCGGCACCAGAAGCTGCGGTAGAGGCGGAAGCAGCAGTGCCGTTGGAAGAACCGCCGCATGCAGTCAGAACGCCGGCTGCAGCAACAACACCTGCAGCGGCCAGGAAATTACGACGAGAAATCATCATAATGAAAACTCTCCTTTTATTTTAATATAACCGCGTTTTGTTGACGAAATGTGCGCACTTGCACATTTACTGGCTCAAGTATAGCGGGAAGAAGTGACAGATGCAAGCCTTTTCCGATTACAAAACATTTACAATTATTTTATCAAAATTGTATAAAAATCACACTTATCCCGGAAGATCCGCTCCGCCCGGCCTTTTTCGCGCAGCTGCGTTCAGTCTTCCACAGCCTTGTTGCCTGCCACGTTGGAGGGACCGAAGCCGAAGGGCAGCAGCTCGTCCATGCTGCGCTCGATGAAATCGTCCGGGCTTTTTGCCATAATGACATTCAGCTCCGGGCCGCCGAACTCGAACAGTGCCTGACGGCAGACGCCGCAGGGCGAGGTGATCTGCTTGTTGACTTCGCCCCGGCGCGCACCCACCACGGCGATGTCGGTGAACCTGGTCACGCCCTCGGCCACCGCCTTGAACAGGGCCGTCCGCTCGGCGCAGCTGGTGGGGGTAAAGGCGGCATTCTCCACGTTGCAGCCGGTGAAGATGCATCCTCGGCGCGCAGGGCCGCACCCACCATAAAGTCGCTGTAAGGCGTGTAAGCTCTCTCCCTGGCCGCAAGGGCCATCCGGATGAGCTCCTGCTTTTCTTCCAGAGTCAGTTTTGTCATAGTCGGTTCTCCTTTTTGCAATTTGTAGATATAGCGTTCCTCGTCCTGCGGGACGAAGCCAATGGACTCAAACATTTTCTGCGACTGGGTATTGAAGGAATAGATGTGCGCGAAGCACTCCGCCAAGCCCCTTTCCCGAGCCAGCTCCAGCATTTTTTCGATGACCTTCCGCCCGATGTGTTTATTCTGGTACTCCTTGCAGATGACGATGGCCAGCTCGCCGGTCGTCCGCAGGCTGACGTCACCACAAAGCACACCCCGATACTCGATATAAAACAGTTCCCCGTGTGTGTCCAGATAATGATACATCCGCTTCAGCAGTGGCAAATCATAAACGAAGTCCCTGTTATCTACCTGTTTGCAGAGCTGTGCATCCTGATACCACGCAAGTGCTGTATCGTAGGCCGGATAATACGGAACAAGCCGGATGTTCCCCTCCACAGAAATCGGACTGCGCACCATGTTCACCGTTTCTCTGTTCATCGGCCTCATTCCCTTCTGTGTCGTACATTCTTCTGTGTCGTGTATTTAAGTATAAATCATTCTTTTAGGAAGTGCAAGCGGC
>ERZ791837.2401-NODE-2401-length-10527-cov-6.342819_pt1 | contig 10527 bp, 7 predicted proteins | sample MGYA00510292_ERZ791837 | MGnify/ENA primary metagenome ERZ791837 (study PRJEB30046, sample SAMN00715259) | human gut metagenome | study: EMG produced TPA metagenomics assembly of the A metagenome-wide association study of gut microbiota in type 2...
CGGCGCTCACGCCGCCGTGGGGGTAGAAGACGATGATCTTCGTGCCCGGCACATCGCAGAAGCCCTCCATCGCCGCCTTGCCGGTGTCGCCGGACGTGGCGGTCAGGATCATGATCTCGTCGTCCACACCGAGCTTTTCTTTCGACGCGGTCATCAGGCGCGGCAGCATCGAGAGCGCCACATCCTTAAAAGCGCTCGTCGGCCCGCGGAAAAGCTCGAGGATGAAGTCCTCACCGACGGGGACGGTCGGGGTCAGGTGGTCGGTCTCAAACTTGCCGGTATAGCCGTCGTGGACGAGTTTTGCCATCTCCGCTTCTGAAAAGTCGGGCAGGAGCTTGGATAAGATCTTCGTCGACATGGACATCGTGTCCATATTTAATACAGTAGTATAGTCGAACTTGACCTCGTCAAACGACGGCATCGTGTAGAGGCCGCCGTCGGGGGCAAGGCCGTTTAAGATGGCCTGCGCGCTGCTGGCCTTTAAATTTTTGTCACGGGTGCTCTGATACTGCATGGATGTTTCCTCCTGTATCTCACGGGAAAAGTTTTTTTGTTTTCCCTATTGTATTTTCACAAACGCTATGTTATATTGTTTCCATCAAAAAGTCAAGTGTTTTTCTTATGCGGACAGTTTCGGCGTAAGTCACAAATTCGTCCGCACTTGACGGAGTATCCAAAAAAGAAAGAAGGTCATTCCCCGTGAATATTTCGCTGCTGGGCTTCGGCACCGTCGGTTCCCATTTTTATAAGCTGTGCGAGGGGCGAACCGATCTGCATGTTGCAGCTGTTCTCTCCCGCCGTCCCCGCCCGGAGCTCACATGCACCGTGACCGCCGATTACGACGAGATCGTGCGTGATCCCTCGATTGATATTGTGGTGGAAGTCATGGGCGGCATCGAGCCGGCGTACAGCTACCTCTGCGCGGCCATGCGTGCGGGCAAGCACGTCGTCACCGCGAACAAGCAGCTCATGTGCGCCCACTTTGAAGAGCTCACCTCCCTTGCAAAAGAAAAAGGCGTGGCGCTGCGCTGCACTGCCGCCGCGGGCGGCGGCATCCCCTGGCTCACCTCCCTCTCCCGCGCGTCTGAGCTTGATGAGATCAAGGCTGTCGAGGGCATTCTGAACGGCACAACGAATTACATGCTTTCCGCCATGACGAATTCCGGCGCGGATTACGCGCCCGCGCTGCAAAAGGCGCAGGAGCTCGGCTACGCCGAGGCCGACCCCACCGCGGATGTTGAGGGTCTGGACGCGCGCCGCAAGATCGTCCTCTCCGCCGACCTTGCCTTCGGCGTGAACATCAGGGAAGAGGACATCCCCTGTGTCGGTATCTCGTCCATCACCGCGGGCGACATCGCCAAGGCGAAGGACGAGGGCCTGACCTACAAGCTCATTGCCCGAGCGGAGAAAAACGGCCATGCCGTGGCCGCGTTCGTCTGCCCGACGCTTTTCCCCTCCTCCGCGCCCGAGGCGCACACCGACGGCACCGGCAACCTCGTCACGCTGTTCGCATCGCGTTTTGGCAAGCAGAGCTTTTCCGGCGCGGGCGCAGGCGGCTACCCGACCGGCTCGAACGTGCTGCGCGACTGTCTCGACGTCGCCGGCGCCTGCCGCAGCTTCTATGCTGACTCCTTCACCCCCTGCTCGGTGAACCTCTCCGGCACGCAGTGCAAGTGGCTGTTCCGCTGCATGGGCGAATACTTTACCCGCGAGTGCAGCGCCCGCGAGGCGTTCGACGCCTATGAATCTTACCGAAAGGACGACCCGCACGCGCTGCTTGCGCGCTACGCGGCCGAAGAGGAATAAACTCCATGCTCAAAGTTTTGAAATTCGGCGGTTCGTCGCTTGCCGACGCCCGCCAGTTCGCCAAGGTCAAGTCCATCGTGGAAGCCGACCCCGCCCGCCGCGTGGTCATCGTCTCCGCGCCGGGCAAGCGCTTCTCCGGCGACCATAAGATCACCGATCTTCTCTATCTCTGCGCCGCGCACATCAAATACGGCGTTTCGTGCGAGGACATCTTCGCCATGATCCGCGACCGCTACAACGAGATCATCGCCGAGTGCAGCCTGCACATCAGCCTCGACAAGGAATTTGACGCGCTGTGGGACAAGATGAAAAATGGCATCAGCCAGGATGAGCTCGCCTCGCGCGGCGAATACTTCTCCGCACGGCTGATGGCCGAATACCTCGGCTATGAGTTCGTCGACGCGGCCCGCTGGATCAAGTTCAAGTTCGACGGCACCGTCGATCAGGACGCATCCTACGCGGCGCTGCGCTCCCTCGCCGAGGACCGCAAGGTCGTCATCCCCGGTTTCTATGGCGTGATGCCCGACGGGCACATCCGCACGTTCTCCCGCGGCGGCAGCGACATCACCGGCGCGCTCGCGGCAGCGGCGCTCGGCGCGGACGTGTATGAGAACTGGACGGACGTCTCCGGCATCCTGATGGCCGACCCGCGCATCGTCGACGATCCCGAGCCCATCCGCCGCGTGACCTACAGCGAGCTGCGCGAGCTGAGCTACATCGGCGCGCAGGTCCTGCACGAGGGCACGATCTTCCCCGTGCGCGAGAAAAACATCCCGCTCAACATCCGCAATACCAACGCGCCCGACCATCCCGGTACGATGATCTTGGAGTCCATCGGCGACGAGATGGAAGAGGGCGGCTTCATCACCGGCATCGCCGGCAAGAAGGGCTTTTCCATCATCACCATCGCCAAGACCGGCATGTCGAGCGAACCGGGCTCTCTCCTGAAAATTCTCAACGTGCTCGCCAAGCACGAGGTCAACGTCGAGTACCTCCCGTCCGGCATCGACAACGTCTCGCTCGTCGTCTCGTCCGACAAGGTGTCCCGCTCGCTCTACGAAATGCTGGGCGAGCTGCAAAAAGAGGTGCAGCCGAATAAGATAACCGTAACGGAGCATATCGCCATCGTCGCCGCCGTCGGCCGCAAGATGGCGTACCGTCCCGGCGTTTCCGGTAAGATTTTCGCCAAGCTCGGCGAAAACGGCGTGAACATCCGCATGATCACGCAGGGCCCCGAAGAGCTCAACATCATCGTGGGCGTGGAAGAAAAAGATTTCGAACAGGCCATCCGTGTCCTGTACAATAGTTTTGTGAAGGAGAATGTAGTATGAAACAGGTCAATGTCGGCATTCTCGGCGCCACCGGCGCCGTCGGTCAGGAAATGATCAAAATTCTCGAAGAGCGCAACTTCCCCGTTGCGTCCCTTCGTCCCATCGCAAGCGCCAGAAGCGCGGGCAGCAAAATCATGTTCCGCGGTCAGGAGTGCACCATCGTCGAGGCGTCTGACGACGCGTTTGAGGGCCTTGATATCGTCCTCGGCGCGGCCGAGAACGACATCGCCGAGCGTTTTGCCCCCTCGATCGTCAAGGCGGGCGCGGTGTTCGTCGACAATTCGAGCGCATTCCGCCTCGACCCCAACGTTCCCCTCGTCATCCCCGAGATCAACCCCGAGGACGTGAAGTGGCACAAGGGCATCATCTCGAACCCCAACTGCACCACCATCGTGACCCTCGTGGCCATTAACGCCCTCGCCAAGGAAAGCCCCATCGAGACGATCATCGCCTCTTCCTACCAGGCCGTCAGCGGCGCGGGCAAGGGCGGCATCGACGAACTCAACAATGAGGTCAAGGCCCTTTCCGAGGGCAAGCACCTTGAGCCCAAGGTCTTCCAGTATCAGATCGCGTACAACATCATCCCCCAAATCGGCGGCGAGGCCTTTGAGGGCTACACCAGCGAGGAGATGAAGATGCAGAACGAGGGCCGCAAGATCCTCCACCTGCCCGAGATGAAGGTCAGCTGCACCTGTGCGCGCGTGCCCGTCATCCGCAGCCACAGCGTATCCGTCGTGCTGCGCACGAAGGAGAAGATCAGCGTCGAGCGTGCCAAGGAGCTCATCGCAAACGCCCCGGGCTGCAAGCTCGTCGACGACCTCAAGAACAAGGTCTACCCCATGCCGCTCGACACGTCCGATCAGGACATCGTCTATGTCGGCCGCATTCGTGAGGACCTGACCGACGAGCGCGGTCTGAACCTCTGGTGCTGCGGCGACCAGGTCCGCAAGGGCGCTGCCACCAACACCATCCAGATCGCGGAGCTGCTGCTCAAGTAAGGCTTTTTTAGCCACAGATCGTTCCCCGTTTTCTGCCGCATAGCGGCGGAAAACGGGGAATTTTTTCGTTTCTGCACAGAAACGCCGATTTTGGCCCGCATTTTGCTATAAGCCGCTCATAAAGTGGTACAGGCACGTCATAAGCTGAACGTTAAGAGAGCTATTCTCTGATCCTTTGGCTGTTTCGTCAATGATCGGTGCACATTTCTTGTATGTTTTCCCCATTTTTACCACAAACGGCAAGTTTCATTTGACTTTGCCCGCTGTGGGGACTATGCTGTAAGCAAGGATTGGAAACGTTACCGGTAAGGTTTCCGGAATCATCGCAGGGGGCGCGTCGGCATGACCATCAAGGATATTGCAAAGCTCGCAGACGTGAGCGTCAGCACCGTCTCCCGCGTGCTCAACGACCGTCCGGACGTGAGTGAGGATTCCCGCAGACGGGTCCGCGCCGTCATCGAGGCACACCGGTATGTGCCGAACAACAGCGCGCGCGACCTCGTCAAAATTCGTTCTGACGCGGTCGGCCTTGTGGTGCGCGGTGTGCAGAACCCTTTCTACACCGACATCATCCACGCCATCGAACAGAAGCTCGACGCCTCGGGCTACACGATGGTCATGCGCCAGATCCCATCGGGCGACGACGAGATTCAGTGCGGTGCGGTGATGGAAAAGGAAAAGCGCCTGCGCGGCATTATCTTCCTCGGCGGGCGCAGCGATTATTCGCCCGAAGAGGTTTCGCTTCTCGGCGTGCCCTATGTCTGCTGCTCCTACACCAACTCCTACGGCACGCTTCCGCCGGAATCGTACTCCTCCGTCTCCATCGCCGACGAGCAGGAGGCCTACCGCGCGGTCAGCGAGCTTTACAAAAACGGTCACCGCCGCATCGCCGTGCTGACCGCCGCCCCCGACGACAGTTCGATCTCCCAGCTCCGTTACCTTGGCTATCAGCGCGCGCTGCGCGACTTCGGCTTAACAGAGCATCCGGAAAACCTGATCTGCGCCGAAGATTTCACCATTGCCAACGCCTATGCCGCCATGCAAAAGCGTCTGCGCTCCCCCGCCGATTTTACGGCTGTCTTCGCCATTGCGGACGACATGGCCATTGGCGCGATGCGCGCCCTGCGCGAAAGCGGCCGCTCCATCCCCGAGGACTGCTCCGTCATCGCCATCGACGGCATCAGCGTCTCGGAATACATTCATCCCATGCTCACCACCCTCTGCCAGCCCATGACCGCCATGGGAGAGGCGAGCGTCGAGATCCTGCTCGACATCATTGAGGGACGCGGCGTTCATCGCCATGTCACTCTGCCGACCGCGCTGCGCGAGGGTGCGTCCGTGCGGCAGCTCAAGCACTGATTTTCCCGCGGGAACCGCGTGAAAATAAATTTGAAAAGGAGTATTGATGAAATGAAAAAGTATCTTGCAATGATCCTTGCTCTTGTCATGGCGCTTTCTCTCGTCGCCTGCGGCGATAAGAAGGATGACTCCACTGACAACAGCGACGGCGATACTGCCTCCGGCCGCGTCTACTGGCTGAACTTCAAGCCCGAAGCCGACGAGACCCTGCAGAAGGTCGCCGCCATGTACACCGAGAAGACCGGCGTGCCCGTCACCGTCGTGACCGCCGCTTCCGGCACCTACAACGAGACCCTGACCGCCGAGATGGACAAGTCCGCTCCCCCGACGCTGTTCGTCGTGGGCAATCAGGCCGCTGTCGACACCTGGGGCGACTACTGCTATGACCTGAGCGGCACCGCCGTTGCCAACGAGCTCAACACCGACGCCTACAACCTCTATGACGCCGACGGCAAGCTCTGCTCCATCGGCTACTGCTATGAGTGCTACGGCATCATCGTCAACGAAGATCTGCTCGAAAAGGCCGGCTACACGCTTGGCGACATCACGAACTTTGAGACTCTCAAGGCTGTCGCTGAGGACATCCACGCTCGTGCTTCCGAGCTCGGCTTCGACGCCTTCACCTCCTCTTCCATGAGCGACGATTCCAGCTGGCGCTTCACCGGCCACCTCGCGAACCTCGAGTATTACTACGAGTCCGTGGACGATCCCGACGCCTGGAAGGAATGCCCGTCTTCCATCAAGGGCACCTACATGCAGAACTACAAGAACCTGTGGGATCTGTACATCAACAACAGCGCCGTGAATCCTGCTGATCTCGCTGCCGGCGGCTTTGACGCGGCGGACGAGTTCGGCAAGGAGCAGGCCGTGTTCTATCAGAACGGCTCCTGGGAGTGGGCCAAGCTCACCGGTACCGGCGACGGTCAGTATGGTCTTGACAACCTGTCCATGATCCCGTTCTACTGCGGTGTTGCGGGCGAAGAGAACGCGGGTCTCAACTGCGGCACCGAGAACTGCTGGGCTGTCAACGCCAAGGCTTCCGAGGAAGACATTCAGGCCACGCTCGAATTCATGAACTGGATGGTCACCGATCCTGAGGTCTCCCGTATGCTGGTCGATGAATTCGCCGCCATGCCCTATAAGCAGGCTGCCGAATCCACCAACGGCTTCCTCGCCGACGCCAACGACTACACCACCAACGGCAACTACATCATGCCCTGGGTCACCAACTTCCAGCCGAACGTTGATGCTTACCGCGCTGCGCTCGTCTCCGCGATGAACCAGTACGACGCCGACCAGAGCGATGCCAACTGGGAGCTCGTCAAGACCGCGTTTGTCGACGGCTGGGCCACGCAGTACGCTGCCGCCAACGGCTAAGCCGCTTTTAAAAAAGCAAGCGCATCTGAAAAGCACAAATGAGAGGGGCGGGCGATTTCGCCCGTCCCTCCCTGCATATCACGGCGAGCGCCGCATGAAGCGCCCGCCGTGCAGAAACAAAAGCAATATTCTATCTTTGGCTGGGAGTTGATCGAATTGAAACATAAGCACAGCAACGCTGCGGTCAACAGCTCGATGATCCGCCGCCCGATCCGCCGCTGGTTCCCGCTCTTTATGGGGCCGATGGTCTGCGCGTTCATCATCGGCTTTGTCTATCCGTTCTGCAAGGGCATCTATCTCTCCTTCTGCAAATTCAAGGTCACGAGCGACGCGCATTTTGTCGGCCTTGAAAACTACCGCCGCGCGTTCCAGGATGCGAGCTTTGTGCATTCGTTCTGGTTCACGGCGCTGTTCGCCGTCATATCGCTCGTGCTCATCAACGTGCTGGCCTTTGCGGTGGCCTACGCGCTCACGCAGGGCATCAAGGGCAGCAACCTGTACCGCACGGTGTTCTTCATGCCGAACCTCATCGGCGGCATCGTGCTCGGCTACATCTGGTCGATGATCTTCGACGGCATCCTCTCGCGCTACGGCACGTCGATCCTGCTCAACACGAAGCTCGGCTTCTGGGGTCTCATCATCCTGATGTGCTGGCAGCAGATCGGCTACATGATGATCATTTACATCGCGGGCCTGCAAGCCGTGCCCGAGGACATGCTCGAGGCTGCGAAGATCGACGGCGCGAGCCGCTGGCAGACGCTTTGGAAAGTCACGATCCCGAATGTGATGCCCTCCATCACCATCTGCACGTTCCTCTCTCTTACGAATGGCTTCAAGCTCTTCGACCAGAACCTCGCCCTCACGGGCGGCCAGCCCTATACCATCCTGTCCGACGGCAGCTCGATCAAAGAGACCGAAATGCTCGCGCTGAACATCCTCAACACGTTCTACGGGCAGAATGCCAACTCGCGCGGCACCGCGCAGGCCAAGGCCGTGCTGTTCTTCATCCTCGTCGCGACCATCGGTCTTCTCCAGCTCAGTGCCAACCGCAAAAAGGAGGTGCAGCAGTAATGAACAAGCACTCTCTTTCCGCAGAAGCCCGCCGCAAGACGATCCTCTCCATCGTGCTCGGTGTCATCTGCGTCATCTATGTGCTGCCGGTCCTCACGGTGGTCATCAACTCCTTCAAGCTCAACACCTATGTCAAGACCGACACGTTCGCCCTCCCGAACGCGGAGAGCTTTGCCGGCTGGGCGAACTTCATCAAGGGCCTGACGTTCGGCAACTACCCGTTCTTAAAATCCGCCGGCTACAGCTTATTTATCACCATCGTCTCGACCGCGCTGATTTTGCTCTGCACGTCGATGGCCGCGTGGTACATCGCGCGTGTGGACAGCAAATTCTGCCGCATGGTCTATTATCTCTGCGTCTTTTCGATGGTCGTGCCGTTCCAGATGGTGATGTTCACACTGTCGAAGACGGCCGATACCCTCAAGCTCAATACCCCCTGGACCATCCCCATCATCTACCTCGGCTTTGGCGCGGGGCTTGCGATTTTCATGTTCGTCGGCTTTGTCAAATCCATCCCGCTTGAAATTGAGGAGGCGGCCGCCATCGACGGCTGCGGCCCGCTGCGCACGTACTTCTCCGTCGTGCTGCCGATGCTGCGGCCCACGATGATCTCTGTCGGCATTCTCGAGATCATGTGGGTGTGGAACGACTATCTGCTGCCCTATCTCGTGCTCGACCGCACGAAGTACTTGACCATCCCCATCCACATCCAGTACCTCAAGGGCAGCTACGGCACCGTCGACCTCGGCGCGACGATGGCGCTGATCCTGCTGAGCATCATCCCTGTCATCGTGTTCTACCTGCTGTGCCAGAAGTACATCATCAAGGGCGTGGCCGCAGGCGCGGTAAAGGGTTAACGCCTTTCATCCTTCATTTTCCAGAAAGAAGTGGTTCCATTGATCGAACGTTCCTCCGGCATTCTGATGCCGATCTCGTCCCTTCCCTCGCCCCACGGCATCGGCACGATGGGCAAGGCCGCCTATGACTTTGCCGACTTTCTCGCCGCCGCAGGGCAGAAATACTGGCAGCTCTTGCCGCTCGGCCCGACGAGCTACGGCGACTCGCCATATCAGAGCTTTTCGTCCTTTGCGGGTAACCCGTATTTCATCGACTTGGACTTGCTCGTCAAAGATAAGCTCCTGACGCGCGCGGAGGTCAACGCCTGCGACTGGGGCGACGATCCCCGCTATGTCGACTACGGCAAAATCTACGCGAGCCGCTTCACGCTGCTCGAAAAGGCCAAGACGCGCGGCTTTACGCGCGACCGCGAGGCCGTCGCGGCATTTGAGCGGGAAAATGAGCGCTGGCTGCCGAACTACGCCCTCTTCATGGCGCTCAAGCGCCACTTCGGCATGAAGTCTTGGACGGAATGGGACGACGAGGACATCCGCTGCCGCACAAGCAGCGAGGTCATCGAGCGCTACCGCGCCGAGCTGCGCGAGGATGTGGAGCTTTTCACTTACATTCAGTTTCTCTTCTTCCGCCAGTGGGAGGCACTCAAGGCGTACATCCACTCGCTCGGCATCCGCATCATCGGCGAAGTGACCGCAGAAAAGGTGCGAATCGTGCAGGATGCTGATTATATTTATCGTGAAGAGATCGCTAAGGCGGGACTGGATCGAAGCATCGGACAGTATTTTGCAGCACTGACCAATATGCGTTCCGTAGGCGTTATGGGCGATGAGAGAACGTACGATTATGCCGTTGCGCTTCGTGCCGTGAAGACCATTGATTTCATGACCGCAGAAAGCGCAGATATTCCGTTTGAGGTGCTGCAGACCGTAATGACGAGAATCATAAATGAGGTTAAGGGAGTTAACCGGGTATTCTATGATTTGACTAGTAAGCCGCCTGGAACGATTGAGTTTGAATAAACTGTAAGCAGTGCAGTCGCAACCCGAAAATCATATGTCGAATGCTTGCATTCGTAAAGATGATTTTTTGGGTGAGACTATACGGCGTCAGCCGTCATGAGGATGGAGCGAAGCGGAATCCGAATGGGCAGTGCGGGGAAAACCGGGAAGCACTGTAGAATGGGGGTTCTCGTTTTGAATGTAAGCAGAATGTAAGTAAACGACGAATCAATCTATAATCTATGAAAAATACGTGATGGTATTTAGAGATAAGATTTGTTTGGTAAGACGTTTTGAAGTTGGAGGGAAAAGTGTGAAAAATTTTATCCCTGTTATGAGGGCAAAGCGACTACTTGAAATGAAATCATATGTAAATAAAGGATATGAGATTCAAGATAAAAAACATTATATCATGTTGCAGAATGTTAAATTGAATTATATGAATGAATTGAACGATTGGCGACTACAGTCGTGTAGTCCGAGGTATATCCTTTTGCGAAAGTGTTTTTTCATACTTATCGTGATGTTTTTCAGTATGATGACAAGTTTTACTTCCTTCGGGCAGACGAAGGAAAGGATTACTCTCAAGTTGGAAAATATGGCATTAGAACAGGTTTTAAAAAGAATAGAATTGGAGTCCGGCTATCGAATGTTGTACAATAAGGATCTTGTGGCAACGGTAAAAGGGATTACGATTCAGGTTAATGATGAATTGTTAGCTACCGTACTGGA
>ERZ791837.2405-NODE-2405-length-10510-cov-3.898517_pt1 | contig 10510 bp, 9 predicted proteins | sample MGYA00510292_ERZ791837 | MGnify/ENA primary metagenome ERZ791837 (study PRJEB30046, sample SAMN00715259) | human gut metagenome | study: EMG produced TPA metagenomics assembly of the A metagenome-wide association study of gut microbiota in type 2...
GTGTCGTTTGCCATCCTCTTTATGAACATTCTCACGCCGTATCTGTCCAGATGGACGCAGAGCAAGCCGCTGGGAGGTGCGAAGGCATGAAAAACACGAAAGAAATTCGAAAATCCATCGTCGTTCTGGTCGTGATCTGCCTGCTCACGTCCGCGGCGCTGGCTGTTGTGAACCACTTTACCGCGCCCGTCTCCAAGGCGAACGCGGAGGCCAGAGCCGAGCAGGCGCGGCTCGACGCCGTGCCGGACGCGGCTTCGTTTCAGCTGGTCGAGACGACTCTTCCGGAGGAGGTCGTGAGCGCCTATCTCGCGCTGGACGAAGCCGGAAGCCCCATGAGCTATCTGTTTACCGTCGAGGGCAAGGGCTTCGGCGGCACGATCCAGGTGATGTGCGTCATCGGTACCGACGGATTGATCCGCGTCTGCCGGACGATGGATGTATCGTCCGAGACGACGACGCTCGGCGGCCAGACGGCCAGCGAGAGCTACACCGGCCAGTATACCGGGCAGGACGCTTCGCTTTCCGGCGTGAGCGCCATCTCCGGCGCGACCATCACGTCCACGGCCTACCGCATCTGCGTGCAGACTGCGTTTGAAGCGTATGAGCTCGTAAAGGAGGCGCAGAAATGAGTAAATTACAGAATTTCCTGAAGGGCCTGATCAAGGAGAACCCGGTTCTGGTCCTCGTGCTCGGCACGTGCCCGACACTGGCCATCTCCACGTCGGTCATTGCGGCCTTCGGCATGGGCATTGCAGCGACCGCCGTTCTGATCCTGTCCAACATGGCCATTTCCGCCATCCGCAAAATCGTCCCCGACCCGGTGCGCATCCCGTGCTACATCGTCGTCATCGCGGGCTTCGTCACGGTCGTCGAGCTGGTCATGGAGGCGTATGCCTTCAGCCTGTATCAGTCTCTGGGCGTGTATCTGTCGCTGATCGTCGTCAACTGCATCATCCTCGGCCGGGCCGAGATGTATGCCAGCAAGCACGGCGTTGTGGATTCCGCCATTGACGGCGCGGGCATGGGCCTCGGCTTCACGCTCGCCATCTGCGCCATGGCCGCCATCCGCGAAACGCTCGGCTGCGGCACGTTCTGCGGCCTGCCCGTGCCGTGGTTCCATGAAAACCCCATCGGCATTCTGACCATGGCCCCCGGCGGCTTCTTCGTGTTCGGCTGCATGATTGCGCTCATCAATAAGATCTCCAAGGGCAAGGCCATCAAGAAGAAGGAATTCGGCTGCGCCGGCTGCCCGGGCTGCGGCAAGGGCGCCTGCGAAGGAAAGGAGGCGGCTGCGAAATGAAGACCATGATCCTCGTCATTCTGACCGCCGCGATCACGAACAACTATGTGCTCGTCAAGTTCCTCGGCATCTGCCCCTTCCTCGGCGTATCCAAGAAGCTCGATCAGGCGACCGGTATGTCGCTGGCCGTTATCTTCGTCGAGGTGCTGGCCACCGCCGTTACCTGGCCGATCTATCATTTCCTGCTCGCGGGCAAGGTAGACTTTACCTATATGGAGACGGTCGTCTTCATTCTGGTCATTGCGGCCCTTGTCCAGCTGGTCGAGATCGTTCTCAAGCGCTATGTGCCCGCGCTTCATAAATCCCTCGGCGTCTATCTGCCGCTCATTACGACGAACTGCGGCGTGCTGGGCGTGACGATGAATGTCATTTCCGACGGCATGAACTACGGCGAGGCGCTTCTGACCGCGCTTGGCTGCGGCCTTGGCTTCTTCCTCGCGATGGTGCTGTTCTCCGGCGTCCGGTCGCGCGTGGCCGAGGCGGAGCCGCCCAAGAGCTTTGAGGGGCTTCCCATCACGCTCGTCTCGGCGGCGATCGTATCGCTGTCATTTTTCGGACTGACCGGCATCATCGACCGGCTGTTCGGCTAAGGAGGGCGCGGCTATGATGGAAATTCTGATCCCGATTCTGGCCGTGACTGTGATCGGCCTCATCTGCGCGGTCGGCCTCGCCGTGGCGTCGAGCGTCATGGCGGTCAAGGAGGACACGCGCTTTACCGAAATTCGTGCCTGCCTGCCCGGCGCAAACTGCGGCGCGTGCGGCTACACCGGCTGCGACGGCTATGCAAAGGCCCTGCTGGAGCCGGGCACGAAGACAAACCTCTGCGTTCCCGGCGCGGATGCAGTCGCGGCGCAGATCGCGGCGCTGCTCGGCGTGGCGGCTGAGGACGTTGTGGAAAAGATCGCGGTTGTGCAGTGCGCAGGCACGTGCGAGGCTACGAGCGTCAAGGCTGACTACCGGGGCATCCCCTCCTGCGCGGCCGCGAAGCTGTTCTACGGCGGCAACGGCAGCTGCATCTTCGGCTGCATGGGCTTCGGCGACTGCGCCAGAGCCTGCCCGAAGGGCGCGATCTCCATGCAGGACGGCATTGCCTGCGTCGATCATACGGAATGCATCGGCTGCGGCATCTGCGCGCAGACGTGCCCGCAGAAGATCATCGAGATCGTGCCGGATATCATCCGCACGGAGGTGCTCTGTTCGAGCTATCACAACGGCCCGTACACCAAAAAGGTCTGCTCCTCCGGCTGCATCGGCTGCCACAAGTGCGAAAAGACCTGCCCGCAGGGCGCCATCACCGTCGACAATTTCCTTGCCCGCATCGACTGGGACAAGTGTACCGCCTGCGGCGCGTGCGCCAGCGTCTGCCCGACCGGCGCAATGGTCTGCGGCGATTTCTCCGGCGCGTCCAGAGTTCAGCCTCTTAAGAAAAACTGCGGTGCATCGTAACCCTCTTGACAAACGTAAAGCGCCTGCGGCGAAATGCCGCAGGCGCGTCAATTTTTTATGGATGGGTTCAGCCCTTGAGCTTGTCGAAGAAGCTCTTGCGCTTGGGCTGGCCGTCGTCGCCGACGGAGGATTCGAGCTGCTTTAAGAGCTCCTTCTGCTCCCGCGTGAGCTTTGTCGGCGTTTCAACGACGACGGTGACGAACTGGTCGCCGCGCGTCTTGTAGCCGACATAGGGAATGCCCTTGCCGCGCAGGCGGAAGGTCGTGCCGGTCTGCGTGCCCTCGGGGATCTGATAGCGCACCTTGCCGTCGAGCGTGGGCACCTCGATGGACGCGCCGAGCGCGGCCTGCGTGAACGAAATGGGCATCTGGCACATGACGTTCGCGCCGTCACGCGTGAAGATCGGGTGCTTGCGCACGGAAACGGTCACGAGCAGATCGCCGTTCGGGCCGCCGTTCGAGCCGGCATTGCCCTCGTCGCGCACGCGGAAGGACTGGCCGTCGTCGATGCCGGCAGGAACCTTGACACGGATGGTCTTCGTGTGGCGCACCTTGCCCTTGCCCCGGCAGGCGGTGCAGGGGTCGGTGATGATGGTGCCGCTGCCGCCGCACTTCGGGCACGGCTGATTGGACTGCATGGTCATGCCCATGAAATTCTGCTGGGTGCGCACGGTGCCGGTGCCGTGGCAGTACGTACAGGTCTGGGGGCTCGTGCCCTCCTTTGCGCCGCTTCCATGGCAGGTGCTGCACGTTTCGATGCGGGAGAAGGTGATCTCGCGCTCGCAGCCAAAGGCCGCGTCCTCAAAGCTGATCTCGATCTCGCTGACGACGTTCTGGCCCTTCGCCGGGCCTCTTCTGCGGCCGGACGACGACGCGCCGCCGCCGAAGAAATCGCCGAAGATATCGCTGAAATCCCCGAAGCCGCTGAAACCGCCGCCTCCAAATCCGCCGAAGCCCGCGTTCGGATTGAAATTCGGGTCGACGCCCGCGAAGCCGTACTGGTCGTACCGGGCCTTTTTATCGGCGTCGGACAGGACCTCATACGCCTCGTTGATCTCCTTGAACTTTTCCTCGGCGGTCTTGTCGCCGGGGTTCTGATCGGGGTGGTATTTCATGGCCAGCTTGCGATAGGCCTTTTTGATCTCGGCGTCGGACGCGTTTTTCTCGACGCCCAGCACCTCGTAATAATCTCGTTTGTTCTGATCTGCCATACTATCTCACCTCAGATTCGGTGGGTAACAGCCGATAGGGGCGGTCACGCCGCCCCTGTCAAGCTGTGCTTCACGAATTAGTTGTCCTTGACCTCTTCGTAGTCCGCGTCGACGACGCCGTCGTCATTGCCGCCCGCCTGCTGGCCGGCCTGGCCGGCGTTCGGGTTGGCATTCGGCTCGCCCTGCGGGGCCGCGTTCTTATAGAGCTTCTCGGACACGGCGTAGAACGCCTTCTGGACCTCCTCGGTCGCAGCCTTGATGGCGGCGAGGTCGGTGCCCTTCTGGGCGGTCTTCAGCTTTTCAATGGCTTCCTTGACGGGAGCCTTCTCAGCCTCTGTGACCTTGTCGCCCATCTCGTTCAGGGTCTTTTCGGACTGGTAGATGATCTGGTCGGCGTTGTTGCGGGTGTCGACCTCGTCCTTGCGGGCCTTATCCTGCGCCGCATACTGCTCCGCTTCGCGGACAGCCTTGTCGATATCCTCCTTCGAGAGGTTGGAGGAAGCGGTGATGGTGATCTTCTGCTCGGCGCCGGTGCCGAGATCCTTCGCGGAGACGTTCACGATGCCGTTGGCGTCGATGTCGAACGTGACCTCGATCTGCGGAACGCCTCTGGGTGCCGGAGCGATGCCGGTCAGCTGGAACACACCGAGCGTCTTGTTGTCGGCTGCCATCTCACGCTCACCCTGCAGGACATGGACCTCAACGGAGGTCTGGCTGTCAGCGGCGGTAGAGAAGACTTGGCTCTTCTTGGTCGGGATGGTGGTGTTGCGGTCGATCAGCTTGGTGAACACGCCGCCCATCGTCTCGATGCCGAGAGACAGCGGAGTGACGTCCAGCAGCAGCAGGCCCTTGACGTCGCCGCCAAGCACGCCGCCCTGGATCGCTGCGCCGACAGCCACGCACTCGTCGGGGTTGATGCCCTTGAAGCCTTCCTTGCCGGTCAGCTTCTTGACCTCATCCTGCACAGCCGGGATACGCGTCGAGCCGCCGACCAGAAGGACCTTGGAAATATCGTTGGCGGTCAGACCGGCATCGGCCATCGCCTGCTTGACCGGGCCTGCGGTCGCTTCGACCAGATGAGCGGTCAGCTCGTTGAACTTTGCACGCGTCAGCGTGACGTCCAGATGCTTCGGGCCTGTTGCGTCAGCGGTGATATACGGCAGGTTGATGTTCGTGGAGGTCACGCCGGACAGCCCGATCTTGGCCTTTTCGGCGGCTTCCTTCAGTCTCTGCATGGCGACCTTGTCGTTGGACAGATCGATGCCCTCTGCCTTCTTGAATTCGGAAACGAGGTAGTTCATGACGCACTCGTCGAAATCATCGCCGCCGAGGTGGGTGTTGCCGTTGGTGGCAAGGACTTCGATAACGCCGTCGCCGATGTCCAGAATGGAGACATCGAACGTGCCGCCGCCGAGGTCGTAGACCATGACCTTCTGCTCGGCTTCCTTGTCGACGCCGTAGGCCAGAGCGGCTGCGGTCGGCTCGTTGATGATACGCTTGACGTCCAAACCCGCGATCTTGCCTGCGTCCTTGGTGGCCTGACGCTGGGCGTCGTTGAAATATGCGGGAACGGTGATGACGGCCTCGGTGACGGTGCCGCCCAGATATGCCTCGGCGTCCGCCTTCAGCTTCTGCAGGATCATCGCGGAGATCTCCTGCGGGGTGTACTTCTTGCCGTCGATGTCGACCTTGTAATCGGAGCCCATGTGACGCTTGATGGAAGCGACGGTACGCTCGTGGTTGGTAACGGCCTGACGCTTTGCGACCTGACCGACCATTCTTTCACCGGTCTTGGAGAACGCGACGACGGACGGGGTGGTGCGGTTGCCTTCGGCGTTCGCGATGACGACGGGTTCGCCGCCTTCCATAACGGCGACGCAGCTGTTGGTAGTGCCAAGGTCAATGCCAATAATCTTACTCATAATAATTTCCTCCTATATGAATGCCTGTATTTACAAATTTATATGCTGCCGGTTCCCCGGCTTGGGTGCTTTTTTAATTTGCGACCTTTACCATCGCGAAGCGGACGACCTTTTCGCCGACCTTGAAGCCCTTCTGGAAGACCTCCGCGATAACGTTTTCGCCAAGCGCTTCGTCCTCGACGTGCATGACCGCGTTATGAAGCTGCGGGTCAAAGACCTCGCCTGCCGCGCCGAAGCTCACGACGCCCAGCTTTTCCATGACGGAGACGAGCTGGTTCATCGTCATCTCGACGCCCTTTTTAAACGCGGCATCCTGCGTCTCCTGCGCCAGCGCCCGCTCGAGATTGTCGTACACGGGAAGGAACTTCTCGACCGTCTCCGAACGGATGTCGGTATAGAGGCTTTCCTTTTCCTTCTGGCTGCGCTTGCGGTAGTTGTCGTATTCGGCGGCCAGCCGCAGATAGCTGTCATGCTCCTGTGCCAGCGCCCGCTGCGCCTTTTCAAACTCGCTTGCCTCCTGCTGCTTGGCTTCCTCGGGCTTTTTTTCCTCGGACTGCTTCGCGGCTTCGGCTTCGGTCTGCTGCGCAGCTTCTTCTGTCTGCTCGGCTGCGGAGGCGGCCTGTGCCTTTTCCTCCGAAGCCGGATTGCTGTTTGTTTTCTTACTCATATCTATGCCTCCGGGTCATTGTGCTTATTTTCCGGCCCTTCGATCGCCGGGGTCTGGTTTTTCTGGAACATCCGACTCAGGTTCTCGGCGAAGTAGCTCAGCCGGGCGGTGATCTGCGCGTAATCCATTCTGGTCGGGCCGACCACGCCGATCAGGCCCTGCATCCCGTCGCCGATGTCGAACTTCGTCATGACGACGCTGGTGTCGCGCAGCTCCTTCGACACGTTTTCCGGGCCGACCAGGATCTGCGTCCGGCTGTCCGGGGAAAGCGCGGCGGGAAGATTGGAAACCACATCCTCGTCGAGCGCGGAGAGCATTTTCTGCGCCTTGTCGATGTCGTGGTACTCCGGCTGGCCGAGAAGCTTTGCCTGCCCGGTCATGTAGACCTCGCTGTGCTCCTGGTGCAGAAGCGACGTGACGAAATCCATGATGACGGGCACGAGGCTGGCCGCATTTCCGGCGCTTCTGGTCACGCGGGACAGAAGCTCGGGGCTGAGCTGTTCGGCGGTCAGCTCCGTAACGCTTGCGTTCAGCACTGCGCCGAGAAGCTTCAGATCCGCCTCCGTCAGCTCGACCGGGAGCCGGATGAGCTTATTCTTGACGGAGCTGTCGCTCAGCATCACGACGAGAATAAAGCTGCCGCTGTCCGCGAGGATCAGGTCGAACCGCCTGACCGTCAGCCCGGCGGCACGCGCCGCCATGGCGTAGGCGGGCAGATTCGTCATCTGCGAGACAAGCTTGCCGACCTGCGAGACGACCTTGTCGACCTCCTGCATTTTCAGCTCCATCGCCTGATTGATCGATTTCGTTTCATCGGTCGACAGGCGGTAGTCCTGCATCAGCTCGTCGACGTACAGCCGGTACCCGGCAGGCGACGGGATGCGTCCGGCGGAGGTGTGCGGCTGCTCCAGATATCCGAGCGTCGTCAGCTCCGCCATCTCGTTGCGGATGGTCGCGGAGGAAAAATCCATGTCCGGCATCTGCGCAATGGTCTTGGACGCCACCGGCTCCGCCGTGCGGATGTAAAGATCCACGATCGCACGCAGGATCTTCTTTTTCCGGTCTGAAAGCTCCATGGTTCATTCCTCCTTTCGCCTTAGCACTCTTTATCCCTGAGTGCTAAACGCAGTGTACCACCGCCTGCCAGCGTTGTCAATACCTACAGACTTAAATTATTTGTGAACAATTCATATCTTATGTATGAATGCCCCGGCGGGGCAGTTTTATCAGCCGCGGCGCCCGGATCCGCAGCATCAGCCGGCTTCCCGGACAGCGTTCCTGCCCGTCCGGCGGGGACTGCCGGGCGGGCTTTGTCTGCCGTTCAGGGATTATATAGACAAAATCCACAAAAAATCCCCCGGTAAAATTTACGTAAAATCGGTAAAATCTCCGTAAAGGCACTGGATTTTAACGGGTGGAACTGCTATACTATGAAATACAGAACTCTGCGACTGCGGCTCCCTTGACCGGCAGCCGCTTTCGTGTCTGTATCAATCCGCAGAAGGAGGGTTCAAAAAGGCGCTTCGCGCGGGACAGGCCCGCGCACGACACGAACATTCGAATTCTGAAAGAAATCAGGAGGAAATGCAAGCATGAAAAAACGCACAACGCGGTGTCTCGCGCTGCTGCTGGCCGTCGTCATGGTCCTTTCGGTCATGCCGGTCGCCATGGCGGAGGAGACAGCGCAGACGCAGACTTACACCAAGGTCACAAAAGCGCCTGCAGACTGGTCTGGTACATACCTGATCGTGTCCGAGGGTGACAAACTGATTATGGACGGTTCCCTTGACAAGCTTGACGTTGAAGGGAACAAGGTCGATGTTACGATCACCGACAGCAAAATCACCGGTGATTATGCGAAATATGCGTTTACCGTTGAGCCGATGACTGGCGGCTACGCCATCAAGTCTGCAAGCGGAAAGTATATTTCGGGTAAGTCCGGAAGCAACAAGCTGAACAGTGGTTCCACACAGTCCCTCAATACGATTGAACTTACCAGCGGTAAGGTGATCGTTACCAGCGACGGAACAACACTGCAATACAACAATGCAGCAAAGAACGGCACCAGATTCCGTTACTACAAGTCGCAGAATCAGCAGCCGATCTCGCTGTACAAGATTGAAACCGCAGCCAAGCAGCAGGTCGAAACCCCGACTGCGAACGTAGCGGACGGCGCTGAGATCGAGGTTGGCACGGAGATCAAGTTCGAGTGCAAGACCGAGGGCGCGACGATCTACTACAAGACCGCAGGCACGGAGTATCAGGCATACACCGGCCCGATCTCGGCTTCGCATAACGAGACGTATACCGTCAAGGCCACGAAGGACGGCATGGAGGACAGCAAGGAGCTGGTCGTCTCTGTCGATGTCTTTGAGTGGGTCAACAAATACGTCAAGGCCGATACGATTGCGACCGGCGATCAGGTCGTGATCTACAATGCTGGCAACGGCTATGCTGTCGCTGGCGAAATGCTGGGCAGCTACTATCTCAAACCCGCCGCGGCGACGGTTGCTGAGAATGCCCTGACGGCGGACAGCTTTGATAAGCTGGTCTGGACGGTCACGAAGAACGAGGACGGTACATACTCTTTCAAGCAGGGCACAGATACCACCCTCACGATGGGCACGAACAACGGCAAGTTCAACCTGAACCTGACCGGGGACGGCGCGGTAAAGTGGGACGTTGAAACCTGCAATGCAGAAAATGCGTCCTACTATATGTCCGGCAATGGCTTGACCGGCCAGTATGGCAAGGTCTACATGGAGTACTATGCCAAGTACACCGAGTTCAGCGCCTACTGCACCAGCACGGATCGTCTGACGGAGAAGGACTTCGGCATGACGTTCTACAAGCTGACGCGGGAAAAGAACTTCATCGGCGGCCTTGTGCCTCCTCCCACCCCGACCCAGAAGGTCGCGACCCCGACGGCCTCTCTGGCTGCGGGCGAGGTAGCCAAGGGCACGGAGGTCACCTTCTCCTGCGAGACCGAGGGCGCGACGATCCTCTATGCGACGGACGGCACGACCTTCACCGAGGGCACAACGGCGACCGTGAATGAAGACGTCACCTTCACCGTCAAGGCCACGAAGGCCGGCATGGACGACAGCGACGAAGCGACGTTCACCTATACGGTCAAGAAAGAAGATGGAGAGGACAAACTTGGAAAGCTAACCTCTGCTGACCAGTTGACAGACGGCTCTTATGTCATGATTGTTTCCACCGGCTACGCACCGCTGGAACTCAGCGGGAAGTGGCTGACGGTTGTACAGCCGACTGTAGCGGAGGACAAGGTGACGAAGACGGAAGGCGCGGTTTGGACGCTGAAGGTAAGCGGACAGTCTGTTACGCTGACTGATAAAAACGGCATGGCCATTGCACCTTCCGGTGGAAACAGCAATGGCATTCAGTCTGGTAATTATAGCTGGGCGTGGTCGTTCAGCGCAGAAAATCAGACCTTCAAATTTATGGGTGCCGGTGATGATACTGTTACGCTGGCCAGCAATACCAGCACGGATTCTACATACGGTGGTTTTAACAAGTTTAAAGCCTATAAGAACAACACGGTTGCAAGTCAGCAGTATCCGTGCGAGTTCACGCTCTACCGGGTCGACCCTGCATCTGCTGACCAGCCCTCCGGCGATCTGCCCAAGCCCGGCGACAAGTTCGTGATCTACAACCAGAACGCACAGGCGGTTCTGGCGGAGCAGAACGATAACACGGATAGCCCGGCAATCAACAAGGCTGCGGCTACAATCACCGAGGACGGCAAGGCGGCCATCCCGGCAAACGGCGCAGTCGTGTTCACCGTCGAGCCGAACGGCGAATACCTCCGCTTCAAGAGCGATGCGTATGGCTATCTCTGTGCCAACGGCACCGGCAACAACGCGTTCTACAGCAAGGACTTCTCCGAAGAGGGCGTTTCGACCAAAGACGCGGACTGGCTCGTCCGTACCTGCTCCGGCGGC
>ERZ791837.2409-NODE-2409-length-10499-cov-3.644676_pt1 | contig 10499 bp, 8 predicted proteins | sample MGYA00510292_ERZ791837 | MGnify/ENA primary metagenome ERZ791837 (study PRJEB30046, sample SAMN00715259) | human gut metagenome | study: EMG produced TPA metagenomics assembly of the A metagenome-wide association study of gut microbiota in type 2...
CCTCCACCCCGGAGTTGGCAAACATCACATTGGCCATGCCCGCCCGGGTACACAGCTCCCGGGCCAGACGGGCATAGGGCTCGGAGTAAAAGAGGTTGGAGATGTGCCCCAGCTTGGAGGCCTGGGCGGTAATGGCGGACACCCAGCCCTCGTTTCCATAGCCCAGAGAGCACACGCCGATGCCGGAGGTGAAGTCGATGTATTCCCGGCCCTGGGTGTCCCAGAGGGTGGCGCCCCTGCCGTGGTCCACGGCCACGTCGAAGCGGCCGCCGCCGGACATCAGGGCCAGGGCCTCCTCGGCGCTGCCGTCCCCGTGGGGCATGGTCTCGTCCAGGGGCTCCTCCCTCCGCAGCCGCCTGGCCCGGTTCAGGGCCATGTTCCGGGCCAGCACCGTCAGCCACGGCACGAACTGCCCCCGCTCCGGCGCATAGTCCCCGGCCCGCTGCCACAGGCGCAGGGAGATATCCGCCAGGCACTCCTCCCGCTCCCGGGGGTCTGTCAGAATGGGTCTCAGGATATATTGCAGCAGCGGTCCGTGCCGCCGCAGCAGGGTCTGCAGGGCCGCCTGGTCCCCGGCGGCGATCTGCGCCATCAGCTGCTTGTCGTCCATGTCCGTCGCCTCCCTGTTTCTCTCTACTCTATAGTACACACCGCAGGGCCAAAACCCACGGCAATTTTTCTCACTTTTGAACACATATTAACACAAAACACCGCCTTGCGCCAGGGGGGGCGGTGTGTTATACTATTCATAACAACACACTGGGCAATTGCGCCCATTTTTCCGGAAAGAGAGAGACCATGACCACCAAAGATTACCAGACCCGCAGACCGCTGCGCATTTTCCTGTCCTATTTCCGCCCCCACCGGGGCCTGTTCCTGCTGGATATCAGCTGCGCCTTCCTGATCGCCGTCATCGACCTGGCTTTTCCCCTGATCTCCCGCACCGCCATGTACCACTGGCTGCCGGATAAGCAGTTTTCCATTTTCTTCACGGTCATGGCCCTGGTGGTGGCGGCCTTTGTCCTCCGGGCGGGGCTTTACTTCATCGTGGGCTACTGGGGCCACACCTTCGGCATCCTGGTGGAGGCGGATATCCGCCGGGACCTGTTTGCCCATATGCAGGACCTGGGCTTTGACTTTTACGATAAAAACCGCACCGGCCAGCTGATGAGCCGCCTGACCACGGACCTGTTTGAGCTGACGGAGCTGGCCCACCACGGGCCGGAGGACCTGTTCATCTCCCTGGTCACCATCATCGGCGCCCTGGCGGTGATGTTCTCCATCCAGTGGCGGCTGGCCCTGGTGGTGTGCTGCATCATCCCCGTGTTCCTGCTGGTGGTGGTGTACCGCCGCCGCCAGATGTCCCAGGCCTCCCGGGCCGCCAAGCAGAAAACCGGCGCCATCAATGCCGAGATCGAGTCCGGCCTCTCCGGCGTCCGCACCACCAAGGCCTTCGCCAACGAGGCCCAGCAGCAGCGGCGGTTCGACGGGGCCAACGAGGTGTTCAAAACCTCCAAGCGCAATTTCCACAAGGAAATGGGCTTTTTCAACGCCAGCATGGAGCTGTTCATCAGCCTGCTGTCCGTGGCGGTGATTGCCGCAGGCGGCTGGCTGATCATGAAGGATCGGCTGAACTACATCGACCTGATTACCTTCAGCCTGTATATCACCACCTTCATCAGCCCCGTCCGGAAGCTGGCCAACTTCGCCGAGATGTTCTCCAACGGCTTTGCGGGCCTGCACCGGTTTATTGAGCTGATGGCCACGGAGCCCACCATTCAGGACGCCCCCGACGCCGTGGAGCTGACGCAGGTGCAGGGCCGGGTGGCCCTGGAGAACGTGCACTTCTCCTATGACGACGGCAGCCCCGAGGTGCTCCACGGGGTGGACCTGACGGTGCAGCCCGGGGAGACGGTGGCCATCGTCGGCCCCTCCGGCGGCGGCAAGAGCACCCTGTGCCAGCTGGTCCCCCGGTTTTACGACCCCGACAGCGGCGTGGTATCCGTGGACGGGACCGACGTGCGCCGCCTGACCCAGCACTCCCTGCGCCGGGCCATCGGCATCGTCCAGCAGGACGTGTTCCTGTTTGCCGACACCATCCGGGAGAACATCCGCTACGGAAAACCCGAGGCCACCGACCAAGAGGTGGAGGAGGCCGCCCGCCGGGCGGAGCTGTATGACGACATCGCCGCCATGCCCAACGGGTTCGACACCTATGTGGGCGAGCGGGGCACCCTGCTCTCCGGCGGACAGAAGCAGCGGGTGGCCATTGCCCGGATCTTCCTGAAGGACCCGCCCATCCTGATCCTGGACGAGGCCACCTCGGCTCTGGACAGCATCACCGAGGCGAAAATTCAGCACGCCTTCGACGAGCTGAGCCGGGGCCGCACCACCCTCATCATCGCCCACCGGCTCTCCACCATCCGGGCCGCCCACCGCATCCTGGTGATCCGGGACGGCCGCATCGCCGAGCAGGGCACCCAGCAGCTGCTGGCGGCAAACGGGGCCTATGCCGGACTCTATCACACCCAGAATCTGGGGGAATACCATGGATAAACGGGAAATGCTGGACCGGCTGGCCGCAAACGGCGATGAGCGATTGCTGCTGGGCCGGGTCTGGGATAAATATGAACAGTGCCGCCGGAGGAATCTGCCGGAGGGGACGGGCTTTCTGTCCCCGGCGGAGCAGGCGGCGGCCCGGCGGCTGCTGAACGCCCTGTCCGTGACGGAGGGCTACGCCTTCTGGGGCGGGTACGACGGCGCCCAGCGGCGGCAGCTGTGGTTCCTGCCGGAGTGGCAGGAGGCCCCGGAGGAGGACGCCGTCCGGGTGGTCCGGGCCTCGTTTTACGAGGAGGACGCCCTGACCCACCGGGACCTTCTGGGCAGTCTCATGGCCCTGGGCCTGACCCGGGAGACCCTGGGGGATATCCTGGTGTTTCCCCGCTGGGCCGACGTGCTGGCCACGGCCCCGGCGGCGGAGCTGCTGCTGCGCGACCCGTCTGTGCGGACGCTCCGCGCCGTCTGGCAGCAGGGGAGCGTGCAGGTGGAAGCGGCTGGAGGATGTTTTTAAAACATTCGTTCAAAAATTCGGCTTTCGGGGATTTTTCACGAAAAACGTCGAAGAATCCTCGAAAAATTTTTTCAAAAAAGGGTTGCAATTTATGTAAACAGAACGTATTATATTATTGAAGTGGAGCAAAGTGGAGCGAAATTTCAGTAAAGTGGAGCGAAAGGAGGCGCGAGGGGATGTTTGGCAAGTACAAGCACTCAGTTGACGAAAAAGGACGTCTGTTCGTGCCGTCCAAGCTGCGCGAAGAGCTGGGAAGCACCTTCTATGTAACACTGGGCCTCGACCACTGCCTGTCCGTCTACACGGAAGCAGGCTGGAAGGCCATTGTCGATAAATATAACGCGCTGCCGATCGTACAGGCACGAAAAATGCGCTTTCTGTTTGCCAACGCCGCCAAATGTGAGCCCGACAAGCAGGGCCGCTTCCTCATTCCGGCCGAACTGCGCCAATACGCCGGTCTTTCCAGCGAGGTCACGTTCATCGGGCAGGGCGGCCACGCGGAGATCTGGGACAGCGCAGCCTATGACGAGCTGGAGCAGCAGACGCTGACGCCTGAAAATCTGGCGGCTGTGATGGAGGAACTTGGTTTCTGATGGAATTCGCACATCGATCTGTGCTTTTGCACGAGTGCATAGACGCGCTGGCCATCAAGCCCGACGGGATCTATCTCGACGGAACGCTCGGCGGCGCGGGCCACTCGCTGGAGATCTGCCGGAGCCTCACCACCGGCAGGCTCATCGGCGTCGACCGTGATCTGGTCGCGCTGGAGGCCGCAAAAAAGCGGCTGTACAGCCACGCGAAAAAGGTGACGCTGGTACATGATAATTTTGAAAACGTCGGCGCGATCCTTACCGCGCTGGGACTCGACCGGATCGACGGGATGCTGTTCGACCTGGGCGTTTCGTCCCCGCAGCTCGACGACGCGGAGCGCGGCTTTTCCTATATGGCCGACGCGCCGCTGGATATGCGCATGGACCGCGACCAGTCCCTCACGGCCTACGAGATCGTCAACAACTGGCCGCGCGAGGAATTAAAATCCATTCTCTACGAATATGGCGAGGAGCGCTGCGCCCCGCAGATCGCCGCCGCCATCGAACGCGTGCGGACCGACCACCCAATCGAGACAACGCTGGAGCTGGTCGACATCATCCGCTCGGCCATGCCGCCCAGCGCCCTGCGTGAAAAGCAGCATCCGGCCAAGCGCAGCTTTCAGGCCATCCGCATCGCCGTCAACGATGAGCTTGGCGCGGTCCGGCAAGGCATGGAGGCCGCCATCGACCACCTGAACCCCGGTGGTCGTCTGGTTGTCATTACGTTCCATTCGCTGGAAGACCGTATCGTCAAAAACGTGTTTCAGGACGCGGCAAAGGGCTGCACCTGCCCGCCGTCGTTCCCGGTCTGTGTCTGCGGCCATAAGCCGAAGATCAAAATTCTGACGAAAAAACCCATCATCGCCACGCGCGAGGAGGTCGAGGAAAATCCCCGTTCGCGCAGTGCAAAGCTCCGCGTAGCAGAGCACGTGTAACCCGGAAAGGAGTCCCGCCGTTATGGCGCAGCCCAATCGAAGAAATCTTTATAGAGACAACGGCGCTGCCGCATACGATGTTTACGCCTGGAACGATCAGACTGCCCGCCAGTATGACGATAACCGCGCCTATGAGCGTACCCTGCCCATCGAGCTGCCGGACGAGCGGGCCTATGAGCAGCCGTACCGAAGAGTCAAGGCCAGAACGGCCATCGCGCCGTTTACACTGGCGGGTATGCTGACGGTAGCCTGTCTCATGATCCTTGTGATTTTCGGCTATGTCCAGCTGTTTGAGGCCAGCAGCAATGTCTCAGCCCTTGAAAGCAGGCTTGCCAATCTCAAGGAGCAGCAGCTGATGCTTCAGAGCAAATACGACGCCAAGATCGATCTGACCGCCGCCGAGGAATACGCGGCTGAGATCGGCTTGACCAAATGTCAGCCCGAGCAGATCGTCTATGTCAGCTTCTCCGGGAACGATCAGGCGGAAATTTACACGCAGCAGCGCACAAGCGTTTTCGGAGAAATTCTGGACGCCATGCAGCAGAGCATTCTCGGCCTCATCGAATATTTGCACCCCGCAGCAGCATAAGCTTGGACAGAACCTCCCAGTTTGAAATCCAGCTGAGTAACCGAACAGGGGCGGTCTTTTCAGGCCGCCCCTTTTTTGAACAGAAAGGCAGTTTCATGGCAAAAAAGATCATCCGCCTGCCGCGCACCAAAGAGCAGAAGCAGGCAAACCGGGAGCGGAATGAGCGCGCGAACCGAACGATCCTCAGCCGTACCCTGATCCTGATGGTCCTGTGCGGCGTGATCGCGTTTGTCCCGCTGATCGGAACGCTTTATAACCTCATGATCACCCAGCACGACTATTACAACGAAAAGGCGATCAAGAACCAGACCCGTTCGACGAATCTGACCGCAGCGCGCGGCGTGATCTACGACGCGAATATGAACGTGCTGGCCTCTTCGTCGACCGTCGAGACGGTTTTCATCGATCCGAACGAAATCGCCGAGCAGATGAAAAAGCCCGAGAACAGCAACCTGCTCGACCAGATCGCGCGCGGTCTTGGCGAAATTCTGGATGTCGAGCCGAGCTTCGTCTACGAGCAGGCCGCCGACAAGCAGTATCGCTATAAGGTCATCAGCCGAAAGATCTCCGAGGAGCTGGCCGACGAGGTCCGCGCCTTCGTCAGCGAAAACAAGATCACCGGCGTCTATCTCGAAACAGACCTCAAGCGCTATTACCCCAATTCCTCTCTCGCCGCACAGGCGCTCGGCTTCGTTTCAAGCGACAACAACGGCTCCGAGGGCCTTGAAGCCTATTACAACGAAGAGCTTTCCGGCACAGCCGGGAAGGTCGTGACATCCAAGGGCAACTACGGCTCCGAGATGCCCTATACATACGAAAAATACTATGACGCCTCTGACGGCTGCAGCCTCGTTACCACCATCGACGCGACCGTGCAGGCGTATGTGGAAAAGAACCTGCAGAACGCCATTGATAAGTACGATATCAAAAACGGCGCGTTCTGTATCGTCATGGACGTGAATACGGGCGAGATCAAGGCCATGGCCACGCTCGGCTCCTATGATCCAAATAATTATCTGGAAATCTATGACGACGCGGCGGCCGCGCTTCTTGAAAATGAGCGTGATGCGGCGCTGTCCCTGCCGGAAGCGTCCGATGCCTATAAGGCCGCCATCGAGCAGTATAAGCAGGATGTTGCATCGGCACGTATGGCTCAGTGGCGCAACCGCTGCGTGTCCGACGGCTATGAGCCGGGTTCGACCTTCAAGCTCATCACGCTGGCCTCCGCAATCGATTCCGGAGCCGTCACGCTGAACGACTCGTTCTACTGCGGCGGCCAGGAAAAGTTCGCCGGCCGTGAGCAGATCCTTAACTGCTGGAAATCCGCCGGTCACGGTGCGCAGTCGACCGCGCAGGCGCTCGGCAATTCCTGCAACATCGCCTTTGGCCATATCGGCCTGCGCATGGGCGGCGATATTTTCTATGATTACCTCAAGGCCTTCGGCATCATGGAAAAAACAGGCGTTGATCTGCCGGGCGAGGCCAGCGGTTTGTTCTACGAACGGAAATACCTGAACAATCCCGCACAGTACGGCACGTCCTATCTCATCACGTCCTCTTTCGGTCAGAGCTTCCGTATCACGCCCATGCAGCTGGTGCGCTCCGTCGCGGCGATCGTCAACGGCGGCTATGTGCTCGAGCCGTATATCGTGAGCGAGGTTCTGGACGCCGACGGCAACATGGTCGAGCGGAACGAAAAGACCGTCTTGCGGCAGGTCATCAGCCAGCAGACGTCCGAAACAATGCGCAGCCTTATGGAACAGGTCGTCACCGAGGGCACGGCCTCTGCGGCCAAAACCCCCGGCTACCGTGTCGGCGGCAAGACCGGCACGTCCGAAAAGCTGGACGAATACGACGAGGACGGCAATCAGGTCAAGGACAAGATCGTCTCCTTTATCGGCGTCGCGCCCATTGACGACCCGAAATATGTCGTCCTTGTCGCGCTTGACACGCCCGCGTATTCGCAGGACAGCGAAAAATATACCCTCCACGGGATGTATATTTCCGGCGGCCTGATGGCTGCACCGACCGTCCGCGACATTTTCCTTGATATTCTTCCCTATCTCGGTGTGGAGCCGGATTATGATTCCGAGGATATCCGCGGTATCAACTTCACAGTCCCAGATGTGATCGGCATGGACGAAAGCGAAGCGGCTGCGCTGCTCGCTGAAAAAACCATCACCTACCGCATTGTCGGCACCGGCTCGACCGTCACCGACCAGCTGCCCGCGCCAGGCAGCCAGGTTCCCGGCAATTCGCAGATCATCCTCTACATGGGCGCGGAAAAGCAGCAGACGGTTGTCGAGGTGCCGGATTTCATCGGCTGCTCTGTCGCGGACGTTAACTATCTGGCCGCAAACGCCGGCCTTTACGTGCAGGCCAAGGGCACCGACCGCACGGACGTTTACGTGCTTGCGGCCTATCAGGACATCGAACCCGGAACAGAGGTTGACAGAGGTACTACAATTACAGTAGAATTCTCTTCCACAGGCGCATCCGACTAAGGAGGACACTATGAAACTCAAAGAACTGCTGCACGGCCTTGACGTGCTGGAACTGCACGCGGACGAAGCACTGGATATTACCGGCGTTCAGTATGACTCCCGGCAGGTAACGCCCGGAGCACTGTTTGTCGCGATCTCCGGCTTCCAGACCGACGGCCACAAATATATTTCCAAGGCCATGGAAAACGGCGCGGTCTGCGTCGTCTGCGAAAAAAAGCCGGAAACAGACATTCCGTATGTACTGGTTTCCAATGCCCGCTCGGCGCTTGCCGCGCTCGGCGCAAACTGGTTCGGCCATCCGGCGGACGCTATGTGCGTCGTCGGAATCACCGGCACGAACGGCAAAACGACCAGCACGTATCTGCTGAAGCACGTGCTTGAAAAAACGCTCGGCGCAAAGGTCGGCCTCATCGGCACGATCCAGAACATGATCGGCGATGAGATCCTGCACACTGAGCGAACCACGCCGGAGTCCTTTGAGCTGCAGAAGCTCTTCGCCGATATGCGCGATGCGGGCTGCACGCACGTCATTATGGAGGTCTCGTCCCACGCGCTGGTGCTCCACCGCGCCGACCAGATCCGTTTTGGCGCGGCTGTCTTTACAAATCTGACAGAGGACCATCTCGATTTCCATCAAACGATGGATGCATACTGCGACGCGAAGGCCATGATCTTCCGCCGCTGCGAAACGGGCGCGGTCAATGTCGACGATGCCTACGCGAAGCGCATCATGGAGCAGGCGGACTGCCGCCTTCTGACGTATTCCGCGCAGGGAACCCCCGCTGCACTCACGGCGGAGCATATCGGCCTGTTCTCCGACCGCGTGGAGTTTGACGCGGTCTATCAGGACGAGCGGGCTGCCGTCACGCTCGGCATTCCCGGCATTTTCAGCGTCTATAACGCCCTCAGCGTCATTGCCGCCGCGCTGGCACTGCACACTCCGCTTGCTGAAATTGCGGACGCCCTGCGCACCGCGCAGAGCGTCAAGGGCAGGGTAGAGGTCGTCCCCACGCCGGGCAAGGACTATACTGTCCTCATCGACTATTCCCATACGCCCGACAGCCTTGAGAATATTCTGAGGGCTGTGCGCGGCTTCTGCACGGGCCGCATCATCGCCGTCTTCGGCTGCGGCGGCGACCGCGACCCTTTCAAGCGCCCCATCATGGGCAAAATCGCGGCAGAGCTGTCTGACCTCGCCATCGTCACCTCAGACAATCCCCGCACCGAAGATCCCTATAAGATCCTCCGGCAGATCCTTGCCGGGATGCAGGATACCGAAACGCCCTACGAGGTCATTGAGAGCCGCGTTTCGGCCATTGGCCGGGCGATGGAGCTGGCGCAGAAGGACGATGTGATCGTCCTGTGCGGCAAGGGCCATGAGACGTATCAGGAAATCGGCCACGAAAAGCACCATCTGGACGAGCGTGAGGTCGTCGCGTCGTATTTGGAGGCAAACGCATGAAGGAACTGACACTGAAGCAGGCAGCGGAGGACTGCCGGGGAACGCTCACGCCTGAACAGGCGGAGGGCATGATCACCGGCGTCCAGATCGATTCGCGCAGAGTAAAGCCCGGCGACCTCTTCGTCGCCATCAAGGGTGAGAAGTCCGACGGCCATGACTTTATCGGCATGGCGGCCAGTCTTGGCGCAAGTGCCGCGCTTGTGCAAAGACCGGTCAAGGCGGCCATCCCGACCATTCTTGTACCCGATACCATCAAGGCCTACGGCGATCTTGCCGCAGCCCGCCGCGAACGGATGGGCATGACCGTCATCGGCATTACCGGCAGCGTCGGCAAAACGACGACCATCGGCAAGCTCGCCGCTCAGCTCAAGGCGGAGGGCAAAAAAGTCCTGCTCTGCGCGGGCGACACCTTCCGCGCTGCCGCGGCCGAGCAGCTCGGCATCTGGGCGGAACGCTCCGGAGTGGACATTGTCCGCCACGAGGAGGGCAGCGACCCCGCCGCCGTCGTGTATGACGGCATCTGCGCTGCCAAGGCCAGAAACAGCGACGTCATAATCATCGACACCGCCGGCCGCCTGCACAACAAGGCCAATCTCATGAACGAGCTGAGCAAGATACGCCGCATAATAGACCGCGAACTGCCGGAGGCGGACGTCGAAACGCTGATGGTGCTCGACGCGACCACCGGCCAAAACGGGCTTCTGCAGGCCAAGCAGTTTCTTGAAAGCTCCCGCCTCACCGGCATCGTCCTCACAAAGCTTGACGGCACAGCCAAGGGCGGCATAGTGTTTGCCATCACGAGCGAGCTGAACATTCCGGTCAAGTACGTCGGCGTGGGCGAGGGGATAGACGACCTCATCCCGTTCGACGCAAAGACCTTCGCGGAGGCGCTGTTCAAATGAAGATAATCCTTGCGAGCAATAATAAAAACAAGATGCGAGAGTTCCGCGAGCTTCTCGCCGGAACGGACGCGGAACCGATCAGCCAGCGCGACGCGGGCTGCGACTTCGAGGTCGACGAAACCGGAACGACCTTTGAGGAGAACGCCTTTCTGAAGGCGGACGCGGTAAGCTACCGGCTGCATCGCCGTCGCGGACGATTCCGGTCTGGTGGTCGATGCGCTCAACGGCGAGCCGGGGATATACTCCGCGCGCTACGGCTTCGGCCACGACGCGAGCGACGCGGACAGAAACAGATATCTGCTCGGCAAGCTCGGCGACGAGAAAAACCGCCGTGCGCGCTTTGTCTGCTGTGTGTGCTGCTGCCTGCCGGACGGCAATACGATAACTGCGCGAGGTGAATGCGAGGGCGAGATACTCGCCGCGCCGCGCGGCAGCAACGGCTTCGGC
>ERZ791837.2411-NODE-2411-length-10491-cov-2.504504_pt1 | contig 10491 bp, 10 predicted proteins | sample MGYA00510292_ERZ791837 | MGnify/ENA primary metagenome ERZ791837 (study PRJEB30046, sample SAMN00715259) | human gut metagenome | study: EMG produced TPA metagenomics assembly of the A metagenome-wide association study of gut microbiota in type 2...
GGATTTATATGAAACGAAGAATAAATATTTTATGTCTTATCGCACTTTTGCTTTCTTTTGTTCTGCCATACACACCGGCTACTGCAAAAGCGCCCGCCATGAAACGTCATCTGACGCTTACCGTAGGACAAAAAACAACACTCAAAATTTCCGGCGGAATTATCCGCAAAAAATCCTTCAAGAGTTCAAAAAAGAGTATCGTATCGGTAACTTCTAAAGGAAAACTTACTGCCAAAAAAGCAGGTCAATGTAAAATTACGGCAACCATCCAGTGGAAACCGAAAAAGAGTTTCCGCAAATTTTTCAAGAAAAAATTATACTGCCAAGTTACCGTACAAAACAAAAAAGAAGGCGGTCTTACCTTTCGCTCAAACCGCCTCCTCATGGAACACTTTTTGAAACATGGTGCCGAGTTTCCTTATTCATCCGCTGCCGAGTATCTGCGCGGAGCAAATCGGGTAATAAAAGACCAAAATGCTCTCCATAAAGCGGAAGCCGAAGACGGTGATGATGTTTATTATTTAGCTGCTGCCAATGAAATTGTTTTTGTTTCCACAGACGGCTACATCCGAACTTACTTTAAACCAAACGATGGAATCGACTATTTCAACCGCACCTAGTATTAATCCTGATTTTTCGGAACCGCCAAAAGCGTAAGGGCAAATGGCAGAATTGCGCAAAAGAACAAACCAATTAGTGCCACCAGATAGTGACGGAAGAAAATAAATAAAACAACATATAAAATTAACAGGAAACACTGCAGCGCAAGAAGCAGTGTTTTTACCTGCCTGTATTTTTTCTCATCCAGATTTTTTTCCAGTTCAAAACCATTCATTAAGGTTCCTTTTTCCTGACTTGTTACCGCCGTATGAACTGCACTTATAATAAGTGCCAGTGTACCAATCACATAAATTGCTATTGCTCCATGCCATTCCATACAAACACCCCCGTTATTTAAAATAAAATCCGGCAATTAAATTTTCTGTATCCAGAGAAATCGTATACACAATCTGACGCTTGCCATAGTCTACAGCCACTTGATAAACCTTCAAATCCCATCCTGCCTGAGTAGTTTGTGTCACACTTAATAACTTCTCATTTTCTGCTTTTTCAATCATCTGTGATGAAGCTATTTTTTGTGCATCTTCCCAATTTTTCTTAGAAAATGCCGCCTGCATTTTCGCATCACACCGAGCGATAAATTTTTCATATGCGCCATCCGAAAAATCGGTAATTACCTCTCGTACAACATCAGGAATTTTCTCGATTTTCTGAGTTTCAACATTCTTTGTCAACTGCTGCCCGCTGTTTTTTTCGTGCGAGTGTGCAAACCAAACACCTGCCGCCACACAAGCAAATAAAACAAGCACTGCCACGCTGCCAATCAGGATTCTTTTCCCTTTTTGTATGCTCCGTCCATCTTCATTAAATTCACTAACAAACTGCTCCGGTGTTCCCCACTCCTGCCTTATCTCCTCCCAGCTCTTTCCGCCTTCTTTCGCACTCGCAATGTCTGACTCAAGCTGTCGCAGTATCTCTCGTTTTTTGTCCGCTTTACAATGCAGGAGCCGCTTTATCTGTCGTAAAAATTGTTGTTCTGTCATTTGCCGTTCCCCCTTAATAATTCATCCACTTTCTTTTCAAACAAAGTCCAATGCTCCTTTTGAAACAAAAGTCTCTCTCTCCCCTTCTTTGTTATTTCATAATATTTCTTAGGTGCCTTGCCATCTTTCGGCTCAGACCAGCTGCTTTTTGCAAAATCATTGTCCTCCAAGCGGTATAAAATCGGATACAGCGTTCCTTCTTTTAAAGCGAAAAAATCCTCGCTCGCCGCTTTCAAGGTTTGTATCATCTCATACCCATACATACTCTTTTTTGCCAAAAGTTCAAGAACCAGCATCTCTAATACACCCTTTTTTAACTGTTGTTCAAAACTCGCCGTATGCCCTCACCTCTTAACTATTTAGTATTACTAAATGCATTGTATCGCTTAGGTTTAGTTCTGTCAAGTTGGAAAATAAGCTTCCAGTATGAAAGCAACAACTTTTACCCTTGTAAATGCTTTTCATATTTTCCAACCACAGACATCCCATCTTTTACAATTACAAATGCATGCTCATCCACTTCTTTTAATTCCCGCTTTAAATGAGCACATTCATATTTGGACAAAACAACAATAACCATATATGTATTTTCTTCGGTATAACCGCCTTTTGCTTCCCACCAGGTCGCATCGCGGTGATACTCATTGACAATGTAATCAATAATCTTCAACGGCTTCTTTTTGGTAAATATTACCACTTCCGTGTTAATATTCTGCGTATGAGCCCGATCCGTCATCAACATACTTACTGCCGAATATATAATGCTATATACTGCCGTAGGAAGTCCGAACAATACTGCACAAACAATATAAATAACTGCATTTACCGACAGTGACACTTTACCAACACTAAATCCTTTAAACCGTTTGGTAAAAATCATACCAACAATATCCAAACCACCGCTTGATCCACCGGATTGCAATGCTATCCCAATTCCTGTTCCTCCAAAAATTCCACCAATTATGCTTGCAGTAAGGGAATCCCTTACAATTGGTATCGCCGGTATCGGAATCAAACTAAGAAACAATGTTTGACTCACCACACAAACCAATGTCCGAAAGAAAAATTTCTTACCGACAAATACATAGGCAAGTACAAACAATGGAATATTCAAAAGCATGTTAATAATACCCGCAATATCCGTTGTCCCGGATGCCAAATGAAAATAACGCACCAATACCGTACGAATTACCTGACTGATTCCCAAAACACCACCATTATAAAGATTTGCCGGTACGATAAAAAGATTAATACCCGCTGAAAAAACTAACATACCAACCACTGCAACCACATTTCGCTGCCAAAATTCCCGCTTTGTATTCATATCATCGCCTCTTTTCTCAAAATGTATGTTTTGCGCCGCATTTCTTTCTCTTATTTTAACAAATTCTTTCTTTTTTTGCTAGTTATGAACTTATAACCTTGAATAAATATGGTGGGTGTAATTGCCAATCCCAGAATAGTTGCATACTCCATTCCACTTAATGGAGTCACCTCAAAAAGTGTCTGCAATCCCGGCAGAAAAAGCACTGCAGCAAGTAGTAATGTTCCCGCTGCAAAAGCACCGATGCTCCATAGATTTGTAGAAAATTTCAAATCTACCAGCGAACGCTCGCTCCGACAGGTAAAGCCGTGAAATAACCGTGCCAATGTCAGGGTAGCAAATGCCATTGTAGCCCCCATTGCATCGCTCCTATTCAACCCTATACAAAAAGCTGCCATTGTTGCTGCTGCAATAAGCGCACCATAGCCAAAGAGATGGCTCACAAATTTTCCTGTAAGAATACCTTCCTCCGGGTTTCTCGGCTTTTGCTTTAATAGTTCGGGATCCGATGGCTCCATTCCAATGGCAAGTGCCGGCAGCGAATCTGTCAACAAATTTATAAAAAGAAGATGAACCGGTTTGAAGGGTGATGGGAGTGCCGCTACCGAGCAAACAAGTACCGCAATAATTGCAGCCATGTTTCCGGAAAGCAGAAACTGTATTGCATTTTTTATATTGCGATACACGTTTCTTCCATTTAACACAGCCTTAATAATGGTAGCAAAATTATCATCTGCTAAAATCATAGAGGAGGCATCTTTTGATACTTCTGTTCCTGTAATTCCCATTGCCACGCCAATATCTGCTTTCTTTAGTGCCGGTGCATCATTTACTCCATCTCCTGTCATAGCTACAATGCGGCCTTTCTTTTGCCAGTTTCTCACAATTCGTATTTTGTTTTCCGGTGAAACCCTTGCATAAACAGAAATTTCTTCCAAAAGCCCATCTAATTCTTCGTCACTCATAGCATCTAATTCCTGTCCCGTCACCGCCAAATCATCTTTTTGGAAAATGCCCAGCTTTTTTGCAATTGCCTCTGCTGTTACTTTATGATCTCCGGTAATCATAACTGTGCGAATTCCAGCCTGTCTGGCTGTCTGTACAGCATCCACTGCTTCCTCTCTCGGTGGATCAATCATTGCTGCCAAACCGACAAAGATAAATCCGTTTTCCTCCTCCAACGTCAGTTTCTTGCCCTCATTAACTTCTTTATATGCAAAAGCAAGTACTCGGAGACCATTTTCAGAAAACTTCTGATTCTGTTGCAAAATTTTCTCTTTCATCTTGTCAGTCATATCACGATTTCCACCAATCTCGGCACATTTTACGCATCGTTCCAGTAAAACATCGACTGCACCTTTCGTTAGTATCATCGTTATACCATGCAGGCGGTATTTGGTGCTCATAAGTTTACGTTCTGAGTCAAAAGCAAGTTCTTCCATTCTTGGTATCATTTCACGAATGACCTCTTCCGAAATTCCAGCCTTTGTCAATCCGGCTTTTTGTGCCATTGTCAAAAGACAGCTCTCTGTGGGATCTCCAATTTCCTTTTTCATTTGAACGGAGGCGTCATTATTCAAAATTGCGTTGTACAAAAAAATTCTGTGAAGCGGTTCCGTTAGCTTAAGGCTCTCTGGCTTAACAACAGTATGACTAATATATATATCTGTTACCGTCATTTTGTTTTGTGTCAGCGTTCCTGTCTTATCCGAACAGATTACTGACACACACCCGAGGCTTTCCACCGCTTTTAATTCCTTAATAATGGCATTCTCCTCTGCCATTTTCCTTGTTCCCATGGCTTGCACAATCGTAACAATAGAACTAAGCGCCTCTGGAATTGCCGCCACAGCAAGAGCCACAGCAAACATTAGTGAATCCAGTATCGGCTGTTTCTGACAAATTCTCAGCACAAACACTATTGTGGAAATAATCATGATTACAATAGCAAGCTTTTTCCCAAAATCATCTAAACTTTCCTGCAAAGGTGTTTTCCTCTCTTGCGTGGCATTCATGAGTTCCGCAATCTTTCCCATCTCCGTCTTCATTCCTGTCTCCGTTACTAACACCGTCGCACGTCCCTGTGCAACCAATGTACCGGAATATACCATGTTGATTCGGTCTGCCAATGCCGCCTCCTCCTCAATAGCATCTTCTGATTTATCCACATTTGTGGATTCTCCGGTAAGAGAACTTTCATTAACCTGAAGCGAATAATTATCCAAAATACGTCCATCTGCTGCAATCATGTCCCCTGCTTCCAGAAGAAGAATATCCCCTGGTACAATCTCTTTAGAAAAGATTTTCATTTTTTTACCATCACGAAGTACTTTTGCATGTGGTGATGAAAGTGCCTTGAGAGAATCAAGCGACTTTTCTGCCTTGAGATATTGAACCGTTCCAAGCACAGCATTCATCACAATAACAACAAAGATTACAACCGTACTCTCCACATTTCCGGATAACATCGACACAACTGCGGCAATCATTAAAATAATAACCAGCAAATCCTGAAACTGCTCCGCAAAAATGCGCACCGGACTTTTTTTCTTTGTTGCTTGTAACTGATTTTCCCCTATTTTCTGCCTTATCTCCTGCACCCTGCCTTCTGTCAGGCCTTTCTCCGAGACATGTTGGTGTTGGAGTATTTCTTCCTTGGTCATCCGGTAAATTTCTTTCATCTTTTCTTTCCTTTCTCTGATTAATAACAATTTCAAAGTTCGCAGCCCGCCTCAATAAAAAAAGACTTTTTGTGCATGCAAAACACATGCACAAAAAGTCTTGTTCAACAAATCTAATTTGTTCCGTAAATTCCGGATTCTTTCAAATCGTACTGACGAAATCTACACCTCACCTTTTGGCGCGGAACTACTCCCTCTTTGCGGGTTGTTCTTATCTTATCACATATTCTTTTCCTTGTAAACAGTTGCAATGAATCCCTACATCAATTCTTTTCCATCCGCAAAAGCATTTCCTACAATTTCTGTAACTTTCACATACTTATTATTAAAAGGGTCAAATGAAATCGGCTCAACTTTTGCAACGTCAACCTCACCGTCTGGTGTAAGAGCACTTTCATCCACGCTGACATTTACAATCTCGCCTACCATGTGGCCGCTTTTCTCGTCATAGCTGACAAGCTTACATTCTACACAAACAGCCAGTTCGTTAATAACAGGGGCATCAACAAACTCAGCCTTGCTTACCGTGAAGCCTGCCTTTGCCAGTTTATCTAGTGTGTCATTTGCAGAAGCAAGTCCTACATAATCACATTCTTTCACGTGTGCAGCATCTGCCATGCTGATGGTAAACGCCTTCTTTTTCAAAATATTTTCCGTTGATTTGTGACGGGCACTAATACACATGGTTACTTCAGAGCCACCACTAATACCGCCCCAGGCAGCATTCATAGCATCCGGTGTACCGTCTTCTCCGTAACTTGCCAGAATAAATACCGGCTGTGGATACGTGTAAGGTTTTGCTCCAAAATTTTTTCTCATAACAGTTCCTTCCTTTCTTAAGATATTTATTGATTGAAATTCCATAAAAGTTTATGGAATGACAACTCATTCTTATTCATACCACACACAGCGGACAGCATATACTTTACTGCCATAATCTGACAGTTTTGTAAGCTTATTCTCCAGTGGGTCCATACAAATATACTCTCCATCTTTTGTCCCCACAATTAAAATAAAATGGTGATAGCTTGTGAGTGTCTGCCTATGAACCTTCACAATCGGATAATGATTTTGCTTCAGGCACTCATCTATATGAGCAGCCGAAACATCCGAATAAACCTTCGTGTGAAATCCATTGATGGCATCAAGCAGCCCCCATTGAAGATTTCCCTCGCCGTCATATACCTGATTATCTGATAATAACTGATTCAATTCACCGGGCGTCAATGCATTGTCGCTCGCTGATATCGCCGTGGCAATAATTCTCTTTTTCATCTTAGTTTCTCCTCCCAGACTTTTTCATAACCTCACATAAAAAGGGAGAAAAACCAAATGTCTTTCCCCCTTGAAAGTGTCAATCTTATTTCTTATAAACCTTTGGAACGGTTGTATGCAGCACAAATCATATTTGAGTTTTTAATCAAAATGTGCATTGCAAAAAACTGTCCGATACCACACAGAAAAGCGCCAAAAATGCACCACATCAATACGGTCGTACCGTTTCCTGGAAATTTAAATTGTAACGAACGGCGTTTGCCGCTAAACGATTTCCCAATTTGTAGTACCAGTAATAGGCATAAATACCGCAGGTAATGAATGACAGTAAAATAAATGCAACAAGTCCCGAAGTCTGCTCGCCATCTCCCTCGCAGGCAATATTAACTTCCTCAGCCAATTTGTAAATGAAGTAATAACCGTATATGCCACAGGTAACCAGTGAAAGTAAAATGTATGTAACAAGCGAGCGGTCTTCTTTTAATCTGCCGCCGGAATATGGTGGAGGTGTACTTCCCGTTCCTCCTTGGAAATTCTGCTTCACATCTTCAAAAGCATTTCCTAATTCCTGTTCACTTTTGTTAAACACATCCTCTGCTGCCTGTTTTACCTTTTCTCCTGTTGAACACGGTTTACCACAAGACGGACAGAATTTTGTTCCATCCGGGACTTGTGCACCGCAATTTGCACAAAACATATGTCTCCTCCTTTAGCTTAAAATTTTTTGAATGAGTAAAACCATACATCCCTTTGCCGGTTCAAACACAACCACCTGATGGTCCCCCCATATCATTCTATACAAATAAACAATAACATATAACGCTATCATTGTAAATATAAAACCTTTGTAAAACACTGGTTTTATGCGCTTTTTCAATAGAATGACAAGTAATATAACCGGTGGCGTAAAAAATAAAGGATGAAAATAAAATGCCCGTGCAAAATCCAGATGAAAAACTGCCATCCACGCTCTGGACATTCCGCATCCTGCACACGAAATCCCGGTCAGAAATTTAATCGGGCACGTGATGCCAAAGCCCTCTAAAACTAAGTATAACAACACAACCGCCGCAATTGCTGAAATAATCTGAAACCGGTTTTCTTTCTTCTCCAACTTACAGCTCCTTCCTAATGCTTTCCTCCTGATATTTTGTCATAATATCTGCGTTTGTCTTCATACATCCTTTTATCCGCTTCTCGCAGCAGATTTTCAAATGGCTCTTTCGCATTCTTCCGGTAAGCAAATCCATACGCCATACTAACTTCCTTCAATTCAAGATATACAAGCATTTTATCAATTTTTTCATTCACTGCATTTAAATCCACATCAAACAGCACAATCACAAACTCATCACCGCCCACGCGGTACACATTCTCATTGCCAAAGCAGGCAAACAAAACTTCTGCCGCATCACACAAATATTTATCTCCTGCCTCGTGCCCTTTCGTGTCATTTTTCTTTTTCAGTCCATTCAAATCACACATAATGAGGGCAATCGACTGATTTTTGGCAAAGTCTCCATCATAGGCAAACGACAGTGCTTTTCGGCTCCGGCAGCCGGTAAGCTGGTCACGCAGCGCATTTTCCTCAACTTCTCTGGCATAATTTCGGATACGAATCATCATGGAAATGACAAACTCCATCATATTTATCATAGTAGAAATATTGTCCATCAATTCCACCGGCGGATTATCCACTCCATAAAAACCAATGTATTTACCATTAACTTCAATTGGCCCTGTCACCAAAGTCCGAATTCCCTGTGGTTTCAAAATATGATACAGTGACTCACTCACTTTCCGATACTCCTCTATATCATGTATCATAATGTTGTGTGATTTTTCATACTCTAAAAACCACGCATCCAGCATTCCCTCATAAGGCACCCGCTGTAAATTATCAATTTGCTCGGATACACCTTCTCTACACCACTCGTAGGTATTTCGAAATGTACCATCTAAATTATCTTCAAAAATATATGCCCGGTCGGAATCCAGATTTTCACAAATATACTTTATAATCTGCTGTATAATATAATCCGGTGACTCCGCCGATGATGCATATCGTATCATATCTGTAATAAATTTTTCATAATTCCTTTTCATTCCGGCACTTCCTATCTTGTGTATTTATAAATCAGTTCCCGTATCTAAAACGGCCTCCATTTCATCAATATGCTCCAAGAACAAATCATCAATTTCCGCATCAAAATGCGTTCCCCGGCTTTCCTTCATAATCGCCATCGCTTTTTCCTTGGAAAATCCATCTTTATAGTGGCGTTTGGAACGCAGCGCATCATATACATCTGCCCCCGCCATAATTCGTGCAGAAAGCGGTATCTCCTCACCGCGAATTCCACACGGATAGCCGCTGCCATCATATTTCTCATGGTGGTACAGTGCCATATCATGTGCAATCTGATAATAAGCATCGGATTCCATTCCCTGAATTGTATTCTCTAATATTTTGGCTCCTTCCGCCGGATGCGCCTTCATAATGGCAAATTCTTCATCCGTAAGTTTTCCTTCCTTCTGCAAAATACGGTCCGGGATAGCAATCTTTCCAATATCGTGCAGACGTGCGGCTGCCGCCGTCATCTCTGCATATTCATCCGTAATTTTATCAGCAAATCTCGCATCTTTTTTCATCACATTGACAAGTACCGTCACTAAATTTCCAGTATTTTTAATATGAAGTCCGGTAATTCCATCCCTCGCCTCAATCATCGCTGCAAAACTAGCAATGATATCACGCTGAATTTTGACTACCTCTTTGGTCTTAACATCCAAGTCATGCTGCAAACGCTCCGTATAATAATAGCTGTCCGTAATTTCTGTAATGACAATCATTCGTCCATAATATTTATCATCGCGGTAAATGCCATGCTTGGATACTTCATATACACATTTTTCACTATTTTTGTGTTCTAGAAGTGAACATTCATCTAAAAATAAATTTTCTGACTTCGCAGCAAGATTTTCTAAATATTGTAACCCCTCACTCCGCTCTTTCTGCAGCTTTTCCAATATCTTTTCTGCCTCTGGGTTCGTGTAAACCAACCCACCATAAATATTAAGAACAATTAAGCCATTGGACATATACTCCACCGCTTCCTGTTGTGCCAGACGCAGCGTGTCAAATAACTTATACTTGCGAATGAGCCGCTGAAACAAAAACACTGCCACCAGATACGCCAATGTTGTCGAATCATAGCCGTCTGTCAATTTAAATAAAAACAACACCAGGCAAAGAAAAGTAAGCAGCACCATAACAACCAGTACCGTTACCTGCTTACGCATAATTTCCGATTTGTCTTTCCGGTATTTCTGAACACATACATAAAAGGTGGAAAAAACGAAATATAGTACAAGAATAATATATAAATTGTAAAACAGTCCATGTCCCAATACCAAATGTGGGAAAAGCCCATCTTTTGTATAAGTAATAGAGGAATAAAAAAGCGAATGATGTTCATTGGTAAATACCAATGCCCCCACAAACACGCTTATGCCAAAAAATAAATTTACCTTTTTTTTACTAAGTTTTACCCCGCAATACTCCATTACAAAGAGGTACATAATAAATATAATGAACGGTTTTCCTAAA
>ERZ791837.2419-NODE-2419-length-10459-cov-4.511726_pt1 | contig 10459 bp, 9 predicted proteins | sample MGYA00510292_ERZ791837 | MGnify/ENA primary metagenome ERZ791837 (study PRJEB30046, sample SAMN00715259) | human gut metagenome | study: EMG produced TPA metagenomics assembly of the A metagenome-wide association study of gut microbiota in type 2...
GTACACCGCACTGGCGCGCTGTGAAGCCGCTCCACACCCGTGACCACCGCCACCCGGCCGGATACCCGGATGCTGGCCCCCATGCGGATCAGTTCGTCCACATGGCGATAGCGGTTTTCAAAGATGTTCTCCTCAAATACCGTGGCGCCTCGGCTGCGCAGCAGTGCCGCCGTAAAGGGCACCACGCTGCTGCCCTTCAGCGCATTCGTTCCCGCAGCGCTCCCCGATGCCTTGCCGCTGCCCCTGCTTTTTGCGGCCGCATTGCCCGCCGCACGGCTGGCTTTGGCCCGCGCATTGGACTGCTTGAGCGCCCACTCGCCCTTGGCAATGTTCAGCTTTTCCGAGGTAACGCTGTTGTTGAAGGCCTGCTGCTTCAGCGCATCCTGATAGGCGCGCTCGCTGGCTTCATTCTCATAGCGCTGCTGGGTCAAACTGTCCTGCCGCTGCTTTTCCTGCATCTGCTGGTTCCATGCCGTGTCGGCACGGTCGGCCTCGTAGGCGCGGGTGCCGGACACGATGTTGTACCCGGTGTTGGCCAGCGTACCCACCAGCGAGCCGATGCCGGTGGTGCCGCTGATGGCCAGCTGGATCGCATCCCCGATGACCCCCAGCACGGTCATGATGCCGTTGAAGGTCTGCTGGCGGCGGCTGGCCTGTGCCTGTTCCTGCGCAGTATAGTAGCCGTGCAGGGTGTCCAGACGGCTCAGATAGTCCTGATACTGCCCGTAATCCTGCGCGTAGGCGTTGTTGTAATCCTCCCCTTTCTGCTGCAGCTGGGTGTAGTAATCTGAGAGCTGCCGGTCGTACTGCTCCTGCGCACTCTGTTCCTGGGCGTTCAGCTGGTCCAGCCGCGATACCAGCTCATCGCCGCCGCTGGTGTAGGTGTCCAGTGCCAGACTGTACAGGCTGGGGATGGCCTCGTTCAGCGCACCGATCTGCTGCTGGTAGGCCTGTTGTGCCGCACTGGCCGCATAGCTGGAGCCGTAACCGCCGGTCAGGGCTGCCGCCTGTGCAGCGGCATCGGCACTGGCGTTGTGGGCGTTCTGGGTGTACTGCTGGGCGTACTGCCGGTACAGCGGGTCCTGCGTATAGCTGTAGGCAAAATTCTCCCGTGCCAGCAGACGGTCCAGCACCTCATTGATGCGGTCCTGGTAGCTGCTCTGGTACGCCTCCGGGCGCTTGCCCTGCCACTCCTTCAGCGCGTTTGCGGCGTTGGTCACGCTCTGGCCGGGGCGGTAACCGGCCCCTGCCATGGCCTCTTCCACCTGCTGTCGGTTTTCCAGGCCGCTGGTGTCATAGCCGCTCTGCGCCTCCGGCGCTGCCAGCTCTTCCTCTTTCTTTTTGGTCGCCATGCTCTTCTCCTTTCTTTTACAACGAATTCAACCGGGTGCGCAGCTCCTCCGACAGGTTTTCCACGTCCAGATTGGTCAGTACATACTGCAGCTGTTCCTGCATCTGGTACAGGTAGCTGCGCAGCGCTCTTGCGTCCTCCGGGTCCATGTTTTCGCTCAGCTTCGGCAGGCCCAGCCGGTTCAAACCGTTCACACTTGCCATGTTGCTTCCTCCTGTTCTTCCACAAGGCCGCCTTTGGCCGCGGCCAGATTCTTCGCCAGACTGCGCAGGGTGATCTGCCCTTTGCCCCGCAGGCGCAGCCGCAGGGTGCTGTGCCGCCGGGGCACCAGCGGCAGGTCATAGCTGCGGCGGGCCTCCCGGGCGGTCAGGCTTGCTACTGTCTCCCATGGGCCGCCGTCATAGCTCAGCGCTACCTCCACCGTGCTGGCACAGGCCGCGTCCAGCCGCAGCGTCAGCCGCGACAGATACCGCTGTTCCGCCCCGTCCTGCCCGATGTCACCGGTCACCAGCTCAAACGACACCTGCTGTTCCACACCTTCGGTGCTCTGCCAGTCGCTCTCCCGGCTGGGATCCGCCGCCCACAGGGCCTGCCCGTCCCACAGATACAGCTGGCCGCCGGTGCTGGCCATGTCGCAGGAGCATACATCCTCTTCGTGCCAGAGCCCGCGTTCGGTGTCATACACCAGCAGCCGGGTCTGCCCCTGGGTCCCGGCCGTGCGGGAGATGTGCAGATAATACCGGCCGTCCAGCGCACCGCCCACAGCGCTCTGCACGTTGGCCAGCCGGCTGGCGTCCAACACCGCCGACACCTTGGTGGGGATGCTGCCGTCCCACGCCATGACCCCATCCGGCGAGAGGTAATACAGCGTCTCGTTCAGCACGCACAGGCTGCGGGCCGCATTCTTGGCCACGCCCCGGCAGCGCAGGGAGGTGAGCTGAAAATCCGAGGGCTTTGTGCCGCACAGCTTGTGCAGGGTGTTCTCCTTGAAGAACAACGCATAGCCCATGCAGGTGGCCGCGCCGGTAAAGGCTCCGTCGCTGCCCACCGTCACCGCATAGCTGTCCGCCGCAATGCCCCGATAGGAAAACCAGTTGGTGGGGTCGCCCAGCTTGCAGGCGTAGATCACATTTTCCCGGCTGCTGCAGCCCCACACCCGGTTGTCGCATTCGGTCACGAAGTCCAGGTCCGGCACCCGGCGTTCCAGCTGCACAGTCTGTTCCGCCGCGATGCTGCGGGTCTGGCTGCCGTCCAGGCTGGTCCACTGGGCCGCATCGGTCCCCTGCACCAGTGTGCCGTAAAAATAGTCGCCCGCCGGGTCGGCACGCACGCACAGGCTGTTCTCCGTGACGGCATACACCACGCAGTCCCCGTCCAGTGCTTCCCACTGTCCGGCCTGCTTTGCCGTCGTACCCTGCACGGTCACCGTGTCCCACTGGCAGAATTTTTCCTGCGCACCGGCCGCCGTGATGCGGCAATAGTCCAGCGGCAGCGCCGTCCAGTTGCCGGACGCCGCGCTGTACACTTCCAATGTTCCATCGTACCGCCAGGGGTGCTCTTCGTCCTCCACCTTCAGGAAGATCTGCCCGTCCGCCGGGCTTTCCGGCTCTTCCCGGCCCACGCCTGTGGGCGTGTAGGTCCTGCCCTCCGCATCGCAGGGAGCAAACTCCACGCTCTGGCCCTCCGCTTTCCAGCAGGCTCCCAGCGCCGAAACGCTGCCGTCTGCCGTATCAAAGGCGACCTTGTCCGGAAAGATCAAAATTTTCGTGCCAAGACCCACCAGCGCCTTTTTGCTGTCGGCCACCGCATCGGTGCAGGTCACGGTCTCCCCGCCGTCGTCCGGAGTGTACACCAGGTCTTTCCCGCAGACGGTCAGCAGCCCGTTCAGGTGGTACATCCCATTCAGGCCGGTGAGGGTCCGCAGCTTCCGGCGGGGCTTGCGGGTGCTCAGCGCCGGGAAATCCCGGGACGAAAAATTGATCCCCGCACTGTACTCTGCCTCGGAGCAGCCGTAGCCCTCGTTCAGGCCCCCGAAGGCCCGCAGCAGGGTGCGGCTGTTCTGGACTCTGGTCCGGTTCGCCAGAACCATCTTATCCCTCCTTTCACCACTGCCAGCGGGTGCAGGCCCGCGGCGGATAGGTCCGGCGCAGCCAGGCCGCAAGCTCTGCCAGAATGCCATTGTACTGTGCCTGCTCCCCGGCGTAACGGTCGGTCTCGCCCAGTGCGGCATCGGTCATGGCGCACAGGTAATGCGGGTACAGGGCATCAAAGGGGGCCGGGGCCAGCAGCACATCCTCGTCCTGCAGGCCATCGTCCCAGGCCCGGTCCGCTCCCACGGTGTCAAAAGCATCCGTATCACTGGCCTTGAAAAAGCGTTCCCGCAGCATGCCGTCTGCTTCCCGCAGCCACTCCTGCCGGGTGTGCACGGACACACGGCTGCCGGGCCGCAGTTCCTCGGCGCGTTCCAGCGCCTGTCCTACTGTCATCGTTCCACGCTCCTTTTCAAAAAAGCCCGGCGGGGCATCTCCCTGCCGGGCTCCGGTCCTGTTGCTTACTGTACCGCGTTCTCCGCTGCCGCAATGCGGGCAGCGGTGCGCTCGTCCTGCATCTGGCTGTGTTCCAGCACCTCCGCCACTTCGGGCGGCACCTCCACTTCCACACCGCGGCGGATCTTGTAGTTCACGCCGTTCACGCTGACGAACAGGTCGCCTTTATAGCGGCTGTTGTCCTTGAACAGCCGGATGCGCACGTTCTTTTCTGTCATCCTGCACACCTCCTCAGTTTGCGGCGGCGTTGGCCGAGTAGCTGGACACGCTCTCGATGCGCACCATGTACTGCTCCACCAGACGTTCAGCAGCACGCATGCCCTTCCAGCCCACCGAAGCGCGCTGGTTCAGCGGGTCATCGCCGTAGCCCAGCTGCTTGACGATGTGCTCCAGGCCGCCGCCCTCCAGCTCGGTCACACCGTAGGCATGGGCCCCCAGCACCAGGGTACCGAACACCGCCAGGCCGGTGGGGCAGGTCTCATCCTTCCAGATCTTGGCCTCGCTGGTCTCGATGAAGCGGATGTTGCCCAGCTTACCGATCTCGCCGCGGAACATGGTGTCCGGGTCGGCGTACTTATGTACCTCAATGAACTCCTTGCAGGTCTTGAGGTCGTAGGCCGCATAGGGGTGGATGATGGCAATATAGCTGTCGCCGATGGGGTCGGCGTTCATGGCACCCAGCTGGGCCGCTGCCTGGAAGAACAGCTTGGGGGTCAGGGTACAGCTCTTGTCCAGCGTCTTGCGGCTGGTCACGGCGGTCTCGGTGCCGTCGGCGGCCTGCTTGGGTGCATAGATCACATTGGTGCCGCCGGCCAGCACATCGCGGGTGATGCTGTCCATGGTACGGCCCGCCTGGCTGGCCAGCACACGGGTGGCCTGCACCACGTTGTTGTCAATGGCAGTCATCTGCAGCACGTCGGTCAGCGGGGTCCAGCCGCCGTACTGGTGCAGGTCGCTGGTGATGGTGGTCACGTTCAGGGCCTGACCGTTGGGGGTCACACCCTCGGTCAGGGGCGTGGTGGCCTTGGGCAGGCTGTCGTACTTGCGGAACTCGATGGTCTTGCCGCCGTTCTGGGGCACCGGGTAGTAATCCGCGAACTGGTCATGCACCAGACGCGGCTCTGCCTGGTCGATGAGACGCTTCTCATAGAAGGTCTTCATCTCCTTGGACATGGTGGCCGTGGTGTTCTGCAGGTTGTCGGCAAACAGCTGGATGTTGAAGTTCATCATACGTTTTTCCTTTCTCTTGTCGGGTTTACAGTTCGATCTGAGCACCGTGCAGCACACGGCGCTCCAAGGCTTCGCGCTGGGCGCGGGTCATGCTGGCCACATCCGGGTGCACCGTGGCCGCACCACCGGGGCGGATGCCGTTTTCTGCGGGGCGGGCGGCCCTCTGCTGGATGCGCTGCACCACGCCCTGCTCCACGGCCTGTGCCGCACGGTGCAGGCTCTCGTCGTAGTGGGCCAGACGGTAGGCGTCCCGCATCCGCATGCCGGGCAGCTGCATCAGGCGGCGCATCTCCGGGTTCTTCAGCTCCTCCTGCAGGCGGAACTCCGGCTGGCTGCGGCGCAGGTCGGCTTCCTCAGCCGCCCAGCGGGCATGCAGCTCCCGCACCGCGTTTTGGGCCTGCAGCGGCAGGGGCGGCACCGCCGGGCGGGGCAGCTCCGGCTGGGGCGTCTCCGGTTCGGTCGGTTCCGGATCCGGTTTTGCTTCCGGCACCGGCTGCGCAGTTTTCTCCCCCGGTTCCATCGTCCCGGAGGCAACGGCCTGCCGGGCCTGTGCCGGGCTCAGGGCCGGGGCCGCAGGCGCTGCCTCTTCTGCAAACATCTGCAGGTCCATCATGCTCTGTTCGCCCCGGCGGCTCACATCCGCAAAGCGGATATTGTCCGGGTAGCGCTCGGCCAGCAGGGTGAACCCCGCCTTGGCCAGCTCAAAGGCACCCTGCACCCATGCGGCACAGGGTGCGTCGGCCTGCACGGCCAGACGCGGCCCGTCCGGTTCCTCCCATGCGTCGGCATGGGCATTTTCTTCCCCGGCCAGCAGGTACACCAGTGCCTGCATCAGGGTGCTTGCCCCGGCGCACACGATGTCCTGCCCGGCAGGGGCAAAGCCTGCATGTCCGGCAGCCTCCAATCGGCAGCTCAGGCCCTCGGGGCCATCCAGCTCGCTGTAACATACTTTCATCATTCTTGTTTCACCTCCTTACAGTTTCACGTTCATAGCGCGGGCCGCAGCGGCCACCGGCAGACTGCCGGGCAGCACCGCACCACCGGTGCCGGTCTGCGGCGGGACCGCCTGCTGCAGCTGTGCCAGCTTCTGGGCCAGTGTGCCGTTCTGCCGCACCCGCTGGCGCACCTTCTCGATGCCCTCAAAGTCCATCATTTCCAGCGCCGCCAAGGCCGCGTCGGCATTGGCGGGGTCGAAAAAGCCCAGCTGATAGCACTCCTTTGCCGTCTCGTTCTGGCTCAGGCGGCTGAAGGTGCTCTTCTTGGCCGCGCTGACCACGATGTCAAAAATGGGCTCCCGGCTGCCCAGCTCCACGCCGCCCACCTCGCGCACCGGCTGCGGGCGCAGGGCTGCCGCCGAGAAGGGCAAAAACTGGTTCTCACCGCTGGGCCCCACGATGCGGAAGATGCGCTGTTCATCATAGAACTGCCGCATCAGCTCGATCATCAGGTAGCACTGGCGGGAGAAGGCCCGGTAGGCGCTCTTGAGCATATCGCGGCTGAGTTTGCTGCCTGCCTCCTGCAAGGCCGCAATGGCGCTGGCTGCGGTCACACCTCCGGCAGTGCCGCCCTGCGTCATGTCCCGGTTGCCGCTGATCTCCTTCAGCTCTTCAATGCGGCTCTGGCGGTAACTCAGGCTGTTGCCCTGCAGGCCCGCCGTCTGCAGCGGACGGAAACTGTCGTCGTTGAGCCGTCCCACCACATGCACGATGTCCCGGCTCAGGTCGGCCAGCTCTTCTTCGTTGACCCCGGCGGTGTCGCTGAGCACATAGCGCTGCCGGGCCGACAGCAGCACGTTCTCGTCCATGGCATGGTTCATCTGGTCGATGGCGGTCTGGCAATCCTTCATCACGTCGATGTAACCAAAACCCGCCGGGCTGTCCTCTTCCATGAACAGCGGATCGAATACGAAGGGGTACTGCCCGTGGTCGTACAGGCCCCGCTGTGCCAGTGCCGGGTCGTTCTGGCTGGCGTACAGCACCACCCCGTTGCAGAACTTGCAGTAGTGCAGCACCATGCGGCCGCTTTCGTCCGGGCGCTTATAGTACCAGTCCACCACCACACTGCGGGAAACGGTGTCCGCGCCGTCCTCGTGGATGTAGCGGGGCACATCCAGCACCCCGGCGGTGTGGCCTGCCAGCTGCGGGTAGCGGGCCGTGAGCTGTGCGGTGTCCTCCAGGCTCAGGCTGAAAAAATCCGGTGAGTCCTGGATGTCCGCTACGCCCGGCTCCCAGTAGAGCATCAGCAAGTTCATGGCCCGCACCGCAATATCCCCCACGCCGCCCCGGGCTACCGGGTCCCAGAACACACCGGTGACCCCGGTGCCCTGCTTGAGCTTGCGCCACCAGCAGTCGCTGTACACCTGCTCGTAATCTGCCTGTTCCAGCACCACCGGCAGCACGCTGGAAAGTGCCCGCGCGGTTGCCTCATCGTCCGCTGCACGGGGCAGCACATTGGGTTCCGGGTAGTTGTCCATGGCATCGGCGTGCTTGTTGGCGATGCTGTTGAACAGCCATCCACTGCTGGGCTGCGCCTTACCGGGCATCATGGGGTTCTGGTAGTTCTTCCAGTGCCCCATGCGGAACCACAGTTCGTTGTCCACCAGGCGTCTGTCCAGTGCCGCCTTGCCGGCCTTGTAACGCTGCAGGGTCTGTGTGGCCGCAGCCGCCTCCGCCGCACCCACCGGCATCGCTTCGTTCTGATAATCGTCCATCGTTCTTCTCCTTCAGATCCTGTAAAATCTTGCCTGCCGGTGTAGGTCCAGCGGGTCATCCGGCGGCGGCAGGGCCGTGCGCCGGGCCGGCGGGCTGATGGGGTTCTCCATCAGCACATACCGGCACTCATCATAAATGTGGTCCTCCTGCCGGGTGTCGATATCCTCCACGTTGCTCTCGTCGTACACGAGGTTCGGCAGCGTGCGGATGAAGTGTTTGCAGGTATTGAACACCTGCAGCATCGGGCGGCCGTCGGCGTCAAAGTTGAGCCGGTAGTGGAACTGCATCTTTCCCGCAAGGCGGGTGTGGTCGCCAGGCTTCCAGTGCAGGAAGTTGGGGCTCCGCTCCATCATGGCCGCGATGCTCTCGCCCCGGCTCTCATCAAAGATGGCCGGGTCGGCAACGCCATGGATCACCCGCCCCCGCAGCACGGGGTCGTTCTGCTCCGCCTCCCGGATGCGCCGGGCCTGTTCCACCGGGTCAATGCGCAGGCCCTCGTTGGGGCGGCCGGTGCAGCCGTACAGCTCTTTGATGCGGTAGAGCCGCCCCTCTTCATCGGCCGCATACCACCCCACCGAGAACGGCTTGGAAAACCCGAAGTCGAACCCCCGGTAGATCTGCCAGTGCTTGGGAATGGCAAATGGGGCGATCACATGGGTCCAGCGCTGATCCTGATAGTGGGCCGGGTCGTTGCGCCACTCGGTGAACACCTGGCCGGAAAAGCTGTCCCAGCTGCCATAGAGCAGCGCCTGCTTTTCCGCTTCCGGCATGGCAGCCAGGCTGGCCAGATAACCGGGATCGTTCTGCAGCAGAGCCGGGTTGTCGAAAATGCTGGAAGGGATGAACACCCTTGCCCGCTGCAGCTTCTGTTCGGTGCCGTCCGGCCGCCGCACCGTGTATTCCTCCACGATGGGCGTGCCGGGTGGGGCCGGGGTGATGAACCGCGCCTTCACCCACCCGTGGCCGATGCCGCCGGGGTTGGTGGTGGCCCGCATGTACACCCGGGTGCCCGGCCCGGTGGGGCGGTTGCGGCTCATCATGTAGCTGTACTCTTCCCATTCAAAATGGGTCAGCTCATCAAAGCCGATGAAGTCGTAGGCCTTGCCCTGGTAATTGGTGCGGTCCTTGGTATACTGCATGGAGCCAAAGTAGATCTTGGCCCCGCTGGGGAAGTTCCACACATGGGCCGTGGCGTTGTACTGCGCCTGCGGAAAGGCCCGGCGGTAGTACATCTGGCTTTTGTCCACCAGATCCGACAACTGCGGGTATGTTTTGCGCAGGATCAACGCTCTGTAATGCGGAATATCCACCTGACGCAGTGCCTCGATGACCAATGCATCGCTTTTTCCGCCGCCGGCCGCGCCGCCGTACAGTGCTTCCGGCTCTGGCCTTCGCATGAACTCGGCCTGCCGGGGCTGGGGCCGCCACACCACCGGGATCCGGTGTTCCTCTGTGTTCATGGTTCTTCCTCCTCCACCCGCGGCAGCAGCACCACACCGCTCTCCGTTCCTTCCGCCTGCACGCCCTGGTCGTTCAGCGACCGCGCCACCGCAGCCAGATCCTTCAGCACCGCCGTGGCCTCCTTCAGGCCCTTCATCGTCCCGGGGTCCTCCGCCCCGCTGCGGCGGTTCTCCCGCTGCCGGGCATTCAGCTCCCGCACCTGCTGTGCCAGAAGCGTGCTCAGGATGTCGGTGGCCCGGCTCAGGCTGTCCAGCCCCTTGGACGTTTTCCTCTGCCCCATGGTTCGTGTTGGTTCCTCCTTTCTGCCCGGCAGCTCCGGGCTATGGCAACAGCTTACCACGCCTCGTGCTGCCGCAACAGTGTGTGCTTTTTCAGGGCCATTTCGTATTTTTAAGCGCTATTTTTTCAAATCGTATAATTTCGAGGCTTAAAAAACTCCGTTCTATCGCATCTTTCAGAAAAAGCTGTTTTTTCTTCCAGAAATCCGTTTGCAGTAATTCCGTCCGGAGCGCAAAAAAACTGCGGGGCGCGCTGCCCGGCAGCGGTTTGCCGGAAAGTCCCCACAGTTGAAAAGTTTTTTCAGTTCTCCCGGTAATTTCCGGGAGCTGCACGGTTTTTGTCCGGAAGGGTCGAACCGTGTCATGCAACATTTTGTAATCTTTTTGAAAGAAATCCGACCCTGCTCCGACCGATTTATCCAGAAGTTGCACGTTTATGAAAAATTGTGCTTGTTACGGAAATTATTTTGTCCTTTGAAAATTCCTTTTGTTGAAACAGCACAAAAGAAATCTCAGATTCTTGTGGACTTGTTCTCTTGCAGACCGCTTCGCAGGCGGTTATAATACAAGCAGGAAATCCAGGTGTGTGCAATAAATGCGCCTGTGAAATTGCTATGATACGAATGAAGGAGAACACAATTATGAAAATGATTTCTCGTCGTGACTTCCTGAAGGCTTCTGCTGTCGTGGGCGCAACCGCTGCCATGACCGCATGTGGCGGTTCCTCCAGCTCTACTGCTGCTTCCACTGCTTCTTCCGTTGCTGCTTCCAGCACCGCTGCTTCTGCTGCCGGCTCTGCCAACATCGGTGTCTGCATCTATCAGTTCGCTGATAACTTCATGACCCTGTACCGCACCGATCTGGAAGAGTACCTGAAGGACA
>ERZ791837.2420-NODE-2420-length-10458-cov-3.686533_pt1 | contig 10458 bp, 7 predicted proteins | sample MGYA00510292_ERZ791837 | MGnify/ENA primary metagenome ERZ791837 (study PRJEB30046, sample SAMN00715259) | human gut metagenome | study: EMG produced TPA metagenomics assembly of the A metagenome-wide association study of gut microbiota in type 2...
TGGTCTCCCTGGCGCCGGAAATGCCCGGAGCCGTGGAATTCATTGAAAAGGCCACCGCCAACGGCATCCGCTGCTCCGCAGGCCACAGCGCCGCCACCCATGCGGACTTCAACAAGGCGAAATCCGCGGGCCTCGTGCACCTGACCCACTACTGCAACCAGATGTCCCCCCTGCACCACCGTGAAATCGGCCTGGTGGGCTCCGGCCTGCTGGACAGGGAAATCAAGATTGAAATCATCTGTGACACCATCCACCTCTGCGCGGACATGCTCAAAACCGTGTTCAAGAACAAGGAAACGGACCAGATGATGATGATTACGGACTCCCTGGCCTGCTCCTGGATGCCGGACGGCCCCGGGGACCTGGGCGGCCTGCCTATCATCGTAAAGGACGGCGTGGCGCGCCTTCAGGAATCCGGCGCCCTGGCCGGCAGCACCCTCAAATACGCCCACGGCCTGAAAAACGTGCACCGCCTGACCGGCAAGCCCCTGAGCGAGCTGGTGAAGGCCACCTCCTGGAACCAGGCGCAGTCCCTGGGCCTGGAAGGCCTGGGCAAGATCGCCCCCGGCTTTACCGCCGACATGGTTCTGCTGGACGATGACTTCAACACCTCCAGGGTGTTCATCGACGGCGTGGAAAAATACAGCGCGTAACCGCGCACCCGCGCGCCGGACGGGGCGGAACCCCTCCGGCGCGCCATCCCCTCTTACCGTATTCCAACGTTCAACATTCACCTCCATGGCTATTACCATTGAAATGCCCCGCCTGTCCGACTCCATGCATGAAGGCATCGTCCTGAGATGGGTCAAAAAGATAGGAGACTTCGTAGAAGTCGGCGACCACCTGGCCGACATTGAGACGGACAAGGCCCACGTGGAACTCCAGGCATGCGAGGACGGAACCCTGACGGAAATCCTGGTGCCGGAAGGCGGTTCCGCCGCCGTGGGCGCGCCCATTGCGCTGCTTCAGTCGGAATTCGGCGCATCCACTTGTGACTGCCCGCCGTGCCCCCCTGTCAAATGCAGTCCGCTGGCCGCCAGGCTAGCCTCGGAAGCCGGACTGAATCCCGGGACCCTGAAAGGCACCGGCCCGCACGGCAAAATCATGGCCGCGGACGTACGCGCCGCCATACGCCCCGCGGAAGGCCCGGCCCGCCGGGTGCATATCCCGCTGGCTCCCCGGGACACACGCCACGCCACACGCGTGGATAACTTTTACCTGTATTCCCTGGAGGCCAATATGGCCTATCTGGCCGCCATCAGCACGCCCATCGCCGTCCAGTGTGAAAAACTCATCGGCGGCCGCTACAGCCTCTTTGACTACGTGGTGCGCGCCGCGGTGAAAGCGTGCATCAGCGAGCCGGAATGGCTGGCGGGAGACGCCGCCGCGGAACTGCTCATGGTGCTGGACAAGGGGGAAAAATACGTCTTCATTGAAAACGCCTCCGGCAAGACGATTTACAACATCGCCATGGAACGGCTGGCCGCCCCTGCCGCAGGACCGCCCCCCGCAGGCAGCATCACGCCCAACATCCTGCTCTGCGACAGCGGCGTGAACGTGGAAGCCCAGCGCACCGTGCTCCTGGAAATGCCCCACAGCATCATCAGCATCGGCGGCACCACGCCCAAGACGGGCATAGAAGCGGGCCGCCCCGTTTCCAAGCTCATCCTGCCTGTCACCCTGTACGTGAACGCCAACATCCTGCCGGAATGCAAGGCGTCCAAAATCGCCGCAGAATTCAAGACCCTGCTGGAAAATCCGGTCCTGCTTCTCCTGTAGGCTGCCGGTATGCTGAGCCCTTTTCCTTGAACGTTCCATTCCCTCCCCTTGTCTCATTAACCATGAAAAAAGTCGCCATTCTTGCCGCCCCCGGATTTGAAGAAATCGAGCTCATGGCTCCGCTGGACATCCTCCGCCGCCTGAACTTTGACGTGCAGCTGGCCGGCGTGCAGTCTGACAAGGTAGTCAGCACCCATGACGTGACCGTCACCACGGACACCATGCTGGACAAGCTCCATGCCGACAAGCTGGACGCCCTGATCCTGCCCGGCGGCGCAGGCGCCTGGGTGCTCCGTGACACGCCGGAAGTCATCCATCTGGTCAAGAAGATGCATGCCGCGGGCAAGCTGGTGGCCGCCATCTGCGCCGCTCCCATCGTTCTGGCTAAAGCCGGGCTGCTCAAGGACAAAAACGTCACGGCCTACCCGGCCCAGGACGTCTACCGGGAACTCAACGAAGCCGGAGCCCACATCGTCAAGGATGAAAATGTGGTTCTGGACGGCAACATGCTCACCGCCAATGGCCCCGGAGCCGCCATGCTCTTCGGTTACTCCATCGGGGAATACCTGGGAGAAGACCTCCAGGTAGCCCAGCTCAAGGAGCAGATGTGCTACATGGGAGTATAGGTTCCGCAAAAAATGTTCCGCCATCCTGGACAGGCCGTCCGAAGCGCCCCCGTAGAGCTGTCATCCGTACAGATAATCTTCCCTATCCTTCTGTAAGATCCAGACAGGCAAATTCTCCGTACGGACCTCCATATGGGATTCTGCTTTTATAACATGGAAGAATGATGAATACAGCCTCATGAAGAGCGGGACAATAACGCCCTGAGCCTGTAATAACGCCCTCTCCTTCCGCGGCACCGTGACATCAGAGCGTGGTAAAGGCGAGTGAAGGGACCATCCTTGATCAAATCTTCTCCCAGAAGATGGCAAAAGGCACAGTCCCACCGATCCAAGCCACACTTGTCCAAAGAAATATCCGCCTCCTGCAGCCACTTCCTGTAACGGTTGCTCAATTCGTCTCTCTTCTCTGCATCCAACTGAAAGAACTCTTCCCTGGGGGAGCAGACATAAGCCAGGAATCCGTCCTTCATCGCATACGCCAGCCAACCCTTTCTGACGGAGGCCTCCCAGCATCCGGTTTCCTTCCAGCGGGCCGTTATATATTCCAGCCTTTCCATGCGCAAGGCGCCATCTCCATCCCATATATCAGTGAGAGATCCAGCTCTTTTCCTGCGGTAAAAATACAGCTGGTCGGAAATAACAGCCAGACGGGAGGCCTTTGGAAGAAACTCCATCCAGAAAACGTAATCCTCTCCCGCGGGGAACTCCAATCTCACGCGCAACCCGTGATGTTGGAGGACCTCTCGTCGATACACCTTGTTACATAATTCAGCCCTCATCCGGCGCCATACGGGATTCCCGTTAAAACGGGCATTTCCGGAATCCGGTTCAAAACCTTCTTCCGGAACGTATCTGCCTTCCTCCGTCACTGATCCGCCTTCCCCGGAAAAGAAAACGTAGCCACAGGCCACGACCTCCGCATCATGCTGCCGCGCGGTTTCCACCAACCGGGCATACATGGAGGCATCCACATAATCATCCGGATCCACAAAGCCGATATATTCCCCGCCCGCTACGGCCAGCCCTGCATTACGGGCGGAAGAGACCCCCCCGTTTCCCTGGTCGATCACCCGGATACGGGCATCCTTTTCAACCCACTCGCGCAGCATAGCCAACGTGCCATCCGTAGAACCGTCATTAACGCAAATAATTTCAATATCCCTTAGCGTCTGGTTCACCAGGCTGTTCATGCAGGCATCCACATATGGAGCCACGTTATAACAGGGAACAATAATGGAAACAGTATCATTCATAGAGAAACCAGTTTTTTCAGATGTTCGCCGGAAGAACCGGAACATCCGGCGCCGTTCCTTCTCCGCATTCTAATGAAAATCGGCATGACCGCAATGGCAAATCCCCGTCACAGGCACTAGCAGACGGCACCATGCTCATAAGAAGCATACAGGAACCTCCTTGCCCCCCTGCATGGGAAAAAGCAACCCGTGAGCGGAAACAAAAAAGCATCAGCTTATCCCCGCCATATCCCCGGAATCAACTCTGCACTTAAGTAGATGTCTCAAAAACGGGAGGCCCCTAAAATTTTTGATATTGTGTTCTACAGGAAATTCATCAAGTATCCGGGACGGACTCTGCAGCCCCCCGCCTTTCCCATCATCAGGAAAAACTTATCCGGAAAGCCGGATGCCCGTGACCTCTTCCAGATGTTGAAATAAAATTAGCCATGCACATCCTAATATCTCTGATCCGTTTTCTGACCATGTGGATTCCCTTCCGCTCTCCCCGGAAAAAGCTGCGCACTTTTCTAATGGATTATGTGTCCGACTATGACAAGGAGGCACGCCGAAGTGAAAAGGCATGGCGCAGACACGAGGTAGCGGAACGTACCGTGCTCGTTTTTGAACCCAACGACTGCCATGGAGAAGTTATTTCCGGTTTTTGTGCCCTTTTACTCTCCATGGGGTACCGTGTGGATGTGCTCATGCACCATTCCCTGGGCAGCCAATTCCCCCTGTGCCGCACCGAGAATGAAGGAATACGCGCCTTTACCATCATGAAGACCTTATGGCCACGCCTTTACAGGGAAGAGGTCCTGAACCGCTATGAAGCCATTATTTTTACATCCTCCCTCTTTTATACAAAGCCGGGGATGCCTTCCGCCCTTGATGTAACAGGCTTGAGGAACCGCCGCAACCTTCTGATCGTGGAACACGAATTGAACGACATTGAACGATTGAAGGAAGAAATGTTTGAACAGGAAGGCAGGCTGCTGACACTGGGCACCTTCCACAAGGGCATCATGGTCAATCCCCACTCGTTCGGGCAAATTTCCATCACCATCCGTAACCCGAAACCCGAATTTATTACCGTAGGCGCACTTTCTGCGGAAAGGAAAAACCACAGTCTGCTGCTTGAAGCCCTTACAGATCTTTACAATGCAGGCTTCAAGGACTTTTCCGTCACTATCGTGGGTGAAGGAGAAACGGGAGAAATACCGGAACATTTACGTCCCTTCCTGAACATCACCGGAAAACTTGACTTCCCCTCCATGTTCGCAGCCATGGAAAGGGCGGATTATTTCCTCCCCCTGCTTGACCCCGCCAATCCGGCACACGAACGCTACATTTCCACGGGTGTCACAGGATCAGCCCAGCTCATTTATGGATTCGCGAAAATTCCGCTCATCCATGAAAAATTCGCCTCTTTCTACAGATTCGATGCCCAAAACGCCCTTCTCTACGACAAGGAGGGACTCAGCAACGCCATGTGCCGCGCCATCAAGCAGACGAGCGCGGAATACGCCGCGATGCAGCAGAATCTCCTGAACCTGGGCAGGCAAATGGACGAACAATCCCGGGCCAATCTGAAACGCGCCCTTGACGGCTGCCTCACCAGCCAGGGCCCAACTTCCAAAAGCTGATCCATGGCCCCTCTCCGGCAGACACATCCCCGGGTTTCCATCATCGTTCCCGTTTACAACCAGGAACGCTACCTTGAAGAATGCGTCCGGAGCATATGCAGGCAAACCTTCACGGACTGGGAGCTGATTCTTGTGAACGACGGCTCTTCCGACTCATCTGGAGAAATAGTCGGCCGTTTTACGGATATTGACCCAAGAATCAAATACTTGGAACAGGAGAACGGAGGCGTTTCTTCCGCTCGCAACGCAGGCATGCGGCAGGCCACCGGAGAGTATTTGTGTTTTATTGACGCGGACGACTCCATTGCTCCGGATTTTCTCGAATGCCTCGTTGCCGCCTCCTGTGAAAATCAGAGTAGCCTGACAGTCGTCGGGAGCTGGTGCTGCCACCAGTTTCCGCCAGACAAAATACCCGCACTGCCCACCTGGGGCATGTTCCTGCGCCGGGAGGTCGTGGAGGAGCACAGGCTTGAATTCCCGGAAGGAATCCAGCCTTGCGAGGACGGCCTCTTTTCACACTTTGTGCTAGCCCTGACGGATAAAATCGCCTTCTGCCCGGAGGCCGTCTATCATTACCGCCAGCACCAGCAAGGCAACCACCACCAAATAAGGCGTCAAACGGCCAAAATCCTGGACATGGTTCCCCGGTGGCTCTCCCTGCTTGAAAAATTCTACGGCGGCAGGAAAAATCTCCTGGAAGGGAAATCCGGGCACCTGATCCGTTTCATTGAACATGAACCTTTTGAATTCAGGTTGCTTGGCATGCCTTTTTCTCCCGAAGAAGGAGCGCGCCTGGATACAATCATCCGCTGTTTTCTCAGCTCCCATTTCTCCCTTGAAGAATGCCTGGCCTCCGGGCTGCATTTCCCGTTCCGCCTTTTTCTGAAATCCTCCGGCTTCTCCGATTTCAAAAAAAGGCTGCGGTACGCTGAACAGCGCGCCGAATTCATCCGGAAAATTTCTCTCCTTTGCCCCGTTCCTTCATGGAGGCGCAAAGCGAGGATACAGGCGAAGGAAATATTGGAGACGCTTGGACATATTCGCCGGAATATTTCATTCTAAAATCGCTTCTCTACTTTTATCAACCGGAATCCGGAGATCCGGACCCTGTAACTGCATAAATCCTCCGGGAGAGGATATGCAGATGGAAACATTCGCAGGCAAAGGAACCGCCCCCGGCAGCCGGAGAGGACGCAGAACTTCATGACCGGATATCCCTTCCACGGATCAAAGGCAGGATTGCCTTAACAATTTTTCTTGCTAGGACATTAAAATAATCTTTCTTGACACAGAAACAGTTTTGATGGGAAAAGGAACTCCACCATGCCGCAGATTTCCGTTATTATCCCCGCTTATAAAACACAGCAATACATTGAACGCTGTATTTATTCCGTCCTGGGACAGACGCTGGGCGATATTGAAATCATCCTGGTCAACGATTCCTCACCGGACAACACCCTTTCCATGATGGAGCAAATAGCTTCAACCTGGTCGGGAGATAAAACCATACGCATTATTTCCCATGAACAGAACCGGGGCTTATCCGCTGCCAGAAATACGGGACTTGCTTCCGCCCAGGGGGAATTCATTTATTTTCTGGATAGTGACGATTATATTGCCCCGAACGCCCTGGAAACTCTGCTGAGGCTTGCCCAAGCGGAAGATTCTCCCGTCACCATAGGCGGAGTTCTCCAAGTAGATCAGGAAGATACCCCCCTTGATCATCAAATATGCCATATCAAAGATACGGTTTTAAAAGGTAAAGAGGAAATTCTGCACGCCCTGCAAATACTGGACATCTATATCTCGGGATGGAACAAGCTGGTACGCCGCGACTGGCTGCTGGAGAACAATATTCTTTTTGATGAAGGGTACCTTCACGAAGACTGGCCCTGGTGCCTGAGATTGGCTCTGCGTGCAGACAAAATCATCTGCAGTACCCATATCTGCTACTATTACGTCTGCAGGCCCGGCTCCATCACGGACGGCAAGGATTTGAACAAGTGCTTTAAAATAGCCCAAATGATTCAGAAACTGGTGGAAATTCTGGATGAAAACGGAGAAAGAGAGGCCATGAATTCGTGGGTATTCGCACGCGCCCAAGAACTAAGGGGACATATTTCCTTGAATTTCAAGGGAATTGCAAAAAATATCGTTATGGCCCATTGCTTTTCCCTCCTTCCCGCTTCGTTCGCAACGGGCATACTTTCCTCCAAAAAACGGGCCTGTCTCAAGTTATGGAAAATCCTTCCTTCATGGGTGCGTCATGCAGCCCTCCGCCACCTTGCCGGTAAATAAACGGCAGGCAAACCATTCCCGACATTACCGGAATGCCAGGCACAGGGAGGAAGGGAAGCCCGCCCGCGTGGCATCCCTCCCTCCAAATAGAATAGCTTTCAGCCTTTGGGACTGCACAATCCCCGTTATTATTTCAACTCCGGGGTTCTGGTTCCGGACTTGGAATTGATCCGTGCAGAAAAAATGGAAGATCGGTTTTTGCCGATTATTGAAGCTTACTATGAATAATTTATTCCCTCACTCCGGCAGTTTAATGATCTCCCCCGTTTTCGGCTCCCGGTCCTTCAGGGCCGGATTCAAGCGGATGATCTCGCCTGCACGCTTCCCGTCCTTCAATTGGCTCCCGGCAATGGATTCCCGGGTTTCCCCGGCTTTCACCTGGTAATCCCGCACGCTATTGCGCGGCAGGGCCTGTCCGTACTCCACGTTCCCCACATCCACAACCTGCTTCCTGTCATTCAGGCGGAACACCAGCGTTTTCCGCTTTTCCTGCGGACGGGCATAGTCCGTGTATATTTCCGCGTAAAGAGTCACGGGGGCCAGCATTTTCTGGGACCGGGTTCCGAAATAATGCGTCTGGACCAGATAGGGGCCGGGAAGGGCTCTGCGCACCAGGTATTCTTCCGGACCGTAGCCCTGCGTCACGTCACGGGACAAATGCCCGCCATGAGTGGTCCGCCGATGCCCGTAATAGCATTTTTCTCCGGTGATGTCCGTCACCCAAAGGTCCATGTCTGACGCGTCCGTGTCCCAGTTGATGACCACGCGCAGATCAGCCTCCACAGGCTGGAGAAAGGCCGGGTCCAGCCCCCCGGTATCAAGCTTCACTCCTGCCGCCCTGCTCCGGGAAACGAGCCGGTTCAGTTCCACCAGCGCAATTTGATCCACTCCGGTGAAGCGGCTGGACATCCGGCGTTCCAGCACCTCCCGGTACATGCCGAACGCCTTCTGGGCTTCTCCCAGTTCATCCAGCACCAGCGCCAGATCCCGGTAAGACTGGGGTTCTTCCGGAAACAGCGTTTTTACGGTTTCAAAAATGAACCTGGCCTGCCGGAGTTCTCCCATGTAACGCAGCTTGTAGCCCAGCATCCGCAGCAGGGAACGGTTTTCCAGTTCCAGCTCCGCCAGGTTGGACAGAATCTGGACAGCCAGAGCCTTGTCCCCTTTCCCGGCAAACCAATCCGCGCAGTCCATGTAAAATCCGGGGCTTTCCCCGTACTCCTCCTTAAGTTTCATGTAAACCGCAAAAGGCCGGTCAGCCGCATCCAGAGCAGCCAGATACGGAGCCTTGGAATCCCACGCCTTCACGTTCATCATGGGAGAGGAACCGGAATCCCGTTCCCGCTCCTTTAATCCATTTAACGTTTCTCCCCCTCCCAAAAACAGGGACCCATCTATTCCCCGGTTAGTTGGGGCCGGATTTGCATTCCCCACCAGATCCGGAGAAGCAGAGGAGAAAGAACTTACGGAGCTTGCCGCCCCTATGTTCCCATGCCCTGCAAGGGGTACTGGAGCGGAACCAACAGCGGATTCATCCTGGTTTCCACGTTCTGGAGAGCCCTGAACCGGACGCTCCCAGAGAGTATCCACTTCCGCCAGCATGGCGCTCCTGCTTTCATCATAAGCGGCGGAGTAATAGGCAGTTTTTCTGCGGGCCACAGTCTCCGCACCCCTTCTTGCCGAAACATTTTCCGGAGCCTTTTCCAATATCCTGTTAAACAGGGAAAGGGCCTTATCGTAATCCCCAAGGTCATAAAAGCCGTAGGCCAGGCGCAGGCTTCCCGCTATATCCGCAGGCTCCCTGTCCAGTTCCCTGTTCAAGTTTGCTCTTGCCTCAGCCAGTTCCCTGTTCAAGTTTGCTCTTGCCTCAGCCAGCTCCCTGTCATGGACCGCTTTTTCCCCAGCCGCTTTTTCAGCCTGCGCCGCCTTTTCCCGAAGGCGTTTTTCCATGGCCGCTACGCCCTTCAAAGCCGTCCTGTTATTTCCCTCTTCTTTCAACACCTTCCGGTAAATATCCAGCGCCTCCCGGTCATTGCCCCGGCACGTATGAATCAAGGCCTGCTTCAACCGGTCATCTTTCAGGACGCTTTCCATCTCTTCCGGATTGAAAAATTCCTTTTCGTACCATTTCTGCATTTCTTTCCAGGAAGCAAGGCAGGCCTTCAGGCGGTTTAATCTTGCGGTCTCTTCAGCCATGTCCTCCCTCCGTCCGCGTTTCAGCATCCTCCGGTCATATTCCACGCGCAGTTCAGGAGCGGAAGCAGGAGGGCGCACGCCGTATTTCAGGTATTGGTCCAGGGAGTCCAGCACCAGCAGGGAGGTACCGGGCGTCACGATTCCGTATTCCATTCCCAGTTTCCCGACAGCTTCATCCCTCACGGCAGAAGGAGCCCGGCAGAGAAGCTCCCGGAGCCGCGCCTGGGCATACAGGGCTTTCAGCAACGTTCCCGCCGCCGCCCCGGAGGCCTCCACCTCCACAGGAATTTCCACCCCGGCCATCTCCACCGTTCCGCGGTAGGAACCCGGTTCCAGTTCCGCCAGCAGAAGAATGGAATCCGACGGCATTCCTGGGGCTTCATACCTTATAAACGCTCCCCAAGGCATGTTTCCCCCGTCAGCGTACCGGATAGCAGTTTCCCCCCTGGTGACGCGCTCCATCGCCTGCTCCGCCGTTTGGCTGGTCAGGTCAATCACGGGAATGCCTATCCGCGCGAACGTATTCGCATCCTTGCGCGGAGTCACCATCAGGGCAAAGGTTTTAGCGGAGTTGGGCGCCTGCTTTTCCGGCACAGGGCTGAAATTGACAAAACCATCGCTGACAACCAGGCAGTCCCACGCACGGGAACGGGCGGCCAGCCTTTCCAGGACAGAGCTCCA
>ERZ791837.2424-NODE-2424-length-10454-cov-2.625637_pt1 | contig 10454 bp, 5 predicted proteins | sample MGYA00510292_ERZ791837 | MGnify/ENA primary metagenome ERZ791837 (study PRJEB30046, sample SAMN00715259) | human gut metagenome | study: EMG produced TPA metagenomics assembly of the A metagenome-wide association study of gut microbiota in type 2...
GGCGCCGGAGGAATCCGGCGCCCTTTCTATGATGTCTGCGTCACAGAATGATGCAGATGAGTCCCCCGCTGCCCTCATTAATGATGCGGGTCAGGGTCTCCTGGAGCTTCCGCCGGGCGTCCTCCGGCATCCGCTTGAGCTTTGCCTGCAGATCCTCGTTCACCAGCTCGTGGAAGCTGCGTCCGAAGATGTTGGACTGCCAGATCTTGCTGGTATCCCCTTCAAACTCCTGCAGCAGGTAGTTCACCATGTCCTCGGACTGCTTCTCGTTGCCCACGATGGGGCTGACGGCAGTCTCGATGTCCGCCCGGATCATGTGGATGCTGGGGGCGCTGGCCTTCAGCCGCACGCCGTACCGGCCGCCCTGCTTCATGATCTCCGGCTCCTCCAGCTTCAGCTCGTCGATGCCGGGGACCACGATGCCGTAGCCCGTCTCTCGGACGTCGTGGAGGGCGCCGGCTACCTTGTCGTACTCCGCCTTCACCGCCGCCAGCTTCGTCAGCAGGCTCATCAGATCCCCATCATCCCCCACCTCAAAGCCGGACTGCTCCGACAGGGTCTTGTAGAACAGCTCCCGGGGCAAGGCCAGCCGTGCAGCGGCCACGCCGGTGCCCAGGTCGATGGCTGAGATTCTGGCCTCACTGATGTGCTCGCTCTCCCCCAGGGCGGCGATGACGCCCTCCACCTCCCGGATGTGGCGGAGCTGGGCGGTGTTCTGACGGATGGCGTCATACAGGCCCGCTTTGATAGGATGGTCCGCCGGCAAGGCATCCACCCAGGGGGGCAGGAACAGGTCCAGCTCCTGCATGGGGAACTCGTAGAGCACCGCCTTCAGGATGGCGGCCACGGCGTCCTCGTCCAGCTCCAGGCAGTTGACGGCCATGCAGTTCACCTCATACCGGGATGAGATGTCCTTGGCGATGGCTTGGGCCCGGTCGCCCCGGGGGTCTGCGGAGTTCAGCAGGACGATGAAGGGCTTCCCCAGCTCCTGCAGCTCCCGGATCACCCGCTCCTCCGCTTCCAGGTAGTCCTCCCGGGGGATGTCGGAGATGGTGCCGTCGGTAGTGATGACGATGCCGATGGTGGAGTGCTCGGCGATCACCTTCCGGGTGCCGATCTCCGCCGCCTCGGTCATGGGGATCTCATGGTCGTACCAGGGGGTGGTGACCATCCGGGGGGTGTCGTCCTCCATCTGGCCGATGGCGCCCTTCACCATGTATCCCACACAGTCGATCAGCCGCACGGAAAAGCTCGCCCCGTCCGGCAGCTGGATCTGGGCAGCCTCCTCCGGGACGAACTTGGGCTCGGCGGTCATGATGGTCCGGCCAGAGCCGCTCTGGGGCAGCTCATCCCGGGCCCGCTCCTTGCGGTAGACGTTGTCGATGTTGGGGATCACCTGGGTCTCCATGAACCGCTTGATGAAGGTGGACTTCCCCGTTCGGGCGGGCCCCACCACGCCGATGTAGATGTCTCCGCCCGTTCTTCTGGCAATGTCGGCGTAAAGATTGCTCATTATCACAGCCTCCCCCACAGTCTCGTGATACAGGCTATGCGGCAGGGCGGACAGGTATGCAAAAGCCTGTCAAGAAGTCCCTTGGGCTTCTTCGACAGGCTTTTGCCAAAATTCATAAAATATGGTACGAATATCAGTTCTTGAGCTTGTGCAGGTACAGCACGCCGAGCGTGCCCTCGCCGCAGTGGCACGAGATCGTGCAGCCCGCGTTTGTCTCATAAATATGCTCGAAATCACCGCACTCGCGCACGGTGCGGTGCACGGTGTCGAGGATCTCCTGCGGGACGGGCGTGTGCGTGATGAAGATCGTATCGTACAGCAGGTCGTCGTGGTTCTCCAGGCGGTCGCGGACATAGTGCTCCATGCACTTGACATAGCTGCCGCGGTACTTTTTGCCGACGATCATCTTGTTGTCCACAACCTCGATGCACGGCTTCAAGCGCAGCAGGTTCGCACCGAGAGCCACGACCGACGAGCAGCGGCCGCCCTTGACCATGTAATCCAGCCGGTCGAGAATGAAGCTGGCCTCCACACGGCCTGTCAGATCGTGCAGCGCCGCGACGATATCGTCCGGCGCCATGCCCTCGCGCGCCATGCGCTCGGCCTCCAGCACGACGAGACCGTGGCCTGTGGACAGGTTTCTGGAATCGACGACGTACACGTTGTCAAAGTCTGCCGCCGCCAGCTTCGCGTTCTGATAGCAGCAGGAGAAATCCAGAGAAATACAGACGTGGATGACAAAGTTGTTTTTTTTCGACAGCTCCGTGAACGCGCGGACATAATCGGCCAGATTGACCGCCGCCGTCTGCGGCAGACTTCCGCCGGCGGAGACGTGGGCATAGATATCGTCGGGCTTGACGTCCACGCCGTCGCGCAGCGTCTTGCCGTCCATGCTCACATAGAGGGGCAGCAGGCGGATATTATACTGTTCCAGCTGCTCCGGGCTGAGATCACAGGTAGAGTCAGACGTGATCTGATATCGCATAGAGAGTCCCTTCCTTTTTTTCATCTGCATCCTTGCAGGATGCGCGTGCTTGGCGCAGCGTTCGGAAAAAGTCGCGCAGCGCCTGTGAACATTCCGCTTCCAGTATGCCGCCGCTGACCTCCGGCTGAAAGCAGCCCGGCAGATGCAGCAGATCGACAAGACTTCCCGCCGCGCCGGATTTTGGATCTTTCGCGCCGAAGACGACGCGCGGCAGATGCGCGTTCAAAATCGCGCCTGCGCACATGGGGCACGGCTCGAGCGTCACGTACAGCGTACACTGCCACAGCCGCCAGCCGCCGAGCGTCCGGCAGGCCTCGCCGATGGCCTCCAGCTCTGCGTGGGCCAGCGCCGTTTTTCCCTTTTCGCGCCGGTTGCGGCCACGGCCGACAATGCGGTCTTCCAGCGTGATCACACACCCCACCGGAACCTCGCCGTCCGCCGCCGCCTCCCGCGCAAGCAGGAGCGCCTCGCGCATCATTGCCTCATCCAAATCCGTACACACACCTCCACGGCAAGAGTTATTCTATCATACCCGAAAATGGAAGATTCGTCAACACCCGCTGTGCGGCGCTTTCCTTGGGAAAACAGGCTTTTTGCTTGCTTTTAACAGGCGGACGCGATATACTGAATATATCAGGCAGCGACGCTGCAAAGAATGGATGGAAGAAAGGATCACGACGGTATGAGTACTGCATATCAGAATCTGACCCCCGCACAGCTGCGCGAGGAATACGCAGCAGTCAAGGCGCAGTTCGACGCGCTGAAGGCGAAGGAGCTGAAGCTCAACATGGCAAGAGGCAAGCCCGGCAGGGAGCAGCTTGACCTCGTCTCCGGCATCCTGAGCATCCTCAAAACCCCGGAGGACTGCATTTCCGGCGGCGTCGACGCCCGCAACTACGGCGAGCTTTCCGGCCTCAAAGAAGCGAAGGAATACTGGGCGGACGTACTCGGCTGCAAACCGGAGGAGTGCTTCATCGGCGGCAACGCGTCGCTGACGCTCATGTACGATCTGGTCAGCAAGGGCTATACGCACGGCCTTGCACGCTCGGAAAAGCCGTGGTGCAGGCTGGATACCGTCAAGTGGCTCTGCCCGGCCCCCGGCTATGACCGCCATTTTAAAATCACCGAATCGTTCGGCTTCGAGCTGATCACCATCCCCATGACCCCGGCCGGCCCCGATATGGACAAGGTCGAGCAGGCCGTGAAGGACCCGGCGGTCAAGGGTATGTGGTGCGTGCCGAAATACTCCAACCCCGACGGCATCATCTATTCCGACGAGACGATCGCGCGCATCGCGGCATTGAAGCCCGCGGCGCCCGACTTTGCCCTCATGTGGGACAACGCCTACTGCATCCACGAGTTTGACGGCGAGTTCGTCCCCTTCCGGGACATCCTGACGCTCTGCCGCGAGGCGGGAAACGACGGCATGGTCTATGAGTTTGCTTCCACGTCCAAGGTCACGCTCCCCGGCGCGGGCTTCTCCGTCATGGCCACGAGCGAGGATAATCAGGCGTATCTGCAGAAGCTCATCGGCATCCAGACCATCTCCTATGACAAGGTCAATTCCCTGCGCCATGTGCGCTTTTTGAAGGACAAGGCCCACACGCTGGAGCTCATGAAAAAGCATGCGGCCATTCTGAACCCGAAGTTCCAGTGCGTCCTGCGCCATCTGGACACCGAGATCGCGCCGCTCGGCATTGCGTCCTGGCAGCGGCCCAAGGGCGGCTATTTCGTCTCGGTCAACACGGCTCCGGGCCTTGCCAAGCGCACGCTGGCGCTGTGCAGGGAGGCAGGCGTCGTCATGACAAGCGCAGGCGCGACGTTCCCCTATGGCCGCGACCCGCAGGATTCCAACATCCGCATCGCCCCGTCCCTGCCCCCGGTCGAGGAGCTGGAGCAGGCCATGGAGATCTTCTGCACCAGCCTGCGCCTTGCCGCACTGGAGCAGCGGATGCAGTAACAGGACCAGGAGCACTTGTAGGGGCGGACGACTCTGTCCGCCCGCAGCAGGCAGCGCCTTTTACGGAAAACTGCACAGAAATTGTACATATTCCATACCACGCACCCCAAGGAGCAGCACATGAAGGTTTTGATTCTCGGCGGCGGGGCCAGCGGGCTGATGGCCGCGCTTTCCGCCGCGCAGGATGAACGGAATACCGTCACCGTTCTCGAACGGCAGTCGCGCGTCGGGCGCAAGCTGCTCGCCACCGGCAACGGCCGGTGCAACCTGACGAACCTCGACTTGTCCCCGGTGCACTATCACGGACAGGACGCGGGCTTTGCCCGCGCCGCGCTTTCGCGCTTTGACGGGACGGCGACGCTGGACTTTTTCCACGCGCTGGGCCTTCTGACCACGGCAGAGCCGTCCGGGCGGGTCTATCCCCTGTCCGATCAGTCCAACAGCGTTGTGGACGTGCTGCGGTTCGCCGCTGCGCAGGCGGGCGTGCAGCTCGTCTGCGGCTTCGACGCGCAGAGCGTGAAGAAAAAAGCGCGCGGCTATCAGGTCCCACGTGCGGACGCCCAGCGCTTCGGTGGCGTTGAAATAGAGGTAGGGGTCGGGCGTCCTGAAACGCGTCAGCCCCAGCAGTCCCTCGTCGACCAGCGCCAGCACGTAGCTCATCCGCCTGCCGTTCCGCTCGCGGACCCGGATCGTGATTTCCGACTCGGGTTTCACCGATTCGGGCATCTCGACGACGGGCGCAAGGCGCGTGCCGGCGTCCTCGACCGGAAGCCGCAGAACGCCGAACAGCCTGATCGGCGCGTCGTTGAGCGTGTTGCCGTGGGGTTGGACGAGGGTCACCGAGACGTAGACGTTCGGGGCCATGCCCTCCCTGACGGGAATCTCGAAGGAGGTCTGCCGGTCGGTGCATGCTATCCAGCGGCTTTCGCGGACGAAGCTGCCGCTCTCGACGCTCACCAAGGCCCGGGCGCCCGGGGACGAAGGGATGGTGATCTTCGCCTTGTCGCCCGGCACGTATTTGTCCTTGTCGCGGGCGATGGCCAGGCGTGTCGCGGCGTCGGTCACCGAGGAGATGCCGCCCCGGTGATCGGACGACGACACGCAGACGACGCACGTCGCCGAATGCGCCTGCCGCGCGCCCGTCACGCGGATGAGGTAATAGCCGTAATCGCCCGCACTCCAGCGCATCGTGACCTGTCCCGTGCCGTTCGAGAGGGTGGCCCGCAGGGTTTTGTACTGGGCGTTGAGCGCGCTTTTGGCGTAGCGGGCCTGGGAAGCCGCCGACGAGGCGTCCCACCACCAGTAGGAACTCATCCTGTAAACCGTCACGGTCGCCTCCTCCGTGCCCGTCGCGGGGCGGCCCCGGGCGTCGAGCAGGACGAGCCGCAGCGCATGGTCGCGTTTGCTGTCGAGGTACTCCTCGCCCCAGTCGCTTTGTTGGGCGGTTACGCCGATTCCGAAATAGGCGTTGTAGGGCGAGACGGCCGCGATCTGCTGGTCGACGCTGAAATCGCCGCTCTTTTCGAAGACCTTGACGGTGAATTTGCCGTTCAGCATCCCCGGACTCAACCCTTCCAGCGAGGAGAGCCGGTCGGTGGTCAGTTGCAGCGCGCCGTCGGTGCCGGTCGTGCCGGAGACGATCTCCCGCTCCTCGGGGGCGAACTGCTTCGTGGCGTCGTCGAACGAATAGTCGGGGTAACCCTTGAAGCGCGTCGGAATCTGCGACAGCTGCGCCTGGAGCGTGACTTTCGATCCTGCGGCCGGTGCGCCGTGCAGCCACCGGGCCGTCAGCCGGCCGGTGAACTCCTTCGCGTCGACGGTCTGTCCGTCGCCGAGGCGCATCTCGATCTTCATCCGGTTGGGCTTGACGGCGTCCACGCGGATGTTTTTCTCGAACGTCGCGCCGCCGAAGGTCGCTTTCGCGCGCCAGATTCCCGTGGGGGAGGCGGGCGTCGTCCGTAATTTGAACGTATGGATTCCGTCCGTGGAACCGCTGCTGACCGCCGACTGCACCAACTGCCCGTTGGGGTTGTAGAACTCCAGCGACGCCGGGTGGTTCTCCGGCAGCGGGTTGTCCGAGGCGACGATCAGCGTGAGGTAAATTTCGTCGCCCGGGCGCCAGACGCCCCGTTCGCCGAACAGATAGCCCTTTATCCCCTTCGTGTCGGTCGTGCCGCCCACGTCGAAATTGCTCAACGAAAGCGCCGCGCCCCGCTCCACCCGGACGAAGGCCGCGTCGCCGTTAGCCTCGGCCAGCACCGTGTAGGGTTCGTCCCCGCATTTCAGCACGGCGCGTCCTTCGGAGTCGGTGACGGCTTCGGCCAGCTGCTGGTTCTGGCGGTCGTAGGCCCGGACCTTGCAGCTGCCTTTCGGGCGCGCCGAGACCAGGTCGGTGGTGTAGACGATCAGCTCCCCGTCGCCGCTGCTCTTGCAGATGATGCCGATGTCGGACTGGATGACGACCTTCGACCGCTCGGCGTAGGTCCGGTAGTCGCCGAAATAGTAGTCGTAATCGTTGCTCTCGACCGGAATCAGCGGGTCGACGCCCTTGATTTCGAGCAGGTACATCGACTTCCGGCTGTCGGTGATCAGGCGGCTGAGGTCGAGCGAGTAGCTGTTGGTGCGGTCGAGCCGCGTCGAGGCCTTGTCTCCGAGGTCGATGGTCGTGTCGCGGACGATGCGGGAGACGTACTCCATGTCGGAGAAATAGGTGTCGCCGTAGTAGTTCCGCTGGAAGAATTGCAGCAGGTTGTTGGCGAAGATCTTCCGCACGCGCACCCGCGCCCGGGCGAAGTTCACCGATTCGAACAGCAGGCTCATGCGGTTGGACGAGGGCAGGATGGAGCCTTTGCCCGTGAAGCGGATCGCGGGGGCCTGCGAGGGCAGCGCCGCGGTGAAGGTGTAGCTTTCGTCGAGCCGGCGCCCCGCCTTGTTCTGCACCTCGCGGCTGATTTCGACCTCGTAGTTCCCCGTGAGTTGCGTTTCGGGGTAGATGTAGAGGCGGTTCCGGTCGACCGAGGTCCGGAATTTCGGGTCGAAGCGGATCAGGTTCCTGAAATCCTGGTTGGGTTTGAGCGGCTCGGAGAAGGTGACGACCACGGCCAGCGGCTCGGTCTGCACGGTGTGGTCCAGTACGATGTATTCGCCCTTGCGGGGGACCTCCATCTCGACGTTCCGCTTCGGGTCGAGGTCGAAGTCGAGGGTCAGCTTGTAGCTTTCGTCGCTGCGGGTCGGGATGTTTTCGACCCGGTATTTGTGGACCGTGCCGTCCTCCGAATGGGTCCAGGTCACTTCGGGTTTCAGAAGTCCCTTGATCTTGAGCCGCTGCTCCACGTAGTCGTCGGCGGCGTAATCCGACGAGACCGTTTCGCCGACCAGCACGTAGTATTTCAGGTCGTCGCTCTGCTGCAACCAGCAGGGGTTGTAGGAGAAACGCAGTTTCGGCGTCGAGAATTCGAACTCGGCGACGCCTTTGGCCTTTCCGCCGGTGAGTTTCGATGCGTCGAGCGCCACCTTGTAGCGGGTGTCGCTCTTCAGGGGCGATTTCGGGACGATGCGCAGCGTCCGCACGCCCAGCCGGGAAACTTCGACGTCGGCCGACGGGGTGAACGATACGGCGTCCTCCAGATCGTCTTCGGCCAGTTCGACGCCCTCGCGCAGGGTCACCTGAACCGGCATCCGGACGCCCGACAGTCCGTTGGTCGACGACTCGACGATGTCGCTCGCCGGGCGGCTGCATGCGGCGGACAGCAGGACGATGAGGGCAAACAATGCGGCGCGGAATGGTTTCATGGTGCGTTTTTTTAGGTAACTTTGCGTTGGATACGGCGGGGTGCGCATATCTTCCACCAAAGATATATAAAATATGTCAAAAATGATGTCGAAAAAAAGAATCTGCCTCCTCGCGGTCGGGCTTACCCTGCTGCTCGCCGCGGGCTTTTTCCTCGCCCTGCCGCGGACGCTCTTCGACGAGCCGTTCTCCGCGACGGTGTGGAGCCGCGACGGGCGGCTTCTTTCGGCGAAGGTCGCCCCCGACGGGCAGTGGCGGTTCTTTCCGACGGACAGCGTGCCCGGGAAGTTCCGCACCGCAATCACGACCTACGAGGACAAGCGTTTCGACCGTCATTTCGGAGTCGATCCGCTGGCGCTGGCGCGCGCCGTGGGGCAGAACCTCGCGGCGGGGCGGATCGAGAGCGGCGCCAGCACGCTCACGATGCAGACCATCCGTTTGAGCCGCGGCGGGAAGCCCCGGACCTTTGGCGAAAAGTTCGTCGAAGCGGTGCTGGCGCTGCGGCTCGAAATGCGGTGCAGTAAGGAGGAGATTCTGGCCCTGTATGCCGCCCATGCGCCCTTCGGCGGCAATGTCGTGGGGCTGGAGAGCGCTTCGTGGTACTATTTCGGCCGCAGCGCGCGGGACCTTTCGTGGGCCGAAAGCGCCCTGCTCGCCGTGCTGCCCAACGCGCCTTCGCTGATCCACATGAAGCGCAACCGCGAACGGCTGCGCGAGAAGCGCGACAGGCTGCTCGACCGCATCCGGAGCGGCGGGCACATCGACTCCCTGACGTGCGCCCTGGCCAAGCTGGAGCCGCTGCCCGAAGCTCCCGAACCGATGCCGATGGAGGCGATGCACCTGCTGGGCAAGATGCGCACGGGGGCGCTGCGCTCGACGCTCGACGCCGACCTTCAGGGGCGGGTGAACGCGCTGGCGCGGCGTTACAATGCGCAGTACCGGGGCAACCGGATTAACAACCTGGCCGTCGTGGTGATGGACGTGCGGAGCGGGGAGGTGCTGGCCTATGCCGGCAACGTCTACGACCCCGGGGACCGGAGTGCGGGAACCGGTGTCGACGTCATCCCCGCGCGGCGCAGCAGCGGCAGCGTGCTCAAACCGATCCTCTACGCCGGGATGCTCGACGACGGCACGGCGCTTCCGACGATGCTTTTCCCCGACGTGCCGACCTATTACAGGGATTTCACGCCGCAGAACTACAACCGCACGTTCGACGGCGCGGTTCCCGCCAACCGGGTGGTCGAGCGTTCGCTCAACGTCCCGTCGGTGCGGATGCTCGACAAATACGGCCGGGAGAATTTTCTGTCGCTGGTGCAGGGGCTGGGTTTCCGCACGATCGACCGCAGCGCCGACCATTACGGGCTGTCGCTGATCCTGGGCGGCGCGGAGATCACGCTGTGGGACCTCACGGCCGCCTATATGCTGATGGCGGCCAAACTCGGCGGGCAGGAGACGATCCGCCGGCCGCACTACGACGCGTCGTCGGCCGAGACCGTTGCGGCCGGCGACATTCCCCTCTCGCGGGGTGCGCTGTGGCTGATGTTCGAGGCGATCAGCCGCGTCACGCGCCCCGAGGAGGAGGGCGAGTGGCAGTATTTCGCCTCGTCGAAGAAGATCGGCTGGAAGACCGGGACGAGCTACGGCAACCGCGACGCATGGGCCGTCGGGGCGACGCCCGACTACGCCGTGGGCGTCTGGGTCGGGGACTGTTCGGGCGAAGGGCGGCCGCTGATGACGGGCGTGGGGTACGCTGCGCCCGTCCTGTTCGAGGTGTTTGGCCTGCTGCCCGGGAGCGAGTGGTTCGCAGAGCCTTACGGCGATCTGGAACCCGCCGTGGTCTGCCGCCAGAGCGGATTTCTGGCCTCGCAGGTGTGCCCCGACCGCGATACGCTGATGATTCCGCGGACCGCCGCCCCGGGCGAGGTCTGCCCCTATCACCGGATCGTCAATTTGAGTCCCGACCTGAAATACCGCGTGACGACCGACTGCTGCGATCCGGCCCGCATCGTCCGCAGGCCGATGTTCATTCTGCCGCCCGCGCAGGAGTGGTACTACCGGAGACAGCATCCGGACTACCTCCCGCTGCCGCCGCTGCACCCCGGCCTGTCGGGCCGCGGGGCGGGAAACGACCCCATCGAGATCATCTATCCGCAGCCGGGGCGCGTGCTGGTGGCCCCGAAGTCGCTCGAAGGCCGGCAGCAGAGCC
>ERZ791837.2426-NODE-2426-length-10452-cov-3.006540_pt1 | contig 10452 bp, 5 predicted proteins | sample MGYA00510292_ERZ791837 | MGnify/ENA primary metagenome ERZ791837 (study PRJEB30046, sample SAMN00715259) | human gut metagenome | study: EMG produced TPA metagenomics assembly of the A metagenome-wide association study of gut microbiota in type 2...
CCCCTGCCGCTACGGCGATACGAGCAACACAATCCGACCACATATCAAGGTCTTTTTTTGTATACCCTACAACGGTCGGTTTACCGGTAGTGCCGGATGAAGCATGGATTCTGACAATATCGCTCATGGGCACTGCAAACATCCCAAACGGATAATTGTCTCGCAAATCTGCCTTGGTTGTAGGAGGTATGTACTTAATGTCAGAAAGAGACTTGATTTTATCAGCCGTAACATGAGCTTCATCAAGCTTTTTTGTGTAGAAAGGAACATTACGATAACAATAATCTACCATATGACGAAGCTTTTCGAGCTGAAGAGCCTCAATATCCTTTCTTTTCATTGTTTCGACATCTTTTTGAAAAAACATTTTACCATTTCCAATCTTCTGAATTTATACAGACAACAAGCCGCAGTTATCAGCTGCGGCAGAATATATAAATTTAAATAATTATAGCATAATTATTCGTTGTCTACAACACCATTATAAAAGAATTCGACATTTTCTTTATCTGTTTTGTTTTTTGTGACAAAGCTTACAACAAGGCACATAATTATTGAAGCTATCATAGCTATGCACGCATAAAGCGGCCCTTGTGCAAGTAATTTTAAAACAAGTCTGCTATTTACACCGCAGAGGTTAAGTATTTTGCATCCGGCAGGAATTATCGCAATTACAAACCCGGCTATAATGCCTGCCCACGCGCCCTGCTTATTAAGCTTTTTACTGTACAAAGCGAGTACATACGGAGCAAGAAACGAGCCGGAGATTATGCCCCAAGAATAGCTCATCATATCAAGTATCGGGGTCTTTGTATTTGCGACCACATAAGAAAGCATAATAAACAGCACACAGAAAATTTTTGTAAGCCTGCTTTTTCCTTTATCGTCAATATCAGGCTTTATTTTCGTCGCAACAAGATCAATGGTAAGCGTAGAGCTTGCCGAAAGAGTTATGGAACAAAGCGTCGAAACCGAAGCCGACAGCAAAAGCACAACTATTATTCCGAGAAGTATTGAAGAAAGATTAGCTGCTTTAAGCATATTAGGTACAATGTAATCGGCTGACGGCATATCTACACCTACCGTGAAGAAGCGATGGCAAAGCGAACCGATAAAGTATCCGCCGCCCGCAACAAGCAATGCAAAAAAGGTTGATATAACAACTCCCCTTTTCGCCTGTTTGTCGTCCTTTATACCAAAGTATTTCTGTATCATTTGCGGAAGACCCCATGTACCGAAGCTCGTCATAAGAACCGTTGCCATAAGCGAAACCCATTGCGAACCGTTTAATTTCGGCAGACCTGCGTCTGTACGCGCATATTCAATTAGGCCGTCAATTCCGCCTACCTTATCACATCTTACAATTGCAACTATCAGGAAAACAACACCGAACATCATAACAATTCCCTGCACAAAATCGGCACGTGCCTGTACAAGATAGCCGCCGAGAGTTACCAAAAGTATTGCAAGAACGGCAATTATTATAAGGAAAATCGTATCGTCTATTCCGAGTAAAACATCAGCAACGCTGGCAAGACCGCTGTAAACTGATGCCGAATACGGAATAAGAAATACAAAGATAACCACAGCCGAAAAAATTCTCATGGCTCTGCTGTTATATCTTTTTTCAAAGAAATCGGGCATTGTATGTATTTTAAGTCTTCCGGAAATCTCGCGCGTTCTTCTCGCTAATACGAGCCATGCGAGTAATGAGCCGAAAACAGCATTTCCGAGACCTGCAAGAATACCCCAAAGTCCAAAGCTGAGACCTGTTTTGCCTGCATATCCTACAAACATTACAGCCGAAAAATAAGCTGTTCCGTAAGACAATGCCGAAAGCCACGCGCCTGCATTTCTGCCGCCTACCGTCAAATCGGCAATGCTTTTTGCCTTTCTGCCTTCCACAAAAGCTTTGGTGTTATCCACCAGTTTCTTCTTCTGGATTTCATAACCTATAAGATCATCTAACATAACCTTATCCATATTGTTAATTGGTGTAAATGTAACGCCATTATCGCCGCCTATTACCCTGAATGCCTTATTAAGCCCGAACATTCCTACACCATATGCTTTATAGAAATCAGTAACATAATTAAAGAACTCATTCTCGTCCTTTGCTGTCTCAAGCTTAAGGCTTAAAGCCTGTACCTTCTCACTTACATTCTTATTGTACATAAGCTCTTTCTTAACAATTGCCTTGTAATCAGATATAAGTGAAAAACAGTTGATTCCAAGTGCAGCCTCAATAGGTCTGAAATCATAATTAAACAGATTCATAAACACCTTGAAGTCGTTCTTAGCAAATTCATTAACGCTTCCATCATTAGCACCTACCTTTTCACATGTAAGGCTGAATGGATTCTCATTAGTTATAAGATAGAATGTAAGGTAATTATGCCATAAATTCTTATCAAAGCCATAATCTGTGGCAACCTCCAATATTCTCTTAATCTGCTCATATATATCACTTATAAGCTTGTCAGGAGTCTCCTCATCCCTGTCAAATTTTTTGAAAATATCGGACATTTTCATAAGAATAGTGTCCTCATGATTACCATATATAATAAGTTTCGCAACTTCTCTGTACATTATTATTCCCTCTTCTTTCTCTTATTAATTACAAGCTGCATGGCAAAGATGGCCACACCTGCAAGTGACACCAACGCTCCCTCTTTAAGAAGCGGCGTAGAATACTTAAGTGTTACATTATGCGTTCCACCCGTAAGATATACAGCCATATACTGACCATTAGCATTATATAGCTTTTGTCTTTCCCCGTCTACATATACCTTCCAGCCCTTTGAATAAGGGATTGTAAGACACAGATATTTATTACGGTCAAGTGTTATCTGTCCTGTAACCTTATTATTTCCAAGCTCTACATCTGTTAATACATTTTCTTTAAGTGTATTAATCTCGTCAGTGTAACTGTCCATTGGCTGGCATACAATCTGTATATCATCATAAGAATACACGCCAATCTTCTGGAAAGTCACTGTAACTGATGTAACATTTTCTTCCGAATAGCCCATATTCACACTGAAATCATGCTGGTTACTGTAATAGCTGTAATCAGATGTAAAGTAATTCATTGACTTGGTTACTCCTGTATCAGTCGTAATCCCAAGCTTAACACTGCTTGTAGACTGTGTCCAGTATATGAAATTCTTAAATATCTTCTTCTTTTCATTATGTGAAAGCTCTTTCCAGTCTGACTTAGAGTATAAGTCTAACGGGTCAAACTTTTTCTTTCCAAAATACAGCTGGAACTGTGCTGCGCCTTCATAATCAAGCCCATTAATATTAAAGTAAGTCTCACCTGCGCCACTGCCTGTAAAGTTAAATGTTACCGTGGCACCTGCCTTAGTTACTGCAAATGTATTGTCAGTACACTGTACCTCTTTGGCATCATAATCCATTGTATAATCTTTAATCTGGCTGTCATAACTTAAATCTTTAACAGATACCCTGTCAGGAAGCGCCTCCCTGGTATCTTTCCCACTCCTGTCAATAACAACAGCCTGAAGCATAGCTTTCTGCTTATCTACTGCACTTAAGCCTTCCCATTCCCTCTTATTAACAGCTTTGTCATAGGTAAAGCCTAATGGAAGTGCATTGTCGTTATTATACATTACATAATCATCATTTTCTGATTCATAAGCAAATCCATATGGAACAAGTCCGCCGGTCTTACTCACCAGATACTTTGAGGCAGATGACAATGCTATAAGAGATGACCTGTCATCATAGCCTGTGTATTTGTGCGGAAGCAGCGTATCAAGCCTGATTGCACAATCATATCTGAACTTCGATACATACGGATTAGTAAGTGTCCAGTACAGATTAGAGGATGATATTCCTGTTATGCAGTTCATATTGTACGAAAGTCCAGAGCCTGAATATCTGATAAAATCTGTATCTTCAGCATCTTTACTTATAAGCTCCTTCTCGCTTCCAAACACATCTTCCTGTGCCATTTTAACGCTTATGCACTGTGCCGCATAATTTTCCCCAAATGAAGCATTTTTCCATATACCATTAGCTAATGCCGCCAACATAACCGCTACTGTCACCATCATGCATCTGTTATATTCATTAACATTCTTTATGCTAAGTCCAATTAGCAATATTACTCCAATTGCAACTGCACTTATAAGCTTGCCATTTCTTGAATACTTTACGCACATACATACCACAAAATATATTGTAAGTGCAATTCCAATAAAGCGGATTTCTTTTCTTTCCAGTGTTATAAGACGCGGCATCATGCACACAAGTATATATGCACATAATAATGCAAATGAATATATCCACCTGTTACACATATATGAAAATCCGTTCATTGCCTGTCCGAAGAACGGTATACATATCATCACAGCACTTATAATAAAATAAGTCTTAAGCATTGTGTACTTACGTCTGCTCTTAAACATTAAAAGCACTGCAAGCAACACAGGTACTGCAAATCCCATGCATGTCCAGAAATTATCACCCTCAACGATAAAAAGTCCCGGAAGCTTTGCATAGTATGAAAAAGGATATACCAGTCCCATTTTGTTAGGTGTATTAAATCTGCTGTCACTTAAGAAAACGTGAAGCACAGGCAGAAACACTATTGCTGCCATACACAGTCCTGTAACCGATGAAACTGCAAGTCTTAATATTCCTTTACCCCACATTTTTACATTCTTTCCATAACAGAATATGAATCTTACAATAACATATATAATTGTTGTGAACACAAGCATATAGAAGAAATAAAAATTACTCATTGCAGAAACAGCTACTGTTATTGTAAAGAGCCACATTTTCTTCTCTCTGATTATCTTCTCAACACCCAATATAAGCAGCGGATAATACAGAAGCGGGTTAAGAAAGAACGGATGTCTTACCGCATTGTATATTGCCCAGTAGCAGAATGCATAAGCTACTGCTCCTGGAAGGACATATCTTTTCTTATGTCCTGTATAAAAACACAGCATTGAAAATGCTATACCTGACAGATATATTCTTAAAAGAATCATTGCTTCATAGAATATATACATGTACTTTGCAGGAAACAGGAAACAGAAGAATGTAAATGGGTCGCCTATCACATAATAGTGAAATGTTCCTATAACATCACTTCCCTCACCTATTGCAAAATCCCACTGTGGTATTACAAACTGATGATTGATAAATATATTTTTAAAGAAATCCCTTAAATACTGTGAATAATATATGAGTGACTTATAATGCTGTTCCCAGCCATCAACCTCCCATATGAATGTCTTTCTAGTGAAAAAATAAACAGAAAACACACCTATAGCAAGGATTGCAAAAATAACTGAATAAGCCAGAAAATATGTTGATTTTCTGGAATCAAGTCTTTTATAAAAATCTTGTAACTTCGATTTCATCTCTGCCATAGGTGTATCTTCTCTTTTCTTAAACTAGGAAACTGCCATAAGCATAAGCCTACGGCAGTTTCTTATTATAACTTATTGTGATTAAATTATCAATGAAGATGTATTATCTTCTTAGGGCACTTCTCAGCACACTTTCCACAACCTGTACACTTTGAATAATCAATATGTGCAATATTGTTTTCTACTGTAATAGCACCGAACTCACACTGCTTTGTACATAACATACATCCAATACATCCAACAGAGCATGCTGACATAACATCTTTACCCTTATCGTTAGATGAACAGTTAACTGTATAGTTACTCTTGTATGGTATGATTTCAATAAGGTGTCTTGGACATACAGCAACACATTTACCACATGCTTTACATTTGCCCTTATCTACTACAGCAATACCATTAACAATATGAATTGCATCAAAAGGACATGCCTTAACACATGAACCATATCCCATACATCCGTATGTACATGCCTTAGAACCGCCGTTAGGAACAACGTTCATTGCTGTACAATCCATTGCACCTGAGTACACATAATTTTCTTTTGCTTTGTCGCAGTCACCAGCACATTTAACAAATGCTGTCATTCTTACTGATTCTCCAACTTCCTCACCCATGATTGCACCAATCTTTGATGCAACCGGTGCGCCACCAACTGGACATGCGTTAGCTGGAGCTTCTCCTGCGGCAATTGCCTTAGCAAGTGCATCACATCCTGCATATCCACAACCACCACAGTTGTTTCCAGGAAGTTCTGCTCTTACATCTATCTCTTTCTGATCTACTTCAACATAGAACTTCTTACCCATTACTCCGAGGAAAAGTCCGAGAAGAAGACCAGTGCAGCTTACAACAACTGCAGCAATAATTATACCTGACATCTTGTCGTCCTCCTCTTAAATAATACCTGAAAATCCAAAGAATGCGATAGCCATAAGTCCTGCTGTAAGTAATACAATAGGCATTCCCTTAAAGCTTTCCGGAACATCATTGAATTCGTTTCTTTCACGTATCCCAGCCATGATTATGATTGCTATTGTGAAACCAACAGCTGTTCCTAATCCACTGACTACAGAATCTAAAAGCTTCTGACCAATATTAAGTCCTGCTGCTGTGTTATAGTTCTGTACATTAGTAAGTGCAATACCAAGTACTGCACAGTTAGTTGTAATAAGTGGAAGGTATACACCAAGTGCTTCATAAAGAGATGGTGATGTCTTCTTTAAAAACATTTCAACAAACTGAACAAGTGCCGCAATTACAAGGATGAATACAATTGTATTCAGATATGTAAGCTTGAGCGGTGTAAGTATACAGTCATATATAAGACTGCAGACAGCTGATGAAATAGTGATAACGCCGATAACAGCGCCACCCATTCCTGCTGCTGTGTTTATCTTCTTAGAAACTCCAAGGAAAGGACACAAACCGAGGAACTGGCTTAAAACTACATTATTGACAATTGCTGTACTTACAGCTATCAATAATAACTGTGAAAAATATCCCATATTTACCTCCCTTAGTTATTCTTAGCCTCAGCCTTAGCTTCTTCTATCTCTTCTGTGTAATCAGGAACTTCTGCAGGCTTCATGCCTTTATTTCTCTTAATTCTGTTCATAATAGCAATCATGAATGCAAGAACAAAGAATGCTCCTGGTGCAAGAATAAAGATACTTGCTGGTGTGTAACCGATTGTTGAGAGATCAAATAATGCGTTAGTACCATCTGAGAAAATTGTACCGCCACCGATAAGCTCTCTTATTGCTCCAAGGATTGTAATAGCAATTGTGAATCCAAGTCCCATACCTATTCCATCAAAGAATGAAGGAATTGGAGGGTTCTTAGAAGCATATGCTTCTGCACGTCCAAGGATGATACAGTTAACAACTATAAGAGGAATATATATTCCAAGTGAATCGTACAGACTTGGCAGGAAGCCCTGCATAAGGAACTGTACCATTGTAACAAATGATGCAACGACAACGATGAACGCTGGCATTCTTACACCATCTGGAATAACCTTACGAAGTAATGAAATCATAAGGTTTGATAATGCAAGTACTACTGTTGAAGAAAGTCCCATACCGATACCATTGATTGCTGATGTAGTAACCGCAAGTGTAGGACACATACCAAGTGTAAGTACCAGGGTAGGATTCTCTTTAATAATACCATTATAAAGTCTTTCTATACATTTATTCAAAGTCCGCACCTCCCTAGTTTCCTGCCACAAGCTTGTAAACTGCAAGCGCATAATTTACACCCTTTGTGACTGATTTAGAAGTAATTGTAGAACCACCGATTGCATCAACATTAGCATTGCTTTCTGATGCTGAACCATCTGTTACTACTGAAAATGATGCAACTGCATCAGACTTAGCTGTAAACTGTGATGTAAATGATGGATCCTGTTTAGCTCTCATACCAAGACCAGCAGTTTCGCTGATTGAAAGGAATGATACTCCAAGTACCTTTCCATCTGTTGAAATACCAACTGTAAACTTGATATCTCCGCCGTAACCGTCACTATCTGTAACTGTTACAACATAACCTGCTGTCTCGCTACCTTTCTTTCCTATAGCAACTTCATTGACCTTATCCTTAGAGAAGTCAATGTCTGATGAAGCATTAATATCATCATCAGAAGGAAGGGCATTTATTGTCTCGAAGCTGTCTGCCTCTGAAAGAACTGCTTTGTAAGCCTTTTCCTTGGCATTCTCGTTAGCCTTTGCAATAGGATCAAGTGTTATCTGATATACAACACCAAGAAGAATTCCGGCTACAAGTGTTATAGCAAATAAAACTAATGCATCTTTAACTATTTTCTTCATCTTATGCAGCCTCCTTTGCTTTCTTCTCTGGCTTCTTCTTACCAAATGACTTAGGAACTGTTACTCTCTCAATAAGAGGAACTAAGAGGTTGCAGAAGATAATTGCATATGAAACGCCTTCTGCTGAACCACCATACATTCTGAAGATGAATGTAAGAAGACCTAAGCAGCATCCGAATACAATCTTACCATTAGGTGTAATAGGTGAAGTTACATAATCTGTTGCCATGAAGATAGCACCAAGTAAAAGTCCACCACCACATACTTCTTCAAGCATGTAGATTACATCGAAATGATGTCCTGGCGCAAAAAGGAATATAAGCACTGCAAATACACCTACATATGTTACAGGTATTCTCCAGTTAATAACCTTTCTTGCAAGGAGATAGATACCACCTAAAAGAAGGCAGATTGCTGAAGTCTCACCGATAACACCACCTGTTGTACCAATAAACATCTTTGCTAATGAAACAACGCCTGTTGATTCTGCTCCCGGCTTAAGGAGTGCAAGAGGTGTTGCTCCTGAATATGCATCTAAAAATCCGTTAGATGTAACAAAATTAGTCATCGGGCCTGTATATGCAATAAGAAGGAAACATCTTGCTGCAAGAGCAGGGTTCATGAAGTTCTGTCCAAGTCCTCCAAAAAGCTGCTTAACTACGATAATTGCAAATACACATCCTACGATTTCAAAACCAACATTTAATGTTGATGGAATATTTAATGCAATAAGAAGACCTGTTACTGCTGCACTTAAATCTGTAACAGTAACTTTCTTATGCATGAAATACTGATATAATGCCTCACATGCTACACAAGTAACAATACCGATTACTATACGAAGCAGTGCATCGAGGCCAAAATTAACTATACCAAATATGCTGGCAGGAGTTAAAGCAATAAGAACATCTCTCATTATTGTCTGAGTAGTATTCCCGCTTCGCACATGAGGATTAGTCGATACATTAAAAATCTCACTCACTTTGATTGCCCACCTTTCTACTTCTTTCTTCTGTTAGCAAGTACTGTACTTCTCATAGCCTTAATCTGCTGTGTTAATGGTCTCTTGGCTGGACAGACATATGAACAGCTTCCGCACATTACACATTCCATACCATCGAACTTAGTAAAGCCTTCTTCATCATTACGAGATGCAAAACCGGCAAGTTTTGCTGGAAGAAGGTGTTCCGGACATGCCTCACCACATTTACCACATCTTATACATGCAGAAGACTCTATCTTAGATACGATATCATTCTGGAATACAAGAAGTGATGAACTTCCCTTAACAACAGGTACATCAAGACTGTACATGGCAAATCCCATCATAGGACCACCGGAAATATATTTCTCTGGTTCTCCTACAGGACCACCGGCAGCATCAAGAAGCTGTCTGTAATTAGTTCCTAACCATACATAGAAGTTGCCAGGCTCTTTAACTCCGTCACCTGTTACAGTACATATTCTCTTAGTAAGAGGCTTACCTTCTATAACTGAAAGATAGATTGAGAATATTGTATCAACATTATGTACGATACAGCCTGCATCAGCTGGAAGCATGCTTGAATTAATAGCTCTTCCTGTTGTTGCATATATAAGACTACGCTCTCCTCCCTGTGGATACTTAGTCTTTAATGGCTTAACTTCAATATCAGGCTCAGAAGCTGTAGCTTCCTGCATGATTCTTATTGCCTCAGGCTTATTATCTTCAATACCGATAATTCCCTTAGCATGGTCAAATATCTTAAGAGCAATCTTAAGACCCATAACAACCTTGTCTGATTCTTCTAATAATCTTCTGTAATCAGATGTAAGGTAAGGCTCACACTCTGCTCCATTAACGATAATGTAATCTATGGCTTCAGGATTCTTTGGAGAGAGCTTAACATTAGTTGGGAAACCAGCTCCTCCCATACCTACAACACCAGCAGCCTTGATTCTTTCTAAGATAACGTCCTTAGTAAGATCCTCGAACTTCATAGGTGTATATTCAACTTCTTTGAATTCGCCATCATTCTCGATAATGATAGAATTGCACTTACCGCCTGTAGCCAATGTTCTTGGCTCAATAGCTTTAACAGTACCTGATACAGATGAATGAATGTTCGCAGAAACAAATCCACCTGCCTCGGCTATCAGCTGGCCTGCAAGGACATAGTCGCCCTTGGCAACAACTGGCTTAGCAGGTGCGCCGATGTGCTGTGAAAGCGGGA
>ERZ791837.2430-NODE-2430-length-10445-cov-3.763234_pt1 | contig 10445 bp, 9 predicted proteins | sample MGYA00510292_ERZ791837 | MGnify/ENA primary metagenome ERZ791837 (study PRJEB30046, sample SAMN00715259) | human gut metagenome | study: EMG produced TPA metagenomics assembly of the A metagenome-wide association study of gut microbiota in type 2...
TGGAGCTCTATTATGGTGTGATAACAACGCTCTTAACTAATATTAAAATATCAAACTATAAATAGGCAAATAAAGAAAATTATAATATCCGGTATTAGTTGGCATAGTTGGTTAGGCCATATATATCTTTGGATGATAGAACAATAAAGCACTGCATAAATAACCCAATAAATATATTTTTTGGTTTTGATCATTAAAAAAATTATGAGATTAATTAGACTTACCTTTTATTAGGCTTTTTATCCATATGCCACAAAGATTTTTTCTGAAAAAAAATCCTTTTCTCATTTTTAATTTATCTGTCCATGACATCCAGGTGGCAGTATAGTGATGTATAGTTCTAGTATTGGATGTTATTTCAAGTTTTGATGAAAGAAATTCTATCGGACAGAAATATTCCCATGGATAAATTGTATAATTACCAACGACTTGTAACCTATTACAGCCATCAAATCCATGTGATTTCAATATATCCGTTGTGATTGGTACAATTGGAATTTGTTCTATATGCCCATCTGGATAGATATAATGATGAGTTTCATAAAAGTTCATTATTTCTTTAATGATTATATCGCCTTTTAAAGATGCAAATCCTAAACCGATAGCTACTTGAAATTCGCTTAAATTTGCTTTTGTACATTTTTCTATTCCCATAAAAGGTCCTTTAGCAATTATCTCATCTAAAGGTCTAATTACTTCAACGTCTGTATCAAAATAGATTCCACCATAATTATATAATATCCACAATCTTGCGTAATCGCTCACGTATGCAAATTTTTTTAAGGAATATGCTTCCTTAATAAAAGGTATCATATTTATATTGAAATTATCTTCATTCCATTCTTTTATTTCATACTCAGGAAGATATTTTTGCCATGATGCGATGCAACGTTTTGCATCTTGAGGCAATGGGGCTTTGCCAAACCAACAATAATGAATTATTTTAGGAATCATTTTATTTAAAGTAAATATAATTTTTAGTATTTTGTACTTAATAATATTAGTTGATATCACTCATCATGGAATAAGAAACTTTCTAATACACGCTATAGGGGAAGCATATAACTCCCAATATCTTATTGCATTTTTACGTAATTTTTTACATAGTTCTTTATTTGTAACTAATAATTTTATAGCATTATACAAAGAGTCTTCATCTGCTTCGGCAACGAATATGTTCTCTCCATGCCTTAAAGCAACTGGGAGTTCATTATAAAAAGGAGTACTTAAAATGACCGCTCCCTGTGCTAGATATTCAGGCAATTTCCATCCATGGCAACCATGGTATGCCGGAGTATTAAAAACTATAGTTGATGTTTGTATTCCTTTAATATATTCATGTAAAGGAATTTCTCTATCTAATTTTACATCTTGGGGACATGTGTTTTTTTTGTAATCAGGCACCATGCCACCGATAAAATCAATAATACCTTCTTTTTGTAATTTTTTGCATGCCCTAATAAAATTGATTCTAGATTGATTAGTAGAATATTGTCCTTCCCAAAAGCGGGATATAAAGAATATTCTTTTTTCTTGAGGGAATATATTATTCTTTATTTCTTTTCGTTTGTAGACATTCAAGTATCGACATAAATAGGAACTCCATGTATATTCTAATCTATCTTTACACTGTAAATAATGTTTTATGGCCCATAAAATATTTATTTCTCTATTATTACCATAACATGCTACGCCATAGTTGGCTCCTATTGGAATTATTTTATCTATATACTTTTGAGGAATATTGTTTATATTGTAATTCACTTTTCCATATAAATCAGCCCATTCAACAAAGTCTAAATATTGTAAAGTGTTAAAATCAGCAGGGTCAATAATGTATTTTTTATCATTTATGACGAATGCTAAAAGAAAATTTTCATTGTCATAATGTAATCCCTTAAAAGGTTTACTACTAAAAATGATATTTTTATAACCATATAATTTGCGCAGTCCTTTTATATAGAAAGAAGCATACAAAATATTACAAGCTGGATCAATATAAACTTTTGTATTCATTTTTAATATAATAGGTGCTTACGTGCTTTAAAAAAATAATATAAAGCATATTTGATGTTTTCTCTATGATACCATGGTTTAAGATATGTAGATGATGATATATATGCCTCATAAAGCAATAGATAACTATAGAATGGACAATAAGCTTTTGAACCATCATTAATAATCCATAATTCAGCGAGCCAACGATTATTGATATATTGGGTGTCTATTTCTGAACATTTCTTAATATTTTCAGAAGTTGACCACCAAAAATTTCCAGAATAATGATATTTTTGTATCGTTGAATGAGGAGACATTTTTATGCAACCATAAGTATCATAGCCATTAGCTAATGCATTGACAGCCATATTCCATTTTGTTATATTGAAGTAATTCATTATATTTCTCCATGATATTGTATTAAGCCATAAAGTTTCAAATTTTCCATATTTATTATTATACTGAAAACGAGAATAAGAAGAACCTTTAGTGTGAATATAGAGTGCATAAAAGTTTTCGCTTTGTGAAATTCTTTTCATTTCAGATAAACATGGGAATTCAAAACAGCTACCATCAGATGAAAAATATACTATATTAATCTTATCATGAGGTATCTGAGATATTATAAATTTTTTGTCGTTTTCGAATCCTATAATAGTTAAATAAATTCTTGATATCTTTTTTATAAGATTAGATTTTATCATCAATTCTATTTGTTCATAGAATATCCCTTTCCAATCGTTAGGACCACAATATATGTGATAGAAAAGATAAATAGGGAATGATGGTAAAGAAACTAGAGATCTATCATATATATTATTTTTCTTATTTATCCTATATGGTATTAATCTGTGTTTTATATCGGATATTTTCATTTCTAATATTTTATTAGTTGTTTTGCAAGTTTTATAAAACCAAAATTGAGACAGTAGTAACCAATTATCCATCTGATACTTTTTGCTTGTTTTAAAGCTTCTTTTTTTACTTTAGAAAATTCCATGATTATTTCATTATCGGAAAGAAGATTATTCATAAAACCTGCTTGAAATATACCTAGTGGTATACTATTCTTAAAAGAATCAAAGCGTGTATCATTGGGGAGGAAGTTTAGAATTAATTTTGAATATAATTTAATGCTTTCATATGTTTTTAAAGATATTTTTCTTGAAATAGATTCTGGGTTATAAATATAATGATAATATGCTTTTTCAAGATATGACACTTTAATCTCTTTATGTCTTAAAAATTGTGTAAGGGCAAGTGTGTCTTCACAGTAATTTACATCTTTAAAAAAAAGAATGTTATATTTACTATATAATTCTGTTTTAATAAGTTTATTCCAAAGTGCTCCAAAACATTGTCCTTGGATTATTTGGTATAATACATCTATTGGATCATGAGATGTTAAGTTCTGTTTGCGGTATGTACTTTTACCTTCAGAAGATGTATTAAAATAGTCGCATATAACTATCTCAGAACCATCTTTTGTTGCTTTGATGTACAAGTCTTCTAACATTGTTGCTTCTACCCAATCATCTGCATCTGCATGTATTGAATATTCGCCACATGCTGCTTCAATTCCTTTTTTACGTGCCAATGCTACTCCTGTATTGATTTGGTGGATTACTTTAAATCTTGAATCCTTTTTTGCATACTCATCACAAATAACGGATGAATTATCTGTACTTCCATCATCTACCATTATTACCTCAAAATCAGGCATTGTTTGTACTTGTAGACTGTCGAGCATGCGTTTTATAGTTTTTTCAGCATTATATATGGGTATAATGATGGAGATCTTTATATTATCACACATTATTTTAGTAAATGAGTGTATTTATATAAATTGGTTTTTATTGAATATTTAATCTTCCAAACATAAATTTGTTTAGATATGGTACATGAGTAAGAACTTTGTGAATACCAATACATATAAAAGCGATTGCAATGCTAATAGAACCATATATACCGAATTCAACAATGCCGGAACAATGATTAGCTATGTTGTCTCCTTTATACATACTATGAGTAAAAGTGATTACATTCTGTGGCATTTTAAATAAGAGAAAATAATGTAAGAAATATATTTCAATAGTATTCTGTCCGAAAACACGTAAATTATTGAAAATAAGATGTTTGATTTTAGAGGGGGGTAAACGCTGGAATTCGTTTATTTCCAAATGATTATTTAGAATATCTTTTACAATAAAATAGGCAGATAGCACTACTGTTATACTGGTTATCAATAAGGGAATATAACCAATGAGTGCTCCAAACATTGCGATAAGGAATATACTCGTTTTTACCAATGGTATATCCAAATATTTATGGAATAGTTCAATATGTTTCTTACATAGTACACCTATCGTGAACATAGGGAAATAATATGAAGTACCACCTAATGATAAGTAATTCGCCCATGCAGTTGATGTCATGTCTGTCTTATGCCAACTATATATTAAACCTGCTACAAATAATATAATTGCAGATTGCAAATATCTATTTTTTAATTTCTTTATTAAAAAATCTTCTATAGTGTATATAATCATCATAATGAAAAGTGCGATAGTAAACCAATACCCACCTTTCGCAGGATCAGCTAGAAAGGAACAAGGGTTTCCATGTACATAAGCACAATATAGACCACCTGTAATTAGTGTAGGAATAAGTAAAATGGTTATTTTTTTCCATATGTTCTTAATCATCTCCAAAAGGCTGGGAGTAAAAGTCTTGTAAGCCATAAAACCAGATATGAAAAAAAAACCATTAAGGAAATATAAACGCAGAAGGTTTGTTAAGGCCGATGTTTCGCTATATCCTACACAAAATAAAAGAATATGGCTGTATATTACAATTAAAATAGCAATTCCCCGTAGAACATCAATATATAATAATCGTTGTTTCATTGTTGTGTATTTTTAATATATTAGAAAAGATTCATGATAGCTTCTTTTACTCTTTCAGTCCACTTTTGCCAATTAAGTTTAGTTTTATACATTTCTATTGAACCTATACTGAGTCTATTAAATAGTGCAGATTTATAGCAATTATTTATACTATGAGCAAACTCTTTTCCGCCAGAAGATAAAGGAAGCATATAACCATTTTTTCCATTTATTACATAATTGCTTGTACCACCTGTATCATAACAAAAAATGGGAAGTCCAAATCCACATGCTTCACATAAGGCAATACTGCTACATTCTGCTTTACTGGGAAAAAGGAAAATATCCATTTGTTTCATGAGGTTTATTATCTGAAGATATTCGTTCTGATTGTTTTTATTTAAAAAACCATATGTTTTGATGAATGATTTATTCGAATGTTGAATAGGCGGTATCATACCTGTAATATGAAGAGTGACATCATAGCCCATTTGTATAAGTTCTTCACAACATTCTACAGCTTGTTCTCCGCCTTTTCTTTCCCATATCACTCCACTTATATAGATATTAAGGTGTGACTTGCCATCTATCTTTTTAGGAACAGCAGGTATGTCTTCGTGTTTTAGGTTGGCACCAAATTCTACTACGGAAATTTTATTTGGATCTATTTGATAACTCTCTATTGCATTTTTTTTACACCAGTCGGAAGAAGCGATTATTAAATCAGAACGTTTAAATGCTTGCTTTGAAATGTATGAACCTTCTATTTTGTTCTGCCATATCAAGCCGGAGAATTCCTCGTAATAATCTAGTAATGAATCAAAAGTAGCATCAACAAGATGTACTACTTTGGCTTTTGTTTTCGTTGGCAGTGCAGCGACCATTGCCCAATGTGTGGGTATAAAAATGACGTCATAAGCAGAATAATCAAAATCTTGTAAGACCTGAGCATAATTGTATTTGCAATAAATGGTTTCGGTCATACGGGTTTTCACTTTAAATTTTTTGCCTATTTGAAGCCACCATTCGCAAAGAAGTTTTACAAAGAATGATGATTTTCCTTTTTTCATAGCACAAAGATAATCTACATTAAAGCCTGCTTGTTGGAGACATACAAAACTCTGATGCATTGTTCCTGACCACTCTCTTTTATTGTCTGATGTTTCGGATTGTGCTATAAATAATATTTTCATTGATTCTTGAATTTCTTAATGTATTTTCCAAGTATTTTGTTTTTTACCATAACTTTAGCTTCATGATTTAGACCAAATAACCATAATATTGTGATTGTACACAAAACTGAAAGTGAACAAATAAGTAGAAATCTAAATAGTCCTTGTTCTAATTGTAGTTGAACGATATATGGTATAGCTAAAGCTATTAATACTAAAAATAAATTTTTAACAAAAACTACATGAAAATAATGCCAGCTAGGGAAATCTATGGTACGTTTTATGATTATTAAATTGATGAAGAATGTAATAACAGGAGCAAAATTAGCAAAAATGATAGCAATAATAGGTCCCCAACCCATCCATAATGCATACCAAACAAGTGGTATTACTCCTAAATAAACGGGGACGGACCATGTATTAAGTAGTTTTACATATCCAGAAGCTTGTATCCCTGTTTCAATCATGCTGTTACTTCTATATACAAGAGTAAGGAACATCGATATTTTTACAAAGTCTGTAGTATATTGAGGAACATTATCACCAAGCCAAAGGGAGACGACATAGTCAATTTCTAATAGAACCGGTCCCATTACTATTGCTATCAGGAATATTGAGTATTGAGAAATATTGTAAATGAGTTTGTTAAATCGTTGAATATCTCCAGCACCATAAAATTTTATCAGCTGAGGTTGCGCAGCAGTCATAAAACCAGATATAAAATTAGATATCATAAATGTTACAGTCCCAGAAAGACCTCTAGCTGCATTAAGAACTGTGTTGTAGAATAGATTATATAAAATACTGATTCCTTGACTATTTACTACTGTAACAACGTGTCCAAGCGTTGACCAACCTGCAAATTTAGTCATTTCTTTCATTAATATTTTGTCTATTTTCATACTTAGTCCACATTCTGGGAATTTACGAATACTGTAAATTCTATATATTACTAGATTAATTAAAGAAATTGCAAATAATAATGCAGAGTAAATTATTAATTTATCACCAGAGATAATAACTAATAAATAAAGTATAAGCAATTTTGAAATGGCATCAAACACACTCATTATTGCGTACATATGAAATTTCTCATGAGCGGTAACAGATGCGGTGAAAGGTGTTTGAGTGATTGTTAATGAAACTGATATTGCAGAAAATTGAAAAACCCAATTAGCAGCAACTATTCTATCAGGTTCTATGTTTAGCCCTGTATTAAGATACCATAGACCTAAAGATTCTAATGCTAAGAATACAATTAAAGCAATGCCCAAATGTAGGGTAAATGAGGTGGAGAATGTCTTTTTTTGTAGTTCTATGTCTTCTTTTCCTAATGCCAATGCGATGAATCTGCTTGTTCCTGTATTTAGAATACTGTTAAGTACTGTAAACATACTAACGAATCCACCTACTAAAGAATAAATTCCATAATCCGAAACACCCAATTTTTCCAATACTATTCGTGTCGTGAAAAAACCAAGTGCAGTCATTATCAACATCCGGATATACAAATAGACTGTATTTTTTATGATCCTTTTATTACTCTCCTCCATGATTTTATATATTCCTTTTCTATCTAATATTATAAAAAGATGTAATTATTATTTGTTGGGTCCAAAACATAATTCAGATATTAAAGGAAATGCATCCAAAATTTTTCTTATCAATAAACATACATAACAAACTATTATTGCAAGTGTACCGACAATCAACAACTCAAGCATGTATTCGTGTGCCAAACATGTTGCGCCTTGAGCATTTATGAATGAAAACAGATACATCTCAATTGTTGGTATTTTGAATAAGAGAAAGTAATGAAGAAAATAAATTTCAATTGTATGTCTACCGATATAGCGCAATTGGTTAGGCAAAAAACTATCTTTATCGAACCAATTACGATAATAATAGACAATCCAAAATATGCAGGTTATTCGTGCTATAATAATCAACCAATTTGTATATGGGTCGTGGTATGTTGGACAAAAAAAAGCATAAATGAAACAAAGCGATATCAACCATTTGTTCGTCATTGACTTTTGTAATAATTCAAAGTTATGTTTCGCAATTACTCCTACAATAAAATATTGGTAATATGCCAAAAGCTGCCTAATAGATAATATCTTTAATATAATACACTGATTATCAGTATGTATTCGGGGGGGGTAAAGGCAAATATTAGAGCCGGTAACATAATACCAAATATTTTATAGATATGTTTAGAAAAATGCCTTGTTATGTATATTAGAATTTGATAGATTACGATAATTTGGAATAATGTAAAAGTGAACCAGTATCCTTTCTTCATGATATCTTGCAAACCGTCAACTATGCTGGCGCAGTGAGCGTATCGACTGAAAACAAACATTATAATTGTAGGAATAAGAAGCTGGCGCACTTTCATCCAAAGAGTTTTCATTAATTGGGGCAATGTTGTTGCTTGTTCTTTTCGATAGCTTACAAATCCACTGATAACAAAAAAAAGAGGCATAAGAATGAACATCACTTCATTATCTAAAGGAGTCATAGTAGACATGCCACCACTGCATCCGAAGAATAAGAAATGATTATAAACCAAAAGAATAATACCTATTCCTCTTAGAGCATCTATGTAGCCTAATCTATTCATTTCTTTCTAATTCGTTAATCCATTTGTTAATAGTATTGCCTAAATCAAACTTTTTTGCTTGTATCAAGCAGTTTTGGCTCATTGTGATGCGCGTTACCTCACTTTTCATTAGTTTTCGGATGGCATTGGCAAATGCTTTGTAATCATTATTCCTAACGAGAACACCACTCTTCCCATTTTCAATAATTTCGCTAAAAACAGGACTGCTGTTCATTACTACTGGAACTACCCCACGTTGCAATGACTCTGTAAGAGTGAGTCCCCAACCTTCAGCAGATGAAGTCATTAAAAAAATAGATGCTTCAGCGTAGTACGGCTCTGGATTTTGTTGTCCTAGGAACGTAATATTAACAAGTTTATTATCACGAACATATTTTTTGTACTCTGTGAGACTGGGGCCATCTCCAATAACTTTAAGTGTCCAAGTTTTCGTACTTCCTTCCTTGACTAATTGCTTCCATGTTTTTAGAATAATGGATATTCGTTTATGAAATTCACTCATGCGAGCGACTACAAGTACGGTACGCTGTTTTTGAGAACAAATTGATACCGGAGATATATCTTTAAATGTCAAAGGATTGTTTATTGCTATTAGATTCGAGTAGTCATTTCTGTACCAAACTGATTTCATATATTTGAAATGAGTTTTAGAAAGGACGATGAATTTATCAGAGTGAGTGTAGATATATTCGAATGTATTGGCAGCAGCATGATTGGATTTATGCTCATATCTTTTGTAAAGTAACCATGTTTTAGCTATATTTAAATAGTCTTTTATCGTGCCGTGAGAACTAATTTTGGCATTAAATAACGCACTGGGATTTTGAGGATCAAAATGTAGGCAAGAAAAAATTCGTCCTCCTTCCTGTTTCCAACGTGCTCCTCCTTGTTTTAAAAACTCTTCAAGTAACCATGTACTGTATGCTATTTGATTAATGACTACATCAATTGCTTTATCTTTTAAAAAATGATATAAATTCACAACAGGCTTTGCATCATAACTCATTTTACGTGAATCATAATCGCAAACTAACATTGCAATACAATTATAGTTACGTGAAGATAATCCGGACATAATAAGAGATGTAATACGTTCCGTTCCGCCAGCTTCTGGCTGGAGAGGCTTTTCATAGATGAAAAGTATATTCATTATTGGGGGGATTGAAGTGAATTTTTTAAATATTCAAGAGATTTTTTCCTTAGTTGCTCCAACTTGATGAATACCTCTTCATAGTTGATTTCTGATTCAAAGGTAATTTCATTGGAACCTATACTCAAAGCTCTGCTTGATAGACCAAGAGGCTGTAATATATTCATTAATCTGCTATCTGTATCTCCTGTTATCATAATGAACTCTTTTTGAAAAAGTATTGAAAAAGCTAATAAATGAAATGATTTACCAATAGAACAGGTTGCATTTTTAAGGATGTTGAGATATTCACAAGGACCACAAGAACGCACGAAGTGAATATTGGCTCCTTTATAAAAGTCACGCATTTGGGTGAGGACAATTGGCAGCCCGGTACGTTGGGATAAAATTTTGGCTTTCTCAAAAATAGGCGGTTCATCAATAGGAGAGTAATAGAATATATATTGTCCCGTTACAATAGGTTTCTTATTAATTAGGGGGGTGTAATCTTCTGCATCCAATAGTAATGTGGGATCCAATACGACCTCAGCTTTTCTTCCTGTCAGTGATTGTATAAAATCAGCTCCTCGCTGTTCGCGTGTGGATAAGGCTGTGAAGTCAGAAATATATTTTTT
>ERZ791837.2433-NODE-2433-length-10441-cov-4.761024_pt1 | contig 10441 bp, 9 predicted proteins | sample MGYA00510292_ERZ791837 | MGnify/ENA primary metagenome ERZ791837 (study PRJEB30046, sample SAMN00715259) | human gut metagenome | study: EMG produced TPA metagenomics assembly of the A metagenome-wide association study of gut microbiota in type 2...
TATGCTATAATTCATATATTATGTATCTGCCAGAATCGAGGCTTTCGCATATGAACCGGCAATATCCCTGTCTGGAAATCAGCCGCAGCCGCCTGCGGCACAATATGGAGGAGGTCATCTCCCGCTGCACCGCCCGGGGCATCCAGGTGTGCGGCGTCATCAAGGGGTGCAGCGGCCTGCCGGAGGTGGGCCGTATGTTCCGGGACTGCGGGGCCACCCAGCTGGCCAGCAGCCGCCTGGAGCAGATCGTCCGCTGCCGCCGGGCCGGGGTGCCGGGGCCGTATATGCTGCTGCGGATCCCCATGGAAAGCGAGCTGGAGGACGTGGCCCGGTGGTGCGACTATTCCCTGGAGAGCGAGCGGGCCACGCTGGACGCCCTGGAGGAGGCCTGCGCCCGGCAGGGATCTGTCCACAAGGCCGTGATCATGGCGGACCTGGGCGACCTGCGGGAGGGCTTCTGGGACCAGGACGAGATGCTGGACGTGTGCGTCCATGTGGAGCGGGACCTGCCCCATGTGGAGCTGGCAGGCGTAGGCGTGAACCTGGGGTGCTACGGCTCCATCCAGCCCACGCCGGAGAATCTGGGTCAGCTGGTACATATCGCCCGGCGGGTGGAGGACGCCATCGGCCGGAAGCTGGAGATCGTGTCCGGCGGAGCCACCAGCTCCTTCACCCTGGTCCACTGGGGCACCATGCCGGCGGGCATCAACCACCTGCGCATTGGCGAGGGTATCTTAGTGGCCAAGGATTTACAGGTGGACTGGGGCATTCACGACATGGACTATCTGCGGATGGACTGCATGACCCTGCGGGCCCAGATCGTGGAGGTGAAGGACAAGCCCACCCACCCGGTGGGGCCCATCGTGGTGGACTGCTTCTGCAACCGGCCCACCTATGAGGACCGGGGCATCCGCCGCCGGGCCATTGCCGGCATCGGCCGGGCCGACGTGGGGGATATCATGATGCTGCATCCCCGGACGCCGGGTATGACGGTGGTGGGCGGCTCGTCGGACCACTGCATCCTGGACGTGGAGGACTGCGACCCCTGCCCGCAGGTGGGAGATATCGTGGATTTCGATGTGATCTACCTGACCATGCTGTATGCCAGCGCCCGGGAGGACGTGGCCGTGAAATTTGTGGACTAATTATTATAATAGGAGGATAGATTTTTGGATAACGAAGGATTGATGATTTTCATTTTCCAGGCCATCATTGCGCTGTTTGCGTTTTTCGTGGTGGCCCCCTGCGTGCTCAATGCCGTCAGCCTGTTCACGGTGCAGAAGCGCTTCGCCAAGACCATGATCGACCTGGGTGTGGTGCAGGCGGACGTGGTGCACAAGCTCCATCCCAAAAAGGAGATCGCCGGGGTCATCATCTCCCTGGTGGTGGTGGCGGCCTTTGGCTACGGCGTGTGGCGGCAGGCCCCCATCAGCTATCTGTCCGGCGGTCTGCCCCTGGTGGTGGGCTTCCTGAAATACCGCCAGATCGTCCAGTTCAACAGCCTGACGGTGAAGCGATTCCAGAACACCTATCAGGGCCAGATGGACGTGAAGAAGTACAACGACTATGTGAACAAGACCTTCTGAGTGCCAAAAGAGGACGGGGCAGCGCCCCGTCCTCTTTTCCTCGAAAAACCCCCGGTTTGTTCACAAAATCCTGTTGATTTTCGCGGGACGGCGTGGTATCATATCCCAAAATTCCGGGGATTCGGCCCCGGCTGACGCAGGAGGACGGCATATGAAAGAAGTAAAGCCCCCGAAAAAACCGTTGATCTATTATTACGGCGTCGCCCTGGTGGTGCTGCTGCTGATCAACTTTCTGCTGGTGCCCCTGGTGGCCCGGCACGCGGTGCAGGAGGTGGACTACGGCACCTTCATGACCATGACCGAAAACAAGGAGATCGGCCAGGTGGAGGTGGAGGACAACCAGATCATCTTCACCAACAAGGACGGCAGCAAGATCTATAAGACCGGCCCCATGAACGACCCGGACCTGACCCAGCGGCTGTATGACGCCGGAGCGGAGTTTACCCGGGACATTGTGGAGGAGACCTCTCCTCTGCTGAGCTTTGTGCTGACGTGGATCCTGCCCATCATCATCTTCATCGCCATCGGCCAGCTGATGACCAAGAAGCTGACGGACCGGGCCGGAGGCCCCGGCTCCATGATGTTCGGCGCCGGGAAGTCCAATGCCAAGATCTATGTGCAGTCCACCCAGGGCATCCACTTCTCCGACGTGGCCGGTGAGGACGAGGCCAAGGAGAACCTGCAGGAGATCGTGAACTATCTCCATGACCCCGGCAAGTATCAGGAGATTGGCGCATCCATGCCCAAGGGCATCCTGCTGGTGGGCCCTCCGGGAACCGGCAAGACCATGCTGGCCAAGGCCGTGGCAGGCGAGTCCCAGGTGCCCTTCTTCTCCATCTCCGGCTCGGAGTTTGTGGAGATGTTCGTGGGCATGGGCGCGTCCAAGGTCCGGGACCTGTTCAGCCAGGCCAAGGAGAAGGCCCCCTGCATCGTGTTCATCGACGAGATCGACGCCATCGGCCAGAAGCGCAGCGGCGGCCAGTACGGCGGCAACGATGAGCGGGAGCAGACCCTGAACCAGCTGCTGACGGAGATGGACGGCTTTGAGGGCAACACGGGGGTCATCATCCTGGCAGCCACCAACCGCCCGGATTCCCTGGACCCGGCTCTGACCCGTCCCGGCCGCTTTGACCGCCGGGTGCCGGTGGAGCTGCCGGACCTGAAGGGCCGGGAGGAGATCCTGAAGGTCCACGCCAAAAAGGTAAAGATCGCCCCGGGGGTGGACTTTAACACCGTGGCCCGCATGGCCTCCGGTGCCTCCGGTGCCGAGCTGGCCAACATCGTCAACGAGGCCGCTCTGCGGGCGGTACGGGCCGGGCGCAAGAGCGTGACCCAGGCAGACCTGGAGGAGAGCATCGAGGTGGTCATTGCAGGCTACCAGAAAAAGAACTCCATCCTGACAGATCAGGAAAAGTGCATCGTGGCCTACCACGAGATCGGCCACGCCCTAGTGGCAGCCAAGCAGTCCCACTCGGCTCCGGTGCAAAAGATCACCATCATCCCCCGGACCTCCGGTGCCCTGGGCTACACCATGCAGGTGGACGAGGGCAACCACTACCTGATGAACCAGACGGAGCTGGAAAACAAGATCGCTACCTTTACCGGAGGCCGTGCCGCCGAGGAGCTGGTGTTCCACTCTGTTACCACCGGAGCCTCCAACGACATCGAGCAGGCCACCAAGCTGGCCCGGGCTATGATCACCCGGTACGGCATGAGCCAGGACTTTGACATGGTGGCCCTGGAGACGGTGAACAACCAGTACCTGGGAGGGGACACCTCCCTGGCCTGCTCTGCCCAGACCCAGCGGGAGATCGACCAGAAGGTGGTGGAGCTGGTAAAGGCCCAGCACGCCAAGGCCCTGCAGATCCTTACCGAGAACCGGGACAAGCTGGACCAGCTGGCCAAGTTCCTCTATGAAAAGGAGACCATCACCGGGGAGGAGTTTATGGCCATTTTGAACGGAGAAGAAAAAACTGAATAATTTTTTGCATTCCCTGCAATAATCCAGCCGCCGCATCCGTTTACAAGACAGATGCGGCGGTTCTGGTTCAGAGCCCCGCAGAAAAAACCATGGTTGATAGAACATGAAAAACACAGCCGGACCCCGGCTGCAATACAGGAGGATTTTCTTATGAAACTGCTGAATCATAAAGTTGCCCGTACCCTGGCTGCCGCTGCGGTGGCTACCTGTGCCGTTGCCATGCTCAGCGTAGGCGCATTTGCTGCCGACGTGGCCATTGGCGAAAAGGACCCCACCTACGGTGGCTACGGTGCCCCGGCAGGCCCTGCCATCCAGGGCAACATCATGCTCATCAGTGCCGACGGCGATGTGGCCATTGGCGAAAAGGACCCCACCTACGGCGGCTATGGCGCACCGGAAGGCCCTGCCATCCAGGGCAACATCATGCTCATTGGTGCCGACGGTGCTGAGAGCGAAACCCTGAAGCTGAATTACAGCGTCAAGGGCCTGTTTGGCCGCCAGGTGCTGTACACTGCCCGGCAGAACGGCACGGTGCTGACCCTGGATGTGCCTGCCAGCGTGGCTACCTTCCGCTGCACCATGGAGGACCTGACCACCATGATGAACAACGGCATCAACACCCTGGTGTTCAAGACCGAAAAGACCTCCACCACCCTGAACCTGAGCCTGCTGACGGAGGGCTATGATGCCGATGCCAAGGTCAAACTGCACCAGTGCGGCAGCACCGTCCGCCTCAGCGTCAATGGCCGGGGCCGCCGGGATCTGCTGATCGGCCGTTGAGCCCCAGCTCCCTGCATTCCATAAGCATCCAAAAAAGCTCCCACTGCTACCGCTGCAGTGGGAGTTTTTTCTGTTAAGTTTTTGAAAATTTGCCCGGCAGAGGGTGCAACCTTTGCCGGGTTGTGCTATAGTTAAAGTGGATAAAATTACATGGTTGCAAAGGAGAAAACGCCATGGATCATTTTGTGGAGTTTCAGGACGTCTGCAAATATTACCAGACCGGAAGTGTGAAGATCGCCGCCGCCGACCACATGAACTTTTATGTGGACAAGGGGGAGTTCTGCATCATCGTAGGCCCCTCCGGTGCCGGCAAGACCACCTTACTGAACATCCTGGGCGGTATGGACAGCTGCGATGAGGGCCATGTCTGGCTGGACGGCCGGGACGTGAGCCGCTTTTCGGAAAAGGCCCTTACCACCTACCGTCGGTACGACGTGGGCTTTGTGTTCCAGTTCTACAACCTGGTGCAGAACCTGACGGCGTTGGAAAACGTGGAGCTGGCCAGCGAGATCTGCCGGGACCCTCTGGACCCGGCCCAGACCCTGACCAGTGTGGGCCTGGGGGAGCGGCTGAACAACTTCCCGGCGCAGCTGTCCGGCGGCGAGCAGCAGCGGGTGGCCATTGCCCGGGCCCTGGCCAAAAACCCCAAGCTCCTGCTGTGCGACGAGCCCACCGGTGCCCTGGATTACAAGACCGGCAAACAGGTGCTGGGGCTTTTGCAGGAGACCTGCCGCAAGACCGGACGCACCGTCATCGTGATCACCCATAACACGGCCCTGACCGCCATGGCCGACCGTGTCATTCAGGTACGCAGTGGGCAGATCGTGTCCAACAAGGTCAACGAGCACCCGGTGCCAGTGGAAGAAATTGAGTGGTGAGTGCAGTGCAAAAAAGTTATCGCAAAAATATCCTTCGGGAGATGAAGGGCAACGCCAGCCGCATGGTCTCGCTGTTTGGCATCGTGGCCCTGGGGGTCATGATGCTGACAGGCCTTATGAGCATTGCCCCCAGTATGCGGAGCGCAGCCCAAAAATATTATGTGCAGCAAAATGTGTTTGACCTCCGGGTGCTGTCCACCCTGGGCCTTTCAGACCAGGACATTGCCGCCATTGCCGCCACCCCCGGGGTGGAGGCTGTGATGCCGGTAAAGACCCTGGACCTGGAGGCCAACTGGCAGGGCCAGGAGGAGCGCATGGTGGTGCAGCTGCAGGCCCTGCAGCAGGACCCGGCAGCGGACACCGACGCCAACATGAACCGTCTGGTGCTGCGTTCCGGCCGGATGCCCCAGGCCGCCAACGAGTGCGTGGTCCATGTAATGGGCTACCAGGCCGAGATCGCTGAGGGCACTGTGCTGACCCTTCCGGAAGATACGGAGGGGACAAAACACAAGGAATATACGGTGGTGGGGCTGGTGCAGGACCCGCAGCACATCTCCACCGACAAAGAGAGCAGCACCGTGGGCAACGGTCAGCTGAACTACATCGCTTATGTGCTGGACGGGGAATTGACGGCGGATTACTACACTGCCTGTTATATCAAGGCAGAAAATGCCGGCCAGTACGATAATTATTCCCAGGAGTACCAGGACGCAGTGGACCAGGTGGCGGACCGTCTGGAGCAGATCAGCACCGCCCAGTGTGTGCAGCGCCGGGAACAGCTCATGGACACCGCCAACCAGAAGCTGGCCGAGGCCCGTCAGACCTACGATGACCAGAAGGCCGAGGCCGAGCAGAAATTTGCCGAGGCGGAACAGCAGCTGGACGATGCCCAGAAGCAGCTGGATGACGCCAAGGCCCAGCTGGACGCAGGCGAAACGGAACTGGCCAAGCAGAAGGAAGCCCTGCCCGACACCATGCAGAACGGTGCCGACCAGCTGGTGGACGGCGAGGAACAGGTGCTGGAATTTGAGGAACAATTGCAGCAGATCCAGCTGCTGGTGAACCTGAAAAAGGTGGCAGACCCCCTGCTGACCTACGCCCAGACCGCCCTGGACAACGCCCAGAAAGCGCTGGACGAGGCGGAGCCTGCCGACGAGGAATACATTGAGCTGCGGGACGCCCTGGCCAAGGCCCAGGCCGCCTACGACAACATCAACGGCCAGCTCCAGGGCTACCAGGCCCAGCTGGATGAGGGCAAAAAGCAGATGTACGCCCAGGGGCTCATCTCCTCCCCCAACCTGGACAACGACCAGCTGGTGGTGGAGGCCAAGGCCGCTCTGCGGCGGCTGAAGCTGCAGCTGCTGGAAGGCCAGCTGCAGCTTACCACCGGCACCGCCACTGCCTACAGCCAGTTTGAGGCGGCCCGGGCCCAGTTGGACGCCGGGTGGCAGGAGTATCAGGCCGGGGTGCAGCAGCTGGCAGACTCCCGTGCCCAGTACGAGACCCAAAAGGCCGATGCCCAGCAAAAGCTGGACGAGGGCCTGCAGCAGCTCACCGACGCTGAGGAGCAGGTGAGCAAGATCAAAAAGGGCGAGTGGTATGTGCTGGACCGCAACAGCACCCTGAGCTTTGTGACCTTTGAGCAGTACGCCGACCGGATGGCTGCCATTGCCCGGGTGTTCCCGGTGTTCTTCTTCCTGGTGGCGGCCCTGGTGGCTACCACCACCATGACCCGTATGGTGGACGAGAACCGCCTCCAGATGGGCACCCTGAAGGCCCTGGGCTACTCCAACGCCAGCATTGCAGGCAAGTACTTGTTCTATGCCCTTACTGCCAGCGTGCTGGGTAGCATGGCCGGTATGGTGGTGGGCTTTTTGGTGTTCCCCAGCATTATCTGGTACGCCTATCAGCTGATCTTCAGCCTGCCCACCTTCACCCTGCGGTTCTACCCGGGCATGGCAGCCGCCAGCATGGCCATCAGTGCCGCCGTCATCGGCCTGGCTACCTGGAGTGCCTGCCGCTCCAGCCTGAAGGAAAAAAGTGCAGCACTGCTGCTGCCCCGGGCTCCCGTGGCAGGCAAGCGCATCTTCCTGGAGTACATCACCCCGCTGTGGAAGCGTATGAGCTTCTCCCAAAAGACCACCGCCCGGAACCTGTTCCGGTATAAGAAGCGGTTCTTTATGACGGTGCTGGGTGTGGCAGGCTGCACGGCCCTGCTGCTCATCGGCTTCGGCCTCCAGGACTCCCTGCTGCCCATCGTCACCAAGCAGTCCACAGAGCTGTCCCACAACGACCTGACCGTCACCCTCAGTGACCCTGCCGCCTTTACGGTGGAAAAGGGCCTGACCGATGCCCTGGAGGGGGGCCAGGTGGAGAACTGGGCGGCGGTGTACAGCAAGTCTGTGACCATCTACAATGCCGACGGAGAAAGTGCCGGCGTCAGCGTGGTGGGTGCTCAGACCGACAGCCAGCTGAGCCGTTATGTGACCTTCCGCACCCGGCAGGGCCACAAGGCCATCCCCTTTGAAAAGGACAGCGTGGTGCTGACAGAAAAGACCGCCCTGAACCTGGGGGTGGAGCCGGGAGACTCCATCTGGGTGGAGAACCCTGACGGAGAACGGGTGGAGATGACCCTGACCGGCGTGACAGAGAACTATATGTTCACCCGGCTGTATGTGTCCAATGCCCAGCTGCAGACCCTGCTGGGCACCCAGGACATCCCCTGGAACACGGTGTACGCCCAGACCCGCTGCGACAGTGCCGCCGACCGCAACACCATGCGGGAGACCCTGCTGGCCTGCAACTATGTGACCGGAGCCTCCTTTACAGAGGATGCCACCTCTATGTTCGACAACCTCATCGTGAGCCTGAACTCGGTGGTGGTACTGATCATCGTGTGTGCTGCGGCCCTGGCGGCAGTGGTGCTGTACAACCTGATCAGCGTGAACCTGGCCGAGCGCAAAAAGGAGCTGGCCACCATCAAGGTGCTGGGCTTCTTTGATAAGGAAGTGTACCGCTACATCTTCCGGGAGATCGACCTGCTGGCCCTCATGGGCTCTTGCGTGGGCCTGCTGCTGGGCATCCCGCTGCATCAGTTCATTATCCGCACGGTGGAAATGGACCAGCTGATGTTCATCCGGACCATTGCCCCCCACAGCTATCTGCTGTCGGTGGCCCTGACCATGATCTTTACCCTAGTCGTCTGCTTCGTCATGCGGCGCCATGTGAAGAAGATCAGCATGGTGGAGAGCATGAAGGCACCGGAATAAGAAACGTCAGGGTTCATAAAAGATTCACGAATGCACAACACTTTTGCCGAAATTCTCTGGTAAGATAGAATCACCGGAAGGGAACGCCGCAAATCCCTTCTCCGGGACAACATGATTCCTCCTTTTCCAAACCAAATACCGTAAAAAAGCACCGCGCAACGGGTCCACTTCCCGTTGCGCGGTGCTTTTTGCGTCCCGGAACAACAGGAAACATGCTGCTGCACCAATGTTGTGCAGCAGCATGTTCGGGTCTGTGTCAGGAGGCCGGCAAAAACTGCAAGGTGACCGCCTCAGCGGCAAGGGCGTCGGCCTGCTCCCGGGTCAGCTTTTTGCACCCGACCATCCGGTTGAGCACCACCTGCATCCGCTTGACGGCCAGGTCCGGGCTGCTGTTGGGCGAGTAGGCCGATGGGGCATTGGGCAGGCCCGCCAGCATCACGGCTTCGGCGTCGGTGAGCTGCAGCGGCGTTTTGCCAAAGTAGCCCTGCGCGGCTTCGCCGATGCCGTAGTGCCCGCTGCCGAAATAGATGGTGTTGACGTACATTTCAAAGATCTGTTCCTTGTTGTACTGCTTCTCAATGGCGAGGGCGGCGAACATCTCCGCCGCCTTGCGGGCCAGATGCTTTTCCTGCGTGAACAGGGTGTTCTTGGCCAGCTGCTGGGTGATGGTGCTGCCGCCCTCGGCAAAGCTGCCGGTGCGCAGGTCGGTCACCAGTGCCCGGGCAATGGACACCGGGTCCACACCCTTGTGGTGGGTGAAGCGGGAATCCTCTGCCGAGATCACGGCGTTGATGTAGGTCTGGGGCAGCTGGGCATAGGGAACGAACCCTTCGCGGGACGAAATGCTGCTGTACAGGGTATCAAGGGGGGTGACCTGGATGGCGCTCTCATAGAGTTTGTGGCCTGTGACGGCAAAGTACCCGCCCGCTGCCACGAGGACCAGCAGGGCAAGCAGCAGCACCGTGAGCAGCAGCTGCCGGAGAAAACGAAAAACGGTATGCATGGTGTGCTCCTTTCCGGGCGGTGGCCCGAATGACTGTATCATAAACGATTTTGGCCGGTTTGACAAGGGACATTCCGGTCTTATTATAAGGTGTAGATTTTGCCGTTTTGTGACCAGAGCATGAATTTGTGCCGGTGTACGCCGTCGGACGGGCCGGGAAATCGAGCAAAGTAATACTCTTGACCGGAATGCACAAGGCACGGCACCGCGCAGCGGCCGTTCATCATGCACAAAATGCAAAATTGAAAAAAACAGAATTAACCTATTGACAAACTGGGTATTGCGGGATATAATGCGAACAACAAATCCACAAACCTTGTGGGGAATTGAAATGGAGATTCCCGGGTTTGTAGAGGAGTGGGAAAAAGACGGAAAGGAGGGCACGAAGATGAAACTGATCTGGAACGAGCTGCTGCATGCAAACTTCCGCTGTGGGCGAATGTGTGGGGAACGGGCAGAAGAATTCACCGTGACCTGTACGATGCCCTCCTGTGCACGAATGTGTACGCAGATGGAGCGTTGAACAAAAGCAAACGGAAATGATCTGCCCGGTACGCTGGAACTTGAGTGCGTATCGGGTGTTTTTGTATCAGGAAATTATACTAGAAGTTTAATGATAGAGGTATACTACAATGTCTAACTATAAATTTGAGACCCTTCAGCTGCACGTTGGCCAGGAGCAGGCCGATCCCGCGACCGATTCCCGCGCAGTGCCCATTTACCAGACCACTTCCTATGTGTTCCGCAACAGCCAGCACGCTGCGGACCGCTTCGGTCTGGCAGACGCCGGCAACATCTACGGCCGTCTGACCAACTCCACCCAGGATGTGTTCGAGAAGCGCATTGCCGCTCTGGAAGGCGGCGTGGCTGCTCTGGCTACCGCTTCCGGCGCTGCTGCCATCACCTACACCATTGAGGCACTGGCACAGGCCGGTGACCACATC
>ERZ791837.2435-NODE-2435-length-10432-cov-4.310205_pt1 | contig 10432 bp, 9 predicted proteins | sample MGYA00510292_ERZ791837 | MGnify/ENA primary metagenome ERZ791837 (study PRJEB30046, sample SAMN00715259) | human gut metagenome | study: EMG produced TPA metagenomics assembly of the A metagenome-wide association study of gut microbiota in type 2...
AGCGGACGGCTTTGATCTGCTCCGCCGTCAGGCTCATGAGGTTGCCGCCAAAACGGCTGTCCGCGACGCTCACGTGCATGCCGTATTTGTTGGCGTATTCCGCCATCTTAAGGTTCGTTGCCTTGCTGTTGAGGTCGTTGCCGGTAACGTTGTTGACAAAGTTGATCCCGGCGTCGGCCATCAGCTTGTACTGCTCATCCCAGCGGGAATCGTCGCTGACCTTGTCCATATACTCGCTTGTGGGCGGCCAGAAGATGGAGATGAGAATGTTGTCGTCAAAGCTGAATTCCTTTTCAACGACCGTAACGGAGATCTCTTTTTTGATGTTCTCGCCGTTTTCGTTTCTTGCGGAGTTTGCAACGGTCGCGGTGATCGTCGTGCTGCCAACGGCTTTGGCCGTGATCACACCGTTTTCGTCAACGGAGGCGATAGCCGGATCTGCGCTTTCCCAGCTGACGCTGTGATCCAGCTCGTCAACTGCCGTAACCGTCACCTTGACGCTGTCGCTTTCGCCAACGGTCAGCTCCAGCGCGCTCTTGCTCACATCCACTGCAAAATTGTTTGCGCTGAGCGTGCCGAATGCGGCCAGCTCCGACAGCTGCACAACATAGGCTCCGTCGTTTGCGGCATATGCGCGCTTCGTCACATACAGCCGGACGTAGGAAGCCTCCACCGGTTCTTCCAGATCAAAGCAGACCGGCGCGCCGGGCGTTTTCTGACCGGTGACCTTTACCACATCCGTCCAGTTCTTGCCGTCGGACGAAACCTGCAGCTGATAGTCGATTGGGAACGCATAGCCATACTTGCCATCGTCCGAGCGCGGGAAGATCACAAAGCGGCTGAGCTCATACGTCAGGCCAAGGTCAATGCTTGCGTACGCGACCGTATCCGCCGATGCGCCCTCAACGGGCAGCGTCGTCCAGCCGTTCGCGCCGCCGTAGCCGACGACGCCTCGGATATAGCCGTCGTTCAGCAGCATGCTGCCCCAGATGCCCTCCGGCGCAACATAGTCGGACGAAACGCTGACCATCTTGTTCAGCGCTGCGTTTTCCGTGCCTTCGGGCTGCCATGCGCGCAGGTCATAGCGGCCCGGCGTGCCAAACACCGCAAGCTCCGACAGCTGCACCATGGTTCCGCCGCGCTTTGTCACATAGATCCGGACATTCTTTGTCGTGACCGCCGTCTCCAGATCGAAGAAGACCGGCGCAGTGGGCGTGGCCTGACCCGTCACCGTGACGAGATCTGTCCAGGTCTCGCCGTCGTCCGAGGTCTGAAGCACATAGTCCACCGGGAAGTTATTTGCGTATTCGCTGTCAGAGCGCGGGAATACCACGATCCGGCTGATCTCATACGACGCACCGAGGTTGATGGCCGCCCATGCAACCTTGTCGGCTGCTGCCCCCTCTTCAAATGGGTGCGTCGTCCAGCCGTTCGTGCCGTAAGGCGCGGTCGTTGAAACAATCACACCATCGGTCAGCTGGACAGATTCCCAGCAGCCGAGTCCCTCTTTAAAATCAGAGGACACGCTGACTTTCTTGTTCAGCGCAATGTTCGCCGTGCCGTCCAGCGCCCACGAGGCGATATCATCCTTTGTGCCGGTGGGCTTCTCATCGCCGCCCGATTCCTGCACGACCGTGCCCCAGATGGCAAACTCCTGCAGCTGCACCAGCTTGCCGTCGTTGCCCGCGCCGCCAATGGAATCCTGCGCATAGCGCTTTGTTACATTCAGCCGCACATAGCGCGCCTCCACAGCGCTGTCCAGCTCGTAGAAATACGGTTCGGCCGGGTCTTTGGGCGCGCCGGTCTGCTCTGCCGCAACGCTCCACATCTCGCCGTCCAGCGAGGTCTCGATCTGATAGTCGGTCGGGAAAATGGCGCCTGCGCGCGCAAATACGCCGAATTTGGATACCGAGCAGCGCCTGCCCAGATCAAAGGTCAGCACAACCTGCACGCTCGCGTCCGGCTCGCTATCATAGGGGTTTGTGGAAAATCCCTGGCCATCCAGCACGCCGTCGTGGACAAAATCCTTGCTCCAGTGCTCACTGGGCATTTCATAGCTGTTTTCCTGACCCATCGCATTATGCGTGCCGTTTGACACTGTCAGCGTCGCGCCCACAGCCAGATTGGTTGTTCCGGCCGGAGCGTAGTCGCTGAGCGACGCGTCCGCCGCAGCTACCGCGGGCAGAATGCCGAGCAGCATCGCCAGCACCAGAACCAGCGTCAGCCAGCGCCGAAAACTTCTGTTTTTCATTTGTATACCTCCTCATTTCTCTATGTGCATAAAAGCCAGAGCCGGCCTACGCCTTTTCACCGTCTATTTGCACAATTCTATAGATAAGTATAAGGATTTTCTGAACAAATGAGAGTCAACGCTTTTTGTGCGATTGGTGTCTTTTTTTCACTGGAAGCAAATGCTATTGTGGATTTTGCGCATTCCGCCGCACAATTTTCTCTATCATTCACACGCCATTCGCATTGATTTGTTTGGCTTTCTATGGAATTTTTATTGAAATCGTCAAAATTAACTCAGATTAGTTTTGTTATTCTGCTATCGGTTTTGTCAAAAGGTTCTTTCCCACGCAAACTGCCCGCAGACAGCGGCACTAATTGGGGGGCAAAATGGGGGTAGGGAAAGCAGGCACGCAGTACTGGACCTGCAGAATTTCAGATATCTACACCTGTCGAGCATATTCAGTGAACTGTAAATCGGTTTATTGTATAGATCGACATATAACAAACGACCCCTGCTGCAGAATTTCTGCAGCAGGGATGCGCGATTGTAGTACAGTATTTTTTGTGTTTTTTGCCGGAAAGAGAGTGCTCTTGTATTTTTCAGGAAGAACGGTTATGATGGTCTTGTAAATTTAAACCCCGGCATACTGCACGTCAGAATACGAAGGGAGATAAAAATGGATTTCTTAAGCTATAGAGAGCAACTGGGAATTGGACTGTGCGACAATAAAAAATATCAACATTTTCTTACAATTCTATTCAATTTCTTGAACGGAATTCCGACAGACCGCAGTTTTTCGGGAATCAGTACGAAAGAGTATTTACGCTTTTGCAGTACAACTGGAACGCAAATAAGCAATACGTATATGAATGAGCAGCGTGGCGACAATCGATATAACCATTGCATTCGTGTTTTTGCAGAAAATGCGGATGAACCCAAGAACTTCTTCTCGTATTATATCGCATTCACAAATGTGCTGCCCATAAAGCGTGACGGTTATGCCTTTTTAGAGCGAGGCACATTTGCAAATTTATTGGTTCAGATGCTGAAGGACTCGCATATTGCGGTCGACTTGGTTGTAAAGAATGGAGAATACTTTGTTTTTCCAAAGGGCGCGGTTGAGTTGGATTCTGCGCTCGTGTCACAGCCATTAACATGGTTAAATCAGTATGATACCTATATAATGTAGGTGTTCGACGAACTACAAAGTAGGGATTACCGCATACAAATTGGAGGTCATCGAGTTTGAAACAAATCAGTGACAAAAACATCCTAAAAAATGGCGCAACAAAGCAGACTGTCGGTTAGGCGGCCAAAAAACGAGGATGACAGATTACCCCAACGAAGGTAACGGAGAGGCATTTAAGACTATAAACCCCATATGGGCAAGCATTTCAAAGGCTTTTTTTGAGAAATCTAGCGAGCTACAGGGGGCTTATCCTCCTGTGCAGGCAGCTGGATTGTACGGCACATTCTTGCTCAGAATGTGATAGATATCGCGCATAAACGAAAAGGCGGGGGATCATTTCTGATGAAGCGGTCCGCCTGCCTTTTATATCTGCTCAGCGCAGTGTCCGCACGTACTCAGAAGGCGTCATGCCGGCCACGGTGCGAAACTGACGAGAAAAGTGCTGCTGGCTGGAGAAGCCCATGCGTAAGGAAATTTCACCCATGGACAGCGTGCCGTCTCGGAGAAGGAGCTTACTTTCCTCAATGCGGATCTTTGCCAGATAATTGCCCGGCGTCATGCCGAGCTGTGTGCGAAAAATACGGTGCAGGTAGGTTGTGCTGATGTGCGCGGCATCGGCGAGCTGCTGTAACGTGATCTTTTCTCCTGCTTTAGAGGAAATGATCTGTACCAGTTGGTCAGCGATGCGCTGTTCGGCGTGACTGGTGGATGGGAGCTGCGCTGCGGGTTGGAAGGAACGCTTTTTTTCGCAGCGGATCAGGTCAGCCAGAAGCAGTTTCAAAAGGCTCTCCACACAATCATATGCGAAGTCTGTACTGCTGTGTTCGTCCAGCATCCGGCGCAGCAGTGTGATCTGGCGTGCGGTAAGCGCAAGGACCTGGCCGCAGAGAGAAGAGCAGGGGGAATCGACGGCCGCACGGAAAGAGACGGTTAGAAAGCTGACGGGAAGATCGGCATACTGCATGTGCCAGATGTTCCGGTTGATGAGCAGCATCTGCTGTGGCCGGAGCAGAATATCCACGCCGCCGACCAGATTGTGCAGTTCGCCCCGGTCGACATAGACCAACTCCAGTGCCTCATGCTGTTCGCCGCGGAAGTAAAAATCCCTACTGCATTCCTGATAGAAAAAGGTATAGAGCCGCTCCAGCTTCAGATCGCTGGAGGCACCGTAGAATATCTCCGCCGGGTGCTCGCCCAGAAGTGAAAGCACATCGGGACGCGCGGTGCAGATGTCAAAGCAGCAGAGGGCATCCAGCGCGGTGACTGAAAACCGGACACCGGGGCGCAACTTAAAGACACGGTCGAGATAGTAGAGACTGTAAGACTCTGCTTCATAGATTACAAGCAGCGGCATCCCGGAAACATAATCCAGAACGACTGGCTCCTGCGACAGCCACTCTTTTATGGGTTCGCCGGCACGGACACAGCAATGACTGGTGCACGGCATATCGTCCGGGAGCGAGGCGATGACAGTGCCGAATGTCTGCGCGGAGGAGAGGTTCTTGATCTGCATAGTGAAGCCTCCTTTTGCACTATATTTATCACAAGGTACTTGGAAATGCAATATTTTTTTCCATATACCGCATGGAATTTATACGATACTGCACAGAGTAGGGGGAAACGTTGCTTTCCGCTGCAGACCCGGCTAAGATGAGCTCAGAATAAAAAACGGAGCAGGAGACGTGAAAAAATGGACAGACAAAAACCAACTCTTGTGATCATGGCCGCGGGCATGGGCAGCCGCTTTGGCGGCCTCAAGCAGATCGAGCCGGTCGACCCGGAAGGACATATCATCATTGACTTTTCGCTCTTTGACGCCTGGCGGGCAGGCTTCCGTGATGTGGTGTTTATCATTAAGCGTGAAATGGAAGCGGAATTCCGCGAGCGCATCGGGAACCGGATGGAGCAGTATTTCCACGTTTCCTATGTGTTTCAGGAGATCGACCGCCTGCCGGACGGCATTGCAGTACCGGACGGGCGCACAAAGCCATGGGGAACGGGTCATGCGCTTGCCTGCTGCAAGGGCGTTGTAAACGGCCCGTTCGCCGTCATCAATGCGGATGATTTCTATGGCCGCACGGCGTTCTCGGAAATCTATGATTTCCTAGCTGCCCAGACCGATGAGAGCAAGTATGCCATGGTCGGCTACCGTCTGAAAAATACGGTGACGGAGTTCGGCTCCGTGGCGCGCGGCGTCTGCGAGATCGAAGACGGGATGCTGACCGGTGTGACCTACCGCGAGGATCTGGCATCTGTCAAGGAAGCCGTGGCCAAGATGAAGGCGGAGGGCATTTATACGGAGGAGCTTTGGAAATGAACGAAAACCTGTTTGAAGTACTGCGCGGCTTCCACCTGGACGCGGAGCCTGTTTCCTGCGAGCCGTATGGCTGCGGGCATATCAACGTGACCTATCTGGTCGTGACCGGGAGCGGCCATCGCTATATCCTGCAAAAAATCAACAACAATACGTTCCGCGACGTGGCGGGGCTGATGGAAAATATCACTGCCGTCACGGAGTTCCTGCGGACAGAAACAGACGACCCGCGCGGCGTTCTGACGCTTGTAAAAACGCATGACGGCGCAAGCTATCTGCATGCGCAGGATGCCTATTGGCGCGTGTATGACTTTGTGGAAGATTCGATTTGCCTCCAGCTTCCCGAGACGGACGAGGACTTTTATCAGAGCGCCGTGGGCTTCGGCACATTCCAGCAGCTTCTGACGGATTTCCCGGCGGCGAAGCTGCACGAGACCATCCCGAATTTCCACAATACACCGGATCGTTACCGCACGTTTCTGGAGACATTGGAGCGCGACCCCATGCACCGGGCAGCGCAGGTTCAGCCAGAAATTGAATTTGCGCTGGCCCGGCAGGCAGAAATGTCGGCCATTCAGAACGCGCTGACTGCGGGCGAGCTGCCGCTGCGCGTGACACACAATGATACCAAGCTCAATAACGTCCTTCTGGACGCAAAAACACGCAAAGCGCTGTGCGTCATCGATCTCGACACGGTCATGCCTGGATCGAGTCTTTATGACTTCGGCGATTCCATCCGCTTTGGCGCGGCAACTGCCGCAGAGGATGAAAAAGACCTCTCCAAAATGGAGATGAGCCTTGACCGCTTCCGCGTCTTTACGCGCGGCTATGTCTGCGCCTGCCCCGGCCTGACGGCAAAGGAGCTGGAGCTGCTGCCGATGGGCGCAAAGACCATGACCATGGAGTGCGGCGTCCGTTTCCTGACGGACTATCTGGACGGCGATCATTATTTCGCCGTTCACCGCGACGGACAGAACCTCGACCGCGCCCGCACGCAGTTCAAACTCGTGGCAGACATGGAGCAGAAATGGGACGAAATGCAGAAAATCGTAGAGGAGGAATCGAGATGAACGTACTTGTGACCGGCGGCGCCGGATATATTGGCAGTCACACCTGCGTGGAGCTGATCGAGGCGGGTCATACGCCGATTGTAATTGACAATCTCAGCAATTCCAACCCTGAAAGCCTGAGACGTGTGGCCGAAATTACTGGAAAAACGATAGAGTTTATCGAGGGCGATGTGCGCGACGAGGCGCTGCTGGAAAAAATCTTTGCAGAGCATGAGATTTCCTGCGTCATCCACTTTGCGGGGCTCAAGGCCGTCGGCGAGTCCGTTGCAAAGCCGCTGGAATACTACCGCAACAATCTGGACGCGACCATGACGCTCTGCAAGGTCATGGCTGCGCACAACGTCAAGCGCATCATCTTTTCCTCGTCCGCGACGGTCTACTCCGGCGACAACGAGATGCCGCTGCGCGAGACCTCCAAAACCGGAAACTGCACCAATCCCTATGGCTGGACAAAGTACATGGGGGAGCAGATCCTGCGCGACATCGCAAAAGCGGATCCCGAATGGTCAGTCGTGAACCTGCGCTATTTTAACCCTGTGGGGGCGCACGAAAGCGGAAAGATCGGCGAGCATCCGAACGGCATTCCCAATAATCTTATGCCGTATATTTCGCAGACCGCCATCGGCAAGCGCGACCATCTGAACGTGTTCGGCAACGACTATCCCACACCCGATGGAACAGGCGTGCGCGACTACATTCATGTTGTTGATCTGGCAAAGGGTCATGTTGCCGCGATCCAGTATTTGATGACCCACACCGGCGAGGGCGTGTTCAACCTCGGCACCGGTCACGGCTACAGCGTGCTTGACATGGTTCACGCTTTTGAGGAGGCAAACGGCGTCAAGGTGCCGTATGAGATCACCGCGCGCCGCCCGGGCGACCTGGCTACCTGCTATGCAGATCCCGCAAAGAGTTTGGAAGTGCTCGGCTGGAAGGCGGAAAAAAATCTCGTCGATATGTGCCGCGACACGTGGAACTGGCAGAAACAAAATCCAAACGGATATGAGCAATAAGGAGCGATCAAAATGCTGCACCTGAATATCATCAAAGTCAAAACACCCGAAGAAATGGGAAAGGCGGCTGCCGACGAATTTGAGGCGGTCATTTGCCGCAAGCCCGCCTGTGTGATGGGACTTGCCACCGGCTCGACGCCGCTGCCGCTCTACCGCGAGCTGATCGCGCGGGAACAGGCTGGCAAGCTCGACTTTTCGCGCGTCCGCTCCGCAAACCTCGACGAGTACAAGGGTCTTGCGCCCGACCACCCGCAGAGCTACCGCCGCTTCATGCAGGAAAACCTGTTTGACCACATTTCCATCAAGCCCGAAAACACCATTGCCCCGGACGGCCTTGCTGCCGACATCCCCGTCATGTGCGAAGCCTACGAGCGTCGGATCGAAGACTGGGGCGGCGTGGACATCCAGCTGCTCGGTCTCGGTCACGACGGGCACATCGGCTTCAACGAGCCCTGCGACCATTTCCCGGTCATGACGCACGAGGTCAAGCTTACCGAAATGACCCGCGAGGCGAACAAGCGCTTTTTCTCGTCCATCGACGAAGTCCCGACCGCGGCCATCACGATGGGCGTCGGCACGGTCATGGCGGCGCGGAAGATCGTCATGGTCATCACGGGCGCAGACAAGGCGGACATCCTCTACAAGGTCTTCTTCGGACCGGTCATGCCGGAGGTTCCGGGCTCCATTCTGCAGTTCCATTCCGACGTGACCCTCATCTGCGACGAAGCTGCGGCAGCCAAAATACCGCAAGAAGGGCAGCAATGCAGCATTTAGGCATTGAGAACCCAATCGAAAATTTGACCGTGTCAGAGTATGCGATTATACCATTGCAAATGTCCTTGGAAGAAATGTCACTGCAAACTCAATATTATGAAGTAAAATACGGCGATTTTGACGTAAAAATACGTCACTGCTGATGTTTACAAAAAGGGAGAAATATGACAAACTAATGGTAACAGATGACGAAATACAAAGAAGAATACGTACACTCAGATCATTTGTTATATGTTCAGCTTGGAGAGAATGTCCGGAAGCTACGAAAGCGGTGCCACCTTACGCAGGATGAATTGGCAGCGCGTATTGGGGCCGATCAAAAACGAGTATCCAGAATTGAACGCGGTGAGGCTCGTCCGAACTTGACGCTTTGCCTTAGACTAGCAAATGCGTTCCATGTATCGGTAGATACGCTGCTGGAGGGCGTTGTGGAATATGAAATGGTGCAAACCTTGCTGAACGACACTTCCGAACAGCTTCTTGCACAAGAATTGTTACAAGTTGTAAAACGATATATCAGAGAAGCAGAAAAATAGCGGTGTTCCGGCGAACACCGCTATTTTTAATCCCCGTAGTTTTCGTCCTGAAGCATACGGATGAATCTAACGACCATCCTCTTTTGCTGCTCTGTGCAGGACGCGGCCAGATGCGTAAGCTGCACCAACGTCGGATCAGCTTCGGTCAGCTCCGGATAAAATATCTGGTCGGCGGAAAGGCCGAGGCTGCGCAAGAGCAGCTCCAGCGAGTTCATGCTCGGCCCCTTTTCGCCCAGCTCGATCGCGGAGATCTGTCGGTCACTGACTGTACTTTTTTCAGAAAGCTGCTGCCGTGTCAGTCCCTGCGCTTCGCGGTTTTCCCGCAGGATCTTGCCGATCCGCTCGGAAACCGGCTCATGTAGTTCTACCACCGATAGATCACCTCCGTCGACGATATTCTACATGAAATAGCCTCATCAGAAAATGCTCCAATGGTGGTGAAATATATACACTAATAGCACATATAGAGAATACTCCCGTTTCCGCCATATAAAAAAACGGCGGAATTGGGAGTCTACCTGTGTGAACATAGACACTCCATTTCCGCTGGGAATGGAGTGTCTTATGCGTCAAACGGTGGCATGGAAGCGGCGATGCCGTTTCTTGCGGTGACCAGCCAACCAGCATACTGTAGCGGGGCTTTCAGCCGCAAAAACTGGTGCAGGATGTGACAAGAACCTCGCATACGCGAGATATACACTATCAGATGTAAGAATTAACAGCTATCAGTGCATATCTGCCAGAGAAGGCAGATGTACGCCGATAGCTGTTTTTTATATCCGACCCCGTGCCCCTCCGCTTTTGAAATTTTGGTTCTCTCAAAATTTCAAAAGATTGGAGGAATCCGTAATGGGATTCAACTGTGCACAGGAAAAGGCAAAATTTGACCGTGAATGGCTGCGCCTTCGAAAAGAATACACGGACGCCGGTATGAGCGAAACGGCGATACAGAAGATTTATGAATACGACTGGTACTGCTTCTGCCGCAATCGCGCTTATGAGCGCAGGGCGACACAAATGCCATCGCTGGAAATCGACAGTCCGGACGATGAGCGCCGCTCTGCACTGTTTCGGAAAAACGAGGCGCTTTCCACTTCCTTTGATGAAAGCGCCTTTCCAGATCGTTATGCATGGGTTGACACATTGGAAGATGAGCGATTGCTTCGTGCCATTATAAAATTAAACAAAAAGGATTTAGAATTGCTTACCTATGTTACGCTCGAAGGACATGGTCAAGAAGAACTTGCGCGAAGATGGGGGTGTACGCAGGCGGCAGTTGCTATCCGTATGAAAAAAATTAAAA
>ERZ791837.2438-NODE-2438-length-10420-cov-2.398263_pt1 | contig 10420 bp, 8 predicted proteins | sample MGYA00510292_ERZ791837 | MGnify/ENA primary metagenome ERZ791837 (study PRJEB30046, sample SAMN00715259) | human gut metagenome | study: EMG produced TPA metagenomics assembly of the A metagenome-wide association study of gut microbiota in type 2...
TGAAGGTGGAAAACAAGTGTGGTATTAATTTGTGTTAAATCAAGGCTTTCTTGATTTTTCCGTGTAAGGGTAAAGTTCTTTTTCGGGATATACTTATTACACGATGAGAAAAATGCATACACATATCGAATTATTGGATCGCTTCATGAGTGGTAAGACTTCACCGGAAGAAGAGCGAACTCTTTTGGCGTGGTTTAGAGATCCCGATCATAAAGAAGAGATCATTGCTTTTTATAAGTCAAGGTGGAAAGAAGCTTCCGGGAAAAAGCTTTCTCCTGAGATACAAGGAAAGATGTTTTGTGAGATTAAAAAGCGGATGAGACAAGAGAAAAAAACTCTGGAGATAAAGAAGAAACCGCATACCTTATGGAAGTGGCTTTCTTATGCGGCGGTGGCTTTAATTTGTATAGGCCTTGGAATTGGCTCCCATTGGTATAATATGAGACAGGTCCCACCACCTGATCCATTGGATTATGTGGTGTTGGCAGATAATGGGCAACGTGCTAGCGTGGTTCTTCCTGATGGGACGAAAGTATGGTTAAATTCGCATACTAAACTTAATTATAAGAGTGATTATGGCGTGAAAGAAAGATCAGTTTCTTTATCTGGTGAGGCTTATTTTGAAGTTTCGAAAGATACATTGCGCCGTTTCTTGGTAAATGCGGGGGATATGGAAGTCGAGGCGCTAGGCACAGCTTTTAATGTGAAGGCGTATGAGGAAGATGACGAGGTGGTTACGACCTTGTTTGAAGGCAGTGTACGAACAGCGGTTGGAAAAGAGTTTGTGATTCTGTCTCCGGATGAGAGTGCGGTTTTTAATAAGTCTAGTCATATATTATCTGTTAATCACCCGACAAATGCTTCTTATGCCCGTCTTTGGCGTACGAATGAACTGGCCTTCTCTGGCGAGTCGTTGGAGGAGATCGTGGTATTGTTGAATCGAATGTATAATGTTGAAGTTCGTTTTTTGTCCAATAAGATTAAAGGCTACAGTTTCTCGGGGGTGATCCGGAATAATAGTCTGGATAATGTATTTGAAATAATAAGCCTTACGGCTCCGATTACGTATGTGTCGGTAGGTGATACTATTTATTTAAATGAGAAATAGAAAGTTGAGTGTTAACCTAATAAAGAAGAAGCCTATGAGATGAGCTAGATGATTGTAGTAAAAAAAGAAGAAAGGCAAGGCCCTTCTTCCTCTTAAGCAAAATCACTTGTATATAATATCTTCAAGGAAATAACTAGCCGGTTATAAATAAGATAGAATATGTAAATGATTTGCTTGTAAAGTTACCTGTTTAAAATCTATGTATTATTAAAAAATTTTTAATATTTAAAAATATTTTTTGTAACATACATTCATATCAACATACCCATTTATTCCATCTATTTGTGCCTTGTCTGTAAATTGCCATATATCATAAGTTTTTGAATATTTATCCAAATCACTTGGAATTTGGCCATTATTATTTGTTCCATAGTCTGCTCCCCATAAAGAATAATCAGCTGGTAGTCTTAATATTTCCATATAATTATTTAACCAATATGAATATGAATAAACGCCAACTTCATATCCTGCATTTTTCATTGTCTCACAAAATGCAATGGTAATATCTGTTATTGCTTTTTTTCCATAACTAATTTGGCTGTCTTCTTCTATATCATAAAAAATTGGTAATTCAAAACTAGAATTTCCACTTGATTTTAAATATTTAATTAATTCATTTGCTTCTAATTTTGCATCTTCTACATTTTTAGCATAAGAATATAAATAAATTCCTAAAGGAATTTTATTTTGCTTTGCTAATTTATAATTTTTTTCAAACTTTGAGTCAACTATAAATCTTTTATTATTTTCACTATACCACCCAACTTTTGTAATCATAAAATCTATTTTTTGGCTTGCTACTAATTTTTCATAATTAATATCACCTTGCCAATGTGATACATCTATTCCTATATAATGTTTTTTATATTTACTTACAATTCTTATTTTTATTCCTTCTATTCTTAATCCTTTTCCCACTGTTCCTGCCATTTCTCCATCTCTATACCAATTTGTCCAGCCAATATCTTGTATATGTACTTTATATTCTATGGTATAATCTTCTAAATTTTCTAATTCTATTTGTATTGCTTCTATTCTTTTAGATTGTCCTTCTGTTCCTGCTACTTGTCCATCACTTTTCCAATCTTGCCAACCTATGTCCTGAATATGTACTTTATATCTCATTTTGGCACCATCTGGAGCATTTGAAAAGCCTATCTGAATCGCTTCCATTCTTTTAGATTGCCCTTCTGTTCCTGCAGTTTCTCCATCATATCTCCAATTTTGCCACCCTACATCTTCTACATGTGATATATATGCTACTTTAAATACTGATTTATCAACTAATTTTATTTCAATTGCTTCTACTCTTTGGGATTGCCCTTCTGTTCCTGCTACTTCTCCATCATATTTCCATTCTTGCCATCCTATGTCTTGGATATGTACTCTATACATTATTGAATATTCTTCACTATATTCGAGTTCTATTTTTATTGCTTCCAACCTCTTAGATTGACTTTCTGTCCCAGTTAATTCCCCATTATATTTCCAGTTTTGCCAACCTATATCTTCTATATGTGTTTGATATTTTATTTTTACACCACTTAAATCTTTTAAAGTAATTTTTATTGCTTCAAGTCTTTTGGCTTGTCCTTCTGTCCCTGCCATTTCTCCATCTTTAACCTGATTTTGCCAACCTATATCTTGTATATGTGTTGTATAAGAAATACTTGGTTCTTTTTCTGGTTCTTCATCTGGCTTTTCTTCTGTTTCACTTGTAGATTCTGTTTTTGGCAATTCTGTAGTTTCATTTGAGGTTACTTCTGCTGGTTTTTCTATAGTTTCAAGTCCAGATTGTTCTACAGGTTCTTCTGTAACTTCTTTTTTTTCTTTATCCAATGACTCTTCAACATTTTCATCTTTCTTTTCTTCAACAGCTTCACTCAATTCTTTTGTTGTTTTACTTTCTTCTGCATATATTTGAGGAATACTAATAATTAAACATGTTAGAATACAAAAAAATACTTTTATTATTTTCTTCATTTTTAATTTTTCCTTTCTTTATAATATGCTATATACATATACTAAAACTTTTCCTAATCCTACTTTATTAGCAATTGACATTGTTATAACAATTAATCTAATACTAAATAATTCTCCTTTTGGTTTCCACAATCTTACAACTTTATTCTTTTTATAATTAGGAAACTTTTGCTTTAACCAGTTAAACAATTTATCATATTCTTTGCTAATTGTTTTGTAATCTAATTTTTTTGTTGAAAATAATATAAGCCAAATTATATATTTTATAAAATGAGCTTCAATCATCTCATAATTCTTTTCTAATATTCCATTTTCTTTTAACATATTATAACAAGAATCTATTAATTCAAAAACTTGTAATTGTGTTATATTTTTTTGAATAGTATTTGAGACACTTTTAGTATTAAAAAACCAATTATATCCAACATAATCAATTGATTTTACATTTCCTAATAATAAAGCTTTTAAGTTAAAATACATGTCTTCTCCTAAATTATTTTCCAGAAAAGTAATATCATTTTGTATTAAATATTGTGTTCTATATATTTTAGCCCAAGGAGCCATTATCATATATTTTGACCATTCTCCATCATTCAATTTCAATGTTTTTAAAATTTTACCTGTTTCTGTTATTCTCCTATATCCACCAATAACTGCATCACAATCATCTTTTTCAATCTCTTTTACAAATGTTTCTATATAATCTTTATCTAAATAATCATCATTATCCATAAACATAATATACTTTCCTGTAGCTCTTTTAATACTTTCATTTCTAGTTCTTGCAACACCTTTGTTCTCTTGTTCAATTGCAGTAATTTTATTAGGATATTTTTCTTTATATTCATTTATAATTTGTTGAGAATTATCTTTTGAACCATCATTTACAATTAAAATATCATAATCATGATATGTTTGATTTAAAATACTTTCTATACATTTTCCTATGTATTCTGCTGAATTATAAACAGGTATAATTATTGTTACTTTACTCATTTTCTTCCTCTTTATTAAAGATTTTTCTTAATTTTATATTTGTATATGTTGTGTAAATTATAAATTGTAATGCCATTATTGCAAAATATGCTATTACAGCCCCATTCATTTCTTTTTGTTTTGTTAATATATTTGAGCATACAATTGCAAATAGAGATATAATTATATATGCTATAAATTGTGAAAATGTTTCTCTTACAGCTGTTAATACTGATGAATATATTACTCCTATTGTATATAATGTTGCTGATATTATAATAATCAACAAACCTATTCTATATACTTTTAAATCAATTCCATACACTAATCCCAAAACTTCTGGCCCTAAGAAATATGCTAATAATGATGATATAATTCCAAATGCTACTATCATAAATATTAATTTTAGAATAAGTTTATTTAAATTTTTCAAATCTCTATTTTTATACAATTCCACTATTTTATTCAAATAAGGATGTATCAAAAATTGTGCAACTAATCCTATAACTGTTGCAGGCATTACTATAATTCCAAATATTGTTTGATAATTTTCTGCTAAAAAACTATCAATTGCATATTTTGGTGCATTTAATATATATACTCCTAAAAATGATATTGCAAATGTAAAAAATCCTGATTTGAATATTTTTAAAATATTTTCTTTTTTTACTTTTGTCTTTAAATCCACAAATTTTAATACATTTTTAAAATCAAAAACTATTAATATGATTATATTAACAAGTATTATTGATATTGTAGATGTAATCATATTTTTTGTAATATAGTCTATTATAAAAAATAATATTACTGAAAATAATGCTTTCATAAAAAATGATTTTCCTACAATTTCTAGTCTATCATTTTTTTGCAATATTCCATATAAAACATCACTAAATGCTTCTAATGCTTTATATAAAGTAAGTAATAAAAACATTGTTGATTTATATAAATTATATCCTCTTATTACTGAAAATAATATAACAAGTATTAACATCAATATTGTACTTATTGATCTATTTACTATAAATTCCTTATCTGTTATTTCTTTATTTAATTCTGTTACTTGATAAATTCTTCCAGCATATACTCCAACAAAATATATTATACATGCTGTTGAAAAAGCAATTGTAAATATTCCAGCTTGATCTACTCCATTTAATCTTGTAACTATTATCATGAAAAATAATGAATTAAATGCATTTAATCCTGTTCCTAAAACATTCCATATAAAGTTTTTTCTAAATTGTACATTTTCTTTTTCCATTTTTAGTATTTTCCTTCCTACGGCTTGTATCTTGTTAAAATTTGATATCTATTTTTAGTTTATCTACTAAGAAACGATATGTATTAATATATATCATAGGTAATTTCATTTTATATAATAATGCTACTCCCCATAATGCTATATGTTTGAATCCTCTTTTTATTGAATATCCAAATTTTAAAAATGGTGATTTTCTCCAATTTTCAAAATTTGTGTCTAAATAGCTTATCGTTTCTTTTAACATATCTTTCATATTTACTGTTTTATCATATGAAACTCTATACATTACAGATGTTCCTAAATGAAGAAATGCAAATGTATCTAAAATATATTTCATTTCTTCATATTTATTTGTTTGTATATATAATTTTTTTACTTCTAATAAATATCTCTTCAAATTCTCAACATCTTGCTTATTTACTGTGTGTATTTGTGAATCATATCTTAAGTAGTAATGATATAATACTTCTGGTTCAAATGCAATTTTATTCATTCTAGTATAACAACTAGCTAAAAACATTGCATCATTAAATCCTCTAAATGATAAAAATCTTAAGTCTTGTACCTTTTCTCTTTTATATATTTTGTTCCAAGGTGCTGGATTTATAAATAATGTAAAGTCATTTTTTCCATCAATTGTTTTTACAACTCGTCCAAAGTTTGTCATATTTTGTGAAACAACTTTATTTGTATTTAAATCTATTCTTTCAAATCCACATACTGCCATATCTGCATCATTTTCTTTTGCTACATTATACAATTTTTCAGCCCATGTTTTTTCTACATAATCATCTGTATCTACAAAAGTTACATATTCACCTGTTGCTCTTTCAAGCCCATAATTTCTTGTTGTAAATTCTCCTCCATTTGTTTTATGAAATGCTTTTACTTTATTGGGATATTTTTTTGCATATTCATCTATTATTTGTGGTGCAGAATCTGTTGAACCATCATCTACACATAATATTTCAATCTCTTGTAAAGTCTGATTTACAAGTGCATCTAAACATCTTGGTAAATATTTTTCTAAATTATATACAGCTGCTACTATTGATAATTTATAATTACTCATTTTCGTTTTCTCCCTTGCTAGATATCATTTTTTGCTTTTTTCTTCTAATTTCCTCTAGCTTTTCAAAACTATTTATTAATCCATATATTCCAACTATTATAAAAATTGGAATGTGATTTACTAAATATCTAGATCTTCCTTCAAATAATAATAAAAACAATACTATACCTATAATTGTAATTTTGGATATTATCAAATAATCGTTTTCATCTTTTTTTGTATATGAGCAAACTAATCCTAATAATATTACTAGCCAAACTGTTTGAAATACATTAGCAGTTACCTTTTGATATTTATTAGTTCTATTATTTATTAATTGTTGTAATAAAACTCCTAATTTAGTTTTATTATAATGTTCTGATGTCCAAAAAGATCCTTCTTGTCCAAAGAAAAATGTTCCATCCGCTAAAATCCAATTTACTTTATTATATAAAAATTTCATATATCCAGTTAATTTATAATCTTTTAACCTTTGTTTTACTGTTTTTAGATTTTCTTTTACTTTTGCATTCTTTCCGTCATTTTCCATAGTTGTTATTACATCTTCATAATTATATGTTCCATAAAGTATTCTATTTTTTACAGGTAAATCTGTTCCACTATCAACTTCTTTTAAACCAATTTTTAAGAAGTGTGTCATAGGCATTTCATATTCTTCATAATCCTCTTTTCTTATCATGTTTCCTAAATTTTTATTTTTTATATATGAATATGACATATATGAAATCATACATCCAATTGCAAATAATGATATTATATTAATAAGATTTATCATTTTTATTTTTTTACATCTTAGTATTTCTACAATACATATTGCTATAACAACTATAACTATTGTTGGTTTTATATAATATCCTAATATTGTAAGAATTCCTTCTAATATTGTAAAAAAAGCTTTCTTCGTTTCATTCTTCTCTTCTTTTATTTTTATGTATAAATAAAATATAAGTATTGGAAATACCATACTTATAGTATCTGTATATGGTATTATAATATATGGTAAAAACATTATTAATGGTATTATAAATAAACTTGAAAAATAACAAATTTTGTTTCCAAATAATTTTTTACATACTTTAAATGTTAAAATTGCTGATATATCCACTATTATTATATTAAATATGATTGTAAATAAATATGCTTGTTCTATTGTTGGTGTACCAAATAAACTAATAAATCTTATTATATATGTAGCAATTAATAACATTCCTATATTATTAGGACATCTTGAAAAATAATAAGTATTTATATCATTATTAATTACTAATTCATAGGCATTTTCCATAACTATTCCACAATCCCAACCACAAATTGCAAATGTTAATATAGCAAAAACAATCTGTAATATAAATATTATTACTATAAATATCACAAATTGAAACTTTGTAGGCTCCTTTTTAAATTCAGTTTTCTGAATTTTTTTATATGCTATATATATTAAGATATATGATACTACTAACAATACACTCATACATAAAACACTATAATTAATTTGTGTAGTTCTATTAAAAAATATTGTATTTAATAATGCAATTAAAAATACTATAGAAAAACAAATTGTCATTAATTTTATTAACTTACTTCTTATCTCCATTTTTGACTGACTTTTTTTTTTAAATACTATTAATTTGCTTAATATATAATTCATTACAATTACAACTACTTGTGATACTAGTTTCATAATTTTATCATTAAATTTTAACGTTGTTACCCCAACGCACATTATCACCATATCCATTAATAATGTAGCTATTCTTGAAGTTACAAATTTAGTTGCTTCTTTTATTTTATTTTCTTCATTACTTTCAAATACAAATTTTCTATTTGTGATATATGCAAATGCAACACTTATAATCCAAGAAATTACATTAGCACTTTGTAATTGAATAGCATTATCTGGATCTAAAACTGTGAAAACACATATATAATATGTTACTAATGATACAACTGTTGTTAACACCCCAAATATTAGGTAATTTATTATTTCTTTATATTTTTGATATAATTCTTTTATTTTGCTCATTTTTTATTACATTCCTTTATTTGGTAATTATTTATTTGAATATTTCTCTTCTTTTTCTTTTAATGCAATATAATGGTCTAAATCTTTTATTTTTTCATTTAATGATGTTATATGAATATTATCTATAAATATTTGCATTAGTAAAAATGCTATCATTACTAAAAATATAAAATTTACAGGTGCTACAAAGCCTAATTTTTCTGATATCCATACAACTACATTTGGAAATATGCTCATTAATATTAAGATTATACATCCCAACATCCATGTTACTGAATTTTCTATTTTTAATTGTGATTTTTTTATTTTTGTTATGCACAAATAAAATGCTATAAATGAACTTATTATTAATATTACTCTTAATGTTACTGACATTAATTTTCACCTCTTACTTTTTTCTTGTTATTGCTCTTATAAATACAATTGAAAATATCATATTTACCATGTATTTCATAGATTTTATTGGAGTCAAATAACTTTTTCCAAATTCTCTTTCTTTCATTTCAACTTGTACTTCTTTTATTTTTAAACCTTTTTTTAACATATATACCATTGTATCTGGCTCTGGTGTTAGACTTGTATTTGTTACAAATTCTTTTATTGCATTTCTATCATATGCTCTCATACCAGATGTTGTATCTTTTATTGTTTTTCCTGTTGTAATCTTAGTAAAAAATGCTATTATTCTACTTCCTAACATTCTTGCTGTAAATGGTTTCTTCTCTGTTACAAATCTAGAACCAATTACTATATTTGCATTTCCATCTTCTATTTCTTTTACTAAGTTTTTTAAATATTTAGCTTGGTGTTGCCCATCTCCATCAAATTGTATTGCAATATCATAATTATTTTTATAAGCATATTTCATTCCAATTTGTATTCCACTAGTTAATCCATAATTTATAGGTAGTGATAACATATTAAAATTATTTTTTTCACAAACTTCTTTCGTATTATCTTTTGAACAATCATTTACAACTACATAATCATAATCTGTATTTTGAATAACATCATTTACTGTCTTTTCTATGTTTTCAGCTTCATTATATGCTGGTATTATTATTAAAACTTTCATTGCTTGTCTCTCCTTAATTTACTTGATATATATATTGTCCTTTTTCAGTATTTTCATATTTAACTGTTAAATGAAATTGATTTTTTTCACTTTCTGAATATTCTACATCTGTTAAATAATATTTAATTCCTAAATCTTTTAGGTTTTGATATGTTAAATCAACTTCATAACTATCTGTTGTTAATAATCTAAATTCTGTTTTTTCAGCTAATATTATTCCAATATGTGCATATCTATTATATACATCATTATATATTTTATCTGGATCTACAATATTTAACCATTGGAAATTGGGATATGAATTAACCCCATTTAATGTATTTGCTCCATTTGCTAACAAATATTGTCCACTCCAATTATATCTCCCTATCCATAATGCTTCTTCATCTTCTTTTTCTATTTTTTGAATTTCTTGTGCTAAATCTGTTTTATAAATAATATCTACACCTCTATTTATTGGATTTATTGTTGCTCCTGCAATGATACTTACTATACACATAATATAAGCAAATGCTTTTTTGTTTGTTTGCAATATTGAATATACCATAAAAAATGTTATTACTGTAATTAGTTCTAATTTTACAGTTGTAAAAAATCCACTATATGCTGAATTTTTTAATACTACATATAATACCATTGAAGATATTAATGCTCCTGCAATTGATGCTTTTTTATTTAGTATTTTTACATTTTCAAATTTTTTTATTAACATTAATGTTAGTAAAACACCTATCATTCCAAAAATAAGTTGAGTCCTTGCTGTAGGAGAATAATATAAAAATGTTATTTGTACTAAAATTTTATTAAATCCTATATATAACCATACAAAGAAAAATGCATATAATGCCATTAATCCAATCTCTAAAATTTTATTTGAATCTTTTATTTTTTCTTTTTTAAAGTTATTTATATAATATAAA
>ERZ791837.2439-NODE-2439-length-10420-cov-2.344525_pt1 | contig 10420 bp, 7 predicted proteins | sample MGYA00510292_ERZ791837 | MGnify/ENA primary metagenome ERZ791837 (study PRJEB30046, sample SAMN00715259) | human gut metagenome | study: EMG produced TPA metagenomics assembly of the A metagenome-wide association study of gut microbiota in type 2...
ACATGACGTTCCAAGCGAAGAGACAGTGTTTCCAAACCTTGTAACAGGAGGAAAGAATTGAAAGGAGAAATTGTTGCACCCTGATCTCTCATCAAAGTGGTGCGAAGCTTCATGATGTATGCGATGTTACCGCAAGCTTCGGTAAAGACAACACCATGATAAGATGAATTTGGCTTTGACAACCCTGGAAATTTATCGTTTTGTGTCCAGTCAAAGTGTCCACCATCAACTACAACGCCTCCCATTACAGTGCCATGACCGCCAATAAACTTGGTTGCGGAATGTACTACAATATCAGCGCCATGCTCCAATGGCCGAAGCAGGAACGGTGTTGCAAATGTATTGTCCACAATTAGTGGAATGCCATGCTTATGTGCAATTGCTGCAACGCTTTCAATATCCAGTACGTCTGAATTTGGATTTCCCAGCGTTTCTGCATACAAAAGTTTAGTGTTTGGCTGTATAGCTTTCGCAAAGTTTGCAGGATCTGAAGGATCCACGAATGTGGTCGTTAAACCTTGTTCCACCAGTGTATTTGCCAGCAAATTATAACTGCCGCCATAGAGATTAGTTGAGGCTACTATGTGATCACCTGCAGTTGCAATATTCTGTATTGCATATGTGATAGCTGCGGATCCAGATGCAGTAGATAGTGCAGCTGCACCACACTCAAGCGCTGCAATGCGCTTTTCAAAAACATCAGAAGTAGGGTTCATCAGTCTGGTATAGATGTTGCCTCCTTCTGTCAATCCGAATCGACTGGCTGCCTGTGCAGAGTCCTTAAATACGTAGGAAGTTGTTGCATAGATCGGAACAGCTCTTGCATCAGTTGCAGGGTCTGGAGACTCCTGTCCTACGTGAAGCTGTAATGTTTCAAATTTATAGTTATTAGCCATGATATTGCTCTCGCTTTCATTTAATAAAAATTTTGATTTGTAAAATTGGGCTGCATGGTATCATTCTGACATTCCATGTAAAAATTTATCGATTAAATTTCAAACATAGGCGTAGACAAATAACGCTCACCAGTATCCGGCAGAAGTGCAACAATTGTTTTCCTTTTGTTTTCAGGCCTTTTTGCCAGCTGAATAGCTGCCCATACAGCTGCACCAGATGAGATACCTACCAGAATGCCTTCATTTCTGACGACCATTCTTCCACCTGCGAATGCATCCTCATTTTCTACCGGAATGATCTCATCATATATTTCAGTATTAAGTGCATCTGGAACAAAGCCTGCGCCGATTCCCTGAATCTTGTGTGCACCTGCCCTGCCCTGGGAAAGCACTGGAGAACTTGCTGGCTCAACTGCTACGATCTTCACATCTGGATTCTGAGATTTCAGATATGCACCGACGCCACTCAGTGTTCCACCTGTACCAACACCTGCTACAAAGATATCCACATTGCCGTCTGTATCATGCCAAATTTCAGGTCCGGTGGTAGCAACGTGTGCTGCTGGATTTGCAGGATTTGTGAACTGGGAAGGAATAAAACTGTCTGAGATTTCGGAGGCAAGCTCTTCAGCCTTTGCAATCGCACCTTTCATGCCTTTAGAACCCTCAGTCAGCACCAGCTCTGCTCCATATGCTTTCATCAGATTACGTCGTTCAATGCTCATGGTTTCCGGCATGGTAATTATGATTCGGTATCCTCTTGCAGCAGCAACTGCTGAAAGTCCAATACCTGTATTGCCGCTGGTAGGCTCAATTATGACGCTGCCTGGTTTCAGAAGTCCCCTTTCTTCTGCATCGTCGATCATTGACTTCGCCACTCTATCTTTGACAGAACCAGCGGGATTGAAGTATTCTAGCTTGGCAAGAATTTTTGCTTGTAAGCTCTCATTTTTCTCAATACCTTTCAGTTCCAATATCGGTGTGTTGCCAATTAGATCAGTAAAACTCTCATATACTCTCATAATAATCTCTCCTATTCTATAATTTATATATTTCGAATAATTCATATATGTTTACTATGTTTATCGTATGTGTTTCACTGTTTAGTTATCAAGGTTTGTTGTGTCTGTCTCTCAGACAGCTCGTTTATTTTATCTCATCTCTTTTTGTTTGTCAAGCACTTTTTCTTATTTTTTTGTATTTTAGAAATGTGAAATGATAAATAAGCATATTTAAATAAACATATGAATGGATATGCCCCCTCAGTAATACCGAGGGGGCATACATATATTTCACCTAAAATGTTTAAATATCAAACATGAACCATTTTCATAACATCAAAAAAAGAAATATCGTTTTGCATAAAAAAGCTCAAAAGACTAAATGCCTTTACACCTGGAGAATCATTAGAAAATGCAGAACTAATATCAGCATATTTACATTTCATTTTTTTCGCCGCTAATTCCAGCTGCTTATTCAGTTCATCTGGATGAATGGTAAAAGCACTTTCACATACTGATATAATAACAATATCACAATGCTTATCAGCTGCTTTTAACTTTGCAACTATTTTTTCATAAGATTCTACTATTTCAGGAATCGTATGAAAGCCACGTTCAAGGTCTGTCTCACCGAGTTGTATAAGCACTGTTTTAGGAGCAAGCGCAGTCACACAATCTTCAAGCAGCGCTTCAGCGTCAAACACAGAAAGATCAGTGATACTTCGATTGTATATATCACAGTCAATATCAAATGACTGTTTTAATTCGCATACAGGTATGTTCTTTGCGAATGATGAACCAAATAAAACAACGCCATTTGTATTTGCCACTTTGTTAAGTTGACGAAAATTATTGATCTCTCTTTCATAAATATTCATATAAATTCCTCCTATGAATTATACATTTTATAACTACTTGATCATGACTTCGGTCAATATGATGACCTGATTATTTTTAGAACTTGTTCTTATTTTCTTTCGTCAATTATATTTTAGTACAAAAAATGTAATTCGGCAATCATTTGAAAATAAGAAACAAACTCTGCCAATATTTTTGATTTTTTTACTTTCAAAAGCTGATTAAAATATTGTAAAACGTCAAGAAAAATGTTATACTATAAGAAAAAGTTTTAGGAGATCAATATGAATCAGCATAAACCCCGTCCAATCAAAAAAATTCAACAAGAAATTTTGAACACCTTAATAATACTTGCTTCTATTATGACAATACTGATTGCCGTCATCAGTATTTTAGTAAATATTAAATCCGAAAGCATACGACTTGACCAGAACCTTCAAAATGTTGCACAGGCAATTGCGCAGTCTCAGGTAATACAAAACGGATTTGACGATAATCATACAGAAGAGTCTTATTATGTTATAAGTCCATATTTAAATTCTTTAAAAGACTCTCTTTCCAATATTGATGTCATTTCTGTAGTTGGCTCAGATGGAATTCGCAAGTATCATACTAATGCAGATCTGATCAATACCGTTTATGATGGTACTGTTCCTACATTTCAATATGGAGAAAGTGTTCTTTCTGTAACTAGTGATACGGGACCATCAGGTTCACAAAGGCGTGCATATGCAGCAATTTATGATAAAGACGGTAATTATTCAGGTTTTGTTCTTGCTGTTATGCTCAATCAAAATATTAATCGTATCATTTTAAATACGGTTATTATTCATTTGATTTGTGCTGTTGGAGTTATTTTCTGTGCGATCATTCTTTCTCATCATCTATCTAAGAAAGTAAAAAAGCTCCTTCTTGGATATGAACCAGATATATTCAGTGCAATGTTTAGCATTAGAGATAATATTCTTGAATCTTTGGATGAGGGTATTCTTGCTGTTGATATTGATGAAAAAATAATTTACATAAACAAAGCCGCCCGAAATATACTGCATATTCAAACAGAATTTCCTAATGGACAAAAAATCAGTGAAATCTGTCCGTATTTGTATATGAATCGTACTTTGTCATCTGGCCAAAAGTGCTTTAAAGTTTTGATTCACCCATCGCAATCTGATGATGTTTTTGCCGACTATGTGCCTGTTAAGGAACAGGAACATATTATTGGTGCATTGTGTATTCTTCGTGACAGAACGGAATATACAAAAATGATGGAAGATTTATCTGGAGTGCGTTATCTTGTAGATTGTATGCGTGCTAATAACCATGATTTTGTCAACAAGCTACATGTTATTCTTGGATTGATTCAGATGGGAAATACAGCGGAAGCCAGTGAGTATATCACACATATTACAACGATTCAGCAGACACTGCTTCATAACATTATGAAAAACATTGAGGATCCATCAGTTGCTGCGTTACTTATTGGAAAATACGCATGTGCTTCAGAACTGAATATTCGCTTTACACTGAAAAGCGGCAGCAAATTATCGAGAAATGATATTTCCCTTCCATCAAGTGATTTGGTAACTATTATCGGAAATCTTCTTGATAATGCTATGGACTCTATGAATGAAAAAGAAAAGCAACCTAAAAATCTGGAGATTGGCATTTTTACAAAACCGCACGCTATGATTATCAGTATTGACGATACGGGAGCAGGAATAGCACCCGAAAACCAACCTTCCATATTTAACAATGGCTTTTCAACAAAGGGTGAAAATCGTGGGACTGGTCTGTTTATTGTAAATAGCTTAATACAAAAATATGGAGGAGACATCACTGTGGAATCTGAATTGGATGTTGGTACATCTTTTACAGTAACGCTTACGGATGAAGGAGGCATATCAAATGTATGAGGTTCTTATTGTAGAAGATGACCCGATGGTTGCTATGATAAATAAACAATATGTCAATCAAAATCTTCACTTTCATGTTGCGTCCATCTGTCGGGAAGGCAATTCTGCTATGGAATATTTGATGAAAAACATTGTTCATCTTGTAATTCTTGATGTGTATATGCCCCGTACTGACGGTTTATCCTTGCTTCGCCAGATACGAGAAAAGCAAATTCCTGTATCCGTTATTATGGTAACAGCTGCAAATGATAGTGCAACATTAGAAGAAGCGTTAAGGCTTGGAATTATTGATTATTTAGTAAAACCGTTCTATAATTCCCGATTTCAGCAGGCTCTTGAAACATTTCTCACTCAGCAGAATGCTTTTCATGATTTACCATCTTTTAATCAGCATCATATTGATGCATTGATTAACGGTACACATAAAAAAACAACAGATCAGCTTCCAAAAGGAATACAAGAACAAACACTGCAAATGATATGCAGTTTTATGGAAAATAATTCAACTGCTGAGCTTACTGGAGAAGAGATTGCCGATAAGGTTGGTCTATCCCGTGTGACTGTTCGCCGATATATGAATTATCTTTTGGAACAAGGTAAAATTATGGGATTTATGAATTATGAAACAGGTGGTCGTCCAAGTATGCTTTACTGTTGGAATAAATAATAATAAATTTGTCTGATATTTATAAATACTACTATATAAAAGGAGAACGCAATGAGTAAATTCAGAAAACAACATATGACTATTGATTGGCATAACATAGTAAACAGTGAAAATTGTAAGCCTTCAATTGAGGCATCATTGACTGAAAAAGCAACGCTTGTTGGACGTGTGGGTCTAATGATGCTTTCAGTCGGAACGGGTGCATGGAGAGTTCGTGCCTCAATGAATAAAATCGCACGAGCACTTAATATTATCTGCAATGCAGATATAGGATTGCTTTCAATAGAATATACCTGTGCTGAAAACGGAGAAACTTATACCAACGCACTTTCACTTAATACAACAAGTGTCAACACTGATAAAATTAATGTTCTTGAGCATTTTGCGGATGAATTTCATGACAAAGCAGGAAAATATTCTGTTGAACATTTTCACAAAATTCTTGATAAAATTCAAAAAAAGTCGGGAAATTATAAAGCATGGAAGCTGGCGCTTGCTTCTGCAATGGCGTGCTGTGCATTTACATTTTTGCTTGGCGGAGGCATTATAGAAATGATATGTGCTTTTTTTGGTGCAGGCATAGGAAATTATGTTCGAAAAAAAATGATAGACCAACATATAACACTTTTAGCGAACGTTTCGGTAGGCGTTATGGCAGCTTGCTGTACGTATATGCTGTTGATAAAATTTGCTGAGTATGTTTTTGCTATTCCTATGATTCATCAGGCAGGCTATATATGCTCCATGTTATTTGTTATCCCGGGATTTCCTTTAATTACAGGCGGCATTGATCTTGCCAAACTTGATTTACGTTCTGGACTGGAACGCATTACATATGCTTTGCTAATCATAATCATGGCAACTATGACAGGCTGGCTAACATCTTTGATTTTTAATTTTGCTCCATCTGAATTCGCAGAATTAAATCTACATCCTGTATTGCATTTGTTTTTGCGTATGATAGCAAGTTTCTGCGGTGTTTATGGTTTTTCTCTTATGTTTAATAGTAGAAGAAAAATGGCTCTTATATCAGCAATTATTGGAATGATTGTAAATACTATACGCCTTGAGCTGATTGACTTCACTACAATTCCTGTAAGTGTTGCTGCTTTTATTGGAACCTTATTGGCTGGGCTGCTTGCTTCTGCTATAAAGAAAAAAATAGGCTATCCTAGAATTACACTTACTGTACCTTCCATAGTTATCATGGTTCCGGGTATGTATATGTATAAGGGAATATATTTTATTGCCATTAATGATATTGCAACAGGAACACTATGGATTTCAAAAGCTGCTCTTATTGTTTTAGCACTTCCTCTAGGTTTGATTTTTGCGAGAATTCTTACAGACAATAATTTCAGAAAGAGCAGCTGATTAAAATTATATAAATCGCATCTTATCTGTTATAGCTTTCTAAGTATGCAGAAAAGCAGCAACTGAAGTACATTCTTCAGTTGCTGCTTTTATCATTCTTTATATGTAATTTTTAGTTTATAAATAAATGATACGTTATCCACCATAGAATAAATCAACAAAATCGCCGTCCCAAACATAATTTCTATATGAGCCATAATCTGTAATAGTGAAATCAGTAGTTGCCGTATAACTGCTTCCTGCCCAAGTATAACTGTATCGATAAGTTCCTTCCATTCCCGACACAGATGCATCTACTCCCGTTAATACCCAATCATGATCAGAACCTCCATACTTATTGGCGAAAACGTTTGCAGCTTCTATTGCTAAATCATTGTTTCCATTACACTTAATATTATAATAATTTGTTTTTTGATACTTAGAGGCCTCAGTGGTGTACGTCTCTGTAACAATTTCATGTTCGTCAGTTATAGTTTGCACTGAAGATTCACCAGATGAATTTCCAATAGCAGCTTTTACAATAATGACAATAACAATAATAATAACTAAAGCAGTAATAACAAATAAAAACTTTTTGTGTTTATTTAGTATTGCTGATTTAACACTTTGATAGGTAACTTTCTGCTGAAATGCTGAATTTATTTTTGGAGAAGGCATTGAGTTTACTGTTGATATATCTTGAAATAAACCACATTTGCCACAGAATTTCGCTCCTTCTTTAATTTCATTACCACATTTTCTACAAAACATAATTAAATCCCCTTCTATACTTTTACCAAGCAATGTTATCTAAATAGTATTAAAATATCAATTCTTAAAAAATCCTTTTTTAAGAAAAATTATATAATTGTGCATGGAACATCTTATATTATATCACATTACCACTCAAAAAGTCAATATATCAAAGCCACATTTTTCATATCGTTGCAAACAATGCAAGAAGCAGTAATGAGATTTTCTAACGCTTTCAGCATATTGACAAAATCATCGGTATCTCCATTGAGATCATCAGTTTGTTTACCTGTATATCTGCCATTTTGTTGTTTTTGTTTATGTGATTCACTCTCTTGTGGTCAAAATTTTTACATTGAATTTTGTGATTTGTTATGCTTGACAAATACCCCATAAGGGTATATAATAATAGCGAATGGAGGTAGTTTTCTATGAATAAAGAATGTATAGAAAATAAGAAATGTAATTGTCATAAGACAAAAGAACGTTCTGACAAAGAACTTACATCACTTATGAACAGACTCAGCAGAATTGAAGGACAGATACGTGGAATAAAGAAAATGCTTGAAAATAACGCATACTGTACTGATATACTGATTCAGTCATCTGCGGTAAATGCTGCGCTTAATTCTTTCAATAAAGAACTTTTGGCAAATCATATTAGAACTTGTGTTGCACAAAATATAAGAAATGGTAAAGATGAAGTAATTGATGAGCTTGTTATTACTATGCAGAAGCTTATGAAATAAGGAGGTATTTATATATGAAACAATATGACGTTACTGGAATGAGCTGTGCAGCTTGCAGTTCTCGTGTGGAAAAAGCTGTAAACAAGGTAGATGGTGTTACATCATGCACAGTTAATCTGCTTACCAATTCAATGAATGTAGAAGGAAGTGCATCTGATGAGTCTGTTATTAAAGCAGTAAAAGAAGCAGGATACAAAGCATCTATTAAAGGTGAAAAGACATCTGCTGAAAGTCAGCACGATCTTTTCGAAAAAAGTGAAATATCAAAAATGAAAAAGAGACTGATTTACTCGATTCTCTTTCTCACTATTCTGATGTATATTTCAATGGGCGGTGTAATGTGGGGGTGGTGGCTTCCTGATTTTCTTGAGATTAATCCTATTGCAACAGGCATAACAGAAATGCTTCTTACTATTATAATTATGGTCATCAATAGAAAGTTCTTTATAAATGGCTTTAAGGGCATACTCAAACTTGCACCTAATATGGATACTCTCGTCGCTATTGGTTCAGGAGCTTCATTTGTATATAGCATAATTATGCTTTATGCTATGACGGATTCCGCATTAAAATACGGAGCAGAAGCAACTATGCACTATCTTCACGATTTTTATTTTGAATCTGCTGCTATGATACTGACTCTTATAACATTAGGAAAAATGCTTGAATCTTATTCAAAAGGCAGGACAACTGATGCTATAAAAAAACTTATTCAGCTTGCGCCTAAAACTGCTACTATTATAAAAAACGAGAAAGAGATTACTGTTCCTGTTGAAGATGTAAAGGTAGATGATATTTTCGTAGTATATCCCGGTGAAAGCATTCCTGTTGATGGTGTAGTAATTGATGGCAGCAGTGCCATAGATGAATCAGCACTTACAGGAGAAAGCATTCCTGTAGATAAAGAAAAAGGAGATACTGTTTCTGCTGCAACGATAAATCAATCAGGCTTTATACGCTGTAAGGCAGTCAGGATTGGCGAAGACACCACATTGTCACAGATAATACGTATGGTAAGTGATGCTGCTTCTACTAAAGCCCCTATTGCTAAGGCTGCTGACCGTGTATCTGGATTGTTCGTTCCTGTTGTTATTGCAATTGCTGCTGTAACATTTGCAGTATGGTTTTTAGGCGGGCAGAATTATAGTTTTTCACTCGCCAGAGCCATATCTGTTCTTGTAATAAGCTGTCCATGTGCTCTTGGCCTTGCGACACCTGTTGCTATAATGGTAGGCAGTGGAATTGGTGCAAGAAATGGTATTCTTTTCAAAACAGCTGCTGCACTTGAACAGACAGGTCGTGCTAAAATAATAGCACTCGATAAAACCGGAACTATTACAAAGGGACAGCCTTCTGTTACGGATATAATAACATATAGTGATATATCTGAAATAGATCTTGTCAAAAGTGCCGTATCGCTTGAATGTAAAAGTGAACATCCTATTGCAAAGGCTATTATTAATTATGCTGAAAATAATAATATTGAAGTAATGGATGTTTCTGGCTTTAAAACACATACCGGAAACGGTTTGTCTGGATATTTAAATAATGAAATGATCGTATGTGGAAATGAAAGATTTATAAGTAATTATGCTGCAATTCCTGAAGATATGATGTCGATATCACTGAAACTTGCTGAAAATGGAAAAACACCTTTATTTTTTGCTAAGAGTAACATTTTCCTTGGCATGATTGCTGTTGCAGATATTATTAAGGACGAGAGCCCAATGGCTGTCAAAGAACTTAAAAATATGGGACTTCATGTAGTAATGCTTACAGGTGACCATGAATGCACTGCTGCTGCTATCGCTAAAGAATGCGGTATAGATGAAGTGATTGCAGGAGTTCGTCCAGATGGAAAGGAAAGGGTTATAAATAACCTTCGTTCCAAAGGAAACACTATTATGGTCGGAGATGGAATAAACGACGCTCCTTCTCTTACACGTGCCGATATAGGCATGGCAATAGGTACAGGTACCGATATTGCTATTGATGCTGCTGATGTTGTTTTAATGAACAGCAGACTTTCAGATGTTCCTAAAGCTGTAAGACTAAGCAGACTTGTTCTTAAGAATATTCATGAAAATCTTTTCTGGGCATTTATTTATAATATTATCGGTATTCCGCTTGCAGCAGGTGTGTGGATTCCGATATTCGGCTGGACTCTTAATCCGATGTTCGGTGCGGCGGCAATGAGCCTTTCAAGCTTTTGTGTTGTTACTAATGC
>ERZ791837.2443-NODE-2443-length-10409-cov-5.082577_pt1 | contig 10409 bp, 9 predicted proteins | sample MGYA00510292_ERZ791837 | MGnify/ENA primary metagenome ERZ791837 (study PRJEB30046, sample SAMN00715259) | human gut metagenome | study: EMG produced TPA metagenomics assembly of the A metagenome-wide association study of gut microbiota in type 2...
GCAAGTGTTTTTTAGAAAAAAGAACGAATTTTCTTTTTTATTTTCTCTGTTTTGTGGAATTGCGTTTTTTCTGTGCAAGATGCACAATCCCATCCCATTTTACGGGTGGAAAACTCCCCTTCCCCGCTGCCGCAACGGTAGTATGGCCATTTTCGGGGTTTTTATACCTATATATAAAGAGAACCCTCCTTCCGCCATCGTCCCACGATGCCAAAAGGAGGGTTTCCTTACTTTTTCTTCAGCTGTTCGGCCAGACCGTCCCGCGGGGTGATGTACACGGTGGTGTACACCTCATACAGCACCATGCCGGGCTTGGCGCCGTTGGCCTTCCAGATGTTCTTCACCTCGGTGGTGTCCACCGCCACCTTAGCACCGGTACCGGCCTTGTAGGTGCTGGAGTAGATGACCGCCAGCTCGGCGGCCTCCTGCTTGGTGGTGTCCGGGATATCCTCACCGTGGCTCATGACCACAACGTGGCTGCCGGGAGCTTTCTGCACATGGAACCACAGGTCCTTGCCACGGGCCGTGTGCAGGGTGAGCTTGTCGTTCTGGGCGTTGTTGCGGCCCACCAGGATCTCGAACCCGTCGCTGGAGGTGAACCGCAGGAAGTCCGCAGGCTTCTGGCGCTTGTCCCGCTGCTTGTAGTACTTCAGATAGCCCTGGCTCTTGAGCTCTGCCCGGATCTCGTTGAGGGCAGCTTCGCCGGAGGCGCTTTCCACTTCGTAGAGCACCGTTTCCAGATAGGCGATCTCCTTTTCGCCCTCGGCCAGCAGGTCCACCAGCATCCGGGCTGCGGTCTGCTTCTTTTTGTAGTTCTTGAAGAAGTTCTGGGCGTTCTGGCTGGGAGTGAACCGCAGATCCAGCGGGATGGTCACCTCTTTGCCCTCATCGTACCAGTTGGGCACCGTGATGCTCTTCATGCCCTTCTGGGCCAGATACAGGTTGGCCGAGAGCAGCTCGCCGTACAGGCGCAGCTTCTCGCTCTTTCCGCTGGCGGCCAGCTCTTCCTGCCGGGCAGCCTGCTTGCGGACGGCACGCTCGTACATGTTGTGCACAGCCTTGTGCAGCTCCTTGCTCTTGGTACGCAGGCGCTCGGCACGGTCTTTCTCGGCGTAGTAACCCTCCAGCATCGCGTTGAAGGACGGCCATTCCTTCACCGCGTAGTTTTCGCCGTACTGCTGCGGACGGAAGAAGGTGAACTCCACCGGCTTGCCGTCCGGGTCGGTCACGCTGCAGGGGCAGCCGCCCTTGTCGTGCAGCTCCTTCAGCTCGTCGATGGCCGCCATCAGGCTGCGCTTCTGCTCCTCGGTCAGCTCGTTGGCCAGCAGGTGTTCCCCGTCAAAGGCGCGCCAAGCGGCTTCGCGGCAGACCACCGGGCCGACCCCGGCCACGGTCTTGTTCAGGGCATCCGCCACCGGCAGGTCCCGCTGGCAGGCTGCTGCCACGATGGACGCAGAGCTTACCTGCAGAAAATCCGGCCGGGCCGGTTTGGGCGGCGTGGTGTAGGTCAAGCCCGGCAGCAGCTGCCGGATGTCGCTATCCTCAAAATCCACCCGCTTGAGGGCGTCGATGATCTTGCCGTTCTGCACCAGCACCAGATTGGAGTAGCGGCCCATGAGCTCGGCGCAGAGGGTGTTGCGCACCAGGTCGCCCATTTCGTTGGTGCACTGGAAGTCGAAGTAGACGATGCGGTCCCCCGGCTCCATGTGCACATCCAGCAGCTTGCCGCCGGTGAGGTGCTTGCGCATCAGCATGCAGAAGGAGGGCGGCGTCTCCGGGTTTTCAAAGGTCTCTTCGGTCAGGCAGACCCGGGCGGAACCGCTGCGGGCCGACAGCAGCAGCGCGTAGGTGTCCGTGCGGGTGCGCAGGGTAATGACCAGCTCATCGCGGGTCGGTTCAAACAGTTTTGCGATCTTGGCGTCGGCCAGAACGGTTTTCAGTTCCCGGGCCGTCAGTTCCAGTGTCGCGGCATCCAATGCCATGTGTGTTACCTCGTTCTTATCATTAAAATGGCCTCCGCGTTCGCTTTGGCCATATTCAGCGGAATGTTCTTTTTTAATTACAATCGGAGCAGCCTGCGGGCTGCTCCGATTGCTTTTTCACGAAAGGGGCCGTTGCGGAAAGCTACAGCCTTCCCTTATTACAAATAAGTATACGGGTCCTTGTTGGCTGTGCTCACCAGCACTTCCACGCCGGGCAGAGCGGCACGCAGCTTCTCTGCCACGGCAGCGGTCACCGGGAACTCCGTGGCGTAGTGCCCCGCCGCGATCAGCGACAGCCCCAGCCGTTTTGCATCACAGGCGTGGTGGTGATTTGCCTCGCCGGTCAGCAGGCAGTCCGCGCCCACGGCAAGGGCCTCTTCAAACAGGCTGCCGCCTGCACCGCTGATGACGGCCAGCCGCTGCACCGGTTTGCCGGTGTCGGCAAATTTGACCTGCACCGCCGGGCCTGCGTCCGGTGCATTGCAGCGGGCGGCCAGCTCCTGCTGTGCCTTGCGGGCCAGCTGCGGCACCGTGATGGGTTCAATGCTGCCCACCCGGCCGCAGCCCCCGGCAAAGGGCTCCGGGTCCTGCATGCCAAAGATACCGGCCAGCACCTCGTTGACGCCGCCGGCAGCCGCATCCAGATTGGTGTGCATGCAGATGGCCGAGATGCCCGCCCGCACCAGCTGAAACGGCACATCCTGCGGCCCCAGCTTTTTGAGCGGGTCAAAGATGACCGGGTGGTGCGCCACGATGGCTTCGCAGTGCTTCGCGGCAGCCTCTGTCACCACCTCCGGGGTGATGTCCAGCGTGACCAGCACCCGGGTCACCTCCCCGGCGCAGTCCACCAGCAGGCCGGGGTTGTCCCAGCTTTCTGCCAATTCCAGTGGTGCCAGGGCCTGCATGGCTTCATAAAGCTGCTGTACGGTCGTCATAGTCCGGTCCCCTCTTTCAAAAGTCGGTCGATCTCGTCTGCCAGCGGGGTGCCGTCCGGCACACCAAGGCGCATACGGGGGAGCTTGGCCTTCTGCCAGGCCGCATAGCCCGCGCCCTCCGGCCAGCTGCCGGTTCCGCCCAGCAGACACTCGGAAAAGGTCGGCTCGTGCCGCTCTCCGGTGTACTCGGCTGCCATCACGGCATACCAGCGGCCTGCCGCCTGCACGGGGCGGTCGGCCACAAAAGCAAAGCCATGGGTCCACAGCCAGCGGCGCAGCTCGCTGTGACGAGTAGCCGGGATCATGATGATCCGCGGCCCACCCACCGTGAACACCCACGGAGCCTTTTCCAGGATCTCCCAGGTGGTCTGGGCCGAGACGCCCGCCAGCACGATGCTGCCCACCTCACCGGCCGACAACACAGAAAGACCGTCGCCGAGCCTCAGCTCAGCGCGGTCTTGACAATTGGCATGTTCCAGCGTCTGCCGGGCTTTGGACAGCGGGCCGGGGCGCAGGTCGGCCCCGATGACCTTGGGGTACCGGCCCGAAGCAGCCAGCACCGCCGTCAGCTTGCCGTGGTCGCAGCCGATGTCCGCCACCGGCTGCCCGGGGCGCACCAGCTCTGCCGCCGCCGCCAGACGCGCATCCAGTGTGGGCAGCACTCAGGCCTTCTTTGCGCCCAGGTGCTCGTTGAGCTTTGCGATCAGCTCATCGCAGTCCACGCCGTGCACCGCGCAGGCCTCTTCGATGCTCTCGCCGCGGGATGCAGGGCAGCCCAGGCAGTGCATGCCGATCTCCATGAAGTAGGGAGCGGTGCTCTGGTCCATGTCCAGAATGTCGCCGATGATGGTGTCACGGGTGACCTGCTTGGGGGCAGCGTTCTCTTCTTTTTTGAGCATATTGAAAATATCAAACATGATGGATTTCCTTTCTTGATCGGGTAATGTACGGCAAAACCTACCGTTCTTCTATACTATACCCCAACTGACCTGTATTTTGCAAGTATCTGCGGGCAAAATCAGTCCTCCTCCTTGTAATCCTTTTCCAGCGAGAAGCCGCGGCCGCTTACTTCGGTCACATGGCTCACGATCATGAAGCAGGTGGGGTCGATCAGGTGGGCGATCTTTTCCAGCTTGGGCAGCTGCCGGTTGCTGACAACACTCAGCAGCACCTGTTCGCTGTTCCGGCTATAGCCGCCCTCACCGTGCAGGATGGTCACGCCGCGGTCCAGCTGGGAGAAAATGGCTTCCCGGATCTCGTCCGCATGCTGACTGATGATCTTGACCTCGGTACGGGTGGAACCGAAAATGAGCACTTTGTCCAGCACAGCGGTGTACACAATGACCATCACGATGCCATACAGGCACTGCTGCAGCGGGCTGAACGCCGCCTGCACCGCCAGAATGATCAGGTCGAACACCATCATGGTCGCCGACACCGGCAGGTGGAACCACTTGTTGAGCACCAGCGGAGGGATGTCCATGCCGCCGGTGGAAGCACCGGCACGGATGGTGATGCCCAGGGAAATGCCGATGCCAAAACCCGCAAACACGGTGTTCAGCACCAGGTCATCCGTCAGCACCATGCCCCCCAGCAGCCGCTCCCACAGGGCCAGAAACAGCGGGCTGAGGATGGTGCTGGCAATGGTGGTAAGGGCAAAGCGGCTGCCCAGTACCATCCAGCCCAGCACCAGCATGCTGATGTTGATGGCAAACAGCACCCCGGACACCGGCAGGCCCAGCACACGGTTGGCCCCCAGCGCGATGCCGGTGGCGCCGCCGGTGATCAGCCCGGACGGCAGCAGAAACAGCACGACCGTCAGCGCGTACAGTGCGTTGCCCGCAATGATGGACAGCGAGTTGAAGGCGATCTGCTGCTTATATGAAAGTTGAATCATCTTTCCACCTCTGTTCTTGAATCACTTTCTTTTATCATAACGAAAAACTCCACGTTTATCAAGCTTTTGCCGACAAACGTGGAGAATATTCATCCTTTTTTGATTATTTTGTAGCCGGTTCTTCCTCTTCCAGCAGGCGCAGACCGGCGGTGTCGGTGACCGGCAGCGAGAACACGATGGCCCCCGCCCTGCGGTCGGCCCCGTCCATGATGGCTTTCATGATCCGGTTCTTCTGCGCGGTGCGGCTCACGATGAGCACCAGCTCCTTCTCGTTCACCAGTTCCATGCCCAGAAAGGGAGCTGCCCCTTCCATGCCGGTGCCCTTTGCGTGGATCACGGTGCCGCCGCCGGCACCGGCTGCGCGGGCCGCGTCCATGATGGAGCCGGTGTAGCCCTGGTTTGCGATCACCAGCAGCAGTTCATAGCGGGTATCCTTCAAGGTACTCTCCTCCTTCCAGGTCAGGGTCTGGTGCTCCGTGAGGAACCCAAGGGCCCGTTTTCCGCCGATGCTGCTCAGCGGCACGGTGAATGCAATGCCGGTGCCCGGCACGTCGATGCGCATTTTGCGGCGCAGGTCTGTCCGGACGGCCTTCCATGTATCCTCTGTCACCACCGCCAGCAGCACCGCCTTCTCGGTCTTTTCCAGACCCAGCGTGGCCAGAGTCTCCCGCACCGCTGTGCCGCTGCCCACCGTGCGCAGGTTCACATCCACGCCGCGCTGCTGGTACAGCTGCAAAAAGGCATCGGTGGAGCGGCGGTCGGTGATGGTCACCATCAAAAACAACGAACTCATGCCGCGCCCTCCTTACAGTTCAATGATATCATCGTCCGGCAGACCGGCAAAGGCCGCACCCATGGCCGCAGGCTGCAGCCGCCGGGCCTTGCAGGTGCGCAGCTGTGCCACAAGGCCCATCAGCTGCACCGTAATGAGCGGGGTCATGGCCACCATGGCCACCACGCCGAAAGCGTCGGTGACGATATTGCCGCCCACGGCCACGCAGGCTCCCTGTGCCAGCGGCAGCAGGAAGGTGGCCGTCATGGGACCAGAGGCCACGCCGCCGGCGTCAAAGGCAATGGCGGTGAACAGCTTGGGCACCACAAAGGAGATGCCGATGGCCACCGCATAGCCCGGGATGAGGAACCACAGGATGGAAATGCCGGTGAGCACCCGCACCATGGCCAGCCCCACCGAAATGGACACACCCGCCGAGAGCGCCATGCCCATGGCCTGGGCCGAGATGGCACCATCGGTCACCTCTTCCACCTGTTTGTTCAGCACATACACCGCCGGCTCTGCCTTGACGATAAAGTAACCGATGAGCATGCCGATGGGGATGATTACCCAGTGGTAGCTCTGCCCGGTCAGCACCTGCCCCAGATAGTTGCCCGCCGGCATAAAGCCCACATTTGCTCCGGTGAGGAACAGCACCAGCCCCACATAGGTATAGGCCAGGCCCACCGCAATACGGCCCAGCGTGCGTTTGTCCAGCCGCAGGGCCACGGCCTGGAACACCCCGAACATGACCACGATGGGCAGCAGCGAGGAAGCAATTTCCTTGATGTACTCCGGCAGCCCCTCATGGAACAGCTGCCACAGCTCCACCGAATCGCTCACCTCCGGCAGCACCGGCGGGATGTAGGTGCTGTCGGACGCGCGAAATGCGATGCCGAGGATCAGCACCGCCAGAATGGGGCCCACTGAGCACAGTGCCACCAGACCAAAGCTGTCGTCCGCCGCATGGCGGTCGCCGCGGATCGCCGACACGCCCACGCCCAGCGCCATGATAAAAGGTACCGTCATGGGGCCGGTGGTCACACCGCCGGAGTCAAAGGCCACGGCCAGAAACTCCCGGGGCACAAAGGCAGCCAGCACGAACACAAGGCCGTAGAACGCCACCAGCAGCGGCGGCAGCGCCACGCCCAGCAGCATGCGCAGGAACGCGACGGTGAGGAACAGGCCCACGCCCGCCGCCACCGAGAAGATCAGGGTCTGGTTGGGGATGGAGGGCACCTGATTGGCCAGCACCTGCAGGTCCGGCTCCGAGATCGTGATGAGGAACCCCAGCAGAAAGCCGACGCCCAGGATCACCGGCAGTTTGCGGCTCCGGGTGAGCACGGCACCCACACGCTCGCCCATGGGGGTCATGCTCATTTCTGCGCCCAGTGTAAAGAACATGATGCCCACCACGATGAGCACCGCACCCAGCAGAAAGCACAGCAGGATGCTGGGCGACACCGGCGCAATGGTAAAGCACAGCACCAGCACAATGGCCACAATGGGCAGCACGGCCTGCAGGGCTTCCAGCAGTTTTTCCCGCAGTTTGGGGAGAGATGCTTTTAAAATCGCGTCCACCGCCTTTCCGTTCTGTACATTTTTGTGCAACGTATATAAAAAGTATACAAAGCAACTGCCGCCCCGTCAACCGACGGGGCGGCAAAGATACAGATAATTTACAATTCCTGCTTGGCCAGCACGTCGGAGGTGGGGGTCTGGAACACCGGGATGTCTGCATAGGGGTCGGCAGCATCATCGACCGGCAGGCTCTTCATGTAGGCGTCCATGGACTCGGCCACCTTCTTGGCCACGGCCACGGCCTCGACCACAGTGCGGGCACCCATCACGGCGTCGCCGCCGGCAAACACGCCCTCGCGGGTGGTGCTGCCGTCCTCACTGACGGTGAGCAGGCCCTTCTGGTTGGTCTCGATGCCGGTGGTGGTCTTGACAAGGTTGCTCTCGGAGCCCTGGCTCACCGACACAATAACGCCGGTGTGGGGGTAGAAGATCTCGCTGCCCTCCACCTGGGTAAACTTGCCGTCCTCGCCCTTGACGGTGTCGCGGCAGATGAGGCCGTTTTCCCGGATCTCCACAGGAGCCTTGCAGAAGCGGAAGCCCACGCCTTCCAGCTTGGCATAGCTCACCTCATATTCGGAGGCGCTGATGCAGCTCTCGTCGCGGCGGGCGTAGCAGGTCACATGACGGGCGCCGTTGCGGATGGCGGTGCGGGCGCAGTCCATGGCCGAGTTGCCCACGCCGATGACCGCAATGTCATCGCCCAGACGGAAGGCTTTGGAGTTGGCCAGATAGTCGATGCCAAAGGCCACGTTGCCCAGGCTCTCGCCCTTGATGTGCATGGCGTTGGCCTTCCACAGACCGGCACCGATGAATACGCTCTTGTAGCCGTCGCGGAACAGGTCGTCGATGGTGATGGTCTTGCCGATGGTGGTGTTGGGCCGTACCTTGATGCCCTTGAGCTCCAGATGGCGGTACTGGAAATCATCCAGCACACTGTCCGGCAGGCGGTAGTTGGGGATGCCGTAGCGCATCACGCCGCCGATCTTGTCGCGGGCGTCAAAGATGGTCACATCGTAGCCCCAGCGTGCCAGCAGCACCGCAATGGTCAGGCCCGCCGGGCCGGAACCCACCACAGCCGCCTTCATGCCGTTCTTGGGGGCCGGGCCGGCGGTCATCTTGTTGGCGTAAGTGGTGGAGATGTAGTCCTCGATGATGGAAAAGTGCACCGGGTCGTGGCTGGGCATCCGGTTGCGCACGCAGTGGCCCTCGCACTGGTTCTCGTGGTTGCACACCAGACTGCACACGGTGGTGAGCGGGTTGTTTTCAAACAGCATCTGGCCTGCGGCGTCCATCTGGTTTGCCTTGAGCAGACGGATCACCTCGGGGATGTTGGTGTGGATGGGGCAGCCCTGCTGACACAGCGGCTTTTTGCAGCCCAGGCAGCGGTTGGCTTCGTCCAGAACATGAAGTGCCATGCGTTCCTCCTTGGATCGGCGGGGCCGATCTTCCTTCTTCTTCTCACATGTTGTATCCAACATTGCATTGCTTTAATGATACACCCAATCCGGCACGGTTACAAGAGCGGAATTGCTGATTTTTTGCCAGAATTTTTTGTCAATTCGTCAAAAAGATATTTTTTTGACGATATATTCCGCCCATCGGGGCCGGGTTTGCCCGGCACAGGGCCCCAAAGTCGCTGGCCGCTGCCTGTGCCGCCGCCATCCGGGCACCGTCGGGGCCGGTCTGGGCCAGCTTTGCCAACGAGTGAGACACCGGAAGGGACACCTGCCCCAGCAGCGGCAGGGCGTCCTTCCGTGCTCCCAGCAGGTGCAGCGCCGGCGGCAGGGCCGGCACCGTGTCGGCCGTATAGCCCAATGCAGCATCCATGGCAAGGCGGCGCATCCGGGCCCGGGGGTAGCGCACCGTGGTCAGGGCATCCAGCAGCTGCGGCAGACTGGTGCTCTGTCGCACCGCGTGTTCCAACCGGTGTTCCAGCCCTTCGGACACTCCGCGCACCGCTGCAAAAGGCTCCGGCTTTGCGCAGGCTGCCCGCAGCAGTGCCAGCTCACACCGGCCTGCCGCGTCAAAATCCGTATACGCGCCGTCATTTTCCGCCGTTTTATACAGTTCAAACGCCTTTTCCGGTACAAACGAGGCCACGGCCTCGGCTCCGCCCTCGGCCCAGAGAGCCCGCAGAGCGCTGGCACTGGCAAATTGCGCGTGGCCGCTCTCCTCCAGCGTCTGCCCGTGGTTGGCCCCCCTGCGGGGCAGCGGCACCGGGGTCATGCCTGCCCGCTGCTCCAGGATGGCGCGGCAGTATTCCACGGCCAGGTTGTTGTTCGGCTGGCTCAGCAGCGCCGCCATGGCAGGGTCGGCCCCCACGGCCTGCACTGCCGCCTGCCGGGCTGCCGCAAAGCTGCGTGCCCCGGCGGCCAGCTGCTGCTTCAGTGCCGCGCGGTAGGCCGCACTGTTCAGCACCCGGGCGGTTTCCAGCAGCAGGGCAGCGTCCGGGGTCTCGGCCCCGAACACCAGGGCGTCGCACCCGGTGGCCGCCAGCAGATGCACCCCGGCCCGTGCAAAGGCCTCCGCCCCCGCGCAGGCCCAGGGGGCCGGCAAGGCAAACACGAGGTCGGCCCCGCACTCCAGCGCGGCGCGCACCCGCACGCTTTCCGGCAGCAGCGGAAGCGCTCCCCGCTGGGTCAGCCCGCAGCTCATGGCCACCGCCACCCGCTGCGCCCCCAGCGCCCGCGCCTGCGCCAGCTGCCAAGCGTGGCCGTTGTGGAAGGGGTCGTACTCGGCAATGATGCCTGCAAATCTCATGACAATGCTCCTTTCCGGGCAAAAAGGGCCTCTCTCTGCCCCGGAAGATTGTTAAATTTATATCGTATATACAGAAAACCTACGGGTTTTTCTGCATTTGTAGGCAGGGTGTACAAAAGCCTTGTACACAAGTTTTACCGCTTTGCCCGGATTGTGCCTTGAAAAGGCGTTGTTCCTATTATATAATAAACACAGGAATCTGTAAAATTCTGTCCGCAGATTTCCAAAAAACGGCGGGCAGAGCAAAAACATACAGGAGGCAACACAGATGAAAGTTCTGGTTATTAACTGCGGTTCTTCTTCCCTGAAGTATCAGCTGATCGATATGGACGGCGAGAAGGTGCTGTGCAAGGGCCTGTGCGAGCGCATTGGCATGGAGAGCAGCATGATCACTCACGAGGCCAACGGCCACAAGGCCACCACCCCGGCCATCTTCCCCACCCACACCGAGGCATTTGCCGAGGTCGTGAAGAAGATGACCA
>ERZ791837.2447-NODE-2447-length-10390-cov-2.513304_pt1 | contig 10390 bp, 6 predicted proteins | sample MGYA00510292_ERZ791837 | MGnify/ENA primary metagenome ERZ791837 (study PRJEB30046, sample SAMN00715259) | human gut metagenome | study: EMG produced TPA metagenomics assembly of the A metagenome-wide association study of gut microbiota in type 2...
CCTGCCGCTACAAGATCGCCGACCCGGAGCTGGACGACACCGATTATAAGCGTATTCTGGAGGTATTCAAGAAGCACGACGTGCGCTACTTCTTCTACAACGGCGGTAATGACTCCATGGATACCTGCAACAAGATTAACCAGTATATGCAGTCCGTGGGCTACGACTGCCGCGTGATGGGCGTGCCCAAGACCATCGACAACGACCTGTTCGGCACCGACCACTGCCCCGGCTACGCCTCCGCCGCCAAGTATATCGCCACATCCATCATGGAGGTCTATCTGGACGCACATGTGTACGATACCGGCATGATCGTGGTGGTGGAGATCATGGGACGCCACGCAGGCTGGCTGGCTGCGGCATCGGCACTGGCCGGTGAGTACGGCGCAGGCCCCGACCTGATTTATCTGCCGGAGACCGACTTCAGTATGCCTCAATTCATCGAGGATGTCAAACGCATCTACAACGAAAAGGGCAACTGCATCGTAGCCGTGTCCGAGGGTATCCACTACGAGGATGGCGGCTTCGTGTCCGAGGCCAAGGTGGCCGCCAACGACGGCTTCGGCCACGCCCAGTTGGGCGGTCTGGCCACCATTCTGGCAGAGGTACTAAAGGAGGAAACGGGCGCCAAGGTCCGCGGCATCGAGCTGAACCTGCTGCAGCGCTGCGCCGCCCATCTGGCCAGCGAGACGGACATCGAGGAGTCCTACATGGCCGGCAAGGTGGCCGTGGAGAACGCCGTCAACGGCATCAACGGCCGCATGATCGGCTTTGAGCGCGGCATCCGGGATGGCAAGTATGCCTGCAAGACCAAGCTCATCCCCCTGATGGAGGTGGCCAACACCGAAAAGAAGGTTCCCCGGGAGTGGATCAACGAGGCCGGCAACGGCGTGAACCACCAGTTTGTGGAGTACGCGCTGCCCCTGATCCAGGGCGAGCCGGACCTGCCCAAGGTGGACTCCCTGCCCCGCTTTGCCCATCTGAAGAAGATCCTGGCCAAGTAAATCCCCGTTTCAACGATCCCCTGGCGCTTGTGCGCCAGGGGATTTTTAGCTTTTCCTGTAATGCGAAATAGCTTTACAGCTTTACCAAGTGCGCACCTGCGGCCTTCAGCATGAGCCGCTTGGTGCCCACCCGGTCGAAGGCCACCTCTACCAGGGCATCGCCGCCCATGGGCCGCACGCTCAGGACCATCCCCTGGCCGAAGGCGCTGTGCCGCACCCCGTCGCCGGGCTGCAGCTGCAGCAGCGGTGCGGAGACCGCCGCCGGACGCACCGGGCGCTCCGGGTGTGCCGGACGCTCCGGGCGCTCCAGGTGTGCCGGACGCTCCGTCCCGGGCCGCGCCTCCCGCTGCGGCGCATAGGCAGGCCCATCGCCGAAATCGTCCCAGGAGGACGTCGGACGGGGCTCGGGCTTCCCCAGCCACTCCATGTTCTCCTCCGGGATCTCCTTCAGAAACCGGGAGGGCATGCAGGGAGTGGTGCGGCCGAACAGCATCCGCTGCCGGGCGTTGGTCAGGGTCAGCTTCTCCTTGGCCCGGGTCATGGCCACATAGCACAGCCGCCGCTCCTCCTCCATTTCCTCCGGCTCTCCCATGGCGCGATTCCCCGGGAAAAGCCCATCCTCCATGCCTACCACGAACACGCTGGGAAACTCCAGTCCCTTGGCGCTGTGCATGGTCATCAGCGTCACGCAGTTGTCCCCGGCCTCCTGGCTGTCCAGGTCCGTATACAGGGCCACCTCGTCCAGGAAGCCCGACAATGTGGGATTCTCCGGATCGTTTTCCAGGAAGGCCTGGATGCTGGAGCTGAGCTCCTCCACGTTTTCCAGGCGGCCCCGGCTCTCCATATCGTTCTTCTCCTGGAGCATCCCCACATAGCCGCTGCGGCGGCACACATATTCATAGAACTCCACCAGGCCCATATCGTCCGCCTGACGGCGCATTTCGTCGATCATCTCTGTAAAGCCTGTCAGCTTGCCAGTGCTTGCCTTCAGCTGGGGATAGTCTCCCGCCCGCCGCAGAACCTCCATCAGCGGCAGACTCTCCTCCGTGGCGATGACCTGGGCCTTGTCCATGGTGGCCGCGCCGATCTTCCGGGCGGGTACGTTGACGATCCGCCGCAGCCGCAGGTCGTCGGTGGGGTTGTTGATGACGCACAGATACGCCAGCATGTCCTTCACCTCGGCCCGGTCGAAGAACTTGGTGCCGCCGATGATCTTATAGGGCACGCCGTTGCGCTTGAAGGCATACTCCAGGGCGTTGGACTGGGCGTTCATGCGGTACAGCACGGCGTTGTCCTTCCAGTTCACCCCCCGGCGATAATTCATCATGATTTGCCCCACCACATAGTTGGCCTCGTCTCCCTCATTGAAGCAGGTCTTCACGGTGACCACCTCCCCCGCCCCGTTCTCGGTCCACAGGGTCTTGCCCTTGCGGCCCACGTTGTGGCGGATCACGGCGTTGGCGGCGTCCAGAATATTCTGGGTGGAGCGGTAGTTCTGCTCCAGCCGGATGGTCCTGGCCCCGGCGTACTGCTTTTCAAAGCTGAGGATGTTCTCGATGTTGGCCCCCCGGAAGCGATAGATGCTCTGGTCGTCGTCGCCTACCACGCAGATGTTCTTCCGTCCCCCGGCCAGCAGGCTGGCCAGCATATACTGCATGTGGTTGGTGTCCTGATACTCGTCGATGAGGACATAGCGGAACTTGTTCCGGTAATATTCCAGGGTCTGGCGGTCCGACTGCAAAAGCTCCACCGTGTGCAGGATGATGTCGTCAAAGTCCAGGGCATTGGCGTCCCGCAGGCGGCGGTTATAGGCGGCATAGACCCGGCCCATCCGCACCCGTCTCCAGTCGCCCCGCTGTTCCCACAGCTGGCTGAACTCCTCGGGCATCATCATGGCGTCCTTGGCGTTGGAGATCACCGACAGCACCTCCCGCACCGGGAAGGTCTTTTCCTCCAGCCCCATCTCCTTGAGGATGTCCTTGATGACCCGCTTGCTGTCGTCGGTGTCGTAAATGGTAAAGCTGCGGTCGAAGCCGATTTTGTCGATGTCCCGGCGCAGGATGCGGACACAGGCCGAGTGGAAGGTGGCGGCCCACACGTCCCGGGCCTCCTCCCCCAGCATCTTCTCCAGCCGGTCCTTCAGCTCGTTGGCGGCCTTGTTGGTGAAGGTGATGGCCAGCACCTCCCAGGGGCGGGCAGGCTCCACGGCGCAGAGATACTGCATCAGCGGCCGCTGCTCCGGGTCCGGCCGGGCGGCATACTGCTCCAGAAATTCCACCTCGTCCCGGGAAATGGGCAGCGGTATCTCATCTGTGTCGCTGCCCCGGCCATAGCGCAGGAGGTTCGCCACCCGGTTGATCAGCACCGTGGTCTTGCCGGACCCGGCCCCCGCCAGCAGCAGCAGCGGCCCCTCGGTGGTCAGAACCCCCTCCAGCTGCCGGGGATTCAGGTGCGCATAATCCGTGGCAATGGCCCTTGTCCGGGCCTCAATAAATCGTTTCTCCAGGTCGTTCATAGTGTTCCTTCCCCTGTCTGTATTCTTGTCTCTCATTTTAATACAATTTTCGTCTCCGGTCAACCGCTCCGCAAAACTTGTCGAATTTTTGTTCGATTATCTCTTGACAAGAACGTCTGTTCGATTTATAATACAGATAGAACAAATGTTTTGGAGGCGTTCCCTATGACGACTTTTGGATTTATTGTGATGCTGCTGGGTGCCGGTGCTTTCTCCGCCGGGGTTATCCGTCTGGCGGACTGGATTGATCAGCCCCGTCCTCGCCGCCGCACCGCCTGAGGCCGCCGGTCATGGAACTGCTGGATAAGCTGGCCATCCTGGCCGATGCGGCCAAATATGACGCGGCCTGCACCTCCAGCGGCGTTCGCCGGGGCTCCCGGCCGGGCATGATCGGCAACACCAGCTCCTCCCTGGCAGGCTGCTGCCACAGCTTCTCTGCCGACGGGCGCTGCATCACCCTGCTGAAGGTGCTGATGACCAATCGCTGTGTCTACGACTGCAAATACTGCGTCAACCGCCGGTCCCACGATACCCGCCGGGCGGCCTTCACCCCCCGGGAGCTGGCGGAGCTGACCATCGGGTTCTACCGGCGCAATTATATCGAGGGCCTGTTCCTGTCCTCCGGCGTCCTGCGCAGCCCCGACTACACCACCGAACAGATGATCGAGTGTCTGCGCCTGCTGCGGCAGGAATACCGGTTCAACGGATATATCCACGCCAAAGCCATCCCCGGCACGTCCCCGGAGCTGGTGCAGCAGCTGGGCCTGCTGGCGGACCGGCTCAGCGTCAATATCGAGCTTCCCTCCCAGGAGGGGCTGCAGACCCTGGCCCCGGATAAAAACAAGCAGGCCATCCTGCGGCCTATGGCCCTCATCCGGGACCGGACCGCCCAGAGCAAGGCGGAGCTGGTGCAGTATAAGCACGCCCCGGTCTTTGCCCCGGCGGGCCAGAGCACCCAGCTCATCGTCGGCGCTACCCGGGACACGGACCGGCATATTCTGCACCTGACAGAATCCCTGTACCAAAAATACAGATTGAAACGCGTGTTCTACTCCGCCTATGTTCCGGTGGTGGAAAACGCCCTTCTGCCCTCTCTGGACACCAAGCCGCCCCTGCTGCGGGAGCACCGGCTATACCAGGCGGACTGGCTGCTGCGGTTTTACGGCTTTAAGGCCCAAGAGCTGCTGGACGAGGCCCACCCGGACTTCAATCCCCTGCTGGACCCCAAGTGCCATTGGGCCCTGTGCCACCTGGAGCAGTTCCCGGTGGAGATCCGCAAGGCGGACCTGGAGACTCTGCTGCGGGTGCCGGGCATCGGACCGGTCAGCGCCCGGCGCATCGTCTCCGCCCGTCGGCAGACTCCTCTGCGGCTGGAGGACCTGCCCAAGCTGGGCGTGGTGCTGAAGCGGGCGCAGTTCTTCGTCACCTGCGGCGGCCGTATGCGCCCGGGGCTTCACTTCTCTGCCGCCGCCCTGTCCCGCCAGCTAGAGGCCATGGAGCGGGGCCAGCTGCCGCCCCAGGAATGCCGGCAGCTGTCGCTGTTCGATGCCGGGTGACGCCATGGAGGATGTGATTTTTCAATATGATGGCAGCTTCCCCGGCTTCCTGTGCTGCGTGTTCGACAGCTATGCCCATAAAGAATTCCCCATCGCCTTTTACAGCGATGAGGAATGCGTCTCCCTGTATCCGGTGCGGGTGGTGGTTACCCGCCGGGACCATAGCCAGCGGGTGTACGACAGTTTGCAGCGCCTGTCTCCTCCGGCTCTGAAGGTCCTGCGCCGGGCCTGGCTGACCTGTCTGGAGGACAAGGAGCTTCGCCTGTACGCCTTCATCCGCAAGCTGTACGACCAGGGGCCCGGCTTTATGCGCAGCAAGGCCGACGATGTGTACTACCCCATCGCCTGCGCCCTGCGTCACCTGGGCGGTGAACTGGAAAAGCTGCGGGGCTTCGTGCGTTTTTCCGATTACAACGGCATCCTGGGCGGCGAGATCGAGCCAAAGAACCGGGTGCTTCCTCTGCTGGCCAACCACTTCTGCAGCCGCATGGCCGGGGAGTCCTTCTTCCTGTACGACCGCGCCCACCGGGAGCTGCTGCTGTACACCAAGGGCCAGCGCCGCATCGTCCCGGTGGAAAGCCTGACGCTGGAGCTGCCCGGCTCGGAGGAGCTTCAATACCGGGCCCTGTGGCAGGAGTTTTTCCGCACCGTATCCATCCGGGAGCGGACCAACCCCCGCTGTCAGAACTCGTTTCTCCCCAAGCGGTATCGGGGTGTCATGACGGAATTTCTTCCGGTGGACTACGAGGGCCTCAACCGTCCAGCAGCCGCCGGAGATCTGCCAGCCCCCGGCGCTCCAGCCGGGATATCTGCACCTGGGACACCCCCAGGATCCGGGCCGTCTGCTCCTGGGTCAGCCCCTTGAAGAAGCGCAGCAGGATGGTCATTTTCTCCCGCTCCGGCAGCTGATCGATGGCCTCCCGCAGGGCGATGTGCTCCACCATACGATCCTCCGGGCTGTCGGTGCCCAGGGTGGACTCCAGGGTCAGCCCCTCCGCCGTCTCCTGCTGCAGGGACTCCGGCGCGCCGGTGGCCAGATCCACGCTGGCGATCTCCTCCGGCGTCAGCCCCGTCTCCTCCGCCAGGCGGCGGATATTTCGATTTTGAGCATACTCTGCCAGGATTCCTCCATAGATACCCCATGCTTGCGATGTGTGGTCATCACTTAATATGAACAGGATGTTGGGACGTTCGTTTTTTCTTGTCTCCGCTTCCGGGCTGTCGGTGGCAGCCATTCCGGAAGTTGCCATCAGAGGCAGCAGGCCGAGATATAAATATTTTGTATTCATTGATGTTTTTCGCTTTGGTTTAATATTATTTCGCTTACTTCGTTTTTATTCGAAGATATATAAATTTATCAGTTCATCCCAGGTGATTTTATGTCCGTCTTTCCACCATAACGGGGTGTCGATATTACAAAAGTCTTGTCGCTCTTTCAGACGTTGAGTCAACATTTCTTTATATTCGGCGGTTTTTTGGGGCATCGCGTCAGCAAGGTTTGCCATTTCTTTCGGATCCTTCTTCAGGTTGAATAACTGCTCCGTGATTTTACCTTCCACATTGTAGATGATATACTTATAATCATCCTTTACCAGTGCCCGTTGTTGGTTGGAGTATGCCAGGAAGATGTCGTCACGAAGTTTGTCTGTGGTTCCTTCCAACAAAGGTTTTAGAGAAACGCCTGTTACTGAAGCCGGTATTTCGATTCCTGCTATGTCGCATAGGGTGGGGTAAAGATCATATAAATAGCATAAGGCATCGGTTTTGAATACATGTTTTTTACTGCGGGGGTCGATGATTAGCATGGGTACACCCACACTGTGCTCATAGAGGCTTTGTTTGCCCAACAAACCGTTTTGTCCCATTGCCAGGCCGTTGTCCGATGCAAATACAATGACCGTATGCTCTCTTTCGCCCGTGGCGTTCAATGCGTTGAGCACCCGTCCTATCTGTTCGTCTACTTCGCTGACCATTCCGTAATAGAGGGCGAGTTCCTCCTGAAGTTGTTCGCCTGTGCGGGGTGGGGGAAGAATTTGTTCGTCGCGGATAGCCAGTTCGCCATTGTCGAACGGGTGTTGCGGCAGAAAGTTAGTGGGTAGGATGATGTCTTTGGCTTTATATTTCTTTCCGTAGTCCGGCAATTGATTTCGTGGGTCGTGCGGGGAAGTGAATGACACGAATGCCATGAAAGGGTTTTGGGCTTTTGCCGCGGTGCTGAGGAACTCGATTGCCGCATCGGCAAACATTTTTGAAGAAAACTCTTCTCCGATGAAAGACGTCTCTTTATATTGGCCTGTTTTATCGTAATGATGCAGACGGGGAGAGCAGTGTCCGTTCTTTTCGTAAGGATGCATCCCACCGAAGAAGATGTTCTCTCCTGCGGCAAACGAACGGTTGAAGGAGGCATGGTCTGAATGCCATTTGCCGGTAGCAAATGTCTGATAACCGTTGGCTCGTAATTGTTCGGGAAGTGTCACCATGCATTCGGGTATCTTCATGCCGTCGCTTTGCACTTCAAATACTCCCCTTCCGGTCATCAGCATGGCACGGCTGGGCATTGACAATGCACCGCAAAGGGCACCGTTGGTGTAAGTGCGGGTAAAAGTGACACCTTCAGCTATTAGGCCGTCGATATTTGGAGTGTACACATTTTTATTCCCTAAGGCTGCGATGGCATCACTTTGCATATCATCTACCAGCAGGAACAGGATGTTGGGTTTTTCCGTTTCCGGTTGGCATCCGCTCAAGGCCGTCAGGGCGAGTGAGGCGGATAACAGGGTTTTCATTGTTTTCATGGTCGTTCGTTTTTAACTTCTTAATTAAGCCATTAGTATACTTCTATTTCATCCACAAATAGGAAAGGCGGCATTCCGGCGCCAGAGTGTCCGGGCGGCAAGGCTTCAAAACCGTTTGCGGTTACTTTTACGTAGCGTGCCTGCGCTTCATCGAAGTTGAGCTCCAGTGTCTCCCGGCGCTTTCCTTCCATCCGGGCTTCGGGAGCCGGCCAGGTGCGCGAGGCCACTTCGCTGAACTCCTTTCCGTCAATCGACAGTGCAATCCGCACGCTCTCTATCCCCATGATATAGGAACTCATGTCTGTCAGTGACGAGAGGCAAACTTGCTTCACTGTCTGCACGCTTCCCAAGTCTATTACCGCCTGCAACGGATGAGGATTATAGCCCACCCACAACCCGGTGGTGTGGAAAGCTGTGCTCCGCACGCCGTCTACCAGTATCGTGCCATTGTTTCCATTATACCTATCTGACGGTTTTGTCAACAACTTTATGTCGGCAAAAGTGGCTTTATTGATTCTGACATCTTTCTCCAGCACATCGCTGTGCAGGCCGGACGGAGTGTAGGCAATGGCTTTCAGGCAGGCATCTGCCGAAACGTAAAACGGAACTGTGTATTTGAGGGACTTGGGAGTGGGAGTGCTGCCATCCAGTGTGTAATAAACGTTTGTGCCTTCGAGGGTCTTCAACGTCACTTCCAGTCGTTGGTTTTTCATATCCGGCCGGTATCCTGCTTCTATTTCGAAGAAGTGAGGGGCATATCTGAAACCGTTTTCACGGTACAGGTCGAGCATTACCGGTAGCCGTTCTAGAAAGTCGAGATAATTTTTCCGTCTGCTTCCGCTCCATGTAACTTCGGCGAAGGCGGCCAGTCGGGGCAGCATTTTATAATCCAGCGTTTTGTTGTCAGGTACGTAAGAAGCCCATAGGCAGGCTTCTGCTCCCAGTATTTTTTCTACGTCTTTGTCTGTCATTTCGGGTGTGACGATCTCCGTACTATAAAGTTTCTGCATCAATACAAGTCCTCCGGTTGCCGCGGGCTCGTTTTCCATATTGCTTGACTGATAGTTGTTCAGGTAGAAATGCCCGTTGGATGAGAAAATGACCGGATGATTTTGTTTGACGGCTTTTACGCCACGTCCCAGTCCTCGCCACGACATGATTACGGTTTCGGGGTCTATATTGTCGGAGAGGACTTCGTCCCAGCCAATCATTTTTTTCCCTAACGATTTCAGATAAAGAGCCACTTGCTTGTTGAACTCGCTCTGTAACAAATCTTCCGCAGACTCTTGTTCCGTATCTTTCAGGCTGTATCGGCGGATGATTCTTTGGCAGTCCGGACAGGCTTTCCAGCGGTCTCTCGGCACTTCATCGCCCCCGATGTGCAGATAAGGCGAAGGGAAGAGTGCGGCCACTTCCGCTAATACATCTTCCACAAATTGCCGTGAAAATTCTTTGCCCATGCAGAGTACGTCTTTGTGTACTCCTCCGCGATCCATAGATACCTCGTAAGGGCCACCGGTGCAGCCTAACTGTGGATAGGCGGCAAGAGCGGCTGTGGTGTGTCCGGGTAAGTCTATTTCGGGGATGATGGTGATAGCACGCCCTTTTGCATAGGCAATTACTTCCTTTATTTCCTCTTGTGTGTAGAAACCACCGTAACGTTCGCTGCCGGTGCCTTTCCAAGCGCCTACGCGTGTCAGTTCCGGATATTTCTTTATCTCTATTCTCCAACCCTGGTCGTCTGTGAGGTGCCAGTGGAAATAATTCAAACGGTGCATTGCCAATAGATCGATGAAGCGCTTTACTTGCTCCACCGTGAAGAAGTGGCGGCTTACGTCTAGCATCGCTCCCCGGTAATTCATTTCGGGATAGTCTTCAATTTCGATGGCAGATAGCGTGAAAGGTGCTTTCTTTTGTAACAGTAGAGATTGCTTTAACCATTGTAAAGCATAAAATGCTGCGGAAGCATCTTTGGCTTCAATCACAATGCTGTCCGCATTTACTTTCAGCCTAAACCCTTCGGTGGGCAATGCCACATTATGTTTCAGGAGGATACAATTCTTCAGGTTCTTTTCTCCTGTACTTTTTTTAAAGGTTATGCCGGTGTGTCTCTCCATTTCGGAGATACATGTTGAGACACTTTCCGGCAATTCGTTTTTTCCTGTCGGATAGATAATTGTGGTACGTTCATCAATTGTGAATGGTTTTCCAGCATGAATTGTTATATCGGCAGGCTGGGGAATTTGCAGATAGGTCGAGGCCGACCGTTGAGAACAAGCCTGTACTAGTAATCCGATTCCCAGTAGGATAACTCCATGTATGTTTTTTAAGTTTATGGTATTCATTTGTAATCGTTATTTGTTTACCTCAATCTATTCTTCCCGGTTCTCTCCGATTTTTTCCCGGTTGTCCTGTCAGGTCATCTCCCAAGTCCTCCCGGCACTGGTCGGCTATCCGTTGTAGTTTTTCTGCAATCGCGGGATGCTGGCTGATGACATTGACCCGTTCACCCGGATCACG
>ERZ791837.2450-NODE-2450-length-10386-cov-2.652018_pt1 | contig 10386 bp, 10 predicted proteins | sample MGYA00510292_ERZ791837 | MGnify/ENA primary metagenome ERZ791837 (study PRJEB30046, sample SAMN00715259) | human gut metagenome | study: EMG produced TPA metagenomics assembly of the A metagenome-wide association study of gut microbiota in type 2...
TGCACAAGCACCGAGCGTAGCGATTTTGCGGCATAACAAACCATGGCGTAAACCTTGGCTAAAACAACGTAACTCCGATTAGCAAAGACTAAATTAAAAAAAAGTTCTCAATAATGATGTTGACAAGTTTAATTAAATGTTGTATGATTATAAGAATAATAAATTAAGAATTCAAAATGTTTGCGGGAGGTTAATTTATGCTGGATACTAATGTAAACAATAAGTTTGGTAAAGAGGGTCTTACCTTTGATGACGTTCTCCTTATCCCGGGCGAGTCGGATTGTACACCTGATATGGTGGATATCCATACACACCTTACTAAGGATATAGTCCTCAATACACCTATAATGACATCTGCTATGGATACAGTCACAGAGTCAAAAATGGCTATCGCTATCGCAAGAGAGGGCGGTATCGGTATTATTCATAAGAATATGACTATCGCTCAGCAGGCAGAAGAGGTGGATAAGGTAAAGCGTTCTGAAAACGGCGTTATCGTTAATCCTTTCTCTCTTACAGCCGATAAAACTGTTGCTGAAGCTGATAAGCTCATGGGCAAGTATAAGATCTCCGGCGTGCCTATAGTCGATAAGGATGGCAAGCTTGAGGGTATCCTCACTAACAGAGATCTTAGATTTATCACTGATTTTGAAAATATCAAGATCGGTGACGTTATGACTAAGGAAAACCTCGTTACTGCTCCTGTTGATACGGATCTTGAAGGCGCTCAGAAGATACTTATGAAGCATAAGATTGAGAAGCTTCCTCTTGTTGATGCAAACGGCGTTCTTAAGGGTCTTATCACTATCAAGGATATTGAAAAGGCTGTTCAGTATCCAAATTCCGCAAGAGATAAAAAGGGCAGACTTCTTTGCGGTGCTACTATCGGCATGACTAACGATATTCTTGAAAGAGTTGCCGCTCTCGTTGAAGCTCAGGTAGACGTCCTCGTTCTTGACTCTGCTCATGGTCATTCTATGAACGTTATAAATTGTCTTAAAAAAGTTAAGGCCGCTTTCCCTGATACACCGGTTATTGCAGGTAATATTGCTACTGCCGAAGCCGCCAGAGCGCTCTGCGAAGCAGGTGCTGACGCTATAAAGGTCGGTATCGGCCCTGGTTCTATCTGTACTACCCGTGTAGTTGCTGGTATAGGTGTTCCTCAGGTCACTGCAGTTTATGACGCTGCTTGCGCTGCTGCTGAGTATGGCATTCCTGTTATTGCTGACGGCGGTATCAAGTATTCAGGCGATATCGTTAAGGCTCTTGCCGCCGGTGCAAACGTTGTAATGCTTGGTTCACTCCTCGCAGGCTGTGACGAAGCTCCAGGCGAAACTGAGATCTATCAGGGCAGACAGTTCAAGGTATACAGAGGCATGGGTTCTCTTGCCGCTATGAATAAAGGCTCAAAGGACAGATATTTCCAGACAAACTCAAAGAAGCTCGTTCCAGAGGGCGTTGAGGGTCGTGTGGCTTATAAGGGTCCGGTTTCAGATACTATCTTCCAGCTCGTTGGCGGTATCCGTTCAGGTATGGGCTATTGCGGCTGTCATACTATTGCAGAGCTTGGCGAAAAGGCTAAGTTCATCAGGATCACTGGCGCAGGTCTTAAGGAGTCACACCCACACGATATTTATATCACAAAGGAAGCTCCAAACTATTCCGCAGGTATCTAATAGAATTTATATACAAAAAGAGCAGAGATCTCGTTTCTCTGCTCTTTTTTGCATTATTTTGTAGGGGAGAACAGCGTTCGCCCACAGTTTCAAAGTTTTTTTCTGAAAAAAACTACTCCATAAATTCTCCCAAAAGACCACTTGCAATTGCTACAGTTTCAGGACATGGACGCTTCTGATAGTATTCTTTTGTGCGTTTTGCAGGGTCAGGATCACTAGGGCCGCTCAGACCGAGAAGCTCACGGCAGATGATAGTGTCAGAGCCAAGCTCTTCCTTGAAACGCTTTGCAAAAAGCTGAACACGCTCATAATCCTTGCCCTTTGCCGCCCTGTCACTGCCTATGGTGTTGCCAAATTTCAATCCAAGCACCATGACTGCACCTGTAAATGCTCCGCAGACCTCTCTCATTCTGCCTATTCCACCGCCAAAGCCCGAGGCTATCTTGTATGCAGTTTCGCTGTCAAGGCCGATATCCTCAGCCCATGCGCCTACTACCGCCTGTGAACAGTTGTAGCCCTCCATGAAAAGAGCCTTTGCTGCCGCTGCTTTTTCCTTATTCATTAAAAAAACTCCTTTTTTGTCATATATTGATTTTCATTATAGCACAGCTTTAAGTTTTTTTCAAGACGTATTATTGGTTAGTATAGTCTACGTCAAATTGCATAAAATTTTGACATAAAATTTTGCAATATTTTTATATTGTTAGACAAAACTAACCTATTGACAAATGTACACTAATGTGGTATACTTTAATCACAGCAAGGGAAAAGCTGCAAAGAATAACGCAGATAAAGCGAAAACGCTGGTCTGTGGAAAAGTAAAAAAATGATATCTAAATAAGGAGGACAAAGATTATGTCAAAGTTTGTATGTTCAGTATGCGGTTACGTTTATGAGGGCGAGGCTGCTCCAAAGGAGTGTCCTATCTGCCACGCACCAGCAGAAAAGTTCAATAAAGTAGAAGAAACAGCTATCACATGGGCTGACGAGCATAAGGTAGGCGTTGCAGAGGGTCTTGATGAGGAAGTTGTTGCAGGTCTTAGAGAGAACTTCAACGGCGAGTGCTCTGAGGTAGGTATGTATCTTGCAATGGCAAGAGTTGCTTACAGAGAAGGCTATCCTGAGGTAGGTATGTACTATGAGAAGGCAGCTTATGAAGAGGCAGAGCACGCTGCTAAGTTCGCAGAGCTTCTGGGCGAGGTAGTAACACCTTCTACAAAGAAGAATCTTGAGATGAGATATATGGCTGAGAATGGTGCTTGCGAGGGCAAGATGAAGCTTGCTAAGAGAGCAAAGGAGCTTGGCTATGACGCTATCCATGACACTGTTCATGAAATGGCTAAGGACGAAGCAAGACATGGATGCGGCTTCAAGGGTCTGCTTGACAGATATTTCGCTAACAAGTAATTTATCTTAAAATAGTATAAATTAAAGATTACGACGAATTTTTCCCGAAAAAGGCGGAGGTATTTGAAAAAATACTTCTGTCTTTTTATTTTATAAAGCCGTTATAAAGGCTCAAATCTATTGCAAATGACGTAAAACTGTGGTATAATATTTTAGTATGATAAAATAATGCTTTAGGAGATGATAGTGTGATAGAAACACTGGCGGCGGAAACTGCGACCTTGCAGAACGTTTATGCCCCCTTGCCTTTCAAGGTGCATATGATATTCTGCGTTATCGCTACGCTTTTATATATAACTCAGTTCATAAGAAAAGGCTCTTATCATTATCTTACATTAATGATAGCTATCGACCTTACTATAGTTACTCAGTTTACCACAAAAAGCTTTGTTATCGGTGTGCTTTTCGGCGCAGAGGCAGCGCTTCTTGCGGCAACAGCTTTTATTTCCCATAGGTTTGCTAAAAAGCAGAAAGCTTTGGAGAATGCCGGGGAAAAGTCGGAAACTGCTCAAAAGGAAGATGAAGAATGAAAATAGTTATACTTGACTCTGAAACAGTTTCAAGAAACGATGTGTCGCTGGAGGGAATAACAGTCCTTGGTGAAAGCATTGTTTATGGTTTTACACCAAATGAACAGGTCGCAGAAAAGATAGGCGACGCTGACGCTGTTATATGTAACAAGTGCCTTATAACAGAGGAGGTATTCTCAAAGTGCAAAAACCTGAAATACGTCGGCCTTTTTGCAACGGGATATAATAATGTTGATCTCTCCGCCGCAGACAGGCATGACGCAGTGGTCTGCAATGTGCCTGCATATTCTACAAACGCAGTTGCTCAGCATACTTTTGCACTTATCCTCAACTATTTCAGCAAGATAAGAGAATATGCCGAGAAAGTTGACGAGGGCGGCTGGGTGAATTATAAGCTGTTTTCATATTTTGGTATCCCTACCTATGAGCTTGCAGGAAAAACCATTGGTATAGTAGGGTATGGCGACATAGGAAAGAAAGTTGCTGAGATAGCAAGAGCGTTCGGCATGAAGGTCATCACCTTTACACGCTCACCCCAGAAAATAACTGACGGCACGCCTGCGGTAAGCTTTGAAGAACTTCTAAAGACTTCTGATATAGTGACGCTCCATTGTCCTCTTACAAAGGATAATGAGAAAATGATAAATGCCGAAAGCCTTGGCTTGATGAAAAGATCAGCATTTTTCGTCAACACTGCAAGGGGCGGTCTTGTGGACGAAAAGGCTCTTGCACAGGCTCTTGAAAATGAAGTCATTGCAGGGGCAGGAATTGATGTTCTCACAAACGAGCCAATGGGTGAAGACTGCCCTCTCAGAAACGCAAAGAACTGCACTGTTACCCCGCATATAGCGTGGGCGCCAAAGCAGACGAGAGAAAGGCTTCTTGAAACTGTTGCGCAGAACTTGAAAATGTGGATAGAGGGTACGCCACAGAATATTGTCAACGGAAAATAACAATAAGGACATGATAAAAATGATAGATATGACAAAAAAGAAAAGAGTTGTTGTAAAGGTAGGAACTTCTACTCTTACTCACAGCACAGGACTTTTGAATATACGCCGTGTGGAACAGCTCGTTAAAACTCTTGCCGACCTTCAAAATGCAGGACATGAGATAATCCTTGTATCAAGCGGTGCGGTGGGTCTTGGCAGAGCAAAGCTGGGCATAAAGGAAAGACCCAAGGACACTCCCACAAGACAGGCTTGTGCGGCGGTGGGTCAGTGTGAGCTTATGTATCTTTACGATAATCTTTTCTCTGAATACAGTCTTAATGTGGCTCAGCTTCTGCTTACAAAGTATATTCTTCTGGAAGACAGAAAGATAAACGTGCAGAACGCCCTTAACCGCATCATAGAGCTTGGTTCTATCCCTATTGTGAACGAGAACGATACGGTGTCTATTGATGAGCTGGAGCTTGAAATGGGCGAAAACGATTCTCTTGCGGCAAATGTTGCGGTGCTTGCTAATGCAGATCTGCTTATAATAATGTCTGATATTGAGGGACTTTTTGACAAAGACCCTCATAAGTATGATGACGCTGAGCTTATCCCTGTTGTGCCTGAGATAACGGAGGAGATAAAGGCTATTGCAGGGGGTGCAGGTTCTTCACTTGGCACAGGCGGAATGGCGACAAAGATAAAAGCCGCTGAGATATGCAAAAATGGCGGAATAGATCTTATCATAATGAACGGCAGAGATCCAAGACATTTGTATAAGGTATTTGAAAATAAACCTATAGGAACACTTTTTACAGCTAACGGGGAGGTATAGTAAAAATGAGTTACATCGATATTTTGGGACAGAAAGCAAAAGCTTGCAAAAAGGATATTGCCTTCGCTTCAACAACACAGAAAAATGACGCACTTCTTGAGATCGCACATATCCTGAGAGTTTGCAAGGACGATATTATCGAAGCAAACAAGGTGGACCTTGAAAACGGCAGAATGAGAAAAATGTCTGAGGCAATGCTTGACAGACTTGCACTTAATGACAGCCGTATAGAGGGTATGGCAAAGGCTTGCGAGGAGCTTGCACAGCTTGACGACCCTGTGGGCGAGGTAGTTTCAGGCTCAACAAGACCTAACGGCATGAAGATCGAGAAAGTAAGAGTGCCAATGGGCGTTATAGGCATTATTTTTGAAGCCAGACCTAACGTTACTGTAGACGGCGCTATACTTTGCCTTAAAAGCGGAAACGCTGTTATACTCAGGGGTGGAAAAGAAGCAATAAACTCAAACAAAATGCTTGCCGACCTTATGAGAAAGGCTGTTGAAAGGGCAGGCTTCAGCCCTGACATAATTCAGCTTGTGGAGGATACTGACAGAGGCATCGCTCTTGATATGATGAAAGCCAATGATTATATTGATGTCCTTATCCCAAGGGGAGGCGCACAGCTTATAAAGGCTGTTGTACAGTCTGCCACTGTGCCTGTTATCGAGACCGGCACAGGAAACTGTCACGTTTATGTTGACGCAAGTGCGGATATAAAAATGGCTGTGAACATTGTTGATAACGGCAAGACCTCACGTCCGTCTGTATGCAACGCAGTTGAAAGCTGTCTTGTTCACAGGGATATTGCAGAGGATTTTCTCCCGAAGCTTAAAGAAAGACTTGACAAGCACCACGTTGAGATAAGAGGCTGTGAGCTTACAAGGCAGATACTTGGTCCTGAGAACGTTACTCCTGCTGATGATGACGATTATGCAACAGAGTTTCTTGACTATATAATCTCTATCAAGGTCGTTGACGACATGGCGGAGGCACTGGAACATATCGACAGATTTTCTACAGGACATTCTGAGTGTATCGTTACGGAGAGCCTTTTTGCCGCACAGGAATTTCAAAAGCGTGTTGACTCAGCGGCTGTATATGTAAACTGCTCAACAAGATTTACAGACGGCGGAATGTTCGGTCTGGGTGCTGAGATAGGTATTTCTACTCAGAAGCTTCACGCAAGAGGTCCTATGGGTCTTAGGGAAATGACCACCACAAAGTATCTTATCTCAGGCAACGGACAGATAAGAGAATAGATATTAGTGAGGAATGAGGAGTGAGGAATGAAGGTATCGCCTGCGGCGATGATATTTCTCTCTGTAGGTGCGAACACTGTTCGCTCGTTTACTCTATACTTTGATATATTACAAAAAAGAGGTAATTATAATGATAAAAGCTATGAATATTTCTTATGAGATAGGCGATAAGCTTTATCTCAACATCACAAACAAGTGTCCATGCAACTGCACATTCTGTATTCGTCACAATGGTGACGGTGCTTATGGCTCTGACCCGCTGTGGCTGGAACATCAGCCTACTGCCGAAGAGGTAATAGACGACATCAAAAAGCGTGACCTTGACAGCTACAAGGAAATTATTTTCTGCGGCTATGGTGAGCCTACCTGTGAGCTTGAAATACTCAAAGAAACTGCAAAATATATAAAGTCTGTTACAAAGACACCTGTAAGACTCAACACAAACGGTCTTAGCGACCTTATCAACAAGCGTGAAACTCCTGCTGAGTTCAAGGGACTTGTTGATATAATCTCAATAAGCCTTAACGCTTCTGACGCAAAGGCTTATGACGAGGTAACAAGACCGTCATTCAAGGGCGTGAACTGCTTTGAAGAAATGCTCTCTTTTGCAAAAAGAGTGAAAGAGTTCGTGCCGGAGGTAATGCTCACTGTTGTGGATATAATCGGCGAAGAGGAGATAAAAAAATCTCAGGCGGTTGCTGACAGCGTGGGTATACATCTCAGAGTCAGAGAATATGTTGATTAACATTTTGTAAACAATATATTAAGTTTTATATTTGCTCAATATTCCGTTTTCAGCAAACATCTAAGTGATGTCGGAACAATAACCGAGTGCTGAAAACGGATTTTTTTGTTCGATAATAAAAAGAAAGCTTGGTAGAAAAAATGGAAAAGGAAAAGATAAGGCGTCTTGTTTTGCAGGCAGGACAGGGTGACAGAGCGGCGTTCGGTGCGCTCTACGAAGAAACGGGCAGGTCGGTATATTTTAACTGCCTGAAGCTTATTGGAAATGCTCAGCAGGCAGAGGATATAACTCAGGACACTTTCATGAAAGCTCTTGAAAAGCTTGACAGCCTTAAAGAGCCTGAGAATTTCTCAGCATGGGTAAACCGCATTGCAATAAACAACTGCAAAATGTATTTCAGAAAAAATCCCCGCATTGCGGAGGAGGAGTCGGAAAAGATAATCGACGATACGCCCGACAGCGAGCTTATCCCTGACGATTATGCCGACAGCGAAGAAAAACGCAGGATAATAATGAACATTATCGACACCGCTCTCACTGACGAACAGCGTCAGACAATAATACTTTTCTATTTTGATATGATGAGCGTGGCTGAGATTGCAGAGATAATGGAATGTTCTGTTGGCACTGTCACTTCCCGTCTTAGCGCTGCAAGAAAGAAGATAAGGGAGGCGGTGCTTATTTACGAAAAGAAAAACAATGACAGGCTTCATGCTGTTATTCCTATACCTGTTCTGTCAAAGATATTTATGCAGGAATGTCAGCATTTGAAGCTGCCTGAATTATCCGTTTTCAGCAACACGGCAGCCGCCAAGGATATTGTTCCCGATAAAAATACTACAATAAGTAAATCGGGAGGAAAAGGTATGTTTTCAACAGTAAAAGCAAAGGTAATAGCAGGCGTTTGTGCCGTGGCAGTTGTGGGCGGAGGTATCACAGCGGCGGTGCTTGCAAACAGAGATAGGGCGGCAGATACTGATAAGCCAAACACAGCCGTTCAGACAGACGCACAAGGTGACGTGAATGAGCAGGAGATAGAGAATAAGCTAAACGAACTTGATGAAAATACTGATAATGAAGATGATGTTACTGGCGATGCTGCAAGCGGTGTAGATTCTGACGGAGAGCCTGAAATGGCTGTTTACACTGTTTCTGACGAGATAAAAAATGCTGATCTTTCGTCAGGTCTTGTTCAGCTCAACGGTGACATCATGCAGGTTGGCGGATATGAAAAGACCTCTGACTTCTGTGCAAAATATGCCGATGAATATGACATTATGTACAGCGACGGCACATACGAAGAGAAAAAGGACGAGATGCTTAATTATTTTGTGGGCAAAGACGGTCTTTTAACTGGCGAATGGTGGGATATATATTCCCTTACTCTTATCCCAAAAAATGAGCCGAAGGGCGACCAGATAACTGTCTATGTGACAAATCTAACAGCCCCAGACGGTCAGGTATCTCTGGCAGACAGCTATGTGGTATGGGCAGAGGAAACGCCTATGTCAAAGGATATCTACACCCCTGCTTGGATACCGACCGGTATGCCAACAAGGCTTTGCTATGATGTCACAAGCACAAAGAAGCTTGATGAGATATATGACAACATAGATGATTATTCAGCACAATCAGTGCAGGATATGCTTGCTTCTCAGGGCATCTCAAAGGGCGAGAACAGCATTTCAGGAAACTATCTTTCCTATGTTTACTCACAGGGCGATATGTCAATGAGCGGAACATATTGTGTGAACAGCGACACTGACCCTGATGTTTTTGTTGCATATGTTGCAGGCGAGAAAAATGCCGCAGGGCTTACACCTCTCTACAGATATCATTTTGCCTTCGATACAAATTCAAAAAAGCTTTATGAAAGCAGAATGTATTTTGCAGGTATGTTCTGAAAAAACTATCCCTCACATCTGTGGGGGATATTTTTTGCTTGTTGACAGGCATTTTGTTATGTGATATAATTATTTCGGCAATATTATAATAATAAATATTAATTATATGTAAACTATATATGAAAATTTTGAATTTGCTCAACAAATCGTCTGCGTTTTGCATCTAACTAATGTCGGGACTGATAAAACAGTGGACGAGAAAACGGCAATTCGGAAAGAAAGAGCAGGTCAAAAACATGGAAAAAGATGATATCAAAAAGCTTGTATTGCAGGCGGCACAGGGAAACAAGGCGGCGTTCGGTGCGCTTTATGAAGAAACGGGCAGAACAGTGTATTTTAGCTGCCTGAAGCTTCTTGGCGACCCACAGCTTGCAGAGGATATCACTCAGGAAACTTATCTTAAAGCCCTTCAAAAGCTCGGCACTCTTACACAGCCTGAGAATTTTCCAGCATGGGTAAACAGGATAGGGATAAATCTCTGCAAAATGCACTTTAGAAACAATTCCGCCCCTGAGGATAACTCAGAGGAGATAATAGAGGAAATCCCTGACGAGGGGCTTATCCCGGAGGAATATGTGAGCAATGACGCTAAAAGAAAGATAATAATGGATATTATCGACACTGTTCTCACAGAAGAGCAAAGACAGTCGGTGATACTGTATTATTTCGATATGCTCACAGTGCCTGAGATAGCAGAGGTAATGAACTGCACCACAGGTACAGTAACTTCCCGCCTTAGTGCCGCAAGAAAAAAGATAAAGGAGGCGGTGCTTATATACGAGGAAAACAACAACGACAGACTTCATGCTGTCGTGCCTGTATTTATTCTTTCAAAGCTTCTTAATAAAGAGGCTTCAAACACCGTTCTTCCGAAACTTACCGTTTTCACAGGCTCAGCCTCAGCCGCTAATGCAGTTCCCGATAGCGTAACAACAACAAAAACTATATCGGGAGGAAAAGGAATGTTTTCAACAGTAAAAGCAAAAGTGATAGCAGGCGTTTGTGCCGCAGCAGTAGTGGGCGGAGGTATCACAGCGGCGGTCGTGCTCAGCTCAAACGGCAGTAAGGATAATGATAATGATGACGGCGTGGTTG
>ERZ791837.2451-NODE-2451-length-10381-cov-3.102944_pt1 | contig 10381 bp, 5 predicted proteins | sample MGYA00510292_ERZ791837 | MGnify/ENA primary metagenome ERZ791837 (study PRJEB30046, sample SAMN00715259) | human gut metagenome | study: EMG produced TPA metagenomics assembly of the A metagenome-wide association study of gut microbiota in type 2...
CTTTCAAAAATGATGAATACCTTGCTTCCGGGACTTCGAGTTTCCGAAGGGCATGCAAATCAATCATCAGAGACAACAAAATCTAGAAATCACCTAAAACGAAAATGCGGAAAGGCAATTACTATAGTTCTCTGCCGGCAGAAATCGCTATGTTGTGGCTGCAAAAAACTAAATATTCTTTGACATAATAAGCAATATGTGAGCCGATAGCAGCTTCGGCTGTGCGAAGTTTTTCTTATGAATTGGTAAAATTAATATTACATTGAAGGGGAAGGTGGATAAAAGTGAATAAGAAGATTGTTCGCAGATATATTTCAGAGATTAAAGCAATCTGCCCATTTCGTGGTCGGGGTGAACGTAAATATTTATCTTGGTTTTCGAATAATGTATGGGTATATTGTGAGGAGAATGATATTCAGGATATTGATGAACTATACCGACAATTCGGTAAACCAAATGATGTTGTCAATCATTATTTGACTGGTATGGATATTGATGAAATTTCAAATAAGATCGTAAAATCAAGATGGATAAAACGTATTCTTGCAGGTATATTGATCGTAATTATTGTTACATCATTAACATTAGTGGGCATTATATATCGAGAGTATAAGGTTTTAGAATCCGAACAGATTTATTTTGAAGAAGAGGTTATTGAGTGAGCAGAGGATATTTACATTAAGTATTTAAATATCCTAGTATTTTAGAGAGGTATACCATGAATTCAAATTTTGAATATTATCGCATTTTTTATTATGTGGCAAAATATGGAAACTTGACAAAAGCGGCAGCCGCTTTGCAGACCAGCCAACCGGCGGTGACAAGAACGATTCATAAGCTGGAGGATATGTTGGGATGCAGATTGTTCGTTCGTAGTAAATCGGGGATGGAATTAACTTCCGAAGGAAATACCTTTTATCAATATATATCTGCAGGCTGTGCGCAGTTTTTTAAGGGAGAGCAGAATCTTAGCAATTTACGGTCATTAGATGGCGGTTCCATTACGATCAGTGCAACAGAGACGGCGTTACACTGCTGCCTGCTTCAGGCGATGGAAGCGTTTAGTGAACTTCATCCAAAAGTTACATTTCGTATATTAAACAATAGTTCCAGAGAATCTGTCATCTCGTTAAAACAGGGACAGGTTGATATGGCAATGATCTCGTCAATACCGTTTGCCATGGAGGATCCGTTAATCGTACATACGGTGCATTCCTATACAGATATTTTGATCGGCGGTACAAAGTACAGTCATCTGAAAGGAAAGACAACTTCTTTGCCGGAATTATGTCGTTATCCGTGGGTAAGCTTAATGACGGGGACGATTACCCGTAACTTTTTGAATACATATTTTGCGGAGCGTGGGCTGCCATTTGCGCCTGCGATCGAGCTGGCTACGACAGATTTGATCCTGCCTGCGATTGAACACAATTTGGGTATTGGCTTTTTGCCACCGGAGTTTGTGCGAGGAGCATTGGATATGGGAAGCGTCTTTCAGATTCACTTTCCGGATGAAATGCCGCATCGTCGTATTTCCCTTGTATATGATACAGAGTATCCTCAAAGTATTGCGGCAACGACATTTCGAAAATTTATGTTGGAACATTTCAGTCAATTATAAAAAAGCAAAGCCAGCACTTTGCTTTGTAAGAATTGCTAAAGCAATTCTTGGTGGCATAACGTTACACAACAGCATTTTCCTATTCTATAAGAAAACGCCCTTGCAAGAGCAAAACTCCTGCAGGGGCGTTGTTTTCTTAACGAAATTGGCTGCGTATCGCAAAGGATTATTTATCCTCTGGAGTGTGCCATTCCCAATCGCGAACTTCTTCAAGATCCTGACCATACTCAGCGATATACTGCTTATGCTCAACAAGCTTGTCGTTCATCTTCTGGATGAGGTAGGAACCACGGTTTGCTAACTGTGGTAAATGCATGATCGCATCTTTTACCAAGTTGAAACGATCGATCTCGTTCTGGACTCTCATATCGAATGGAGTAGTGATCGTACCCTCTTCCTGATAACCATGAACAGATACGTTCTGGTTGTCACGACGATAAGTAAGCTCGTGGATCAATGTTGGGTAACCATGGAATGCAAAGATTACCGGTTTGTCTGTTGTAAAGATTGCATTGTACTCACTGTCGCTAAGACCGTGTGGATGTTTGTGGTTAGACTCAAGTTTGAACAAGTCAACGACATTGACAACACGAATCTTAAGTTCTGGAAGCTCATCACGAAGGATGGTAACTGCTGCCATGGTCTCAAGTGTTGGAGTATCACCACAGCATGCCATAACGATATCCGGCTCTTCGCCTTCGTCGTTACTTGCCCACTCCCAGATGCCAACACCCTGTGTGCAGTGCTTAACAGCCTGTTCCATGCTTAACCACTGATAACTTGGATGCTTAGAAGCAACGATTGCGTTTACATAGTTTTTGCTCTTTACGCAGTGATCGAAGCAGGAAAGCAAGCAGTTAGTATCTGGTGGGAGATACATACGAACAACGTCTGCTTTTTTGTTAGCAATATGATCTAAGAATCCCGGATCCTGATGTGTAAATCCGTTGTGATCCTGCTGCCATACGTTAGAAGTCAGGATGAAGTTCAAGGAAGCGATAGGACGTCTCCAAGTAAGCTGGTTACATACTTTCAACCATTTTGCATGCTGTGCAGCCATGGAATCTACGACACGGATAAATGCTTCGTAACTAGCGAAGAAACCGTGACGACCTGTGAGAAGATAACCCTCGAGCCATCCCTCGCACATATGCTCACTCAACATACCGTCCATGATACGTCCGCCTCTGGATAAGCAGTCATCTGTGTCCAGTAATTCAGCGTTCCAATCTCTGTTCTCTGCTTCAAATACTTTGTATAAACGGTTGGACATACTCTCGTCCGGTCCGAAGATACGGAAGTTCTGATTTTCTTTATTTAATACAAAAATGTCACGGATATATCCACCAAGTTCGATCATATCCTGTGCTTTTGTCTTACCAGGATCAACTTCGATACCATAAGTACGGAAGTCTGGAAGACGAAGGTCTTTTAATAACAATCCACCATTTGCGTGAGGGTTTGCACCAAGACGTGCATCTCCCTTTGGAGCAAGTTCTGCGAGCTCTGGGATCAAGCGACCCTTCTCATCGAACAACTCCTCTGCATGGTAGCTTTCTAACCAAGCCTGAAGAAGTGGTAAATGCTCTTCTGGTTTTTCCATTGTGATCGGCACCTGATGCGCACGGAAAGATCCCTCGATCTGCTGTCCGTCTACAACCTTAGGACCAGTCCATCCCTTTGGAGTACGAAGAACGATCATTGGCCACTTAGGACGCTCCGGATCATTATTCTTACGTGCATTTTCCTGGATAGCCTTAATCTTTTCAATTGCCTCATCCATAGCCTCAGCCATTAATTTGTGCATTGTCATTGGATCGTCACCTTCAACGAAGATTGGCTCCCAACCACAACCAACGAAATAGCTCTCGATCTCTTCACGAGGAATACGTGAGAAGATAGTAGGGTTGCTGATCTTATAACCGTTCAAGTTCAAAACAGGAAGAACAGCACCATCGGTAATAGGATTTAAGAACTTGTTGGACTGCCAAGAAGTAGCAAGTGGTCCGGTCTCTGCCTCACCGTCACCAACGATAACAGTAGCAATCAAGTCCGGGTTATCAAATACAGCACCGAAAGCATGAGCGATAGAATAACCAAGCTCACCACCCTCGTTGATAGAACCAGGAGTCTCTGGTGCACAGTGACTAGGTACTCCACATGGGAATGAGAACTGTTTGAACATTTTCTTCATACCCTCTTCGTCCTGGCTGATATTAGGATAGATCTCGCTGTAGGATCCCTCGAGATATGTGTTAGCGATCATGAAGTTTCCACCGTGTCCCGGACCGGAAAGTAAGATCATATCAAGATCATAACGTTTGATAACACGGTTGCAGTGTACATATACGAAGTTCTGTCCTGGAACAGTTCCCCAGTGACCTACGATTTTTTTCTTAATTTGATCCATGGTCAAAGGCTCTTTTAACAATGGGTTGTCTAAAAGATAGAGCTGACCGGCAGATAAATAGTTTGCGGCACGCCAATATGCGTCCATTTTGTCAAGCATTTCCTGAGAAAGCGGCTGCTTCTCGAGACAAGTATTCTCTGACATTTGTAACCTCCTAAATTCGTTTGTAATGAATAATTTATTTTCCAACGATACTATATTAACACAATTCATACCATCTGTTCAATCAATTCTTTCGATTCCATTCATATCAAAAATTGATGGATAAAAATGCTGTTAAATAATATCTTCAAACTTCCTACATTCAGCTGGCTGCCGATAACACGTCGGTGGATTCCTATCTCGGTCATGTCGTTCCCGATGTGCTGAAAACCGTGCAGGGGCTTCCGACGGAGGTTTACGGAGTCAGCCTGGGCGACCTGGTCTGGAACGATATGTCGCTTTTCCCGAAGTACCGTCAGGGGCTGGAGACGCTTGGCTTCACGACCTTCAGCCTGCCGGGCAACCACGATCACGATCCGGCCGAGTTGACCGATTCGCTCGCCTTGCAGAGCTACGAACGCTATTTCGGTCCGGCGAACTACTCGGTGAACATCGGGAAAATCCATTATCTGTTCCTCGACAACATCCTTTTCGACCATGCGCCGACCGCCGAAGAGGAGTATATGATCGGTCTTACGGACGAAATTTGCCGTTGGATCGAAGCCGATTTGCGCTACGTTCCGGCGGGCAGCACGCTCGTCGTCTCGTCCCATTGCCCGATTCTCTATCACACGAAGAACACCGCAGCGCGCAACCACCGCAATTTCCAGCGTTTCCTTGATGCGATAAGCCCCTATAAGGTCCATGCCTTCGGGGGGCACAAGCACTACCATGACATTTACCGTTACGACGACGGACGCAAGGTCATGCACTGCATCGCCCGCACGCCGGGCGACCTGTTCATCAACGGCGACGTCAACTGCGACGGCACGCCGCGCGGCTATGCCGTGGTCGAGGTCGATGGCGAACGGCTCTCGTGGTATTACAAGCCGGCGGGCGGGAAGCGCGATATGCAGATGCGCCTCTATGCACCCGGACGCACCAATTCGGCCTGTGTCTATGCCAATGTCTGGGGTTATGACACGGCCTGGAGCGCCGTGGAGTGGATTCCCGCTTCGGGCGGGCAGGCGGTGGCGATGGAGCGGACGCAGCGCACCGATCCCTATTACGAGGAGGTGCTGGCGACGGGTGTGCGCGGAGGGACGCCGACCAATACGTGGCATATGTTCCGGGTCGATCCGGGCAGCGAGCGGGGCGGCATGGTGCGGGTCACCGACAGTTTCGGGCATACCTACGAATCGTCCGTGTCCTGGTAAATACGACATTCGAACAAAACCTTAAATACAACTTCAACGATGAAGAGACTTTTTCTTTTTCTGACCGTCGCGGCAGCCGTTTGCTGTGCGGCGTGCAGCGACGATCCCGAGGTCGCCGAATCCAACCTTTCACTGCTCGAGGATAACGTGACGTTCGATATGTTCGGAGGGCGCAGCGTCCTTGAAATCACGGCCGATTCGCCGTGGACGGTCTCCTGCGACGACGATTGGTGCCGCACCAACGTCGCCGAAGGTTCGCACACGAAGAAGATCGTTCTGACGGTCGACCAGAGTTTCCTGCCCGAGGAGCGCACGACCGCGGTGCGTTTTTACGCCGCGGGCGAAGAGAAGCACACCGTGACCGTGACGCAGGAGAAGTTCGAGCCGATCCTCGTGCTGGCGGAGAACGGCGCCGATATAACCGTCTACGGCGCCGGGAGCGAACCGGCCCTGAACCTGCGTGCATCCGTGGCATGGAAAATCGAGGGCGCGACCGACTGGTGCGCCGTGTCGCAGTCCGAAGGGACGAAAAGTTCGGTCGTGAAACTGTTGCTGACCGACGACGGCGAGGGCGTGCGTCCGCGCAGCGCGACGCTGACCGTCTCCTCCGAGATGGAGGGCGTCGAACCGCAGCAGGTGACCGTCGTGCAGCGGTCGACCGGAGCGAATACGGTCGTGGTCCGGGCGGGTGAAACCCGTGCGTTTCCGGCGCGGCGCACCGACGGCGCGTATGTGAAGGGCGTTGCGGCGGACTGGGTCTGGACCACCGACGCAGAGTTGCTTTCGGGGCTTGACTACGACGCTTCCCGGAATGAAATCATCTGCACTGCGGCCAAGTCGAAGCAGGGCAGCGGGCTGGTTGCGCTGTTCGACGCCGGAGGCGCGGTTGTCTGGTCGTGGCTGGTCTGGGTCGTGGACAAGATGCCTTCGGACGTGACCGTCGGCGGTATCGCCTGGCAGGACCGCAATGTCGGGGCCGAATACCATTCGACCGATCCGAAGGCCTGTGTGCAGGATTTCCGCTCCTACGGACTGTTCTATCAGTGGGGCCGCAAGGAGCCGTTCATCGGCGCGAAGATCCTCTCGAAGAACAAATATTACGAGGGGCATATCACCCTGAACGATGTGAACCTTGGCATTGCCCTGCCGCAGGGGCTGCGCAATCTGGAGGTGGGCTGCAGCTGGGGGCAGAAAGCCGTGGTTTTCAACGCCCCCCGCCCCGCCGGCTGGCAGATCAGCGGTGAGGAGATGACCGCCGCAACGGCAAACGGCAATCCGACGACGTTCTATACCCGGTCGTCCGCAGCGATGTCCGAAGGCTGGACCGAGGGCGGCAAGGGGCTGAACGATCCCTGCCCGGTGGGATACCGGGTGCCGACGGCGGCCGAATGGCAGTCGCTGCTTGCCTACGTGGACGGCAACGCCGCCAAGAACCAGGACTCGGGCGACACGTACAGCCGCTGGTATGCGCTCAATTCGGGCGGAACCCTCATCGGCCCGTCGACGATGTTCCGCAAGGGCGATAACGGCCGCATCCACTATCCGGGGCGTTCGGCAGCCTATTGTTCGTCGACGCTCCCGATGTACGACTGGAAGGCGGGCGACGCCACGGGCGAGGGGACCTATTACGAACGGAAGATGACCACAGCCTACGGCATGCGCTGCGTGAAGGAGTGACGCCGCTGCGATCGCGGGGGCTTCGGGCGGGAGTGAGTTTATTCCGTTCCGAAGCCCTTTTTTGCGGTATTTTCATTACCTTCGCATGTCTTTTCAAACTTTTACCGATGAAAAATAGCATCTTTACCGTATTGGCGGCCCTCGTGCTGTATCCCGCCGGGGCGCAGCCCGTCACCCCGCAGGACCGGCGGCGCGCCGCGGAACTGGTCGAACGCATGACGCTCGACGAAAAGATCGGCCAGCTGGTCCAGCAGCGCGGAGGCGGCGCCGTCACGGGACCCGACAAGACGGAACTTTCCGTCGAACGGCTGGTCCGCGAAGGGCGCTGCGGCAGCGTATTCAACATCAAGTCCTTCGAGGAGACCGAGCGGTTGCAGCGGATCGCCGTCGAGGAGAGCCGGCTGGGCATCCCGCTGCTGATCGGCGCCGACGTGATCCACGGTTTCCGGACGATCTTCCCGATCAACCTCGCCGTCGCCGCCTCGTGGGACCCTGCCGCCGCGGAGTCGCTGGCCCGCGTTTCGGCTCGCGAAGCCTCGGCCATGGGCATCCATTGGACCTTTTCGCCGATGTGCGACGTTTCGCGCGACCCCCGGTGGGGCCGTGTCTCCGAGGGCGCGGGCGAAGACCCCTATCTGGGCGCGCGTGTCGCCGAAGCGATGGTGCGGGGCTATCAGGGCGACTTGTCCGACCCCTCGTCGGTCCTTGCCTGCGTGAAGCATTTCGCCGCCTACGGCGCTCCGCAGGCCGGGCGCGAATACCATGCGGTCGATATGTCCGAGCGGGTTTTCCGCGACAGCTACCTGCCGCCTTACCGGGCGGCGCTCGATGCCGGGGCCGCGACGGTGATGACCTCGTTCAATGACCTCGACGGCGTTCCGGCCACGGCCAACCGCTGGCTGATGCGCGACCTGCTGCGCGACGAACTGGGCTTCGGCGGATTCGTGGTGACCGATTACGGCACGATCGGCGAACTGAAAGCTCACGGCGTGGCGGGCGACGATGCGCAGGCTGCCGAACTGGCCCTGCGCGCCGGGGTCAACATGGACATGATGAGCGCCGCCTACCTGTTCCATGCCGCCGAACTGGTGCGGGAGGGGCGTATCCCGGAGTCGCTGATCGACAGCCTTTGCCGTGAGGTGCTGGCCGTGAAGTTCCGCCTGGGGCTGTTCGACGATCCTTTCCGCTACCAGGCGAAGGAGCGCGAGAAGTGCTATTACGCCCCGGAACATCTCGATGCCGCGCGCCGCGTGGCCCGCAGTTCGATGGTGCTGCTGGAGAACCGCGGCGGCGTGCTGCCCCTGAAAAAGGGGAGCCGGATCGCGCTGGTGGGACCTTTCGCCGATTCCCGGTGGGACCTGATCGGCTCGTGGGTTCATTTCGCCGAGGCCGGCCGGACCTCGACCTTTCTCGACGGACTGCGGGCGCGTTTCGGAGCCGACCGTGTGACCTATGCCCGCGGATGCGACCCGCACAAGGCCCTCGAAGGCGGTATTTCGGAGGCGGTGGCCGCAGCCGCGAAGTCGGACGTGGTGCTGGTCGCGCTCGGATTGAAGGCGGGGGAGAGCGGCGAGGCGGCAAGCCTTGCGTCGCTTGCGCTGCCCGACGCGCAGCGTGACCTGCTGGAGAGCTTGAAGCAAACCGGGAAACCGATTGTCGTCCTGCTGGTTACGGGCCGTCCTATGGAGCTGGCCCGTGAAGCGGAACTTGCCGACGCCCTGCTGCTGACCTGGTATCCGGGCACGATGGCGGGCGAGGCGCTGGCCGATGTCGTGTCGGGCGATTACAACCCTTCGGGGCGTTTGCCGATGACCTTTCCCCGCACGGTGGGGCAGATTCCGATCCATTACGACATGAAGAGCACGGGACGTCCGGCCGACGAGTCGGGCAAGCCCAACAAATACACTTCGCGCTATCTCGACGTACCCAATTCGCCGCAGTATTGTTTCGGCTACGGGTTGAGCTACACGGCGTTCGGTTATTCGGACCTGCGGGTGCTGACGCCCGAAACCGCCGTCGGCGGCGAGGTTCGCGTGTCGGTCCGCGTGACCAACACGGGCGGCCGCGACGGCGAGGAGGTCGTGCAGCTCTACGTGCGCGATCTGCTGTCCGGTGTGACGCGTCCGGTTCGTGAACTGAAAGGTTTCCGGAAGGTCATGCTTCGCGCCGGGGAGAGCCGCGAGGTGACCTTCACACTGACGCCCGACGACCTTTCGTTCTGGCGTCTCGACAAAAAGTGGGGCCAGGAGCCGGGCGACTACCATGTCTGGGTAGGGCACGACTCCGACTGCACGCTCGGCGGCAGTTTCCGGATCACCGAATGATTCGTCTCTCCGGCACGGCGGCCGACGCCGCGGGTGCGGGACAGCTGCAAGGGAGCAGCGGCTTCGGCCGCCGCTCCCTTTTCCGTGCCCGGCGGGACGGTCCGGATGTCCCGGAAAAACCCGTTCGGAGATGTTTCGGACAAAAGGTTCCGGGGAATGGCTGGGCTTTCGCAAATTTTTTCTACCTTTGGAGGTCAAAACAGTACGCAATGATGGATTTGAAGACGATACGTGCCGAACTGCGCAAGCTGACCGCGATTGTCGACGGCTGGGAGCCTTCCGGGGAGATTCCGGCCCTCGAACGCGACCTGGCGCTGGAAAAACTGCGGACGCTCTACGATGCGGTGCGCTTTACGGAGGTGGAATCCCTTCCGGAATTCCCGGTTGCGGAGACGGAGCCTGCGGCGGCTCCGGTGCCCATCGACCTCGGGGCGGTGCTTTCGCTCGACCCGACGGACGAAGCCGTGTTCGAACCTGGTCCCGATGCCGTTTCAGGACCCGCGTTCGATGCGGAGGCGGAACCCGCAGAGCCGTTTTCCGAACCCGATACGACGGTCGCGGCCGATTCTGCCGGGGCGTTTGCCGGGGGGAATCCCGATACGGAGACGCCCGGAATGGCGGAGCCTGCGGTGTCGGATTCCGAGCCGGAACTTGAGGGGGAATCCGGATTTGAGCCTGATCCCGAAGCGGCGTCCGAAGCCGCATTCGTCGCCGGAGAATCCGAACCGGCCGCCGAATCCGGACCGGTCGCAGCATCCGAATCCGACGCTGTGCCCGAACCGTCTGCGAAGCCGGTCGCTGCGCCTGAATCCGAGGCTGTGTCCGAACCGTCTGCGAAGCCGGTCGCTGCGCCTGGACCTGCCGCTGCGGCTGAACCGGTCGTCGTTCCGGAACCCGCTCCTGCGCCAGCTCCGGAACCCGCTCCTGCGGAGAAACCCCAATACATTGCGCCCACGCTGTTCGGACTGGAGGAGGAGACCGTCCGCCACCG
>ERZ791837.2455-NODE-2455-length-10367-cov-2.249806_pt1 | contig 10367 bp, 9 predicted proteins | sample MGYA00510292_ERZ791837 | MGnify/ENA primary metagenome ERZ791837 (study PRJEB30046, sample SAMN00715259) | human gut metagenome | study: EMG produced TPA metagenomics assembly of the A metagenome-wide association study of gut microbiota in type 2...
AGTGGAGAGCATCCCGGGCAAGGGCACAAGAGTACATATGTGGAAGAAAATGCGCTGCGGAGACTGGATCGGAAAAGAGGACTGAGGCATGGAAGAAGTATCAGTACTCATCGGAAAGTCACAAAGCGGAGATAAAGAAGCGAGAGAAGTACTGATCGAGAAAAATCTGGGACTGGTGCATCACATTGTGAAAAGATTTCTGGGCAGAGGTTATGACCCGGAGGATCTGTTCCAGATCGGCAGCATCGGACTTCTGAAAGCAGTGGATAAGTTTGACATGTCCTATGATGTGAAATTTTCTACTTATGCAGTGCCGGTAATTAGTGGTGAAATCAAACGATTTTTACGCGATGATGGAATGGTCAAAGTCAGCCGGACATTAAAGGAAAATGGAATACGGATTAAGCGTGCAGCTGAAATGTTGGCCATTCGACTGGGGCGTGATGCGACGTTAGAGGAACTAAGCGCAGCAACAGAATTGGCAAGAGAAGATATCGTAATGGCACTTGAAGCCAGCAGCGAAGTGGAGTCTCTGCATAAAACGGTATTTCAAAAAGAAGGAAGCGAAATTCTTCTTATGGACAAAATTCCATCGAAAAAAAATGAATCGGAGCATATTGTTAATCAAATCTTGTTAGAGCAGCTTTTGGGTGAGCTTGGCGAGAAAGAGAGAAAATTGATTGAACTACGCTATTTTGAAGATAAAACACAAACACAGACCGCAAAACTTTTGGATATGAGTCAGGTACAGGTCAGTCGTTTGGAAAAGAAAATTATTGGCTCGATGAGGAAACATTTTGTATGTCGCAGTCATGAATAAAAATATAGAAAATGGCAATGGTAATACCGAAAGGAAGTGTTTGTATGAAAAAAGCAGGTATTTGTACCATTGTCATTCTTGTATTTGCGGCATTGGCGGTCTGGATTTACCGCTCGGGTAATCACGATGAGAAAACACCGGTACAAGGAAAGGGAACATTGGTGAAGGAGTATAAAGAATGGAAGAGATACTATATGTAAAAATCGCGCAGAATATCCCGGTTGCAAAGCGTCAGGTTACATTTCATGATCTGGCAACTTTACATTGTACGAATAAAAAAGTTGTACAGGAATTAAATCAAATGGTATTTTATACGCTGCCCGCTCATGGCCCGCAAAAAACGATGTTCACGATTGCGAAAGTATATGAGGTGATTCATCAGAAATATCCGAATTTAAAAATTGAAAATTTGGGCGAACGTGATTTTGTTATTGATTATGAAAAGCCGGATGAAAAGGAGAAACAGAAAAAGTGGGAATATGTACGGACTATTTTTGTTTCTTTTATCGTTTTTATGGGAGCAGCTTTTACCATTATGACATTTAACGAGGATGTCAGTGTTGCGGATGTCTTTGACAAAGTATACCGTCTGGTGCTGGGGCAGGAAAAACAAGGCGGTTCCATCATTGAGATTTTTTATGCGATTGGCCTGCCGGTGGGAATCCTCGTTTTTTATAACCATTTCCGCAGGAAAAAAATTAAGGATGACCCGACACCGATTCAGGTTGAAATGCACACATATGAGGAGCAGGTAAACAAAACACTGATTGCGGCAGCATCAAGGGAGGGAAAAACGATTGACAGTGATTCAGTATAGCGTTCTCATTCTGATTGGTTTGGCGAGCGGTTTTGCTGTCGCATCGGGAATATTTGCATTTATTACGATGCTTGGCATTATACCGAGACTGGCGGCAAGGACGAAAACGGCAAATCATGTGGTGTGGTATGAAACGATGATTATAGCGGGCGGTGCATTGGGAAATATTTGGATTGTGTTTGAAATTCCGATGCCGCTGACTTCGATTTTTTTGGCGGTTTATGGGCTTTTTGCAGGTGTATATGTCGGATGTCTGGTAATGGCACTGGCAGAAATGCTGCGTGTAATTCCCATTTTAGTGAACCGTCTGCAAATTAAAGAAGCGTTTTATCTTATTCCGCTTGCAATTGCAATTGGGAAAATAACAGGAACTTTATTTCAATATTTTTATCAAGGCTAAAGGAGCAGAAAATGAATCAGGATAATATCGACATTCAAGAGGTTTTACAGGAAAAGGAACAGAAAAAGAAGGATGAAAAGTATAATGCTTATGTAAAAAATCACACGCCGAAAAAGAGCTGGTGCATTAATTTACTGAAAGCATATGCGATTGGAGGATTTATTTGTGTCGTAGGACAGGCTCTTTCGAATGCTTATATGAGTTTGGGGATGGAAAAAGAAACAGCGGGATTATATACGACATTATCGCTGATTTTTCTCAGTGTGCTGTTTACCGGTTTGAATTTATATCAGAAGCTTGCCAATTTTGCAGGTGCAGGAACGATTGTACCGATTACCGGATTTGCCAATTCAGTAGCCGCACCGGCAATTGAATTTAAGGAAGAAGGATGGGTATTTGGCGTTGGATGTAAAATTTTCACGATTGCCGGACCGGTTATTTTGTATGGTGTGTTTTGCAGTTGGGTGCTTGGTGTGATTTATTGGTTTGGAACGATTCTCTGACAGAACAAAGTAAGGGAAAACATTGAAAAAAAATCTCATTTGTGCTATCCTTAATACAGTTGCGCAAGCAGCCAATTTTGATACTATCGGGGGAAATTATTATGTACAAATATGATCCAAAATCGAGTATCGCAGATGAATTTATTAACGATGCAGAAATTTTAGAATCACTGGCATATGCCAGAGAAAATAAGGCAAATAAACAGGTAATTGATGCGATTTTGCAGAAAGCACGCGAGATGAAAGGAATCAGCCACAAAGAGGCGGCGGTTCTTTTGGAATGTGAATTGGAAGAGGAAAATAAGGAAATTGAAAAACTTGCAAAAGAGATTAAAGAGCGGTTTTATGGCAAGCGAATTGTAATGTTTGCGCCACTTTATTTATCTAATTATTGTATTAACAGTTGTGTGTACTGTCCGTATCATGTAAAAAATAAACATATTGCAAGAAAAAAACTGTCGCAGGAAGAAATTAAGCAGGAAGTAATTGCGCTGCAGGATATGGGGCATAAGCGTCTGGCGATAGAAGCGGGCGAAGACCCGGAGAATAATCCGCTTGAGTACATTTTGGAGAGTATTCGTACGATATACAGCATTAAGCACAAAAATGGAGCGATTCGTCGTGTCAATGTAAATATTGCAGCGACTTCTGTTGAAAATTATAAGAAACTCAAAGATGCAGGGATTGGAACTTATATTCTGTTTCAGGAGACTTATAATAAAGAAGCTTACAAAGAACTGCATCCGGCAGGGCCAAAAAGTGATTATGCGTACCATACAGAGGCGATGGACCGTGCCATGGAAGCTGGGATTGATGATGTAGGCTGCGGTGTTTTGTTCGGTCTGGATAAATACCGATATGAATTGGTTGGTATTATTATGCACGCAGAGCATTTGGAGGCTAAGTTTGGTGTTGGACCGCATACCATCAGTGTGCCTCGTGTCTGCCCGGCTGATGACATTGATCCGGAAGAATTAAATGCCATTCCGGATGAAATCTTTGAGAAGATTGTATCGGTTATCCGCATTGCGGTGCCATATACCGGAATGATTGTTTCAACCCGTGAATCGAAGGCAACGAGAGAAAAAGTATTAGACCTTGGAATCAGCCAGATTAGCGGCGGGTCCCGCACAAGTGTGGGCGGTTACGTCGAGGAAGAGCCGGAAGAAGAGAATTCCGCTCAATTTGATGTGTCCGATAGAAGAAGTCTGGATGAGGTTGTGAACTGGCTGCTTGGACTTGGATATATTCCGAGTTTCTGTACGGCTTGTTACCGGGAAGGACGAACCGGTGACCGGTTTATGAAATTATTGAAATCGGGGCAGATTGTAAACTGTTGTCAGCCAAATGCTCTGATGACACTTAAGGAGTATTTAGAGGACTATGCTTCTGCGGACACGAAAGAAAAAGGGGAAAAAGTGATTCAGGAGCAGCTGGAAATTATTACAAATCCGGTAGTGAAAGAGAAGGCAAAAGAGTATATTGAAAATATTCATGAAGGCAAAAGAGATTTCCGATTCTAGTGAATCAATCGAAAGGCACTTGGTGTTTTAAGTGCCTTTCGGTCAAAATAAAGGAGGTAGCATTTGTTTTATAGTATATTGGGTAAAGAGAAGTGTGAGGATTCGGAAAAAATCAGTATTTTTACGGATTTTAATTTGAATGTGTGCATTTCTTACATGAACAATTTGGTTAAGGGATACGATTTACAAAAATTGTATGAGAATATTCCAAAAGAATCTGAGACAACAAAGTATCGGAGAAAAATCACCTCAGATATGCAGAATGAGGCAGTTTTCAAGGCGTTTGACAGGTATGCAAAGCAGGTGGCGAGGGCAGTTTCTTATGAGAAAAAAAGCACTTACAGTAATCTGATTTATCAAAAGCAGAAATGGCATTTAGATTCCCTTCTTATTTACATACAGGCAGTCGAACAATTATTGGATGACTTAAAAAGGCAGTCGTCTTATTCGGATGCAATGGAAGAACTTGTTTCCTATCTTTACGAGGTGACAAAAAGTGAAGCATTTGTAAAGGGCAAAGAATTGGTGCAAAATCTGCATCAGTCGATGGAAGAAATGAAAATGATATTTTCCCTTCAAAAAAATAAGGTTGTGTGGGAAGAAAAATCGGAGGGCGAATTTTTTGCAGAGAGAATGGCAAAGGCCTTTGCTGCCGCCAAAAAGCCGGGGCAGGCAGTGAATGTAAACAAGGAAACAGAGCTTACGTTGCTTGAGAGAAATCTAGCGGAGCGGCAGATTAAGAGACAAAACTGGGATGGTATGTTAGAAACACTGTTACGGATTCAGATGGATGAAAAACTGGTGCAGTTAGCGGAAGATGTGCAGTACTATCTTGGTTTTTTCCTGCTTGTGCGGGACATGAAAGGAAGAGGTTATTCATTTTGTATGCCGGAGGAAACGGATAAACTGGAAGTAAAGCAGGGATATGATCTTGCCTTAGCTCTTCGCAGTGAAAAGGAAGTGATTGCAAATGACTGTAATCTGCAAAAAGATGAGCGGTTCTTTGTGATTACGGGAGCCAATGGAGGAGGCAAGACGACCTATGCGCGCATGATTGGACAAATTCTGTATTTTGCAAAAATGGGTCTTTTAGTTCCATGTGAAAAGGCAGGTGTGCCAAATTACACAACGATTTTATCACATTTTTCAAATGACGAATCGGAGATGTCCGGAAAAGGAAAGTTAGTGGAGAAATTAACCCGCTTAAAACCGATGATGCAGGAAAAATGGAGTGGAAGTTTTGTGATTTTGAATGAGCTATTTACGACAGCGGCAACGTGGGATGCCGGTATTATGGGGCAGAAAGTGCTTGATTATTTCATGTCGCATGACTGCTATGGAATTTATGTGACACATATCCAGTCGCTTGCAAAAGAGAGGGATGGGTTAGTGAGTCTGGTTGCAGAACTGGCAGATGACCATCATACGCGTTCTTTCAAAATAACAAGAAAACCGGCGAGTGAGGCAGAATATGAGGATTCACTGATTACCAAATACAATATGACCGAAAATCAGATGAAGGCGGTGATAGGACATGAAGATTGAATTTTTCGAGGAGACAAATTTTTCGTATCGGAGAAAGCAGGATTTGGAAAAGGACTTAAATCTGCACTGGATTGCCAGAAATATGGCAGGTGACAAAGTAGGTGACATTCCCGCTATTTTGCAAGTTCTTCAGCATCCTCTTACGACGGAAAGTGAGATTGAAAAAAGGCAGCAGGTTGTTACGGCTGCCTGTGAAAATTCATCGGTAACATATCAGCTGCGGGACCGGATTGTTTCGCTTTCGGAAAATCTGACCCGTGGACTGCATGCGATTTTAGACAGCCGCGGGAAACATTTGATGGAACAGACGATGATTGGTGTGCATGTAGAAACAATTCGGGAATTGGTGCAGGGACTTTCTGAGATTTCGCAAATGGGAGCGAAAAATCCGGAGATTTTCAAAGAGACTGCATTTAACTATTTTTATGACAGTTTTTGTGAGGCAGAGCCGGCCGAAAGATTAGAAGAGCAACTTGCACTGGTGCAGAATCTGGATGCTTTTAAAGGAAACGGAGAAATTGTGCTGGAGGGAGCAATTGGGGAAGGATTTTCCCTGGAAAATGTGGAAGTTGTTTCTGTATGTGACAAGGCAAAGCGGGCAGGAAGCGGTATTTTCTCAGGAAAGAAGGGGCGCGTAATTGCCAGTGAGGAAGTTTACCAGAGCGGTGTTCAGTTTGCCAACCGGGTTGTCCTTGAATTATTAGAGCAGTGTTCGCCGTTTCTGCAGCAGTGGGAGGAGATTTTACAGACGCTGTCAAGGCAGATTATCTTTTTGGCGGGCTGTGCGAGAATGTATGAGCGTGGTTTGTCGGTTGGTTTTTATTTTTGTATGCCAAAAGCTTGTGAAGAAGAGGCAGAAAAATTATATGAATTGGCACTTGCTTTGCAGAGTATGGAGCAGCCAATTCCAAATACTGTGAGTCTGAAAGAACAACGGGCCCTTATCGTGACGGGAGCTAACCAAGGCGGAAAATCAACCTTTTTGCGTAGTCTTGGTATTGCGCAGGTGCTTTGTCAGGCGGGAATGTATGTGCCGGCAAAGAAATATCCGCTTTATGCGTATGAGGATATTTTCACGCATTTTACCAGACGCGAAGATGCAACGATGAACATGGGTAAATTTGAAGAAGAGTTAAAGCGTATGGAGCAGATTTTACGTGGGGCAAAGAAAAATACGCTGATTCTTTTGAATGAATCGTTTGCGACTACAACAGAAGTGACGGCTTACCAGATTGCAATGGATTTAATGCATACTTGTCTTTCGGAGGCGGTAACGGTATGGATGGTGACTCATATTACGAAATTTGCAAAAGAATTGTATGGGGAACACCCTGAGAATGTATTGTTTTTGTCGGCGGGCAGAACGGAAGAAAATGAAATTCGTTTTCAAATGTATGAAAAAGTGCCAGGCGACACAAGTTATGGCCTGACACTTTATGAACAAATGATTGGGAAAATAAATTAGCCCTGATATAAGTTTCTCTTATCAATGACGCGGACTGCTTTTCCTTCACTGCGTGCAATGGTTTTCGGCTCTACTAAAGTAACTTCAGCTAAAATACCAAGCATGGCTTTCAGACCGGATACTAATTTTTTGCGAGCCAGATCGCGGTTGAAGGAAGCGTCAGCTGCCATGACCGGAGTCATTTCTACCTGAACTTCAATATTATCACTGTTTTTAGCACGGGTAACGATAATCTGATAATTTGCCGGGAATCCCTGATTGATTAATACCGTTTCAATCTGTGAAGGGAATACATTGACACCTTTTACAATCAGCATATCATCACTTCGTCCCATTGGTTTTGTCATTTTTACATGAGTACGTCCGCAGGAACATTTCTCGCGGCTTAATATACAGATATCACGTGTACGGTAGCGGAGAAGCGGAAATGCTTCTTTTGTAATACTGGAAAATACTAATTCACCTTTTTCGCCGTCCGGAAGAACTTCACCGGTCTCCGGATTGATAATTTCGGCAATAAAGTGGTCCTCATTAATATGCATGCCGCTCTGTGCTTCACACTCAAAAGCAACACCCGGTCCGGAAATTTCGGTCAGACCATAAATGTCATAAGCTTTGATGCCAAGTGATTGCTCGATATCGTGGCGCATTTCTTCTGTCCATGCCTCTGCACCAAAGATGCCGGCTTTCAGTTTAATCTGATCTTTTACACCACGTTCTTCGATGGTCTCTGCTAAATAGGCAGCATAGGATGGTGTACAGCATAAAATAGTCGAACCTAAGTCTGTCATAAACTGAATCTGACGGTCTGTATTACCGGAGGACATCGGAAGTGTCAAACTTCCTAATTTATGAGAACCGCCATTTAATCCAAACCCGCCGGTAAATAAGCCATAGCCATAACTGACATGAACTACATCTTCTTTTGTACCGCCGGCAGCAACAATCGCGCGGGCACAGCAGTCTTCCCATAAATCAAGGTCGTGCTGGGTATAGAAAGCTACAACACGGCGTCCGGTCGTTCCACTTGTTGACTGCATGCGGACACAATCTTTTAAAGGACGTGCCAAAAGTCCATATGGATAAGCATCTCTTAAGTCATCCTTTGTAATAAAAGGAAGTTTATGTAAATCATCAATCGATTTAATATCGCCTGGTTCAAGACCTTTGTTCTGCATGCGTGTGCGGTAGTAAGGAACGTTGTCATAGATGTTTTTTACCTGCTTTACCAAACGCTCATTTTGCCATGCGCGAATCTGGTCTGCGGATGCACATTCAATTTCTTTTTGAAAATAGTTTCCCATTACATTAATCCTCCATTTTGTAAATATCTTTTTCATGTAAGTACGAATGTCGTTTTGTCATTTTGACCTAAGATTCATTTTACATGAATCTATATAAAAAAGCAAGGTGCTCCACGAATGAAGCACCTTTTGTTACAACCCTTTTAACTTATATAACTTTTATTCAAAAATTATTTCATTAACAATCGATTATAACTTTGTTACGTTTGCTGCCTGAGGACCTTTCTCGCCATCGATAACTTCGAATTCTACTTCGTCGCCTTCATCGAGAACTTTGAATCCGTCCATCTGCAGAGCAGAAAAGTGTACGAATACGTCATTTCCTTCTTCATCGGAGATAAATCCGAAACCTTTTTTGGCATTAAACCATTTAACTGTACCTTTCATGTGTTTTGCCTCCTAAAAATATAATTTAACACCCTTTAACAATAGCACATTAGGAAACAAAAGTCAAAGAGTAATTTTGTAGTAAGTTTCGTTGGTTTGCAAGTACCGGCAAGAAGCTTCCGGTGATTCCCCCAAAATAAATCTGCAACGATTACGCTTCAAATACGTGGGTATCTGGCATGTGTAGTTTACATGCCGATACCCTTACGCATTTGATAAGCGGGAGCGGCGCAAAAGATGCAGATTTATTTTAGGGGAATTTGGAAAGTGAAAAAACACTCAAATTTTTGACATTCCCCCGCCAAATGTGATACTGTATAAATATCTGAAAAAAGATAGAAAATAAGAAGAAAAGAATAGATTGGAGAGTCGCGATGAATGTTTCAAATTGCAGCGCATACGAATTAATTGAAGAAAGCAAAATATCGGATTTAAACAGTACAGGATATTTGCTCCGCCATAAAAAGAGCGGTGCCAGAGTGGCAGTTTTGGAAAATGATGATGAGAATAAAGTGTTTAACATAGGTTTTCGGACACCGCCAAAGGATTCGACCGGAGTTGCTCATATTGTGGAGCATACGGTGTTGTGCGGCTCAGATAAGTTTCCGGTGAAAGACCCGTTTATTGAACTTGCAAAGGGTTCCTTAAACACATTCTTAAATGCGATGACCTACCCGGATAAGACGGTTTACCCGGTGGCAAGCTGTAATGACAAGGATTTTCAAAACCTCATGCATGTGTATCTGGATGCGGTTTTTTATCCGAATATTTATAAAGAAGAAAAAATCTTTCGCCAGGAAGGATGGCACTATGAATTAGAGAGCGTGGATGGAGAACTGATTTACAATGGTGTGGTATTTAATGAGATGAAGGGTGTATTTTCATCAGCGAAACAATTGTTAGACCGTAACATCCAGCAGTCGTTATTCCCGGATACGGCATATGGCGTGGAGTCCGGCGGAGACCCGGCATCAATACCGGATTTGACCTACGAGGATTATCTGGCATTTCATAAAAAATATTATCATCCATCGAATAGTTATCTGTATTTGTATGGAAATATGGATATGGAAGAAAAGTTAAACTGGATTGATGAAAATTATCTGAGCCATTTTGAGAAAATTGAAGTGGATTCCGAGGTGCGGCTGCAAAAGCCATTTGCCGAAAGAAAAGAGGAGTATGGTTTTTATTCGGTGACGGAAGGGGAGGACACCGAAGGAAAGGCATATTTCAGTTATAATACCGTGTGTGGCGACGGACTTGACAGAAATTTGTACCGGGCATTTCCGGTTCTTTCCTATGTATTAGTGCAGTCGATTGGAGCACCGTTAAAACAGGCTTTATTGGACGCGGGCATTGGAAATGACATCAGTTGTTATTATGAAGAGAGTGTCAGACAGCCGTTTTTCTCGATTATTGCGAAAAATGTAAAAATGGAGCAGAAACAGCAGTTTATTACTGTGATTGAGACTGAGTTGAAAAAAATCGTCAAAGAGGGATTGAATCAGCAGTCACTGCTTGCGGCAATCAACGGATATGAATTTCAGTACCGGGAGGCGGATTTTGGAAACTTCCCGAAAGGGCTTATGTATGGACTTCAGAT
>ERZ791837.2459-NODE-2459-length-10357-cov-4.755096_pt1 | contig 10357 bp, 8 predicted proteins | sample MGYA00510292_ERZ791837 | MGnify/ENA primary metagenome ERZ791837 (study PRJEB30046, sample SAMN00715259) | human gut metagenome | study: EMG produced TPA metagenomics assembly of the A metagenome-wide association study of gut microbiota in type 2...
GGCCCGCAGCCGGCAGGCTGCGGGCGAGCGCCCCGAAGGCGCGCGTGCGGGGGCCATCGCCTGCGGCATCCGCACAGTTTTAGTCAAGCTAAAATAAGCGAGGCTCAGACTCTGGTATCCCGCGGAAGGTAAAGCGGATAGCTGGCATAACCTGCCAGACGACGATTATCGGCCACCAGCACGCCCTTATCACAGATGCAGTAATCCAAGTCGGCACCATTGCCAATGTAACAGCCCTGCATGATGATGGAGTTTTTCACCACCGCACCATGCCCAATGCGGGCCCCACGGAATACAATGCAGTTTTCCACCCGGCCTTCAATGATGCAGCCATCGGCCACAAGAGAATTGGAAACGGCGGCGGAAAGACCGTATTTCACCGGAACCTCGTCCTGCACGCGGGTGTAAACGGGACGGTCCATGGGGAACAGAGTGCTGCGCACCGCGGGGTCCAGCAGACGCATCGAGATCTCAAAGTAGGCCTGCATGCTGTTGGCCGCCCGGCAAAAGCCGTCATACCGATAGCAGTAGATGGGCAATTCCCGCCCTTTTTGGATCAGGCAGGTATCCACAAAGGAATACTGATTCAGGCTGGCAGCTTCGGTCACCAGCTGAATAAGCAGTTCCCGGTTGACGATATACATATTATTGAACATCAGGTCGCCTTCGCCGCCGCGGGTGGCTTCCAGCAGGCGGCCGTCCTCTCCGGCGGAAACCATGACCGAGCTGTGTCCGTGCTCCGTGCAGATAAGGGTAATGCCTGCTTTATGCGCAATGTGATACTCCAAGACATCGGAAAGATCGACACCGCAGATGACATCGCAATCCGAAACAGCGATGTAATCGGCGCTGGAGCTTTGCAGATAACCCAAAAGGCTGGTCATCGATTCCAGCGTACCGCGGCTGTAACCGGCGCTGCCGGCGGAGGAATAGGGCGGGAAATAGGCGATGCCGCCCCGCTTGCGGGAAAGATCCCACTCCTTACCGGAGCCGATGTGTTCCATCAGAGAGTGGTAGTTGTTCTGCATGACCACGGCGACAGAATCCACCCCGGCGTGGGACATGCGGGAAAGGACCAGGTCGATGAGGCGGTAACGGCTGGCAAAGGGCACTGAGCCCATGGAGCGTCGCGCGGTCAGGCCACCCAAGGCGTCATCGTGCGAATTGGAAAAGATAATGCCCGTCATTTTGTTATTGGCCATGTTACAGCACCTCCCCTACATCTTCTTCTACCATGCCGCGGGCGGGTACAATAGCTCCAACCCCAACGGTGACCCCGGCACCAATGACGGTAACGCCCCACTGGTCTTTATCGGCCATCAGTTCCGGGCGTTCGCCCACATAGGCGCCCCGGCGGATCACCGCGTTTTCCGCCACAATGGCAAAGTGCACTTCGGCGCCCTCTTCCACCACGGCGCCCGGCATTAGGATGCTGGAATCCACCACGGCGTTTTTCGCCACATGAACACCGGAGAACAGAATGGAGAAATCCACATGGCCGGCGATCTCGCAGCCCTCAGAGACCATCGAGTTCTGTACCTTGGCGCCTGGCGCAATGTAGTGCGGCGGCATGCAGGGGTTGCGGCTGTAAATCTTCCAGCTGGGGTCGTAAAGATCCATCGGCACCTTGGGATCCAACAGGTCCATATTGGCCTCCCACAGGCTATCGATGGTGCCGACATCCTTCCAGTAGCCCTCGAAGGAATAAGCCACTAGCTTTTCGCCTGCCGCCAACATCTTGGGGATAATGTTCTTGCCAAAGTCTTTTTCCGAAGCGGGGTCGGCGTCATCAGCCAGCAGGTATTCCCGCAGCTTTTTCCAGGTAAAGATATAAACACCCATCGAGGCCAGGTTGCTCTTGGGATTTTTGGGCTTTTCCTCAAACTCGTAGATGGTGGTATCCTCGCGGGTATTCATAATACCAAAGCGGGAGGCTTCCTCCATCGGCACTTCAAAAACCGCGATGGTGCAGTCCGCGCCCATCTTTTTGTGGTGATCCAGCATCTTGGTGTAGTCCATCTTGTAGATGTGATCACCGGAGAGGATGAGGACATATTCGGGGTCGTAACGCTCAATAAAGGGGATATTCTGGCAGATGGCATTGGCGGTGCCGGTGTACCAGTCACTGCCGCTGCTTTTTTGGTAGGGGGGCAGTACAAATACGCCGCCGTTCAGCCGGTCCAAATCCCACGGCTGGCCGTTGCCCAGGTATTCATTGAGCACCAGCGGCTGGTACTGAGTCAGTACGCCCACAGTATCTATGCCGGAATTGACACAGTTGGAAAGGGGGAAATCGATGATGCGGTATTTGCCGCCAAAGGGCACCGCGGGCTTGGCCAGCTTTTTGGTAAGGGCGTACAGCCGACTGCCCTGGCCGCCCGCCAGCAGCATGGCCACCCATTCTTTCTTCATGAACATCTGATGTCACTCCTTCTCGGTGTTGATGGATTCCAGTATCATGCAGCTGAGCGGCGGCACATCCAGCGTGATGCTGTGTGCCCACTGGCCCAGCGGTTGTTCCTCGCTGCGGTACAGCGTTTCCGGGTCAAATCCCGCGCCGCCGTACTGCTCTTCCTCGCTGCACAGGGCCACCCGGTAGGTACCGGCCTCCGGCACGCCCATGCGGTAATCCTCCCACCGGCTGGCAGCAAAGTTGCACAGCACCAGTGATTTTTTGCCCTTTTCATCGGCGCGGTAATAGGTGATGACGCTGCGTGTGTTGTCTTCGGCATTCAGCCAGCGGAAGCCATCCCAGTTGTCCTCCACCTGCCATAGGGCGGGGTGAGCCAGGTAGTAGTGGTTCAGCGCCCGGATGTAATCCTTCGTTTTGCGGTGGCTGTCATAATCCAGCAGCATCCAGTCCAGTTGCTTATGGTAGTCCCATTCAATAAACTGGCCGAACTCACAGCCCATAAAGAGCAGCTTTTTGCCGGGGTGGGTCATCATATAGCCCATAAAGGTGCGCAGCCCCGCGAATTTCTGGTTATAATCCCCGGGCATTTTGTTCAGCAGCGAGCCCTTGCCGTGTACCACCTCATCGTGGGAGATGGGCAGAATGAAATTTTCGCTGAAGGCGTACATCATGCTGAAGGTGAGTTTATCGTGATTGTAGCTGCGGAAGTAGGGATCCAATGAAGTGTAGAACAGGGTATCGTTCATCCAGCCCATGTTCCACTTAAAGTTAAAGCCCAGGCCGCCGATCTCCGGCGGGCGGGTGACCAGCGGCCACGCCGTGGATTCCTCCGCGATCATGAGGAAACCGGGGTGCTCGCTCAGCACCGCGCTGTTCAGCTTACGCAGGAAGGCCACTGCCTCCAGGTTTTCCCGGCCGCCGTTGATATTCGGGCGCCATTCGCCCTCCTGCCGGCCGTAATCCAGGTACAGCATACTGGCCACAGCGTCCACTCTTATGCCGTCTATGTGATATGTATGCGCCCAGAAGTTTGCACTGGAGGTGAGGAAGCTCTGCACCTCGGTGCGTCCGAAATCAAAGACCCGGGTGCCCCAGTCCTTGTGCTCCCATTTGGCGGGGTCGCTGTATTCGTAGCAGCAAGCGCCATCGTATTCGTACAGGCCAAACTCATCCTTGGGGAAATGCGCCGGTACCCAATCCATGATGACACCGATGCCGGCCTCATGCAGGGCATCCACCAATGCCATAAAGTCGTGCGGGGTGCCGTAGCGGCTGCTGGGGGCGTAGTAGCCTGTCACCTGGTAGCCCCAGGAGCCATCATAGGGGTGCTCGGTGGGGGGCAGCAGCTCCACATGGGTATAGCCCATTTCCGTCAGGTAAGTGGGCAGCTCCTCCGCCAATTGCAGATAGGAGTAATAGTTCCCATCGGCATTGCGCCGCCAGGAACCGATATGCAGCTCGTAGATATTCACCGGCAGGCTGCGGGCATCCTGTGCGGCCCGCTCCGTCATCCATTCGGCATCGTGCCAGCGGTAACCCGCCAGCCGGTAGATCTTGCTGGCGTTCTCTGGCGGAGTCTGGGTATGGAAAGCAAATGGGTCCGCCTTATACAGCGTGCGCCCATTCGCCGTGGTAATCTGGTATTTGTAGCAATCATAGTCATGGGTCAGCTCTACCGTGGCGCCCCACAGGCCCTGCTCATTCAGGCGGGTCATGGGGTTGGCAGCCGCGTCCCAGCCATTAAAATCCCCCACCACACTGATGGCCGCCGCATGTGGCGCCCAGGTGCAGAAGGTGGTTTTTCCATTTAGCTGCCGATGGGCCCCCAGCAGCTCCCACGCGTGTGCGTTGGTACCCTGGTGGAACAGATAAACCGGCATTTCCTTCGATTTTGTGATCCTGTTCATGGTCTTTGCATCCTCTCCTTTGTGCAAGGGATAACAGCCATCGGGCGGAGGAAAATCCCCCTTTTTACCCATCTTTTATTATAGCATTTCCCCCTAAAGCGGGCAAGTGATTTACACCCGGTTTGTACGATTTTACAGATAGCATACATTTTGTCGGTGTTTTGGTACAAAATGATGAACCCCTGTCAAAAGCTGCCCGCGGCTTGCCTTTTTGCGCCCCAAATGGTACACTGTTGGAAACCCATTACCGCGAAGGAGAATCCGGCCATGTTTGTCGATCTGCATATTCACAGTTATTTTTCCGATGGCGCCCAGACCCCGGAGCAGGCCGCGCTGGCTTGCCGGGATAGCGGCGTAGGCCTGGCCGCCCTGTGCGACCACAACAGTTGGCTTGGCTGCGAGCGCTTTGCGGCCGCCTGTGAGGACCTGGGGGTACAGTCCATCCGCGGGGCGGAATTCGACTGCCGCTGGCAGGGGTACCACCTGCATATCCTGGGGTATGGCTTTACCCCCACGCCGCAGCTGGCCGCCATTGCCCACCGCAGCCGGGAGCTGCTGCTGCAAATGAGCGTGGACCTCATCGAAAAAATGGCCCCGGAATACCCGCAGCTGAGTGTGGAGGAGTACCGGGATTACCACTACGACCCGCAAAAAGGCGGCTGGGCCGGGCTGCACTATCTACAGGAAAAAGGCGTGACCCAAACCCTGAGTGACGGAATGCCCCTATACGCCCGCTATGGCCTGGATTACACCGCCTACCCCTTTCCGCAGGCCGCCGAGGTCATCACTGCCATCCGGGAGGCCGGCGGTGCCGCTGTGCTGGCCCATCCGGGCAATTATTTTTCCGGGATGGAACTAGCCAGTTTATACACCACTTTTAATGAGCTGTGCGCGCTGGGACTGGGCGGCATCGAGGCCTATTATCCCACGCATAGCAAAATTTTTGCCACGCAGACGGCGCTCTTTTGCGAAAAAAAAGGGCTGCTTATCACCAGCGGAAGCGATGATCATGGGCTTTTTGCCCACTCCGGCGGTTGGCAGCAGTATCGCATCGGCTGCCAGATGATGGAACCGCACCGGCTGCGGCTGGGCAATTTGGCGCCGGAAGAATGAGCGAAAATTTACACCAATTCTACACCACTTTCGAAAAAAATTCTCCGGGCGCTCACCGCTCGGAGGATATTTTTTCCTGTCCTTCTGCCTCGTAAAAGATGAAATCATCCACATCGCCAGCCACAGAAAACCAGCTTTCTCCATAATCATATGCGTTTGTGTTATTATCTGGCATGATAATGCTCCTTTGTGCAAAGATTAACTTCCTTATTCTATGCAAAATCGGCCTAAAAGATGCCTCCAAAACATTGTGATAGTAGGAGGAAATCACAATGAAAAAAGTACTCGCACTGGTACTGGCTGTCATCATGGTTTGCACCATGGCTATGGCTATCACCATTAAGCCTGCTGATCCTGCTCTGCCCGGTACTTCTACTGGCAAAGTTCCTGTTATTGACAACATCAAGCCCGGTGAGACTGTTACCTTTGAGCTGAAAGATGCCACTGGTACCGAAGTTCTCTACTATACCAAGGATGGTAAGTTCGTTCCTGCTAACAATGTAGTTACTGTTACTTTTGCAAAGGGCGCTGAATATGTTGAGTCCCAGGGTTGGGTTAAGACTGGCCCTGGCGATCTTGCCAACGCTTATCAGTATCAGATTAAATTCAAGAGCGATCTGAACAAGATTACTGATACTACCGTTCCCGAGATCCAGATTTCTGGTGTAGCTTTCAAGGCTACCGGCTATAATGCTGTCACCCTGCTGAAGGCTTCTAAACCCGATGAAATCCTCGGTTATTCCTTCGGTTATGAGAAGGAAGAGCTCAATCCTGTTGAAAACGACAGCAGCTCTTTCTCTCCCATTGGCGGCAAGGTGAATGTTGTTGCTTCTCTGAAGGATAAGAACGGCAAGGATGTTGCTGCTCTTGAGGTTACTGTTAACGGCATGACTTATACTCTTACTAAAGGCATGAAATTCTATGCCCTGGATACTGCAATCACTTTTGATGCAACCAAGGATAAGGGCTATTCCGGTAATGTAGCTCCCAAGGCTCTCCTCGCTAACCTCTACAATATGCCCGCAAAGGGTGAGGTTGCTCTGGGCGTTGATGCTAACACTGTCTACAAGGTATATGCAAAGGGTGTTGACGGCAAGGTTTTGTCTGTTGCTGCTACTAACAACGACGGCGTTCTGACCTTCAATGTTCCCGCTATGACCACTGTTCTCGTCACTACCGAAACCTTGACCACTACTGGTACCGTTGGCACCACCACCAACCCCGGCACCACCACCAACCCCGGCACCGGCGCTAACGATGTTGTTGGCGTAGCTGCTGCCCTGGCTGTTGTTGCTCTGGTTTCCGGCGCTGCCATCTCCCTGAAGAAATAAGATAGTCTACTGACTGCTTAAATCTCCTAAGAGATAAACCAAATCACCCCCCGGTTTCTCCAGCCGGGGGGCTTTGCTTGTCTTTCTTTGCCGCAGGTGGGCACACTATGTAGTGCCGCCCCGCCCCAAGCCAAAGCTGATAGATAGCGCCGTATCGATCTCCGCCATGCTGGTGTCATCCAGCCGGCCCATGCGCTCCTTCAACCGCTTTTTATCAATCGTGCGGATCTGCTCCAGCAGAACAATGGAATCCCGCGTAAGGCCGCTGGCGTTGCCCTGCACCTGGATGTGCGTGGGCAGGTTGGCCTTATCGTGTTGGCTGGTGATGGCTGCCGCAATGACGGTGGGGCTATATCGATTGCCTACATCATTTTGCACAATGAGTACCGGACGCACCCCGCCCTGCTCGCTGCCCACCACCGGACTCAAATCGGCGTAGTAGATATCGCCGCGCTTGATGGTCACATTTATCACTCCCCCGGGCTTTGGTTTCATCCTTAGTTTTGGCGCTCTGCGGGCAAATTATACCGCCTGCCCGGTGCATCCTATGCCCATGGGGAGAATTTGGTGCGGCCAAAAGAAAGCCCCCCGGCTGGAGAAACCGGGGGGTGATTTGGTTTATCTCAGTGAGATTTAAGTGAGCCTAAGGCTTAACTTATTTCTTCAGGGAGATGGCAGCGCCGGAAACCAGGGCAACAACAGCCAAAGCAGCAGCTACGCCAACTACATCGTTAGCGCCAGTGCCGGGGTTGGTGGTGGTGCCAGTGTTACCAGTATTGGTGGTAGAACCGCCAACATTGGGGATAACGCCGTCAGCTTTAACCATATCACGAGCATTAGTGGTGGTCATGGTCCAGTAACCAGTCTCAACACCATTGATATCCTTGGTTACGCCAAAGGTTAGACCGGAAGCATACAGCTTGCCGTTAGCGTCTACACCATAGTAGTAATCATTGGTATCGCCCTTAATCTTATAGGTCAGAGAACCAGCAGTTACCTTGAAGCCATCAACATCAACAGTATTGGTGTTAACATTTACGCCATTGGGGATAACAGAAGTGCTGATCTTGGTGGGATCGCCATTAGCTACGGTGAATTTGAAAGCGGTGTTAGCGGGAACCTTCAGAGTAATCTTGTCATTTACATGAGTGGTCTCAATGGCATCGCTACCAGTGATATACCAGCCTTCAGTAGCCCAGTCAAAGCTGGAACCAGCAGTCAGCTTAGTGGTCTTATAACCGATATCATAGGCAGCCCAGAATTCAGTGTCAAAAACACCAGCAACAGCCTTGGACACGCCGCCTTCAACCAGCTTGCTCAGAATGAGCTTACCATCTTTAGCAGTGAATTCAGCATAAGTGTTGGTCTTGGCAACGGAAGTGATCTTGAGGGTGTTGATGGTCATATCAACTTTGCCATCCAGAGCACGGTCGGTGTTGTCAACAGCAATCTGATATTTGCCTTCGTTGAAAGAACCAGCTACGCCTTCAACCTTGAAGTTTTTGGCATCACGAGTGGGGGTACCCAGATAGGTGTCAAGAACCTTGAAGAATGCATCGTCCAAATCCAGGACATATTTGCTATTAGCATCGTACTTATCAGCGAGAGTAACAGAGCCATAGGTGTTGTTACCAGAGCCGCCAGGGACAACAGTAACAGCGTTTCCAGTTTCAGCCATAGCCATGGTGCAAACCATGATGACAGCCAGTACCAGTGCGAGTACTTTTTTCATTGTGATTTCCTCCTAAAATTATTTTGGTGTGGTGTGCGGCGTCTCCACCGCCGCTTACCATAGTCATTGTATTACATATTGTAACCAATTGCAACCCCCTTTTGCAATTTTTAGGGTGAAAATTTGTAAATAATCCGTGAATTCCTCCAATCATATACAGATGTGTACGCCAGAGATACACAAATCGGTTACGAAATTGTAATCAGTGTAATTTTTCCCGCCGCGGCCCAAATTATTTGCCCCGCTTGACATTGCGGATGCAAAATGTTACTATAAATGCGAAGGGTGCGACCGGACAGCGGTTGTCTTCCCCAAAGTTTAAGTTAAAAAATAACCGTCAGCTTTGCGGGCAGGGGCGGTTATTTTTTATTGCCTTGAAATAAAGCAATGATGCTAATAATTACTAAACAGAACGCAAAAAGCGCCTCGTATGTAACCATACGCATCACCCCCTTCACAAAGGAACGGGGAAAACAACCGCCGGCCGTGTTGGTCGCACCATGGTTATGGTAACATAATCGACAAAAAAAGACAAGCCCCCCGGATTTTTCCATCCGCAGGGGCTTGTTTTTTATTATATGCCCAAATACATGGCCATGTACTGCTTGGCGCTGCGCCGCCAGCTAAAATCGCACTTGAGGGCGCGGGGCAGCATTTCGGCGCGGTATTCGCTGTGATACAGCCCCATGGCCCGCCGCACGGCCCCCAGCATATCATCGGCATTGTAGCTCTGGAAGGTGAAGCCGCAGCCGCCGCCCGGGGTGTCCCAGTCGATGATGGAATCCGCCAGGCCGCCGGTGCTGCGCACAATGGGGATGGTGCCATACCGCAGGGCGATCATCTGGGCCAGGCCGCAGGGCTCGCTTTGGCTGGGCATCAGGAAGAAATCGGCTCCGGCGTAAATCTGCCGGGAAAGGGTGGGCATAAACCCGCAGGTAAAGGCCACCTGCTGCGGGTGCCGCCGCTGCATCTCCCGGAAGAATTCCTCATAGCGGTACTCGCCGTTGCCCAGTATGACGACCTGCATCCCCATGCGCAGCATATTTTCCATGGCGTATTCCACCAAATCAAACCCTTTGTGGCTCACCAGGCGGCTTACCATGGCCAGGATGGGGGTATCGGGTTCTTCCGGCAGGTGCAGCTGCTGCTGCAGGGCGGCCTTGCACAGGGCCTTGCCCTCCGGCTTTCTCGCCGAGAAATTGGCGGCCAGGGCGTGATCCCTGGAGGGATTGTAGCCAACGGTATCAATGCCATTGAGGATGCCGCACAGCTTCCACTCCTTCTGCCGCAGGATCTCATCCAGCCCATGGCCAAAATAGGGGTCGAGGATCTCCTTGGCATAGGTGGGGCTTACGGTGGAGATGCGCTCGCACTCCTCCAGGGCGCCTTTCATCATGTTCAGGTCCCCGTGGAATTCCACCTTACCGATGGCCCAATCCGGCAGGCCGCATACATCCCCGGCTACATCCAGCCCAAACTGCCCCTGATACTGGATATTGTGAATGGTAAAGACGGTATGGGTGCGGGAGAGCTTTGGGACCTCACGATAGAATACATTGAGGTAAACCGGGATAAGAGCGGTCTGCCAGTCATTGCAGTGGATGACATCCGGCTCATAATCAATGTGGGTTAGGGTCTCCAGCACAGCCTTAGAGAAAAACGCAAAGCGCTCGGCCTCATCAAAGTATCCGTAGATGCCGCCCTCCCGTTTGAAGTACTGCTCGTTATCCAGGAAGTAATACTGTACGCCGCCATACTGCATGGTAAAGACACCGCAGTGCGCCACCCGCCAGGAAAGCGGCACCCCAAAGCTGGTGAGAAAGGTCATATTGGCGCGCCACTGCAGGCCGATGCTGCCGTA